>JACCDX011799137.1_pt1 | contig 81658 bp, 67 predicted proteins | sample 7449681 | NCBI WGS metagenome assembly JACCDX01 (sample SAMN15323450, study PRJNA562643) | freshwater metagenome | isolation source: river surface water | place: USA:Blue River Watershed | collected 2017-08-18 | reverse complement strand
TACTTAGATAACAACATTTTCAGCAACTGGCCAAAAGAAAAGAAACTCATACATTTATGGTCATTTGCGGACGCACCAAGAATGGAATTAGTGACTAACAAGAACTATGACATAAGTACTATCAGTTATCCACATACTTGGAAGCACGGAGTTGAAATAAGACCACCATTGATGTGTATTACTGCAAAAGAAAAATGGGACACATATCCAACACTAGATGATAGACCAAACCATTTAGGAAATCATCTAAGCAATAAACTAGTTGCAGAAATGATAACTGATGCCATGACAGACAACATCTTGGTGGATTACGTATATAAGGTAAAAAATTTTAAATTATGAATAATCATATTTTATTCTTTTCGTTAACGGGAAAACGTTGGGAACGTGCATTATGGTCCCATAGAGTTGCAACATTTCTTAGGACACAGGACTGGGATGCAGAAGTCATTGACTACACTGCTTTCTGGAAATTAGAAGAACTACAAGAACTTGTTAGGTCTAGGGTATCTGACAAAACAGTTATGTTCTGTTTCGGTACAGCATTCTTGAATCCATGGAGTCCATATCTCAATGAGTTTATTTCATGGTTAAAGAACGAGTATCCTAGTATACCCAGAGTCGTGGGAGGTAACAATGCTTTAGTTACTAAGGCAGAACACATAGATTACTGGGTAGACAGCTATGGAGAAAATGCAATTCTTGCACTTTGCAAACATTTAATAGGCACACTAGGTGAGCCATTAATGACAGATCCTTCGTTCTTTGGTAGCAAGAAAGTAATCAGAGGTTTATATCACTATCCATCTACACCGTTAGAATCATATATTGTTGATTATGAAGATAGAGATTTTATAAGTCCGTACGAATGCCCTCAAATTGAAACTGCACGTGGTTGCATGTTCAATTGTTCATATTGTAACTTTCCGTTGTTAGGACAATCTAAGGATGTTAGTGTTTGCAAAGAAGAATTTAAAAAGCAATTGCAAACTGGTTACGAGAAATGGGGTATTAAAAACTGGCGGGTAATGGATGAAACATTCAATGATCGCCCTGAAAAGATTCACAAATATGCAGAAGCAGTAGACGAATTAGGTTACGACATTTGGATGTGCGGCTTTGCTAGAGGTGATTTAGTAGTTAAACACAAAGAACACTGGGATGCTTATATTCGCTTAGGTTTTTTAGGACATTCAATGGGCATTGAAACATTCAATCGTGAAGCAGGTAAACTTGTACGCAAAGGAATGGACCCTGATAAACTGCGAGAAGGACTGTTAGAATTTCAAACATATACTGATGAACACGCACCTAAAAGATACAGAGCAAATATACAAATGATATGTGGTATTCCGGGAGAGACTGTTGAATCATGGTATGATTCATTAAACTGGTTGAACACTCACTGGCTCAGACAAAGTGCAAGCGCACACATCTTAGAAGTGCCCGATTATGATGATACCCTCACAAATCAAAGTAGATTCACCAAAGAGTTGATAGAGAATGGACTACATAAATTAGATTCTAAAGAGCATCCTGGATACGAAGTGTACAAAGACGAGAACGGTGATGTTGTTTTTAAATCTATCAAAGGTGGCGGAGTCGGAAGCACAAGAAACAATGTTGTTATATGGGAACATAATACAATGAATTGGTATCAAGCAGAAGCGTTAGTAAAAGAATTTTATTCACATAATGGATTCAACGGTCTGCGTGGATGTAATCCGTTCTTGTCAGACAGATTATTTCCATACTATCAGACAGATAACTACGAAGATGTGTATGACAAACGACTTACTGACTTAGACACCAACGATGAAAAGTTTAAAGAGTTAGTACAAGACTACATAAACAAAAAACTAAGTTGGACATCAAGTGTTTAAATTTAAAGAACTTAAGCAAATTCATTTAGAAATTTCAAGTAACTGTCAAGCAAGTTGTCCTATGTGTGTGCGAAATGTACACGGTGGATTAACTAATGAAAGTTTACCCATCAATACCTGGACTTTAGATCAGTATAAAACTATAATAAGCGAAGAGGTTATTAAACAAGCATCACTGTTATATTTCTGTGGTAATTACGGTGATCCATTGATGGCAAATGACTTGATTGAAATGATTCAGTATACCGTAAACGTTAAACCTACTATTGATATTCATATTCATACTAACGGAAGTTTACGTAGTGCGACATGGTGGAAAGAACTCGCTAAAGTTTTACCTGTCAGGCATTCTGTTACATTTGCGATAGACGGTTTATCAGATACCCACACATTGTATAGGATTGGCACTGACTTTCATAAAGTAATTCAAAATGCTGAAGCATTTATTTCAGCCGGCGGATATGCTGAGTGGGCGTATCTACGATTTAAGCACAATGAACATCAGGTTGAAGAAGCAAAACAATTAGCAAAAAAATTGAACTTTTCTAAATTCATTATGAAAGATAGTTCTAGATTTTTATTAGATGCAAATTTTCCAGTAGTAGATAAAGAAGGTAAAACAATCTACCATTTAAATCCCAGCCAATATAGTGAAATAAAATTCATAGATAAAAAAGTCATAGAAAACTACAAGAATATAGTCAAACTCACCAAAGTTGATTGCAAGGTATTGCGTACAAAAGAAATTTTTATAACAGCACAAGGACATGTTTTACCATGTTGCTGGTTAGCATCTGTAGCATACCAGCCTTCTTATCCTAATGATATTATTACACCTGTCAAGCAAGAAATGCTAAATCAATATAATAAAATGATTGATTCGCTGGGCGGACTAAGCAAATTAGATGCAACTAAACAGACAATACAACAAATAATTGAAAGTACTGAGTATCAATCAGTGTGGGACAATTATTGGAACCGTGAAAAACTAATTACATGTGTTAGAAGTTGCGGTGTATTGCCGGAAGTATTCTCTACATCAGCTGACCAATTTAGATCAATAGAAAAACTAAATGAGTGAAAAGATAAAAGGCTACATTAAGATTATTGAAGAACGTACCGGTAGCCCTACGTTCTGTGTTCTTCCTTGGGTTCATATGGCAACTAGACCCAATGGTGATTGTCGTTTATGTTGCGTTGCCAATGCTAGCGGGGCACACTCCGGAGATCACACGGTAGGTTTATTAAAAAAAGAAAATGGTGAACCTGCAAACTTCGGGAAAGATACTCCACTAAGTGCATGGAACAATGATTACATGAAGGATGTACGTAAAACAATGTTAGCCGGAAAAGTTCCGGCAAGTTGTAGTAAGTGCTTTGAAGAAGAAAGCAACGGAGTTGTCAGTAAACGACTATGGGAAATGTACGATTGGAATAATGATGGATTTGATTTCAATAAAGTTATCAATGAGACACAACCTGACGGTACAGTTCCTCCCGTAATACGATATCTTGATTTAAGACTAGGACACACATGCAATCTTAAATGTGTGATGTGCAGTCCGCATGATTCTAGTAGATGGACACAAGACTATGACAAAGTTATGTCTAGTGTTAAGAGTCCCATTGTATTGAAGCAAATCAACTGGGACGGCAATGAGTTTAACAACTATTGGTATGAAAAGCCGGAGTTTTGGGATGATATCTTTGAACAGATTCCTCACATAAAGAAGTTATACTTTGCAGGTGGCGAACCACTAATGATTAAAGAACATCAAAGATTCTTAGAAGAAATTATTCGTAGAGGTTATAGTAAAGAGATTAGTCTACGATACAATTCAAATGGATTGTTATTGACAGAGAATATGATTAAATTGTGGGAGCAATTTAAGCATGTTAAATTTAATGTCAGTATTGACGCTGAAAGTGATAGAAACTTCTATATTCGTTATCCCACTGAGTGGAATGATGTAATGAAAACACTGCGTAGACTAGATGAAACCCCTGATAATATTTCTACAAGTATTGAGGTTGCTGTTCAAGCGTTGAATGTTGAACACCTACCTGATTTTGCTAAATTTGTATTAGGTCAGAATTTCAAAAAGGTTAACAAACACTATCTAGCAGAATATCAAGCAGGTGGTGGAATATTCAGTATGCATTTATTATTCATACCCACATTCTTGTCGGCCCGAATTCTTAGTACCGAACACAAGCAACGAATTCGTGCAAAATTTTTAGAATTCAAACAATGGCTGTTTGATAACTATAGACAGGATGATGATTTCTGGGTCAATAATCCGTACGGGTGGCAACGATGGGAAGCAATATTGAGATTCATTGATGCTGAGGATCATAGTTATATGATACCCGATTTCAAAGATTACTTTAAAAATCTAGACAAAATCAGAGATACCAATATTCAAGAGATTTTTCCTGAACTAGAATATATTTGGAAATCAACTGATTTTAATTTTAGTTAATGGGATATCTGCGGCGCAAGTGCAGTAATTTCTATCACAGATTACAGGCTCAGTTGGAATAACAAATGTACCATGATAGATATTTCCTAGACTACCACCCACTCTACATGTAGCACGATGCACATCACCGTCCCAATTAATCATTAGACTTTCTAAGCCTGCATTGCAGCTCCAGCCCTTAAACTGATTAAGATGCAATTTGATAATGTCGTTAGCGTGTCTTTCCTTAGTACCACCGTCTACATGAATAATAGTATTAGGCTTGACTGTTGAGACATGCTCTAGTATCCAATCTAAATCTTTCTGGTCATACTTCATATCATCAAACAGATCATGGTCACCTTCTGTCCAGCGAACTCTGCGAATAGCATAAGGAATAGCAAAAAAGTCTAGAAAATCAACCGCTTTTCTGACTTCCTTCATCTTATCTTGATGTGCCATTACATTAACTAAAATATGCACACCATTAACTTGTTCGTATACTGTTCTGATAGTGTCTAAAATACTATTCCAATCATACTCAAAGTGTAGACTGAATACGTATTGGTCTACTTTTTGCATTACGTACCATAATGGCTTTCTTGTTCCATTGGTAGTAATACTCAATGACATACGTTTTTCTTTGATATATTGTATTAACTGTTCAATGTGAGGGTGTACGCAGGGCTCTCCGCCAGTTAAACTTAAACGAACTGGCTTAGGTAATGTGTATAGTTTATCTACTGTTTTCTTTAATATTTCTAGATCAGTGTGAGGGCTGTGGTTGTCGTGTATAAGTGAAGGACAATAACTACAATCATAGTTACAGCGTTTACCCAAGTTCCATTCTATTTTGACGAACTCTTGATGACCCCAGCGACTTTCTATTTTATACATAAGGTTTGAACTCCGGATTCACATCTAAGAAATTTTGATCACGGGTCGCATCTAATTTCATATTAAAATTAATTGTGTCAGTCCATAACTCATTATATGTGTCTTTGCTGTACATATAATTAATGATTCCATCAATCTGCCCATATGTTATTTTTTCTAGTATGGGATGCTCTTTGACTAATTTATAGTTTTTGACATTCTTTCTTGCGTTCAATAACCTCACGTTAATCTCATCTTTTAACCGTGTTGGCAATACTTGGATACTCAAACAATTAGGATAGTTTACCATATTAGTATAGAACACAATACCTAAATCATCTAAGAAGTATTCAATCATTCTAGGGAGAACATATGCATTGGATACTTGCACAGCAACTGCACCCACAATACGACTGATGTTAGGTAATTTTTGAATCTCTTTGATATTGCTAATCAATGTATCCCACTTAGCATTTCCACGAACATATTCATAACTAGGCCCATATCCGTCAATACTAACATTGACAGCTACAGATTTGAAGTACGGCCAATACTCATGCACTGTTCTACTACCCTTGCCCAACATTGTGAGATTTGTCGCATACTTCAATTGTATATTGTCAGCATAGGGCTTGAGCATGTCTAATATCCGATAGTGCTGTGGGTCCATTAATGGCTCACCACCAGCAAACTCTACTCTACGGAAGTTGGGTAGATTCTTTTCAAAGCTGTCCCACCAATTAGGATTATCTTCAAACTTATCTAAGTAAGGCTTACGCTTTAAATTATGTTCTTCTACAATATTAACAATGATGTTGTTTTCTTTCTTGTAGAAACTTTCAACTTGGTCCCAATCATTCCAACTGGTACTATCACCGGGATGACACATACGACATTTTAGATTGCACAGATTGTTTAATTTTAATTCCATTGTGGGAATTTCAAAGGGCAAGACTTCATCAAACTTAGTATTGGGATACAAATTGATTCGTGCTTCTGGAATCTCACCCTTGATATGTCTTTGACGTAAACTTTCTACACCCTGATCCTCTAGTGCAAAGCATGGGTCGCATTCACTTGGGCGTTCGTTATTCAACACTTGACGGCGTATGCGTTGCATGTTGTCGTTATTCCAAATCTCCTCTAGTGTATTCTCAGTGATATCACCTATAGGATGGCTACGACAGCAAACTTGTATCTTGCCATCTTCACGTGTTGCGAGCCCGGTAAAGGGGTGCATACAAAATGTTTTACTGTTCATCCAAATACCTAATGAGTGGACTTAGTCCAAGTGGTTGATCGTTTCTTAGTGCTAGATAAATGCTTTTTGTGGGAGTTAAACCAAAGTCGTTGCATATTTTATAATATTTCTCTGCATGTGTCAACCACAAATAATCCGGTTTAATGTTTCTAATATACTGTAGCCCAATCATACACAATGCACGATTATTCATATTAAAATCATTCATAATTGAAATTGAATCGGGTTCTTGATTCTTTGACCATCGCAGTCCTATTCTGTTCCATCCTAAACCCAATCCTTTACTCAAACTAACACCCACACTTTTAATTGCAGGGTGAGTAAAATCAAACTCTATATCTCTACAACATGTTATCCATGCCCCGTCAATATGAACGTCAATGTTTTTAGCCAATGCTTCATCTAATATTTCATTCATATCAGTATGTGGCATTCCAATCTGTGGGAACGGCATTGCAATGATTAATGGGATATCAGTTATTAAACTGCCCACATCTCTAAAGAAAGCATAACCCAATCTTTGATGATACTTATAATCATTTCTAAGAACTTGTACCGACCCAGACATATATAGATTATCTATAAATTGGGTACAACCATTTATAATATCAACTCTATTAAATGAATCTAGCCCATATAATTTATTGAGTGTAGATTTGTTGAGATAATCCTGTACTTCTGTTTTAAAGTTATCGTAGACTTTATCAGAAATATCCTTGTCTACGTTACCGTTTAACACTCCGTATTGTATTGATTCAATAAACTTATCCATTAATGGTTGTGGTCGTTCAACCTCTAACCATTTATCTTCATATGTGGGTGCAATCTTTATTCGGGACACACGATATTTACTATAAATATTTTGATGCTTAGAAAAACAGAGTATGCAACCGATCCAGAGTTGATTTCACTAGCGTTAACTCAATTACCCACAGAAGATTTTAAATTTACTATTAACGAACAAACAGGTGATTTTTTCTATGATCCATGGAAAATCAAATCTGAGTTTGTAGATTCTGTATGGGGCAAGCTGATCTCCACATTACCATTCAATGTGGGTGAAGCCAGAATAATCATACTCAAGCACGGAGTATGTTATCAGAGCCACGGCGATATTGACGACCGATATCATTTAAATTTGTGTGGACAATACTCATACATAATCAATTTACAATCAGAGGAAATGTTTGAATTACATACTGATAATACATGGTATGAAATGAACGCAGGTCCTAGACATACTGCAGCCAATTTTGGAAATAGTGATAGAGTTCAATTAGTTGTAAGAAAACTACTATCTCGTAATGAGTTATCTAATCCAGTCAGTATCAAAATGTCATATATTGGCACCAACAAATATGGAGTAAGATTTACATTTGATGATGTTATTAGTCCATGGTTAAACACTGCAAACAAAGACCAGATTATCACAGACTTTAGTTTCCAACATAATGATGTTAGATTTAAGATAGAAGATAATAAATTAAATGAGTTATTGAATATATTGCCTAAAGATTTTAAGGTAGACATACTATGAATTGGCAATATTGTTATAAAATCAAAGACGGAGAAGCTGAAACTACGAATCTATTATATTCACCGTCAAAAAATGAAAATGGGGATATATTATGCATGAGTTGGGATGCATCGGATCCATATCAAAAAAATAATAAAGAAATATCACAACAGTTAGTAGATTTCTTTTTTGAGCGTGAAGTAAAGTATTTAAATATCTTTAAGGACTATAGTTGGGCACCCAACATAAAAGAAATAGATATCATAAACAAAAAAATATATATTGAATGGAACAATGAATCTATTAACGCAATTATAAACGATCCCAGTAGAAACTTAGATATTGAATGTCCTAACTGGCGTGAGCAACTATTCAATATTTTATCTGATATCAATAATGCAGGATATTACAAATTAGCATTGTATCCACACTGTTTCTTTATAACTAATGATAAGGTTATCAAAACCATTGATTTCTATTCAACTATTGAAAAAGATAATCCATATATTGAACGTAGATTAATAGCAGGGATGATCGGTAAAGATTCTACTAGTCGGTTTGACGATTCTACTAACGAGGGCATTATTAATTTCAAGACATTCTTTGATATTACATTATTGAATCATTTAGGAAAAACATGGATTAAAGATAACCCGTTCCCTGAATTTCATAGGAGATTAACAAGTGATTGATTGGGATAAAGTTATCAGTAATCTTAAAGACGGTAATGTAGTTACAGTTGACCCACAACGTTGGAATATGAATAATCCAGAATATAGTGAAATGCTGAAACTGTGGGAATCAAATAATTTCAATACAAATAGTGTCAGATGGGTTAACTATTATGACACTAAAGAGATTGAAACTATATTGTCAAAACACTTGAATATTACCCCATTACGTAGTTGGATTAGCTGTGTTGAGCCCGGATATATGACAGGGTATCACTATGATATTGACGATAATGAAAGTGAATATTTAAAGCATGGCCCAATAAAAAGATATTCTGTTTTCATAAGCAAACCAACAGTTGGACATTTGTTTATACTCAACAAAGATTATCTATATAACACCCCACAAGGAACGATAGTTAAATGGAACAACCATCGTGATTGGCATAATGGAATCAACGGGGGATTCTCCAATAAATACATGTTTCACATATTAGGATATAATTAAATGTTAATACCACTAACAAATTTCACATACAATGTACAAGAGGCAGTAGATTATTACAATCAAGTTGAAGAAAACTTTCAAGATTTAATGTGGACTAAAAAAGAGGTAATGGGTTATATCAATCGCGGTGAAATGACTATTATTGCAGATAAAGCAAATGACTTAGATGAACAGTGGAGGCAATTTCTAAAAGCAGTTAATTATCAAGAACCTTATATTAATTGGACTAGGGACGAGTGCTTAAAGTTTAGTAGAGAGCATTTTGAAAAGTTTACATCGGGAATGAAAATATGGAATATTCAGAATGACGGTAACGGACAGCCACATCCTAAAATGGACAGACAAAGTGAATTACAGTTTGGATTCGCTAAGAAAGTATTAGAAGTATTTCCTGACGCAAAAGTATTTGAAATGCTATATAGTCCACCAGGAACTAAATTTAACAAACATGTTGATGTTGGTAATTCATTAAGAATGGTTATTCCTATAATAGCAGATGAGGGTGCAGTATGGCACTTTAATGACAGACAAAATGTTACACAGTTACCGGGAAATGCATATATGGTATTAAAGCATTTTGAACATGCAACAGATGTATTAGGTCCTGGTCCTAGAGTTAATCTGCATTTCTTATTGCCTATCAGTCGTGAAGAAGAAATACTAAACTCAAAGATTCATATTGGTTAATCGTGCATCGTAACTTGTAATGTATATCTAGTGTTATAACTAATATTCACACAACCATGAACAATCATAGGGTCTGACCATTCATATAGGTCGCCCTTCTTGTAGTTACTAATCATTTTATCATCCCAAACAAATATATGTCCGGGTTCAAAATCCTGCAAGTACATTGTATATCTAACAGGGTTAGGTACTTCAACTAAATGCGGATCAATATGCATGGCTTGCATTTCTCCTGGGTTTAATTTTACAAACCAGTAAAACATGTATTTTCTTTTCTCAGGAAATTCAGGAAGGATAATATCATATCCTTGCATGTCAGGACTTTTATTATTGAACTGATGAAATATGCTTTTACCATGACCATATGCAGGTTCACATTTATGTCTGAATTCATCTAGTATAGGGTGACCCTGCCAACGCTCAGGTTGCCATACATTACGCAAATCACCATCATGTGTTTTTAAATGATTCAGTAATTCAGGAGTTATCCAATCACTGTAATTTCCTATATATTTCATTTCAGTGCTTCTTTATTAGGTACTAAAAACTCACCCTCTATTTTGTCTTGCATAGAGATTTGCAATGAATATCTAGTAGTCGTGCTGATATTGGCTGCACCATGTTCCATAATACCATCGTCCCATTGATACAAATCACCGGCTTTATAATTAGTAATCATTTTATTTTTATAGACAAATATATGCCCAGGTTGCCAATCTTGCAAATACATGGTGTATCTAACAGGGTTAACTGACTGATATAGATGTGGGTCTACGTGCATAGTTTGAAACTGTCCGGGCTTTAACTTAACTATCCACCAGAATATTTCATTACGTGTTTCAGGCAATTCAGGGATTGTTATTGGATTATCTTTAAAAGCATTAGACATTCTAAAGAATTGCTGGAAAGTATCACCTTCTCTATATTCATATGCTTTGATTTTTTCTCTGTATTGTTCTAATGAAGGATGTCCTGTCCATCGTCCAGAATCATGTAGTTTAGTAACTCCAGAATCTAATGATTCTAGCATATCTAATAGTTCGGACTTTATCCACCAGCTATAATTTCCTGCATATTTCATATCAATCGTGCATTTCTATATTTAAAAAATACATAGTGGTATATCCAATATTGATAGAACCATTTTCAACTAACGCATCGTCCCATCTATATAAATCACCTGCTTTATATTCTGAGGGCATCTCGTCTTTAACTGATAGTATGTGCCCACGTTCCCAGTCAGATAAAAACATTGTATATCTAACTGCATTGTTAATTCCATACACATATTGATCTGGGTAAACAAACTGTATTTGTCCCGGCAACAATTTAACTATCCAATAGGATATATGTTTTCTTTGTTCAGGTAATTTATCTAAGTTTATTTCAAAATTTCTATACTCTTGATAACAGAATTTGCCATCACTGTATGCATTTTTGGCGTTATCAATGTATTCATACAGTTTAGGGTGGCTTGATAATTTCTCTATGTTAAATGTTTGTTTAATCTCACCGTCAGATTGTTCTAAACTTTGTAATATTCCATTGGGTAACCAATCAATAAAGTTTCCAATAAATTTCATAATCGTATTTATAGTGTAGCCTATTTGTTTATAAATATCAGTATGTCACACCCTTCAATGTTTTACAAGCTCAATATCAAAATAGATGTTGATAAAGCGCAAGAATACTACGATATGTTGGTAAAAGATTATCAGCATAAAAAGTGGTCTTGTCCATTAGGAGATAAAACAATAAGTGGATGGTCAATTCAAATATTAAACGGTGTTACTGGAAATTATGGATTTTATGATTTAAAGTCAGAGCCAGTGGGGGTTGAAAATTACTATAGGTCTGAAATATGTTTCGGTTGGGCAGAAGAAATACTAAACTTATTACCATATGGATATAGAGCGGGGGTCGGTGTAAGTCCTGCAGGAACAATAGTCAAGCCCCATATAGACGAAAATTGGAAAGATATGTATAGACTACATATACCAATTCATACTAATAAAGATTATGTTTGGTATACACATGAACCCGATTTGCATATGGAATTGGGGAGCGCATATCTTGTAGACACTTCTCATTTACACAGTACTATTAATAACGGATCAACTGAACGAGTTCATCTTGGCATGAATATTCCAAGAAATTGCATTAATGATATCAAGCAGTATATGTGCTAAAATGAAAACTTAATCTAGTTGTATTTCCTATGTTGCAGGCACAATGAATTGCTTGTGGATCTGGGTATTTATAGATATCACCTTTTTTGTAATTTACTAGGACTTGATCCTCGTACATGAATATATGTCCGTATTCCCAATCTTGTAGAGCCATCCAATACCTAGTTACATTAGAATTTCTTTCATCGTATGTGTGAGGATCACGATGTATAGGCATAAAGTTACCAGGATTCATTTTGATTCCCCACCACATATACCTCATATCATTGTCAAATGGCATCTGAATTTGAAATGGAAATGTATGTGGCTCGTAGATATACCAATAAGTTTGTGTTAGATCGTACCCATGCTCTTTTGCTTTTCTAAATTCTTCGCTATCAGGATTAGCGCCACCTCCCGGCCTAGCAGTTCCGTTGTTGGTTAGCATGTAATCAATATATTCTTGTTTGATCCATTCGCTGTAATTGCCTACAAATATCATATTAAATCCCTATATTTAAAAATATCATCCAGTTTATAGTGTTGTTCTTCATAGAATCTTGCAATAAAAACTAACCTAGTTTTGTCACCATTGTTATGAACATTATGATAAATGTCAGACCTGATAAATGCAGCTTTATCAATGGTAGTAGAACCTATAGGTTCTAACTCTTTTTTGCAAAACGATACATAAAAATTATAAGGAGCTACTGGGCGAATTCTGTTAACTATTCGTTCATCTTCATCACTAACATCTTCATTCCTATACCAATAGTTTACTGTTTCTAACGTGTTTTCTATAGGAATTATGAGGACATTTCTATTAGCTATCATTTGTCCAGGTGGCACGTTACCATTGTCTTTTTTCAGCCCATCAATATGAATCTTTAATTTTTCGCCCGGTGGTAAAAAACAGCTACTAGTTTCAACAATGGGTGATATTGCCCTAAATGTTAAAAATTCTTTTAAAATAGGCAGGTCATTCAAATCAAGTTGAACAAAATATTCTTCTTTACTATCAGGAATCAATAAATGAGAGTTGTTCTTAAAAAAATCTAAAACTTCTTTTTGTATATCTTCAAGATTTTCTATATTAAATTTTTGATATAACATTAGTAACTCTCCAAATGATCTATACCCAATTTTTTTCTAAAACTTTCCGTAAACTTTCCATCAATTCTAAGTGAATATGTCTGTGCCATAACACGATTGCCCCCGTGCCAATCAGTATCATTCCACCAGGCTGCTCTAGTATTGATTCCATATTTGTTTTTACTTTCAGGATCCCAGATATAGAATTGATTACGTGTGTCAGGGCGTATATGAATAAACTCATTACGATGTGGCTTTACTACGTTAACTCCATTCTTTGCGTCTAAATCTCTATGTTCAAAGGGTAATCCATCATGCTCACAATGAAAGAATATGACTCGTCCAATGTCTACAAAGATATTTCCCACCATACTCTCTACCCATTTAACAGTATTAGGGAAATACTGTGCTTCGGGAGTTAGTTTGCGTGGCGCAGTTCTATCATCCCATGATCCTTCTTCCCATAGATAGTAATAGATATATGGATCGTATGCACCCATAGCCATCTTTAGATAGCGGGTGAAAATATTACGTTCCTGAAAGTTCTTAAAGTCTTTTGGCATTAACTTCAACCCTGCAATCTTAATAGGATTGTCGTCGGGTAATTGTTGAAATTCTTGCATTGCTTGATAGATAGGCTTCCAATTATGTACATAACTCATATCGTCAAACGTGAAGCCAGGCGCCATCCATGTTCCTTCTTTAGCATATTGTCTGGCTAATGCGAATCCCGAAATGATTTCTGTCTGTAGACTATCAAATATATTCATATCAATATATGGAGTCATGTCCATATATGCATTCCCGTTTATTCCTTTAATCATTGTTTATCCTGTCTTCAAGCATTTTAATTAATCTAGGGTAATAATCTATTTCAAATACGCTCAATATTATCTTTTCAGGCTCTGTGTAGGGTATATTAAATTTTTCTTTTAATCCAGCAACTTGAAAGCCCATTGTTTTCATAAACATCCCATTGTAATCTGAACCTAATTTCTTTTTTTGTATTTGATATATTCTATCGTTATATTCTTTTACTAAGGCTGTCGCCTCGTCCCTGTTTCTAATATCACCGGTATCTTTTTCATTTTTCTCCCATTTACCACCATGAAAATCAATGTCTTTATTTAATTTCTCATCCTGATTGAATACGTATCCATAATGCTCTTTTCTTTTATCTATGTCAGATAAGAAAACTTTATAAGGATCTTTTTCATCATCGGGTGATAACATTAATGGATTAGTAACTACAAATCCAATATAATCAATACCTTCTTTCTCGTACCATTCAATAAAGTTATCAAATGATTCTCTAGTGTCATTCGGTAACCCCACAATCAAATTAGTAACGATTGTGACTTCATCACCCCATGATTCTTTTGCTATCTTTATAGCTTCTATTTTTCTTTCTCTGGAGCCGCCCTTTTTAACAATTCTACTGGTATCTGGGTTCCAAGTCTCAAGCCCGAAAAGTGCAAATTTTAAACCCATTCGTTTTAGTAAATCAGCCATTTCAGGATGAGCCGCAAATAAATCTATTCTTATATACGCCACAAACTCTATTTTGAACGGTAGGCTTTCAACTATTTCACAGAAAGATTTAAGTTTCTCAACACTATCGTTGAATGTATCGTCAATAATGAAATACCTTTTTATACCCCATTTCTGATAATTAGTCAACAACTCATTATATACAACGTCCTTATGTTTTAAGTAATCAACTGTTTTAGATCCTATTAATGGGAACGAACAAAACGAACATTTAAAAATACACCCACGGGCTACTTCAATTGATAATAACTCCTCAGCATGTAAAAGATCATATTCATTATATTGAATGTCGCATGATTTAATATCGTATTTCAATCCTTTAGTGTCATGGTCAATTATTCTAGGAATTTTAGGGTAACCATTCTTCAAAGCGTTCATGTAGTCAATTATTTGTCTTTCACTATACCCTATAAAAATGTTATCTATTTCTGATTGATTTATATATTTGTGTGCGGTGAACCCTCCCAATATTGTTTTAATATTAGGATTCTTTAATTTTATATATTCAATATAGGGCTGAATATGTTTGTTTTTAAAATTAACACTAAGAGACTTGTCTTCCCAATTTGGTTTATTTTGAAACACATCTGTTTGACTGTCAAACCAATTAGCACTAAATCCTACAACAACTGTATCGGAATCTACTGTTAGGTCAATAATCTTTTTAAACTTTTCAAAAGTTATAGCGAAGGAGTAGTTTACGACTAACGTTTCGTACCCTTCTTTTCTAAGAATTGTCGCTAACTCATAACAGCCAGCAGACCTAGTATATCCAAATCTTACTTCGGAATCATTGAATAAAACTACTTTGAAAGTCATTTTATATGTCCGTAGTTATGAATATACTCTTCTGGAATAGTGTCGTATAGTGGAAGTTTTTTATTAATATGGCCATCTCTTAGCATTACTTGATGAACCAGTGGGCTAGGTGGTTTGCCGGGTACCATATCTGCAATTGCTTCAGTTTGTACTTCACCCAAGTCTATTGTTCTAACATCTGGCCATTGTATAACTTTTACTAAGATGTTGTTGATAATCATTGCATAATGCGCTCTATTGCCATCAGATGGGTCAACTTGAACTGACCAATTATATTTTTCAGATATTATTTTTACTTCTTTTACTAGTTGACTTAGATATAACTTTTCGCCACCTGGATATCTTCCAATCTCTGCCCCGCATCGCAATCTAAACTGTTCACATACAGTAGTACCAAACTTTTGTATTTCTTTTAAACAGTATTCCATTTGACTAAGATCAGCAAGAGTATAACTTATATTTTTAATAGGTAAACCTAATGAAAGCATATTGTGTATACCTTGCATTTGTTTTTCTCTTACTTTTCTACCCTGATAATCAGGATGATTCAATCCTATCGTCCATTTAACGCCCTTAAAATTTTTAAATCTTTCGGCATATTCATAATCACTCATGTATACACCATTAGTCAGTATCATTATACCTCTGGGCTTGCCTGGAAGTTTTTGTATTTGTTCTATAAGTTCAGGCAAGTCTTTCCTTGTTGTCGGTTCTGCACCAACTAATGCAACGGAAAACCCGTCATCAGGCCATGATTTAATTAACTCTAATAGATAATCTATTGTAGGATCTGTTTGTGTATTGTCTGGTTCTTGATAACAATGAGGACATGCTAAATTACAATGATTAGTGATTTCAATAAAATAACTACCAAGTGCATGTCTATGATAATTGTAATTTAAATAAAATTCACCGTCAGGTTCTACAAGATGTTCGCTATATCCATGTTGCTTGCATGTTTTGCCTAACCAAATTTCTCCATCACGCATAAATCTAACTGCGGGCACATGGCGATAGCAATGTTCACACAATGAAAGGGTTTCGGCAAGTTTTATCATAATAAATATTTATTTACAACAGTACATTAGGATTAATTATGAAGGTAGCGATTACAGGACATACCAGTGGTATAGGGCTAAGTTTAGCCAAAGTCTTTCAAGAAAATGGACATGAAATTATAGGCTTTAGCAGAAAGACAGGGTTTGACATTGCTGTTGCTTCTACTAGGGCAATGATCATAAGTCAACTATCTGATTGTGATATTTTTATCAACAACGCATGGGATCAAGACGGTCAATATGGTATGCTAACTGAGTTGTTAAATGTATGGCAAGGTAAATCAGTCATTAACATTTCGTCAAATATAGGTGTATTACCAGAATCTTTCTTTGAGATTGAAGCATTAAGAAATTACAGAGATAGTAAAAAACAAATTGATGACTTTATATCAGAATATACAGGACCAATAACTATGTTAAATGTGTTGCCCGATCTAACTAAAACTAATTTTAGTCTAAATATTGATGATACCGAGTTAGAACAATGCGGTAAGTCAGGGATGTTAAATACAGAATATGGTATGGATCCTGATTATGTTGCTAACTTAATCTATAATGAATTCAATCAAAACCCCAACAATAAGAGTTTTAACGTAAGCCATCTTGAGTACATGCAAAACTATGGTAAATAATTTTCACTCTATAATCTTTAATTTAGGTGCGCTTGGTCAATATATCAAGGGCAGAACGTCAGGTGCCTATAGGGTAGCGACCGAATTACGTAGTTTAAATTGGGATGTAGAAGTTGTAGATTTCTTTTATTTCTGGACATTAGAAGAACTCAAAACATTAAGCAAGAATAGAATAACAAGTAATACTAAGTTTATTGGGTTTAGTCATATATTCAGTGACTGGCCTGACTTAGCACAAGAATACACAACATGGATTAAAGAAACATATCCAGATATTAAAATCATTTACGGGTGCAACGCTTACAAAAATTTCAATACTAAAAACATTGATTATTATGTCGCTGGTTACGGGGAGTTGGCACTTGTTGAATTATTGAAATATTTGTTCAGTAACGGTACTAGACCTATTATCACATACATTGATAACAATAAAGTGATTGAGGCTCAGAAATATTATACCGCAACCCCACATCGTAACCCTATAATATTATACGAGAATCGTGATTTCTTAAAAACAAATGAATGGTTAGGCATAGAGTTTAGTCGTGGCTGTAAGTTTAAATGTGCGTATTGTAACTTCCCTGTTTTAGGAGTAAAGGGTGATTATTCTAGACATATGGATAATGCTGAAAAACAGTTACGAGATGCATATGATAGATACGGTATTTCTCATTATCTTATCAGTGACGAAACATTCAATGATAGAACCGAAAAGATTACTAAGATTGCAGACATGGTTGAAACATTAGATTTCCAGCCCTTCTTTGCATCTCATATCAGAGCCGATCTATTAATATCTAGGCCACATGAGCGTGAAGAATTATTGAGAATGAACACGTTGTTTCATTTCTATGGTATTGAATCATTTAACTATGAATCTGCTAAAGTTTGCGGTAAGGGCATGAAGTCAGATAGATTAAAGCAGGGTGTTATTGATTTAAAAAACTATTTTAGAAACCATGGCACTGGAAGATATAGAGGTACTATTGGATTAATTGCTGGATTACCCTACGAGTCTGAACAATCAGTGATTGATACTATTCACTTTTTGCATGAGAACTGGGAGGGTGAAAATGTTATGTTAAATCCATTAGACATTTATCAATCTAGTTTAGCTAACGTTTCTATATTTGAGGAAAAGTTTGAAGAATTTGGCTATAGAGTAATGAAAGAAGTTCCAGAAGAATATTTAAATGGTTCTAGACCACAATCAATGGGCCCTAGATTTACACCAAACTCAGTTATCTGGGAGAATGACCATACAAACTATTATAGAATACGTGAGATTGTTAGTAACTTAAGGGCTACATTTAAAAAGCATTTTAGGTTAGCTTGTTTTGAATTAAGTAATGATTTTAGTAATAAGGGACTAGATCATACATTAACTATTGGATATAGTCAATTTGGTGGCGACCATCAGACTAGATTTGTAGAGAATTACAAACAACAAAAGCTAGGATTATAATAGTTTTTTAGGACGTTTCCGTATATCAGAAATAGTATAATCAAACTTATCAATGTCTATAGTGCCCGAAAAGTTATTTCTCCAATAACTATTCTCGGGCTTATCTAATTCTATCCCGTCTTTTAAGTGATAATATTCGGGGCAAATGTCATAACGCTTTAAGTTATTATTAACAAACGCATCACGTAATATAACCTGATGAATATAGTTAGTAATAGGTCCGTCTACAAATGTTGCCCAGGGTCCATTATTTAATTCTTCTAAATCAATACTTCTAACATCAGGCCACTGTATTATTCTTAATCGTATCCCACGCCAATTGTACATATTATGATAGATATTATCTTCTAATGGGGTAGATACTAGTTCATCTCCTAATAGATTTTTCAAATGCTTTAATGTATTGCTGAGATAATTGCGTTCGCCTGTACTGCGTCCAATACTTGCGCCCATTCTGATTCTAACTAATCCTAAATCACCTGTAGTTTTTAAACTTAGTATTTCTTCAAATATCTCGGGTAAATGATTTAAATCTTCAATAGTATATCCTACACCATCTAGCTTACCAACCTCTTGTATATTTCTAATACCTTTAACTTGTTTATCGTGTATTTTCTGGCCCTGATATGTATAGTGATTTAATCCTATTGCGGGTAATATATTATATCCTGATAGTAAATCTTTAGCAAAGTCATAATCACTGAACTTTAATCCATTAGTTAACATTCTAACTTGACCAAAACTATCTGATAATTGATGCCCTAAATCAATAATACCTTTATGTAATGTAGGCTCTGCACCTGCTAATAATGGCATAAACCCATTAGGATAACTCTTTGCAATTTCCATTAATAAATCAATGGGTTTATCAGTAGAACGATTCTCTGGTAACTGATAACAATGAGGACATTCTAACTGACATTTATTAGTTACCTCAAACATAATAGAAACAAACTTACCCACTTGTTCTCTGTGTAGATTATAATAATATTCTGTGTCAATCTCTACGATTTCTTCCATTTCCCCGTGTATTGGGCAAAGTTTAGATAGATAAATCTTATCTTCTTTTTCATAAACTACCCCGGGAATATGCCTGTAGCATTCGTTGCATAGACTGACTGTGTTATGGATGAATTTCATAGTAGAATATTTATTCATAAATACCGTATGATCAAAATGATTGACAATTTCTTCACCATAGAAGAATGTGACAGATTAGCTAATGTTGTAAAAGAGAATGAAAGTAATTGGTATCAATGCCCATATACCAATATGTATATATTGGGTAACAGTTTATTCAGAAAAATGAAAATAACTGAGAACAGGGTAGAATACGGAACTTATTTTACTGATAAACCATTTGAAACTGAGGCGATTGATTTGCTAGTGTCAAAGTTAAAGAACTTATACAATCGTGTAGAGTTTATACCCATATTTAGTAAACCCGGCTTTCAGATAATCAAGTTAAACAAAAACAAAGTTCCTAGCGTCTGGCATTATGATAACATGATTACATGCTTTCCCTATCATAGATATTTTGGTGATTATGACAATTTCAATACGTATTTTGACGAGAAACTAATATTCACTACTATGCTAACTGACGGAGAGTTTAGCTTTGACTATTACCCTGAAACAGTTAGTGAGTTTGGGAAAGATTTCTATGAATCAATGAGTATCAAACCAATATGCGAACCTCATGCTAATCTAGTAGGTGATAACTGTTCAAATCCTGAATGTACACTAAAAGAGTTTGAAAGTGTATATTATAAGAAAGGTTCTATGTTACTACAACATTCTAGAACCTTACATAGAGTAGGATTAAAAGACATTAATGGGTCAGATAATCTACGCATTACATTACAATGTTATGGTGTAGTGAAGAATGATATTCTTTATTTGTTATGGTGAATTAATAACTTTTTATACCAAGCCTGAGGTAATCCTGCTCTATATGATTTAACTGTAAAATTATAATCTTTAACTTGATTCAATACCTCTATACTTGAATAGGCCGCACGAAAACTATAAAAAGTATCTTCAAAGAATATAGGATCTAATAATGGTCTAGCAAAGTTTTCTAGACTAATTAAGTCATTCACATCTTCAAATCGCTCAATATCATTTACCATAAACTTGTCACTTAATTCAGATATTAGTTTCCAAAAACTTTCAGTATCATCAATATGATGCAACACTCGGTTAGCTAATACAGCATCATATTTTCCTTTAGCATTGAACATATTATCTTTAATAAGAGTAATACGGTATTTTAGATTGTTGTTTTCAATATTCTCTTTTGCAAGCACAATCATCTCATCTGATTCTTCATAACAAATTACTTTCAAGTTAGGAAACTCAAGACATAATGCTATAACAAAATTACAGCTACCCGATCCTAAATCAATAATAGTTCCAGAGTCAACGCCCACAATTTCTTTATACTGATTAACATAATCACTTAATTCGTGCCCATGCGTTTCAAATGAATCATTATATGCTTTACATTGTGCTTTGTTTAGCATTAAATGATTTGATTCCGCAATTCTTTTCATTGGTATTTCTCCGGTATTGTGTCAAATAACATTTGTTTGTTATTAACTGCTCTGTCTCGTAATATAAACTGATGTAATAATGGACTCATAGGTTTATTGGGCACTAATTGTGCTAGACTTTCGCTGTACATTTCTTCCATATCAATTGTTCTAACATCTACCCATTTAATCAACCTATGTATTATCCCATTAATTTCAACTGCATAATGTGTACGGTTACTTAAATCATGTCTTGGAACAAAACTGTAATTTTGTTTAGCACAATAATCTTTCACGTACTTAACTAAATCACTTAGGTATAATTCAGGTGCACCCTCTATTGGGGTTCTACCTATCTCTACGCCCAATTGAATTCTAGCATTATCACAGATATTCTCACGTTTCCAATATTGTATTTCTTCAAGTATGTCAGGGATATCATTTAGATTACCAGTTGTGTATGTAAAGTTCTTTATCTTTTGATTGTACTTTACACAATTCTTTATACCTTCTAACTGTTTCTCACGTATGTGTAAGCCAATATAGTTTTTGTGGTTTAATCCAATTGTCCATGATATATCATTGATGCCCACGAACTTCTCAATATAATGATCTTTGGCTAGATTTACCCCGTTAGTAACAATCATTATCTTTCTGGGTTTACCTGGTAATTGTTGTATACGTTTAACTAGTTCTGCTAGGTCTTTGCGTGTAGTTGCTTCTGCACCCACTAATGATATAGGGAAGCCATTATCAGGTAGCATAGATATTTCATGCAATATATAATCTATAGTAGGATCAACAGATTTGTTGTCAGGTAACTGATAACAAAATGGGCAGTCTAGGTTACAACGATTTGTAATGTCTAACCAATAACTGCTAGGATTTCTTCTATTATAAACTTGTTCAACAAAGTAAAAATCGCTATCGGTTTCTACTAATACTTCTGAATAGCCGTGCTTAGGGCATGTTTTACCCAAATATACTTTATTATCACGAACGAATTTAACCGCAGGGACGTGTCGGTAACAAGTTTCACAAAGACTTACTGTATCATTTATTTTGTTCATGGATCATTGAATTAAATATTTATATGAACTATCAGTACTATTATAATAATGTGCCCGGAAGTGGGCTACAGCGCAACAACCTTATCTATACAAGTCTCGTAAATACGGACAATACTGTGTTTGTACAGCATTATTATAATGACACCGATTATCATAAGGGAAAGAATGAAGTAGTTGATCCAGACAAAATGAACGAAAAATGGGAGCGTGAATTAAAATATTTACAGTTAATGCGTAGTGCATATCCTGACTTAGTTCCTAGAATATTAGACATAGACAGAAAATATAGAAAGATATATTTAGAAATAGATGGGCCTGATTTATGGCAGCGTAGCATGGATATCAATGGTAGTTTCTATGATGTATTGCCGGACTGGGATACCCAAATGATAAACATTATTAAAGCGCATAAAAGTCTAGGATTGCACAAATACAGTATGCATCCTAGTAGTTATTTTATTGTTAATGGGCGATTAAAGTCTATTAATTATTTCTTTACATATCATAAGTCTGAACCAAACATTAGTATAAGTGATGTTCAAAGTCATATACACTCTAATAGACAAAACGAAATGCGTAAATACATAACTACGTTGGGAATTGAGTGGGATAATCCACAGCCCTGGGATGTTATGGATAAACTTTGTTGGCAGAGTTTTAGAACAAATTATCCCGAATCTTTTATAGATATGGTGTCAAATGTTTAAAAAAACTATTGTATTGAATGATGAACTATTTAAAAATGTAAGATTGAACTTACTTGATAATCCAGTGGCTAATTTAAAAGTCCCTGATACATGGGAAAATGTCACAGAGTTTGGTGTTTGGTGGGTCAATCAAGGAATGCCTATTAGATTTCCACAGAAACCAGAAGTCTACAGAACAGACGATGCTACAGCCATATCATTGTTTCGTCATGGAAGATTTCAAATAGAGTTGTATTTAATTCATCCTAATCCTCAACTACAAGACCATGAGCACCCCGGCGTTGAGGTTATTAAATTACGAATGGGTAATAATAATGAGACTGTTGGATTTACTGATCCATTAACTGATGGTAGGGCACATGGCGCAGGAGTCAGATTAGAATCAGAAACTATCGGCTTTCCATTACTTGCTATTCAGCATTGGAAGACAAGAGAACCTATTACTATAGCCGCAATGTGGAAGGGTAAAACAGTCGGACCAATGCAAGAAAATTTAATAAGGCGCTTTCATCCTGAGGCATATGTAGTTTCAGGATATGCAGACATTACTAGAAAAATGACTGATGTATAAAATTGTACCATGGTCTCCTTACTTAGACCTTTCAGAATTTTACAAGCAAGCAGATTTGAGAGGTTTTACAAACAACAGTAGTCAACACATGCTTGTTAATTGTTTTCAAAACGAGACAGAAAGACAAGTTTGGATACTATATTATAATGATACTGCTGTAGGAAGTGTGGCTGCACACAGCTTCCCAGAGATGGGGGAAAACTGCTATAGAATTGCCGTAAGAACCTGTGTTTTTACTGATCTAATTCCTACGCCCACGTTAAGGACTAGAAATCAAATAGTAACACATCAACACGCAACTAGTCAGTTTCTGATACCCGCATGTATTGACTGGTGCCCAAAAGGTTCTAGAATGTTTATTACCAGCAATGAAAACTCTACAGGATCACAAAGATTAGTTCATAACATATTCGGACCTGCAATGGAGGCTACAGGTCAAATGCGTAAAGTCTGTGAGATGTTTTACCGTGGTACTACGCAGACCGTTTGGGAATTGTTCCCGGATAGATTTTATGAAGAACTAAGCAAATATCCCAAATGGTCGGGATAATCAAATGTAGCACGATGAACCATTCGTTCTTCCATGCTTTCAAAGTGTAAACGCTTATGAACACCCAACCATTGATCACTTAATGATGCGTCACCGTCTAACCATTCATGGTAATAGCAATACTTATCCTGTGTAATGAATTTGAACAATGGTTCAGCAATTTCTAAACTTTGTTCTCTGGTCATTCCCTCAAATCTTTCAAATTGATGTAGACTAAGATGTAGCCCTGTTTTGCCTGCATTGTTAGTATATACCAATGGCACGGGCTGGTTGTCATAAATTTTTCTATTGTTAAAATTCTCTGTGGTTCTAGTTATAGCATGATTAACATTTCCAAACTGGATACATTTAAGATTGTGTATCTTGGATCTAGTTTCATTGTCCAAATCATTATAGGCTAATATAGTGTTATTCCAAACAGTAACTGAACCTTTAACTCCTTTTTCTGCATAAAGCCATGCAATACTAGACCTACCCCTCTCATTAGGTTGTTCGTGATGCCATAGCATTTCTTCTTTGTGTCCTGCTATACCTGAATAACCATCTACATCTTTTTGTGCTGTTACTCTACAAATATATCCTTCTTTATCTAATACGTAATGACGAAATCTTTCATGATCAGGAGTATAAAGCAGATGAGGATCCTTGTAACTTTTAATTATTTCGGCTTCACGCTCTATAGAGATTTGTTGTCCTCTTACTTTTACACATGTATAATTAGCACATAATATAGCGATATCATGTAATTCTTTTACTGTGGCAGAATTAAGGTCTATATCAACATAAACAGTCCAACCATTTTTATGAATTGTATGTTTAATCATTCTTGAACTCCAATGTTTCTATATCATCATAAATATCACCTTCAAGGGCTTGAACTTCTTCTATAAATTTAAATACATTGCCTACTGACATTGTTTTAAGTATATCTAGTTTAATGTTCCACCACTTAGTGGCTAGTAATTGTTCTTTAACTTTATCCGGGAATCTGTCTCTAATTGGTTTGCAGGGTATTCCTCCTGCAATAACATAAGGTGGTACGTCTTTTGTTACTACAGCATTCGCCGCAACTACAGAACCATTACCAATTCTAACATCGGGCATAACAATAATGCCGTCGCCTAAATACACATCATTTTCTATGATTACAGGTTTATTATTCATTGCCTTAACATCGGTTCTATCTCTGCGTATGTTTAATATTTCTAGTTCTTCATCGGTATAATCACATACTCTTGCCATAATAGTATCAGGGTTTATGCTTACCCCTGAAAAGTTGTGCATTCCTGCTCCTATTGTGCATCTATACCCGATGCCACTATGTCTACCCATAAAGAAGTTTTCACGCATATATCCACTGTGGCGTATGCTAGAATATGCACCTATGAATATTCTATTAGAAGTGAAGCTAAAATTTTCTGACTTTATCAATGAACCTTTTTCAAACAAAACATTTTTTAAATAGGTTAGGTCTGAATGACGAATCTTATATTCTTCTAAACCTTCTTTGTTTATTGCTTTGTCAGAAACCATTGTTCTGTTAATAAAATGTTGTAATTTATCTTCTATCATAATAATATTTATGGTTTGTAGACCACTAAATAATTTTATGGATCTAACCAAAATAAAAGCAGTTGCTGTAGACATTACAGTTGACGATGATTTGCTTACCCAAGAATTACTAAGTATTCCAAATAACTATTGGGATGTTGGTACCGATCAATATACTGGGACTAACTGGAAGAGTATGTTTTTAACAAAAAACAATGTAAAGAAATTTGTTGACTTCAAAAGTGCAAAATCGTTGAAACATTCTGAATGGTTTTGGGATGAAGGTCTAGAAATACCTTATATCAAATCATTGGTTCAGGCATTGCCAATAACCGAAATCGGTATGGTACGTGCATTCATATTGTCTGGGCCATTACCTATGCATATTGACACTAACGACAAAACACCCGATGAATTGTCTTTTAAATTAGGACTAACTATCGCAAGTAAGTTAGAAGAACCCATGACACTAGACGGTACATTGATTTCAGAAAAATATATATTGTTTGATGATAGTGTGAGTCACGGGTTTCCAAAAGCTACCGGAACACAAATAAGTATAAGAATATTCGGCAACTTTGATTATGAAAAATTTTTAGTAAAGAAAATATATGAACGTTGAATACGTAGACCTTCCCAGAATTCCCGATGAGTTGATAGTTGATATCTATCAAACTATCAGAAATACAGAGCCAAAGAATAGACATTCTGAGCCAAAAAATACTGACGCTGAAAAGCACAACGCTTGGAACAGCATCAAAGCAAGTGAGAAGTTAAAAACTTTTGTAAGGTCTTTGTTTGATTTTCCAGTTGATGATGTACATATATTTGTGCTGTCGGGTGACTTACCAGTACACAAAGACAACACAAGAGATGTAGCATATAACTATGTTTTAGAAACAGCAGACAGTGATACAAACTTTCACGATGAAGATAAAAATCTAATTGAAGTGAACAAAATAGAACCATTTCGTTGGCACAAACTAGATGTTAAGAAATTTCATAGTGTAACTATTCCGAACCCTCCCAGAGTTGTTGTTAGCGTTTCAATATATTGGGGCAATAAAAAATGACAGAAAACATATTCTTTAAGATTAATCAATTTAGTAATATTGATGATAAACTGTTTGAAGATAGTGTAAAAGAATTTAACGGAGAGTTATTATACTCTACTGTTAGTCTATGTCATCATTGCCATTATCATGTCCCTGCATACACATACCACTATAACAATCAGTTATGGTTAGTTAAGCATTGTAAAACTCACGGTATATCCCATCATATGATTGAGAGAGATTACGAGTTTTACAAAAACTTAGTGTATACTCCCAAGAAAGATACAGAGCAAGATTTACAAGTAATAACTGAAGTAACAGATAGATGTAATATAGATTGTCCACATTGTTATCATATTCCAGACAATGAAGTTAGAGATACTCCCATTGATAAACTAATGGAAAAATACAAAAGTTGGAATTTAGATATGGAGAAGGTTATTTTCGTTCTAGCGGGTGCAGAACCTACTTTAAGAAAAGACTTAGCTGATTTAGTTCGTACTATTAAAAAAGAATGGCCAACTACTAAAGTGGTAGTGCTAACTAATGGAATAAGATACTCTGATAGAGATTTAGTACAAGCATCCATTGACGCTAAGATGGATGCTATTTGTGTTGGATTAAATCATCATAGTTATATTAATAATCCTACTGTTCGTAGGAAGCAATTAGAAGGTATAAAGAATGCTTTTGAAATGGGTCTTACTGTTGAAACTATCTCATATACAATGTCAAGTGTTTCAGAGTTGCATGATATTTTAGAAGAAATATTATCTAATAATTGGCCTGCTAGATTCTTTAGAATTAGATACGGGAGCGACATTGGTAGATATCCCGACCAAGAAAGATTGTATCTCAGTGATACATACAAACTTGTAAAAGAATGGTGTATTAATAACGGTAAAACATTCAAAGACTTGCCCGGCGATAATAATTTATATCATACTATGGTATCAATAGATGATATTGTTATCAGATTAATTCAATGGTGTGACGAGACTGATATCAACATAGAAGAATTAGATTGTGGACCGTATGCAGATTTTTCTTCTGATGGTATCTCTAACTTTTTATACTCTGTCATTAGGAGAGATATAGAAAAGAATCAAAAGATATTTTTGCCAGATCGTATACCTGAAAAATATCTTTTTAAACAGTTTTCCAAGTAAGTCCTTTAGATTCTAATTTTCTACGCAAGAACTTCTTATTCTTTACGTCAAATATATCACCGGTCTCAAAACCATTGATGACACATTCACCATCGTCTTTGAATTCAACTGTATAGCCTGATTTAGTAGCAAAATCAAAGCATTCTGAGTTATATCCTATAAAGACTGGTGGCGGCTGCTCTGTCATTCCATACCAATTCGCAACAATTTTAACACCCCTTGCTAGGAAGTCATCAATCATTATTTGCGGTACTTGTCCTGATCCAGTAACCATATATCTAACTGAACTCATATCTAAATTGTTCCATTCAGAATGTTCTCTAAGTAGTTCCCAGTGTCTAGGTATCAGAGCAATATATGTAGGTTTGTATTCTTTGAATTTTTGAATATAGTCAATAGCTTCAAATTTAGCAGAGATAAGTTTAGCGTTTACTTTATATGCCGGAAAAGCTGTTACCACATAATGAGCTATTGTATTTCCTGGAAATACATCAAGTACAATATCTTCTTTAGATAGTCCTATTTCTTTAATAGACCTCTCAGAGGCTTGTTCTATGTATTCCCAAGTATGTGTTATAATTTTGGGAGCTTTAGTTGTACCTGAAGTTAAAATTGTGAGTGCCATTTCACAATACTAGTCTATACTTTTTAAGTCTTTCAACCATGTCATGGTACCACTCACCCGGAGTGACATTAATCAAATCATCTGGTTGTGTTTTCTCGTTGGGTACTGCTAGTATGTTAAAAGAGGCAGTGTCTTTGAATGGATTAAGATCAGTTTTCTTAAATGTTTCATGCAATGGTTTAACTCTGCATACTACCCAATATGTCTGATAATCTTTATCTGCAAGAAATTTCCTACAATCTTCCCAATTATTTTCTTGCAGTGCTTCAAAGAAAATCACTGGTCGGAACTTTTTGATTGTCTTTACTGCGCCCTTCATTACGTTTAACTCATGACCTTCAACATCAATTTTCATAACTGTACAGTTATCTAATTTTAACTCATCTAATTTTAAACACTGTACAGTTATACCTGCATCTGCTTGGTGCGCTTCGCCAAAGTTACCTATTTCATGTGCGTCAAACGTTGCCATATTAAAAGTACCTGCTTTATTACTACAGGCTGCATTATAAAGCATAATGTTTTTGTCTTTGATGTTATGCGCGGCTACTGCAAAATGAGTGGGATGCGGTTCAAATCCTATGACATTGCAGCCAACAAATTTATTGACTGCTAATGCGTGATAACCGATATTTGTACCAATATCAACGTACACACTTGATTGATCTAGGTACCTAGACATTACTACAATTTCAGCAAAAGAATACTCACCGAAAATTGCAAGTGATTGGCTAACAATAGTATCTTTTTTGTATACTATCATTTGCCCTACATTTGTTTCTGTTATTCCTAAATCGGGTTTTAATGCGTTAAAGGTTTCGTTAAGATCATAGTTTTCCATACTAATACTTATTAGAAAAAATGAAGGTTGTTAATTTTCTTCAATTACAATCCAGCCCAATTTTAGAAAATCTTCACAAACTTCTTCAGTAACTACTCCCTCACCCACAAAGTGAGTTTTCATATACAGATATCTTTCTTGTCCTGCTTTATCTAAATTATGGTATTCTTCATCAGACATATCACCAATAATACCAGAACAGTACCAATCAATGTAATCACCCGTTTCAACCATATTAGCGACAATACCACCAGCACTACGCCAACTACAACTCCACCGCTGTTCAGTTAATAATGGCCAAACTTCGTTTTTAGTAAAGTCATTGTTACATAGTGCGGCGTAGATATTTTGTGCATAGCTTTCATTAGCTTTAGCTTTATCACAAATCCATTTAGTAGACCTTAGGTCGTACTCTAGATTTTGTTTCTGCCACTCAGGATCAAGCTCTTGTTTTTTTCTTTCTTCTTCCCACCTAGCATAAAAGTCTAGCATGGGTTGAATATCTTCAGCAGTTTTTTCGCCTGTTTCTACTTGTTTTAGTCGGTTGCTACGTTGAAAAGATCCTCGTTCAGGGCTTGAGTTCATTTTTTATAGTTCCTAGCATAAAAAATATGATTGCCTATTTGTGCTACTTTTCTATGTGGCCAGCCCGGTTCAACACTTGTATTATGAAAAAATAAGGTACTTCTAGGGACAACGTCACTATATTCATTTTCAACCATAACTGCGTATGCAACATTCATCGCTTTAACATATCTAGGATCATTTTGATTGGGTTGCCTTTTCCCCTCACATACCCAGCTGAACTGACATATCTTTCTATCTTCAATCTTTGTAACTTGATGAATCACTTTACAAGGATCGGCACCGAAGCCATGTCTAACCCTGTTTAATACAACATGTGCTACTGCTGCCTGACCTGTAGTACTTTCATGACCTGCTTCATAAAAAATGTTGTTTGCCATGCAAATCAATTGTTTTGTATCTATGCTTTTTACAGCGGATACTAAGTTGTTAACTTCGTTTCTTGCAGGATTGGGTACAAATGCTAACATAACTAGCGATAGTAACACCAATACTTTCGTTTGAATATATAAAATGTTTTTCATTTTATTCCTTTCCAAAGGCTACTATATTCTATAGCCGTTTTTATTTTATAACAATGTTTTTGGTTAGAACCAAAAATTATAGATTGTCCCAACAATCGCAATTGCACAGTACCACTTGCTCAATTGCTTGGTCTACTGTCAACACGCTATTGCAGTTAGGTTCAACCAAAATACTTAGATTATTAGGAATTAACATTGTTTCTGATGACCCTGCTAAACTACCGGGGGTAGTCGGTGCGCCTGTAACTATTGGAATGTTTTGTAATTTAGTACAGTTAGAGAAATCAGGTATTGGTAACGCAGATGTAGTTAAGTTAGTGGGTCTAGGTAATTGTGTTTCAGCAATGCTGTTCACATTATTATCTTGAACTGCTCCAGTCAACCCTAACCTTACTTTGTTACGAGCCTCACGCATGGCGCCGATAGTATTATTTCCTCCTATAGTAGTTGTGTTTAATATGTTTTCTAAGGTGGCTGCCATGCCTTTTATTTCAGTTTCTTGTGCGTATGTGTCTAAGTTTTGTATAAATGATGTGGTATCTAAATCAGTTGACGTTAAATCTGTTAAGCTAGGCAATGCTAAACTTCTTGCATCTTGCTCTTTTTGCAGATATGTACCAAATAAATTATATGATGTATTTAATTGGTCAGCAAGTGCTGATTTAGTCGTTTTTATAAGTTGAATCTCAGCGTTTGCTCTATCAATAAGCATTTGCATAGTAGATAAATCTAATGAATTAATAACAGTATTCATTTGATTGTATATGCTTTGTAGATTACTAGATTGTAAGTTAGTTATTTGAGTCCTTAGAGATCCGTAATCATATTGTAAACTTGTCATAGACCCGAAGAAATCGCACATATTATATGATCCATCATCGTTAGATCCTTTGGCTAATGCATTGATTACATTATTAGCCATTTGTGTATTTGTAGGAACCGATGTACCGCTTACATTTGTTAAGTCACTTACATTTTCTAAGTTAGCAACAACTTGACTAAACTTTTCAATATTCATTACTTGAATATTTTTAATCTGCATCATACTGACGCTGAATGCATCACAAGTATATGCAATGTCAGGGGGAACCATGGTAGCTAATCTTGTACCCAACGTACTGTCTATTGTTCTATTAGCTGATCCATTTGCAAATATTAGATAATATGTCTTGCTATTGGTAGGTTGTACAGTGGTATTGTATTTTGGATAGGTTAGGGTAGCATAACTATTAGGGAATAATTTTTTCAAGTCTAACAAATCTGCTAATGTTTCTAGCCCTGACGTTTGACAATTTAATGGAATCAATACTTCTATTAAGTCATTACCAGAAATTAAACAAAAGGCTGCATAAACTAAACGCTGTTGTTCTAGTGTAGCATTAGTACTCTTTATCAAGTTGTCAACATCATTGCTAGACAATCCTGCGCTTAACAGTGCTAAGTTTACTGCCTTTGTTAGTGCCTGATTCTTATAGAGAGTTTTCAATAAATTGATTGGTTCACCAAAAGTGCTGATTGTCGCTAAGTCTAACGCTCTACCCAATGTTATTAAATCTCTACCCCAATAAAATGTACTAACTGACACTCCAGAGATATCGCTAGTAATAAGATCATTCATATTACTATAGATACCACTCAAATAGCCTATACTGTTTGTAGCAGATTTGATAGTTTGATTTAGTTGATTCTTTATGCTATAGCAAGTTGTTAGTGTACTAATGAAATCTGAATAAGAACCGTTGTTAATATAAAAATCTCGGTACGCTTGATATGGAAGTAATCGTAGCCAACCATATCTTGCTAATTGTCCATTATATGTATTAGTGTACGTTGAAGGCTTACTATTACCTAATGCAGGAATAGAATTACTACCAATTGAAATTAGATTGTTGTAAACAGTTGTAGAAATTCCGGAGCCGAGTTTTTGATACGCAACATTAATTACATCGCTTAATACACTTAATACGGTTGATGATACTAATAAACCCTTTTCATAGTTGTTCAATGCATTGCTTGACCCCATATAGGTAACTGCATCAGGGTTAATATTAAACCCTTGATTCTGTAGTAAATTACCTAATGCATTTATCTTTAATGGTGTCATGGTACGAATACGTCTGGGCTACCTTGAACAATACTATGACCACAACTGTTTCCGGATCCTACTCGGAGTACCGGATCTCCTTCAGCAAAAACAGTTGGACTACCTTCTGTTGTAGTAGCACTACTATGAGGAGGGTGGGGTTTTCCCCAAGGTGCGTGTGGAGTAATAGGGCTAACATGTAGCCCAACTTTGATACCGTTTGCAAAAACAGTACCTGCTCCCCTTACAATCTCACCACCTGGTTGATTTGTATCACCTACTCTACTTAATGCTGGCATTTTATCCTAGAATTATTTTTTTATCAGGAACTTTGATTCCTGTTGTTGCTTCTAGATATTTCATCTTAACAGAATCATCTGTTTCAGAATACATAGAAACACTATTAGTATTTAGCGTCACGGATTGCCCAGGATCTGACGTAAACATACTAGGAACAAGACCCATACCACCTTGTGGGCCGGGTGCGATTGATACAGGATCTTCAATCGCAACATAATTTCCTGTCATTTCGCATTTGACTTTTGCGACTAACTCTTCTCCTGAGTTAAGTTTAAATGTATATACTTTTCCGACTTCTAATGTCATACTGTGCTTTCTGTAAGTTTTTGTCTCAGTTCTGTGAATCCACCGATCAGTTCATCGTTTAAGAAAATCTGAGGTACTGTACGTGCAGTTGGAACTGCTTCTAGTAAATCTTCTTTTGTCCATCCGTCGCCGATCTTGCGTTCTTCAAATTGAATACCTTTACTCGTCAATAGTGCCTTGGCTTGGTCGCAATAAGGGCACTGGTACTTACTCCATACAATCGCTTTCATATTTTTCTCCTTATAATTGTGGTAATGCATCAAATTCAACTACGTCACTCATAACACCGATAACGTAATTTGTAGATTCATTTTCTTGTAGTGCAGTTTGTTTCTTGTTAATATTAACATGCTTGTTGAACCAAGGAATTGGACTGCTCTTCGGATGATTCTCGTTATATTTAACGCCTATTTCTTTGAGTGCAGTAAAAGCTGTATAATCAACAAAGTCTTTTAGAATTTCAGAGTTAAGACCGATGACTACACCTTTGCTGAATAGGTAATCTGCCCATGCTTTTTCCTCACGAATGACTTCCATATACATTTCGTATACTTCACGTTCACATTCAATTTTGGCTTTAGCAAAACGAGGATCTTCTTTAACTACTTGATTAATAATGAATCCAGTCCATTCTTTATGTAACACTTCGTCTTGCAGGATCAAGGAGATAATGTTTCCGTTACCAATGTAAATCTTGTTCTCTACCATAGCAAGACTTGTGGCAAAGCTAACCATAAAGCGGAATGCTTCAAGTGCGTAACTCGCATTGAGTGCTAACCAAACTTTCTTTACATGGTCATATTCATCAATTACTTCACCCAATTCTTTCCTGCAATTAATTTGATGTAGGTCTTCGTAGTAGCGACCGATGTTAGCAGCCATACTAACGATTTCTTTTGTATCATGTATCTTGTTAAATTCTTCTTTCGGTACACCATAAATGTTTCTTATGATGTGACTGTAACTTTTTGAGTGGATACTTGTTTCAAAGAATCCCCATGTGAGTGTGAGTGCTTCAAGTTCGGGGATTGAACATACAGGACCAAATACTTGTGAGGGTGCTCTGCCTTGAATGCTATCAAGTGCTGTTTGACGTAACAGATTGCTAGTGAAGATATGTTTAATTGCATCAGAAGCCTCCTTATGGTCTATTTTATCTTTTGTTAAGCTGACTTCTTCAGGAACCCAAAAGAAGCCTCTTGCCGTCTCCTCATATTTTTGCAGTCTAGGATATTTTACTTCCTCAAAACGTTGAACAGTTACTGGACCTTCAGGGTCCAAAAACATTGATCTTTTTAAATAATTTGTGTGTTTCTCTAAGTTATATTGTTCTTTTGACATTTTTTACTTTCTTAGTTTTGGCTTTGTCCATGTAAGCAATATTCGCATTCGCATTCTGTGCAATAATCACATTCCAAACAACTATGTCCGCAATGCATTTCACAATTGCATTTGCAATTACGGACATAACGTTTATAGTTTTCGTTGTTGGTTAATGTATCTTCCACAACAACTCCTTAAAGTTTACATGCTTCGCAATCAGCATCATCTTCAATAAACAACTCTTGTTTACTTACAAATGGGATTACATTATCTTCCTGCAATGCGGCTTTGGCTCCTACTTTATTAATCAAACTATAATAGATAGTCTTTAGACCCCACTTATATGCAAGCATTAGATTCTTACTGATAAGTGTTGCAGGAACTTTACCTTGTTCAAAATATGCAGGATTGTAGAATGTGTTTGTACTGATTGACTGATCAATGTAAACTGCTAAAACTGCCGCAGTCTTTAAATAGTCAACACAATCACGTTGATCCCACATTAATTGATAACGATTCTTTAATCGTTTGTATTCGGGAACAACTTGAACAAATGAACCTGCTTTAGATTCTTTGACAGAAATTAGTTCCATTGGTAATTCAATACCATTTGTTGAGTTCAACACAACGCTTGAACTTTCAACGGGTGCAATAGCCATTAGTGTAGCATTGCGAATACCATATTTCAATAGATTCTGGCGTAGTGTTTCCCAATCTAAATTTGCACTGGGTGTGAAATCAGTTAATTCATTTACTCCTGAATTTCTGCGCTCCCAAGGGAACACACCGCGACCATAGAATGTTTGCGCTGACTTTTTACATGCACCTTTTTCTTGTGCAAGTTCTACCGACATTTCAGTTAGATAATATGCTTGATGCTCCATCCAACGTTTAACTTCTTGAAGTGCATCTGGCTGACCGTATTTCAAACTACGTTTTGCATGCCAGTATGCTAAGTTAGTGATACCGACTCCTAAGGGTTCAAAGTCTAGGTTAGCTAGTTGGCTTTGTACGCTTAAGAAGTCTTGATAACTTAGGAGATTGCTTAGACTTCTTACTAACACACGGCACGCCTTACGCATATCTTGAGGGGTTTTGAATGCTCCCCAGTTAATGCTACCCAATGTACATAGGGCTATGCGGCCTGCCTCGTCTTCAATTCGCTGAAAGGGTTTCGTGGGCAGTAAGATTTCTTGGCACAAGTTACTTTGGTAAATCGGATCAAGCGTTGTATCAAATGGTCCTTGATTGATGACGTTATCAATATTGACCATATAGATACGACCAGTATCGGTTCTTTCTTTTAAGATACCGTTCTTAAACATTTCAACAGCGGGCAATGTCTTCTTCTTAATGCCACGCTTATGTTCGTACATCGTATATAGTTTTTCAAACTCTACGCTGTCTCTGTAATATGCTTCATATAGATCAGGAACTTCATGAGGATCAAACAGTGTAATGTTTTCATTATTGCGATAACGATTCCAGAACATCTTGTTAACTACAACTGAGTAGTCCATTTGACGTACACGTGTTTCTTCTGTACCTTGATTATTCTTTAGTACGATTAGGTCTTCAAACTGATAATGCCAGATTGGAAATGTAACTGTACAACTAGCGTTACGAACACCGCCTTGTGAGCATGAGCGAAGATCGCCAAACCACTTCTTTAAGAAAGGAATCATACCAGTGTGTTTGATTTCTCCATTGCGAATAGGAGCACCTAATGGGCGAATACGTCCAATTTCTAAACCAATGCCTGCTCGTTTGCTGGCATATTTTGCCATCATCTCTCCAGCGGCAAAAATGCTATCCAAAGTATCGTCGCTACTAATGAGGACGCAACTGCTAAACTGCTTGGTTGTAGTGCCGAGACCAGCAAGCACAGGTGTAGCAAGAGTGAACTGGCCGTCGGAAGCACATTCATAGTATTCTTTAACATATTTTAGTCTCTTATCTTTAGGTTCGTTATGAAAAGCAGTGGCGGCAGCAATGGCATAACGTACCTGAGGAGATTCATAGATTTGACCAGTAGCACGGTTCTGCACTAAGTACTTTTCTGCCAATTGAGCGATAGCCGCATAGGTATAATTTTCGTCCTTGCTATGGTCTATAAACAAATCAATAATATCCCAATCTTCTTTTGAGTACCAATTCAATAGATCGGCAGTATACATGCCCAACTCAACATTTTTCTTTACAATTTCATACAACGATGGAGGATTATAAGTACCATAAACTTCCTTGCGTAGCATAGAAACTTTTTGTCTGCCAGCAACGTATTGGTAATTTACATTATTAATGTCTGGATTTTCTGTTTCATCAATTAAATTGACCATTGCTTTAAGCAATAGCTCATCAATTGTTTTTGTGCTTATCCCATCATGTAGTTCAATCTGGGCTTTGATTTCAATCATGCTAGGGCTGACGTTATCTATTCCCCGGCATCCGTATGCAACTTGTCTTTGAATCTTACTTATATCTAATGGTACTGTTTCTCCGCTTCTTTTTATAACATTAATGTTGTTCATTTTTCACCTATTATTTTTTGTAAGTATGTAACGTCTATTTTTCTTTTGATTGTAAAATCACTTGAATTGATATTTACTACCATATCCGGCCAGTAATTAAGTACATATTTTGCGTTGTCAACTAGGACTAATACCACATCCTCGCCCACTTCGTCAGTGGCTTCAACCATTATTATATCTGTTACTCCTGTAAGTAATAGAGTATAGCAGATTCCTAACGCTCTAGCAACAGTGCAATAGGTATTTTCAACCAAAAGTTCCCATGGACCGGGCCAGTTTTCTATATCCAAAATGTGTAAATGCCGGTTAACTAATGGGGCTTTTTGCCACCATTTATCTATTTCTATGCATTTAGTAAGTGTATCAGAAGATTCAATAGAGTTACGTAGATCGTACCAGCTTCTAAGTCTGGTATCATAATTTAACTGGAATACATTCATATGAATGTACTTATCTGTTTCTACCTAGAGCCTCTAATAATTGAGATTTTAGATTTGATTCTAATTCTACCTTCTGGTAAATGTAAGTAAGTGTTCCATAAATTTGTGCGTATCTTTCATCTCTATGACTATGGTCTATAAAAACCATACCACACTTAACATAGTTTTCTAAATCTTCTTCTTTAAAATAGTGATTGAGTAGGTACCACAAAGTCCAGCAATTTGTAGGATTAGTTTCAAATTCTTCTTTCAACATCTTGATATACAACTCAGGACGACTTTGTTTTTTAAAGTCTTGGTCGTGAATCAAATAAATGTTTTCATTGTATATTTCTATTTCTTTTCTAGTATCATGGTACTTGAACCAAAGATGTTCATAAATTGGTTGTACCCAATGATAGTCATGTCTACGATGAATCTTATTTGTCGGTATAGTATTTGGTGGACCTACTCTAACGTGGTATGAATAGATATCTAATCTATCACACGCAATATTAGTTACATCTGGATTCTTCTCCATTGTCTTTTTCATTTCATCTAAAACGTTGATAGAGAAATATTCATCCAAATCTGGGCTTAAACACCAATCCACATCTTGTGGTATCATGTCAAGATTGTAGTTTCTTGCTTTGCTAAAATGCCACGGGTCCCAAATCTTTTGTTCAATAATCAGATTAGGATCGTTCTTGGCAAAATCTTGTAATAGTTCCCAAGTCCCATCAGTTGATCCTGTATCTAATAAAACTCTATATGTAAAGTCTTTACTATAATAGAGCCATTTTTCTACAAACTTGATTTCATTCTTGCAGATGGTATACGCCGCTGTTTTCATTCTTGTATCTTCATAAATGCAGTTTGTGACCCATCAGGCAAATTAAGTATTCTAACTTTGTGCCAATTACATTGAATGAACATTTCTACTGCCATTCTTACACTCATTTGTGCAGATTCTGTTCCGTTATTGTCAGTAAATCTCCATGTTGTAGTGTCATCGCAAAGTATAACACCACCGACTTGAAGCAATTTCCAAGCCAACACAAGATCAGTTAGTACTTCACTTGCTTTATGGTCACCATCAATATAAATTAACTCAGCCTTAACATTTTGATTAATCAAATCAATTAATCCATCTTGACTGTGCTTACATATGTAAGTGACATTTTTATGCGTGTTGATTTCTAAATTATCTAGAAAGTTCTGCTTAACTGTATTGAAATCATCATGCATATCATTACTACCTACATGAGGATCAACTGCAAACAGTTTAAAATTAGAATTATGAGGGGTACACAAATCACTGACCCAGAATAAAGTAGAACCTTCAAACACACCAACTTCAATGTAAACGTTTGGTACTCCGTATGTTTGAAACAAATGGGTCATATTAGTATATGACCCACCACCACAATTAAAGTCCATAGACTTTTTATACATTAATATTCCAATCTATCGTTACGTTCTGTTGTTCTGCCGGATTGCGGGCGTGATTTGATTGTAGTATCATTGGTTAAATCAACATTCTTATCATATGCGAACATACCTTGATGACTGATATTAAACAAATCAGCTTTCATCATAATATCTAACGGAGCACAGATACCTACCTTTATCACATGTGATAATAAATTTTTTGCCATAGGAGGGTCAATTGCGTATGCATGAGCGCGGCAAATGAACAAGTAGTTGGGTCCCTCACTTGCATGAGGTGGTATAGGATATATTTTCCATCCTTGCTCTGCCCACTCATTTCCACCAAGATACACAATGCTATTAAAATTTTCAAAATTTCTAAATGGTTTAACCATAATAGCATCGTGTTCAAGTATAACTATTGGTTTATCAATCTCAGCACAATGGCGCCATAAACTAATATGACTCAATGCACATGCAACTTCACCGCGTGTTAGATAATGATCGCTAATTTTTAGTATCTTTGTAATGCTATCACCCTTGCTATGCTCAGGTACAATGATATCACCTTTAGTTCCATCAAAGGCATCCCATACTTTATATGGCATACCTACATTGTCACAACTTTGTTGACACCTCTTGCTATAGTTTTCAGAGCTTTCATTACCTTTAACAGTAATTATATACGCATCATCAACTACACAATTTCTAGAATACCAAAGATTAAGTGAGTTGTCCATACTTATCATTCATCGTGTTGAGTAGGTCAACAAATTCCTTTGTATCATATCTACTAGGCTTATGAACTTGTATTAAGATTTTAGTTGATGTGGCAACATTATTTAAATGGTCGGTGGCATATCGCAGTTCGTCTACCGAAATAGAATTGTTTTTAATTTTTTCTGCAAACCCCTTTGAGTAATCAAAGTTTACATCACATACTTCAATGTCAATATCTTCTTGGAATGCAAGCATAGTTTTTGCATCACCGTTTTGGTAATCTTCAAAAACTTTTTTCTTATTAAACATGTTGAACATATCAACTGTAATTTTTCTTTTATGTTCAGGATTATTAACCGAGAAATCACAGTTCCAATGTGCAGCTTGTATCTCCCAAATTGCTCCATTCTCACTGACACGATACATTTCTTTAATTATCTGTATGATATCTGAAGGTTTATCTCCGATGTATTCTAAAATATCTTTAGCAATAATATGTGAATAAGTATTGTCTTCCCAAGGCCAAGGGAAAACATTTAAGTCTACTTTTTCATCAGGCTTTACTAAGTCATTTTTATCTACATTAACAAAATTTTCAAATTTCAAAACGCCACAACCTAAGTTAAGTTTTTTAGATTGCTTATCACTGCTAGGTATATCAATGTGTTGTAAATTGAATCTTTCTTCTAACGCTGCATACATTTCTTGGAATGTTATATTCCAAGATTTAGCATCACGTTGTCTGAATAGTCTAGTAGTTTTATAGTATGGGCTTGTCGTACTACTCGGAGCATTATAAGTCCATGTGTGGTACGGAAGAATAGGAACCATTACCCATGTTTCTTTACCCATTGCCGCAGACAAGTGTGCAATACTAGTACAACTTGTAATAACAATATCCAAGTTTGCAATAGCTGCCATAGTATCTTCCCAACTCAATAAGAAGTGTTGTAGGTCAGTGATGCCTTCAGGTAATTGAACTACGTTGTGATCTCGTTGTAGGCTGAATACTTGAAGTTCAGGATAGTTCTTCAAGATTGTCATAAATTTTTCAGGGAAGCGTCTAAATTGTTGATGTTCAAATTTGGGATTTCCTGCCCAGCGAATACCTACCTTGATTTTACCCTCATCAGCTTTAACAATGTGCTTCCAAATATCAACACTCTCTTGTCTAGGAGTTAAGTATGGGTCGTTTGGGAAATTATCAAAAGTATGTCCTGCAATCCAGCCTGCGCTAAAACCCGGTACCCAGTAATCGTGTGGTACTGTATGTGCTTGATTACGTAATATTACACCATCCACGCCCTCAATACGTTCAAATACACTTACCATTTCAGGTGCTGACGCCAAATAAACTTTTGCGGCGCCTTGCTTTTTAAAACTTGTAGCAAATCGTGCATGGATAATTTCATCTCCGTAGCCGCCCTCTAGAGAGATGATAATTGATTTACCAATGATGTTATGTTCACTTGGGTTAAAAATTGGAGCATCTGTTTTTAGTGGTGGACTACCATAAACACTTAAAAATCTACCATGCTCTAATAGCTGGCAACCTTTTTGATAGTCACCATCTTGAATCAAGAACCAACCACGGTTGAAGCAATGGCGAAACCAAATATCCTGAGTGTTTTTTCCTCTAGGATCCAAAATTTCTTTTTCACCAATCTTTTCTAATTTGTCCGACAATGCTCTTGCTTCAACGTGTTTACCTTCCAACTGTAGCTTAAGCATCATATCAATTTCATGCATGTTTTACCTCTTTATTTCTAGAAAATAGTACTTCTCTACTTATGCTGTAAAAGCGCAAGTAGAGAAAAAAGAAAAAATGTATTATGGTTTCTTAATGAAGCCCAGATCATTAGGACCTGTACCAATCGCTGTTACACTATAACCTTGATTGGTTAATGTAGGAGTAACGCTGTAGTTACTGCCGCCGCCCCATGCAAATAATACGTTATCGGTTCTTACTGCAAAGCTATAGTTATTAGTTGCACTAATTTGACTCCATGAGCTAGTTCCTATTTGAGTAGGTTCCGAATACGAAAGTGTATTGTAATATGCAGATATAGCTCCCACTTGTACTGGGCTTGATCTGTGTATAATGTCAAGTTGGCCGAGACCGCCGTTACTATTATATCCTGTACCTAAAAGAACTCCGTCATTACGTATGTATAATCCGACAGTATTTCTTTGTTTTATATCCTTGTAGTTTAATGAACTTAATTGAACAGGACTAGACCTATTAATTATATCACCAAAACCCAATTGTCCAGTTGTATTTAAACCCCATACAAAAACCGCATTACTAACTGTTTTAGCAACAGTAGAGTTAAATCCAGCAGACACTAATGTCCAACTGCTTGTACCTAATTGCACTGGTGCAGACCTATGACTAATAGAGTTAATTCCTATCTCACCGTTTGTATTACTACCCCAGACAAAGGCCAATCCATCTCTACGAATTCCTATAGTGTGCGTTCCGCTTTGTCCTGCTTGTACAGAAGTCCAAGAATCAGTCACAGTTCTAATAAATGTAGGTGAACTAGCTCCAACAAATCTAGTGATACCTAATTCTCCTTGACCGGTACTACCTGATCCAAATAGACTTCCATTGGGTTTAATCATATAATTCATATTTACACCACTGGCTATTGAACTCCATGAACTAGTCCCTACTTGCACTGGACTACTACGACTAATAGTATCACTTAAGCCTAATTGTCCAGTTCCGTTCGTGCCCCATGTCCATAACATATTATTATTTGAAATTACAGAAATAGTAGATCCGGCCACAGACACATTAATCCAAGAACTAGTGCCTAATTGTGTAGGATTACTTCTAGATATTCTATCATTGAGTCCTAATTGACCACCATTGTTATTACCAAAAACAAACAACGGCCCATCATTACGAACAATTGCAGTATGTGTGGCTCCCACCCCTAAACCTAATGCAACCCAGCTTTCATTTATAGATTTTAAAAATACAGGGCTGGAATAAGAAGTCGGAACAAACTTAGTATTACCTATAACACCGTTAGTATTATTTCCCCATCTAAATAATTGCCCATTATTGGTTAATGCGCTGATGTTGTTATATTTACCAAATACATTAGACCAGGTTGAATTACCTATTTGTACTGGAACACTTCTATGTGCTATAGTACCGTCGCCTACTTCACCTTGAGCATTTCCTCCCCATGTAAACAATAATCCATCTGCTCTAACGCCAGCTACTGTACTATTGGACGCGGCAATTGCAGACCAGCTTTCTACAAACGTAGTAATTACAATAGGACTACTTACGTTTATAAATCGTAAATTACCTAATTGACCATTTCCATTATTACCCCAAACAAACAAACGACCATCGGCTCTTATACCTGAAATATGGTTAGATCCGTTTATATTACTTGCGTGACCACCTGAAATTAATGTCCATGAACTAGTTCCTATTGCCACTGGACTAGATGCGGTTGCAGTGCTACCATTTCCTAATTCACCTTGTGTACTATATCCCCAGGCATATAATAATCCATCTGTATTAATACCAAAAGTAGTTTGATCAGTTCCCCAAACAAATGTCCAACTACTTGTTCCTATCTGTGTAGGGCTTGACCTGTGAATTGTATTGTTAAGTCCTAGTTTACTAACAGTGTTGTCTCCCCAGGCATATAGCATACCGTCTGCGGTAATACCAAACATCGTGTTAAATTGTGCAGATACTGCTATCCATGATTGAGTCCCTATCTGTGTAGGACTAGACCTAGGTGTAGTACTATTATTCCCTAAGACACCGCTTGTACCAGTTCCCCAAGTATATAAAGAACCATCAATTTTTATTCCTGCGCCATTTGCATTTCCGCCGGCAGAAACAGTAATCCAACTGTCAGTACCAATCTGAGTTGGACTGCTTCGGTTTACAGTATTGCCTAATCCAGATACTCCGTTACTTCCTGTACCCCAATACCAAAGTGTACTGTTAGACAATATGCCAAATGTGCCCTGGCCACCTGCTGCAACAAAATTCCAAGACGATGTTCCTACTTGAACAGGGCTGCTTCTGTTAAGAATATCATTAAAACCTAATTGGCCGTTATTTCCAAATCCCCAACCAAATAAAGCATTATCTGCTCTAATTGCTAAGGCAAAGCCAGTAGTTGTGGTTGAGGCCCCTGCAGTCACCATAATCCAACTGCTAGTTCCCACCATCTCTGGGAAAGATTTGTCTACTGTATTACCTAGACCTAACTGACCGGCTGAATTTAAGCCCCATGCGAACAACATACCGTCACTTCTTATAGCGTAATTAGCATTTGACCCGGTAGCAATAGAAATCCAGCTATAGTATACAGTACCAGCATAGCCTACAGCAGAAACATAACTATCAATATTAGTTTCAATCCCTGCCAATGTTGTCAACTGCACGGGGCTTGATCTGCTCACGGTATTACCGATACCCAATTGTCCGTTGCTATTAAAACCCCAAGCATATAATATACCACCAGCGTTTAACGCTGCCATGTATGTTCCACCTACAGCCACTGTAGTCCAACTATCAGTACCTATTTGAGTTGGACTACTACGAGCTATAGTATCTCCTATGCCCATGCTACCACCGGTATTAATACCCCATGTAAATAATGCTCCGTCGGCTCTTATACCTGCAATATTGTCGGCTAAAGGACCTGTAAACACATTAGTCCAACTGCTTGTTCCTATCTGGGTGGGACTTGACCGGTGAACTGTGTTATTGAGTCCTAATAGTCCGTTAGCATTATTTCCAATACCATATAATAAATTATCAACTGATATGCCAAATATTGATCCAACACCTGCGACTGCTTGATTCCAAGAACTAGTTCCTAATTGAGTTGGACTAGAACGGTGTACTAAATTACTGAACCCTAATTGCCCAGTTGTATTATCACCCCATACAAATAACAATCCGTCGTTTCTTATACCAACAGAATTAGTCTGATTAGCAGTAGCTGTAGTCCAAGAACTAGTTCCTATTTTAATAGGAAAGTTAATGGTGTTAGCATTTGAATTGTTACCCAATTGACCAGATTGAGCTTGCCCCCAAGTCCAAAGACTTCCATCATTTCTAATTCCAACTGTATGGCTAAATCCACTTGATACAGTTGTCCAACTGTAAATATTTGTTAATCCTGTTTCAGACACATATGTATTTTGTTGAGCCAATGTATCTATTGTAGTAATTTGTACTGGACTAGAACGATGTACTTGTTCATTAGTTCCCAATTGTCCGGCAGTATTATTACCCCATATGTATAATGCTCCTACGTTATCTGTGTAAGAAGAAGTATTTGTTCCAGCACCTATTTTAACCGCACTTAATGCTGGGCCAGCAAAAGTATCAGGGGCTACACGTACTGCGGTCGGTGATCCTAAACTGGCAGTCATTGATCCTGTATAGGTAGGTCCCGTTTCATATAGAGTAGGTTGTTGTGCAGTTAATAAACGAGTTCCTGGTATTGGCTCTAATGGACCAGTAGGAGGAGTGAAAGAGGATGTGTATAAATTATAATCTAATATGCGTAAATTTGAAATTAAGCCAGTTAATGAGTTACCACCGTATAACGTTGAACCTAATTGGTTAGTAGCAATAGTATAATTTGCAAAATTTCCACCCGGAGTAACAGTAGAAGTTGGAGTACCATTAACCCAACCTTGCAATGTAGTAGACGATACTCTAGTGACAGCAATATGATACCATGTATTTGATTTAACAACGATAGAAGGATGAATCATATAACCATTTGGAATACCTAAACGGGCGTATAATGTCCCGGATTGCGGTTCAATCCAACAGTAAAAAGAATATGTTCCTAATGGACCGGAATTTGTAGTTCCTAATACAGCAAATCTTTCACCGCCTGATATCGGAGTTGCTTTATATAAAAACACCCAGCATTCAAAGGTAAAATCTCCCGTACCTAACGCAAATGTATTTGTTATTGTTGCTCTATCAGTACCCGTAGTCAAAAATACTGAGTTGAATCCATTCCCGCTAGCGGCAAGTTGAGTAGGCAAGCTCCTAGAAATTGCATCGTTAAGGCCAAGTTGTCCATCAGTGTTAATTCCCCATAGATACACATTATTAGTAGAAGTAGTTGCAATATTATGCTGTGAACCGGCAACTACTTGACTCCAAGACATAGTACCAACTTGTGTAGGACTTGATCTATGTATTAAGTCTCCTAGACCCAACTGTCCGTTTTCATTCGCACCCCAAGTGAATAATGCTCCGTCTGCTCGTATTGCAACATTATGAGAATTTCCTGAACCCACATAAGTCCAGCTACTACTACCCACTTGTTGCGGAACTGGTACTATAGCGGTAGAAAGATATCCGGATACACCTAATTGACCGAATGTGTTAGCTCCCCATGTAAACAATAATCCATCACTACGTAATGCAATAGCTTGGCTTGCTCCCACATTTATTTGATTCCAACTATAAACAGTTTCGCCTGTATATAATGCATAGTTATTTTGTTCGGCTTCGGTGGTGATAGTAGAAATTTGAACCGGGCTTGATCTATTGGTTATTGTACCATCGCCTAATTGCCCAGTTGCATTACTACCCCATGCCCATAGTACACCATTATCTGCAATAGCTAACATATGTGCGCTACCTACAGTTACTGATGACCAATTACTAGTGCCCAGTTGTGTTGGGCTACTTCTGTTTATAATATCAAGTCTACCTAGAATTCCGGCGCCATTATTCCCCCATGTAAATAATTTTCCATCACTTCGTATAGCGGCAACAGTTGAACCAGAAGGAGTTGATATTGCACTCCATATACTAGATCCAATTTGTGTGGGGCTTGATTTACTAGCAATAGTATTATCACCTAATTGACCAACTGAATTTAATCCCCATGCAAATAATAGTCCATCATTTCTAATTGCAAAACTTTCGCTGAGTCCTGCACTCAATTTTGTCCAAGAGCTTGTTCCTACTTGAACTGGACTTGATCTTGATAGTAATGAAGGATCGCCTAATTGTCCAATTGAATTAATACCCCATGACCATAATGATCCGTTATTGCGAATAGCTAATGTATGGTACGCACCTTCAACTTGATCATAACTAAAGATAGAAGTAAACTCATTACTAGCATAATTCCCCCATCCAAATAATCCACCGTCACTGCGAATTGCTAGATTATGACTGAAGCCGGCAGAAACTTGTGTCCAACTACTGTTACCTATTTTAAAAGGATCGTTAAGAGTTGTAGAAACTTGCACTGGACTAGACCTGTGAATTATTGTTAGATCTCCTAATGTGCCTGCAGCATTATTCCCCCAACCAAATAGTTCTCCACCAGTAACTCCAAAATAGTTAAAAAATGTTCCAGCTACTGATGTCCAGCTGGCTGTACCTAATTGTACCGGACTTGACCTAGCAATTATAGAATTATTCCCTAATTGACCGTATGTGTTAATTCCCCATAAAAACAATGCACCATCACTACGTATGGCGGCGGCAGTATATTCAGCAGTATTAGCAACTGTCCAAGAACTAGTACCAATTTGCACTGGACTACTTCGGCTTAATGTAGAATTTATTCCTAAACTACCGTTAGTATTTTCACCCCAAGACCAAAGCGTATTGTCAAAGCGTAGCGCAATAACATTTGTCCTAGCACTAACACTAGACCAAGAACTTGTTCCTATTTGTACAGGACTTGATCTGTTAGTAGCCAATGATATACCGAGTTGTCCAAAGTTGTTTACTCCCCAGGCCCATAATGATCCGTCAGTTCTAATAGCAAACGATGCATTATAACCACTAGCAATAAAAGACCAAGAACTAGTGCCTACTTGCACTGGACTACTTCTAGATACAATATCAGACACTCCAAGTTGTCCGCTTTCGTTTGCACCCCAAGCAAACACTGACCCATCACGTCTAAGAGCTACTACATTGTTAAAAGTAGCGCTGACACTAATCCAAGAACTTGTACCTATTTGAACTGGACTAGAACGTGTTGTTGCTACAGGAGTGTTGTCCCCTAAACAACCGCTTGAATTTACACCCCAGGTAAATAAACCACCGTCTGCACGTATTGCAATAACTGTAGAAAGTGTTGATGCAACTGCGGTCCAACTGCTTATACCCAATTGAATTGGATAAGAACGATGAATTACATTGTTCAATCCTAGCAATCCTGCACTATTGTTTCCCCATACATACAACGCACCATCGCTTCGTATAAACGCTCCGTTGTTTGAATTTGAAGAATTTGTAAAAGAAGTTATAGTATATAACTTGGTAGGAGCAATTCTTACGTTTGTGCCAGGATAATATTCTGGTCCCCATTGATATAACTTATCTGTAGAGTCTGTCGCTATACTATGTACATCACCTGCACTTATGTTGTTCCAAGACGTTCCACTAGATATTTGAGTAGGGCTTGAACGATTATCATATGTTCCATCACCCAACTGTCCATATGTATTAATTCCCCATGACCATAATGTATTGTCGCTTTTCAATGCAATAACGTGTTTGCTTCCAGAACTAATTTTATTCCAACTGTTATTACCTATTTGCACCGGACTAGCTGAAAAATAAGTAGCTCCTATTTGTATTGGACTGCTAATAGGTTGTAGTATAGCTTGACCATCAGGTCTAGCAGTTATGCTTATTTGACCTGCAGCATTGTTTCCACTTGCATACACTTCATATTGGTTATCCATTGTATAGCCAAAAGTGTTTCCTCCTGAGGCTTGTATCCAACTTACGAATGTACTAGGTGGATCAAAAGGTGCACCGTCATTTATGCTTGCATTAGAAGATGTGATAGAAAAATGATATGTACTTGCATCTACTATACCGGCTGTTTGACAAGTTAATAATGAAGTTTGTGTTCCGGTGATGGCATTGATATTTGTACCAGCACTTTGCGTAGCCGTTAGTGGAGAAGTAGACGGAGTAAATGTATTAGTATAAACTCCCACTCCCTTTACAATTCTGTAGTTAGATAAATTACCCTTCAAAAATGAATACAATGTAGAAGTGCCTACGTAGCTTGCACCAATCAAAACATTATCAGTTAAATAATTTTCACTATCTGAGTATGAACTGCCGGATTGTGTACCATTTATGTATAGTTTAGTGGTCCCACTGATTCTAACCAATGCAATATGATACCATGTTCCTAACTTTAACTGCAACGATGTATTGCTTATCCTAACAGTTGTTCCTGTTAAATACTCAACTTCTCCTAAGTAATTTATGTAGAGAGTAGGATAAGAACCAGTGGTAAGACTTGGTCTGTTGTCAAACAATACAGCACCAGAGTTTACAAAAGATTCAGGATATGATAATAAATTTACCCAGCATTCTATAGTAAAATTTCCAGTACCAAATTCAAATGCTGTATTACTATCAATTGTTAAATATGCCATAAATTACTCTTAATCAAACTTTACACTAAAATATCCATCAGTATTATTACCTGGTCTCAACTGTACTGGTGCAGATTTAGAGATGACCGTGTTATCTCCTATCTGACCGCTAGTATTTAGTCCCCATGCAAACAGTGCATCATCACTCCTTGCCGCATATGTTGTTGATCTACCAACACCAACCATGTTCCAAGATGCAACGGGAGTAGCTGCAAAAACTGGGCTACTTGTGCCGGGGCTAAAACTTGCTTTACCAAAAGAATATGTAGTATTCGTGCCCCATGCAAATAAACTTCCAGTTACTTTTGTAGCAAAAACAAGTCCATCACCACTGTATACTTGACTCCATGAACTTGTACCAACTTGCACTGGACTTGATCTATGAACTGTACTGTTTGAAATACCTAATACTCCGTTGTTAGCACCTCCCCAAATATACAATGAGTTATCTGCCTCTAATCCTGCCGTATATGAAGTTCCTGCTGACACTGATACCCATGAGCTTGTTCCAACTTGTGTAGGAATACTACGATGCACAGTATCATTAAATCCAAGCTGACCAAATCCATTATTACCCCATGCAAATAATGATTGGTTACTTATTCCTGTGCTGTGACTATTGCCTGCAGAAACCATACTCCATGAACTTGTATTAATTACAGTTGCCAAAGATGAATTAATAGATTGTGCTTGGCCCCACGTGTTTAGTCCCCAAGCATAAAGTTTGCCAGAATTATCTATTCCTAGCATGTGCTTTAATCCTACAGAGATTTGACTAAAACTGTTAGCTGTGAGAGCAATGCCAACTTGTACTGGGCTGGATCTATGAATGACATTTCCTATACCTAAATTACCATTTGTGTTTAAACCCCACATAAACAATGCACCTGTTACTGATATTGCGGCTTGAGCACCTACATTTGCTAATATAGTCCAGCTACTTGTACCGAGTTGAACTGGACTACTTCTAGATGGCGTTATACTGTTGTTACCTAATATTCCGTTAGCAGATTGTCCCCATGTAAATAGTCCACCACCAAAACGAATTGCGGCAGTAGAACTCAATCCAGCACCTATATATGTCCAAGAACTTGTTCCTATTTGTACCGGACTGCTTCTATTTGCAGTCGTAGCGTTATTACCTAACATACCGCTGAGGTTCCATCCCCACATAAATAATGAACCGTCACTTCTTATTGCACCACTGAAACTAGATCCAGCAGACACCGCAGACCAACTACTTGTACCTATGTTAATTGGACTTGACCTAGAAATTATATTATTAGTACCCAATTGCCCAGCAGTATTTCTGCCCCATGACCATAATGACCCGTCTACTTTTATTGCTAGTGCATACCAAATACCAGAAGATACCGTTACCCACGAACTTGTACCCACTTGGGTAGGACTAGTAACAGTAAGTCCTCCTTGACCAGGTAGACCAGTTGAACCATCAATGTCATTCCCCCATACAAATAATCTACCATCACTTCTAATAGCAAAATTTGTACCTACTCTTCCTGCATGTATAGACGTCCAACTACTAGTTCCTATTTGAACTGGGTTTGATCGGCCACCACTGTATAGAGAACTAGTACCCGAAGACCATAAACTACCATCACTCTTTAAAGCCAATAATTCCCCATCACCGTAAGAAATCTGTGTCCAACTAGAAGTGCCAATTTGTATAGGAGAGGATCTATATACTACATTATCAGGGTCCATAAAGACGTTATTACTATTAGGACCTCCCCAGCCCCATATTGTACCATCACTTCTCAATGCTACTACGGTACTGTAATCATAAGTACCTGCTGCTAACGGAGTTCCACCTTTCCCCGTAACTGATATCCAACTAAGGCCACTTTGTACTTGTACCGGACTTGATCTATGAATTATCGTGAAATCGCCTACTTGACCAGCATCATTTAATCCCCATGCAAATAATGCTCCATCAGATGCAATGGCTGCTGAATTATTTGCATTTGTACCTACTGACGTAAAACTAGAAGTTCCAATTTGTGTAGGGCTACTACGATGCACTAAATCAATCTGACCTAATTGACCGTTCGTATTACTTCCCCAACCAAATAAAGCCCCATCACTTCTTACTGCTAACACATGGCTTAGACCAGAACTTACATAAGTCCATGATGATGTTCCCAATGACTGCGGTATACTGTATGTTATTCTAGAATTTTGACCTAACTCTCCGTTAGTACTTCCTCCCCATGAGAATAATCTACCGTCTGTTCTCAACCCTATCGCATAACTTGCACCGTTTCCTATTTGAGCCCAGCTATTTAATGGTGGATTATATGGATCAACCCCTCCTGAAATAGCATATGTTAAATAGTCGGCATCATCGTTGAATATACTAGATATTTGCACTGGGCTTGATCTTATAACTGCGAGTCCGTCACCTAATGCTCCTGATGTTACTCCTGTGCCCCATGTATACAAAATGTTGCTAGTATTGATTGCAGCCGTATGCAATGCGCCTGCTGATGCAGAAGTATATTTCACTTCTTCAGCAACTGAAGCTACGTTGAACGGAATTATTACAGAAATGCTAGTATTTCCTACTACTGTTATTGTAGCATTGTTTGCAACATCAACAAATGTACTACTTTGCATTCCTAAGAATACTGTTTGTCCTGCAGTAATAGCACTGATATTTGTGCTTGAACTTTGCGTAGTAGACAACGGAGATGTTGGTACTGTGAAGTTGCCGGTATAAACTCCAAGTCCTTTAACTATTCTCATATTAGATAAATTACCTTGTAGATAATCTGGGTTAACGTTATCTTTATCCCATCCGAAATCTAATGAGTTAGAACTATTATTAAAATTAGTAGTAAGTGAACCGCTCCCAACACTTGTTCCATTTAAATAGAAAGTAATATTACCTGATATCCTTACCGCCGCAACATGGTACCATGTATTATTAACCAATGGTGTAGTGAAATTTACACTAACTCCGGGTTCCCCAGTAACCACTTCAGTAAATGTAGTACTATTATTAAGAACTATCCAGCTCCAAGTACCTGCGGAAGAACCTGCGTTTAATCTGTTTGTTGCTATTCTAGTGCCTACACCAGTAATTCTAATCCAACACTCAATTGTAAAATCGCCTGTTCCATACGAATAATTAGAACTTGCCGGAACAGATAGATAATCACCGTTTCCATCAAAAGTTACACTATAATATCCATTAGGATAATTAATTGAACTACCAATTAATGTAGGTAAACTTCTGTTTGTTAAATCATTCAACCCTAATTGTCCACTAGTGTTTAGTCCCCATACAAAAGGAGAATAGTCATCTCTTATTACAATAGAATGCGAGCCACCTGCACTAATTCTTACAAACGAATCGTTGATAGACTTAACAATAACCGGACTGGATGTTGATGCTAGACTAACAGTGCCTAATGAGCCACCAGTACCAAGACCCCATGTATATAATTTACCTGAAGAATCTATAGCGGTTGAATGTATTAACCCAGTGCCAATAGCGAGCCAGCTTTTTGTGCCTAACAAAACTGGACTTGAAACTGAAATAATGTTATTATTACCTACTTGACCACTAGTACCAAAACCCCATGCATATAAAGAATAATCTTCTTTAAGAGCAACTGTAGTTGATTGAGTAGTTACAATATCTGCCCAAGTAGATTGTGCAGATAAAGGTGGTTCACCGAAAGGATTTTCGTAGGTTGATGTTACTGAACCATAATTGGTAGTAGCGGCGTTAAATGAGCTTGAATCTCTAATCATAGAGCTTCTAGCAGTTAGTAATGATGTTTGTGTTCCAGTAATAGCACTAATATTTGTACCAGCACTCTGAGTAACCATTAATGGAGTTGTAGGTACTGTAAAATTACCAGTATAAACAGCAACCCCTTTTACCAATCTAACATTAGAAATTTTGCCATCTAAGTAGTTAGTAGATGAATCTCGTCCACGCCCTACTCTAACTGCTCCACTTGGTGCTAAGTTTGATGCCATAGCACCTGATCCATCAAGTACCCCATCTATATAGAAATATATTACATTAGATATTCTTACTACAGCTACGTGTTGCCACGTATTTAATGCAACAGTTGATGTGGCGGTGATATCCGGATTAGTGCCTACTTGAAAATATAATACTCCAGAAGTTTGCTGTAGTCCAAAGAACCAATCAGTTGTTGATCCACCCTTAGTAAGAATAGGATAGAACTGGTTAAAGTTATTAACATAAATCCATGCTTCAATAGTAAAATTACCTGTACCTAATTGGAATTGTGTGGCCGTAGCCCACTGTATATATTGGTTAACACCATTGAAAGTGTTTGAAAAGTATCCAGAGGGTCTACCAGCACCTACTTGTACCGGAGCTGATCTAGATATAGTTGTATCTTGACCAAGTTGACCTACAGTATTAGATCCAAATGTAAATAACAATTTATCTGTTCTAATGGCTGCAGTTTGTGCTGCGCCGGCGTTAACTAAAGTCCAACTATCATTAATAGATTTAATAATACTAGGACTACTTGCGTTCATTAATCGGTAGTTCCCTAACTGTGCAGACGAGTTAAGACCCCAAACAAATAATGTTTGATCTAGTCGTATTGCCATAGTAGTGTTAGTTCCACCACTTATTGTAGTCCAAGAATAACTTCCGATTTTTGTTGGGCTACTACGAGAGACCACATCATTAACACCCAATTGACCTGATGTTCCTAATCCAAATGTAAATAATGATCCATCTGCATTTATAGCAATAGTGTGACTTGCACCTGCTTTAACTTGAGTCCAACTGGTATAATTACCACTTATGTCAAAAGGAATTATAACTGATTCTGTGGCAATATTTCCTGAGGTAGTAATTGTAGCAGCAGTATCTGAATTATCAATATATGTATTATCTTGGCATGTTAGTAATACAGTGCTACTATCAATCACTGTCAACGGCGATGTAGGTGGAGTAAAAGTGCTACCGGAATATACTGCTACAGTTCTTATTCTTAAGTTAGAAATATATGCCTGAATCGTTTCACCTATAGCACTATTAGCACCAACATAAATTGCGTTTTGAACAATATTGTATGCTGCCGAAACTGATGATCCAAATAATGTACCGTTAAGATATAACTTAAATAAACTAGTGTCACGAACTAATGCAACATGGGACCAGCTATCAGTAGGTATAGTAGTACCAGGATCTGTAGGAGTTCCAGCTATGTTGAAATATGCACCACCACTATAACCTTGAACTAATATACCCATAGGGTTGGTAAGAGAACTACGAGTTATCCATAAACCACCTGCAGTCGTGTTCGGTCCAAATTGAACTAGTCTACCAAATGTTACACCCGAAGATAGTACCGGGTATACCCAAAATTCAATTGTAAAGTTACCTGTGCCTAACGCAAAGGCAGCGTTACTGGATACTGTTAATGCATCACCTGTTCCATCAAATGCTACACTATAATATCCAGATGTATTTAAAGCACCTACTTGCACAGGCCTAGATTTTGAAACTTGATTACCGTTCCCTAATTGTCCTCCAGAATTCAATCCACTAGTAAATAATAATCCATCATTTCTAATGAGTCCTAAGTGGAAATCTCCTGCACCAACTGATGTAAAACTATCACGGATAGTAGTTATTTGTACTGGACTAGAACGTGCCGGGCTTGTACTTGAATTACCATAAAATCCCGAATGTCCGCTTCCCCATGTAAATAATCTTCCGTCACTTCTAATAGCAGCCACGGAAGCGTTTGTGTCAGTAGAAGGAGTTCCCGAAGCTACGTAGGTCCAACTACTAGTTCCTATTTGAACAGGACTACTTCTGCTAACAGTTGATGAATTTCCTATCGCACCGGCGCCACCTCTACCCCAAATGTATAATGTATTGTTTATAAATCCGGCAGCTACACCGGCTCCGCCTGCTTTTACATATGACCAACTGCTCACTCCAACTTGTACTGGAGCACTCCTATATCCTGCAATTCCGTAACCAAGCTCACCGTTAATGCCTTGACCCCAAGACCATAATGTTCCGTCAGAACGTATAGCTAATGATACGCCATCCATAGAAACCAAAGTCCAACTGCTTGTTCCTATTTGTGTAGGACTTGACCTATTGATTAAATCATTGAATCCTAACAATCCGTAACTGTTAAGTCCCCACACAAATAGTGCTCCGTCAGTTCTAATAGCTGCGGCTGCTTGACCAGTTGATTCTACACCTATCAGTGTCCAAGAACTATTTCCTATTTTAGTTGGTAAATATTCTGCGGTTACAGAGTTATCACCTATGTTTCCGTAAAGATTTTGACCCATAGCGTACAACGAATAATCGGTACCCAGATAATACGTATTCCAATTCGCCCCTCTTATTTGAATAGCATTTGTTGCTGTTAAAGTTGCATTGAAGGGAGAAGTAATTGCCGGTGAAACAGTAATTGTTGTAGTTGGACTGACCTCTGTAATTGTAAATACATTAGATGAGTTATCAATTATAGGATTATCTTGTAATGTTAATAATACGCAGTTTGATGCACTCTGGCTGGTTGTTGTTAGTGGAGAAGTAGATGGGGTGAAGTTACTATTGTAAACTACGGTTCCGTTACAAATTCGCAGGTTAGAAATATATCCGCGCAAGCCTATGTTTCCTGAAGCTCCTTCTTGTCCAATTATAAGTGCGGCAGAGCTAGTAGTTCCACCGGAAATTGTAGCGGTGACTGCCTGAACACCATTAATATACATTACATGTGATGTACCACTTCTTGTTATTGCAACATGATACCACGTGTTAACAGCGATGGTGTTATCGGCTGATACTAATTCTGTTGCGTTATTGACATATGCAAATCTCAAACTATCAGTAACAGATTTGTTAAGAATCCATCCTGTAGTAGTAGTTGCACCGAATGGTCTGTTTGCAATGATACCTGAGCGCACACCCATAGATGCTGGTATAAAGTAAACCCATAACTCTAAAGTCCAAGTAGTAGATGTTTCCAATGCAAATGCAGAGTTGTTAGCAATACTTAAATAGTTAGTTGATGAACCTGCAAAATATGCACTGTAATATCCTGAACTTAATGTACCTAATTGTGTAGGACTTGATCTATGAACCGCGTCTCCTAATCCTAATATTCCACCTGTGTTAGCACCCCATGTAAAAACTGCATTGTCTGAACGTATTGCTACAGTGTGAGTGCCGCCGGCGTGTACTTGAGTCCAAGAACTATTGCCTATTTTTATAGGAGTGAAATTATCTAAATTTGTATTATCACCTAACTGGCCATTAGTGTTTATCCCCCATGTCCACATTGCCCCGTCACTAGTCAACGCAACTGCATGGTTCTGTCCAAATGATACCTGTGTGTAGCTCATTGGAGTTACTGTTACACCAATTGCGGCTGCATAACTATTTTCCATGTCTACGTTTTGAATAGTAGTTATTTGCATAGGATTGGATCTAGGTAGAATGTCACCTATTCCCAAGTTACCGTTTGTATTGATACCCCAAGTATACAATGTTCCGGTAGTGTCAATGGCCGCACTAAAGTTTGTTCCAGCAGTAATGGTTGACCAACTTCTAGTTGCTAACGCAGTAGTTACTGGACTACTAGTTGATGTTATATTGTTTGTTCCTAATTGGCCTGATGCGTTATCGCCCCATAAATATAAAATATTTGATGTGTTTAGCATCATTGAGTGTATGCTGCCTGCTCTGATTGCAGAGGCAGTGACTAAACCTGATGGTGGAGCAAAAGGAACTGTTATGGTTATCGCGGTAGTTGAAAAATTAGTTACAGTGTAGTTGTTAACAGAACTATCTGAGTAAGTACTATTATTACAAGTCAATAACTCTGTACCAGTTATCGCAGTTAACGGTGATGTAGGTGGAGTAAAATTACTTGTATATACTGCTGTTCCCACTACAACTCTTAAATTAGATATGTATCCAGGAAAGAAGTAGGGGAAGTTATTAGTAATATTTTTACCGATATATAGTGCTGTATTCTCAGTCCATGTTGTGCTACTAGTAGCAGTGCCAATAGACGTTCCATCCACGAACATTTCGTAATCATTGCCATTTTTTACTATAGCGAAATGATACCATGTGTTTAGCTGAAAGGCGTATGAGACAACGATTCTATTTGATCCCACGCCACCGGTAGCAGTATAAAAAGCAGCATTAGTGTATGAAGTGGCGGTCCCACCTACAGTCCATTCAAATCCCTGAGTATTACCTTTGTTACCTAAAATTTGTGCTCGGTAAGAACCAGAAGATGATAGAGGATAATTAGTTAAGTAAATCCAACATTCTATAGTAAATGTCTGACCGGTAAGCGTGGGACTTGTAGTAAGTAAGTAATCGCTACTTCCGTTGAATTTTACTGAGTAATATCCTAGTCCGCCACTTCCTAATTGTACTGGGCTACTTCTATGAACTAAATCGTTTAGTCCTAATTGACCAGAACCATTACCTCCCCAGACTAGTACAGCATTATCACTGCGTATAGCTAGACTATGACTAGTACCAGCACTAATATCGTTCCATGTATCTGTACCAATTTTTACTGGATAGCTATATGTTACTATATTGTTTGTACCTAATTGACCTTGTGTGTTTGTACCCCAAGCCCATAGTGTACCATCACTTTGAATTCCTAAACCATGCAATGCTCCTGCATTTATGTTTATCCAACTTAATAATGCTGGCGGGCTAGTAAGAGAAGAAAGGTAGTCTTCTTGTTCTTCTTCAAAAGCAATTGACGTTATAATTACTGGGCTAGACCTATTGGTTGTACCACCATCTCCTAGTTGTCCTACAGTAGCAGTACCCCAAGCCCACAGAGTACCATCTGTGGATATTCCCATAGAGTGAGAAGCTCCAGCAGTTACAAATGTCCAACTATTTTCTGTGTTTACTAGTGTGGGACTAGAAGTGTTTGATGTTACTGTTAATATTTGACCACCGGTATTTACTCCCCACATGTATAGTTGACCAAGAGAGTTTCTTGCAATAGTATGTCCGGCACCTACAACAATTTGTTCTGCGGTTAATGTTCCTATTTGTACTGGGCTTGATCTATGTACAGAATCATTTAATCCAAGTCTACCGTTTGTGTTTGTCCCCCAAGCAAATACCGTATTGTCTGCTAAGATACCCATCATATAGTTATCGCCTACTGATACTTGTAGCCAACTACTAGTACCCACTTTAGTAGGATATGACTTATCAATTATATCGTTTAGCCCTAACATCCCTGCTGTATTAACACCCCAAGTGTACAATTCTCCTTCACTAGTAATGGCAGCGGTAGTAGATGAATTAGCAGCAACTTTGTTCCAACTTATTGGATAAGGATTAATGTTTTTATAGTTTGCATAATATTCAATACTTGTTTCATTATTCAATGTAGTTATTAACACTGGACTAGAGCGATGTACGTTTACAAGACCTTGTCCTAATTGTCCAACAGCATTATTTCCCCAAGACCATAATGTGCCATCAATACTTGTTCCTAATGAGAATAAGTCACCACCTGATACTAATGCCCATGAACTAGTGCCCACTTGAGTTGGGCTACTACGGTTAACTGTATTACCTAATCCTAATTGACCAGAAGCATTAGACCCCCAGACAAATAATGAGCCGTTTTGTCTTACTGCCAATGAAAATATGTTACCGGATCTGACTGTAGTCCACAAGCTAGTTCCTATCTGAACTGGACTACTACGACTTATAACGTTACCCAATCCTAATTCACCACTTGTATTCAGACCCCATGACCATAGGGTACCGTCTGATAAAATCCCAACAGTGTGGCTATCACCTGGACCTAAACTAAACCAATTCTTTTTAAGACTATCACTTATGATTGAGTCATTACCCAACTCTCCGTCAAATGAGTAACCCCAAGCAAATAATTTACCATCGTTTCTTATTCCATATGATGTGTTTTCTTTGGTAGTTATAGAGGTCCATTGATATATACCCACTTGCACAGGAACACTACTATTAGTTAGTACTGATGTTCCCAGCTGTCCTAAATCATTTCTTCCCCATGTAAAAAGATATCCATCACTACGGATAGCTAATGTGTGGTTAGCACCTATTGATATTTGTGCCCATGATCTTGCTGTGCTTACATTTGGATTATACGCACTAGTTGATAACGTTGAATTATCACCTAATTGACCATAAGTGTTGTCTCCCAACATATATAATGTTGAGCCGATTAGTGAATCAGGTTTGTATGCGTTAGCTATTGTGAGGAGCCACTTGTTTAAAATCATTCAAATCACTCCGAATAAGTAGGCCAGATTATATTAAAAGGATCTTCTTGTAAAGTTATGTCAGCTAATGCCTTCATGTATGTATCCATATTTTCTATAGAATCCGTTGTAGGTGTGATATTTAAACGCACTTCACGTTCGTATCTGTTATATCTCCAATCAAAGTCAGACATTAATTTATCACGTATTTGCCTAACGATAGGCCATTGAGCCTGATCTAATTCCTCTTTTGTAGGTGGAGTAGGTTCTATTATCGGAGGCAAATCTATTACATCGTATGTCTCGTATGCTACATTCTCATTTATGTAATACCTTTCAGTCCCCAATTTTTGTGTTTCTGGATTATACTCTGGTATTAATTTTACTAACTTATACCAACCAAACTGAGAAATTTCTTCATCCGTAAATGAACTGAAGTTGCTTATGTTTTTCCAATTTTTTGGAATTGAATCGTGTATTTCAATAAATTGAAAATTTTCTATATATGCGTAGTTTGCCATTATAAATTCTGCCCGGATACAAAAGCCTGCCAAGAAGAACCATCGTCATACGTAAAAAATGCGTATACATCTTTCTTGTTTACAGTAGATGTAATTGTTGGTGCTGCATTACCTGGCCATCTGAACGTTGCAGGCCATACGAACGGTCTTACAGTTCCGTCACCTACGGTGACTAATGCAAAGGAGCTTGCTCTACCAGATTGTACATTAGCTATAGACATTGATGTTACGGTTGCACTTAAAGTAACTTCAAACACAGCACTAAGATTTAAGTCAATGGTTAGGACCCCACTAGATATCGTTGCCGTAGTACTTTCTTCGGCGGTATTATTGGGTAGAAATATTTTATTGTCGTCAATGACGGTTGAACCTGATACTTTAATAGCCATCTTCGCTCCTTTTGAACTCGGCTATATTATTTATCTTTTTTTAAGGGTCTCTATGTCTTGTTGTTGCTTTTTAACTGCTTCAACTAAGAAAGCAATTATAGGGATGTAATTAACTGTTTTCTTTCCGTTAGCGTTGACACTAACTAGTTCAGGTAATATGTGTTCTAACATTTGAGCTAACACACCATATGATTTTTTACCAGAATTTTTCCAACTAAATTGCATACCAAAAATTTGATTCAGAACCGTGAATGGATCTTCAATTATTTCTGCACCTTCTTTGAGTGTAGCATCTGATAAAGTGTTCAAGTCTTGTACCGTCAGTGTTCCAGTGCTAGGATTAAATGTTAGTCCAGTAGTATTAACGTAAACGTTACTTAAATTACCAGTAGTTGTATTAGCAAATACTGGATAAAAAGTTGCATTAGAAGTGTCTGTAGCAATACCAATTGATCCTCCTCCACCGCCACCGCCTGATTGAGCTACCCAAGATAAATTACCAGAACCATCGGTACTTAATACATAGTTAGCCGTTCCCCCAGTAATTTTTACGTTACCTACTGCTCCAAGACTAACGTTACTTGAAGTAGTGAAATTAACTACTCCGCCATTGACCGTTAAATTACCTGTTCCGCCAGCACCGACAGTTAAGTCGGTTCTTACGCCCGCTGCTCCTGCAGCCGAGCCGTAAAAAGTATACAAAGCGGCCGTCCCATCGGTTCCTTGGATACTATTTGCCTTTACAAATCCACTAGATCCGCTTAGTATTACACTGCTATTAGGTCCAACAGTTAAACTAGTTAACGTTCCAACGCTAGTAATATTAGGTTGTGCTGATGATGTTAGTGTTCCTGTAATAAAATTTGCTCTTGCTAGATTACCTAAGTTAGCATTAGTTGATGTAATATTACCTACAACCGTAAAAACTGAAGTGGATTTGTCAAATGTCAAATTTGCGTTACCACCGAAACTACCTGCATCATTAAACTGAAGTTGAGTGTTACTTCCAGCAGGAGTTCCTCCGCTCGCTTGAGCAATCCAAGATAATGTACCAGAACCGTCTGTACTTAACACATATCCATTAGTTCCACCAGTGATCTTAACATTACCGACTGGTCCTAAACTTACATTACTTGCACTAGTTAAATTTACAGTTCCAGTAGATGTAATTCCAGTTAATGTACCCACACTAGTAATATTAGGTTGAGCACCTGTTGTGAGAGTTCCTGTAAAATAATTTGCTGTGGCAACATTTCCTAAACTAGCATTAGCAGAAGTAATGTTTCCTGAAGCCACTAACACTACAGTTGATATATTGGAAGCACCGGATATAATACCTCCACTACCATTTCCTGTAGTCAAATTACCTAATGTAGTATTTCCAGTAACGTTAAATGTACCTACTACATTAGCTCCTGTACCAGTAACCACTAAAACAGCCGCATTTCCATCAACACTCAATTCTATGTTGCCATCGGTTAGTGGAATGTTAACGTTACTAGTTCCGTTAGCAACAGCGGCTGCACTAGTTGCCTGTGCAATGCCATCAATATAGTATCCATTACCTAATATAAAATTAGTACCTAAATCTAAATTTGCATTACCGGTTATAACACCGTTAACATAAAGTGTACCAGCTACATTGGCACCAGTACCAGTCACTGTTAAAATATTTGCATTGCCAGCAACAGAAATGTTCACATTACCGTTTGCTGTAGGTATAGCTACATTACTTGTACCATTTGCAATAGCATTAGGGGTGCCGCCACCACCTGATTGAGCTACCCATGATAATCCACCAGACCCATCAGTACTTAACACATATCCATTAGTTCCGCCAGTAATATGAACGTTTCCTACTGCACCTAAACTTACATTACTTGCAGAGGTGAAATCTATTGTGCCCCCACTTGTTAATCCACTCAATGTTCCTAAGCTAGTAATATTAGGTTGTGATGCATCAACTACTTCACCTGAATAGGCTGCATAATTTGAGTTAGCAATCGTACCAGTTAATTGACTACCATTACCTAAAAAGTAACCGGCTCTTACATTACCATAACTAGTCCAAGTGATAACTTCACTTGAAATACTAACTGTATTACCGAATCCAAATTCTGCATTACTTACATCCCAACCCATGAATGCGATTTTTGCAGAAGTATCGTAATAATTTAACGCAGTGCCTACATCTTTGCCAGAGTTGCTTGAAGGTGCCGCTCCATTTGGTCCTGATTGTAATTGGATTATTGGATCTTCAACTGCAAGAGTAGTTACATTCACGTAAACTAAATCTCCATTTACAGTTAGATTTCCACCTACAACTGCATTACCAGTTACACTAAGATCAGTCAGTGTACCTGTACTAGTAATGTTTGGCTGGTTTCCTGTAGTTAATGTACCAGTAACATAATTTGCTGTTACAAGATTTCCTAAATTAGCGTTACCTGAACTGATATTACCGGTAACAGTTAAACTCGTTAATGTACCTGTACTAGTAATGTTTGGTTGTGAACCTGTTGTTAATGTTCCTGTAAAATAATTTGCTGTTACTAAATTACCTAAATCTGCATTTCCCGAACTAAGATTACCGGTGACATTAGAGGTACCATTTACAACAACGCCAGTACCTGTAATTACTACAATGTTTGCATTCCCTGCAACACCTACAGTTACGTTTCCGTTAGATGTTGGAATATTTACATTACTAGTTCCATTTGCGATAGATGTTGGAATGCCACCTGCACTGATCCAGCTTAATGTCCCTGATCCGTCGGTACTTAATACGTATCCACTTGTTCCTCCGGAAATGTGCAAGTTACTAACACTTCCCAAATTGACATTTCCGGCACCGGATAGGTCTACATTACTTGAAACAGTAACTTTGTTGAACGTGTAGTTCGCTGTAGTATCTAAGTTGAAGGGTTGTAGTAACGTTAGTGCCATTTTTATCTTATTATAGTATTTAGCAAAAGTATTCTCTGGTTAAGCAGTCAAGTAAAATAACCCATCATTTCCTGTACCAGAGGATCCTGCTCTTGCATTGCCTGCAGTACCTCTTAGTGGATTAGATGATTCTGCCGGGGTAGTTAAACTACCCGTAGTAGTTGTACCCCCTGTTACAGAAGAATGCAGATATCCTGATCCGCCACCTGCACCAGGAGCATACGCACCGTTGTCACCACCTGAAGCACCACCAAAATAGCCACCACCACCACCTGATAATCCATTAGCTCCTTGTAGTGCTGATCCTGAGTTTGAACCACTTGCTCCTGTGCCTGCGCCGCCTGCTGATTGTGTACCACCACCTGGTTGTGCATTCTGACCATTATTTCCGTTTTGTCCTGATGATCCGCCACCTGCACCAGCGCCAAATGACCCACCACCACCGCCAGCACCTCCGCCGCCACCCGCAATCATTCTTGCATTTCCTTGAGTTTCTGAAGTTACAAACAATCCACTGTATCCTCCACCGCCACCTCTATTGCTGTCGCCAGAACCACCACCACCACCGGCGGTTCCGCCGTTACCAGCACGGCCACCTTGACCAACTCTTATAATATAACTAGCTCCTTGAGAAAATACAAGACTTCCAGTAGTGTATCCTCCGCCTCCTCCGTTACCCCCTTGACTACCTGAACCTCCACCTGCTCCCCACATTGTCATAGTGGCAGTAAAATTAATTTGTGGGACGATAGTCCAGGTACCTTGAGTACTTAAAGTTAATGGGCCATCTGTTACTGTATTCCAAGTAGATTTTCCACTAACAGAAGGTGATATTGTGAAACTAGCCCCATATGCACTAGGCCAAAGATTGTTTCGCTGTGCTATTTGTTGGTCATCAGACGAATACACTCTTCCAGTTGACGATCTGGCTTGGGTTAGTACAGGACCAACAACACCAAAATTTGCTCTAGTTCTCATATTACTGTATCAACTCATAAGAAGCGGTCATTGTTATTGATGTATTGGCTGTTACATTTGCTTGTAATACATCACCTTCTTCCAAATAAATTTGACTATCTTTTGCTAGTAAAACGAGAGTAGAGTTTGCAGGAATACTAAGATTACCAGCAATATAATAAGTAGTTGCACTACGATTAATCACTACATTTGCACCCACTGGACTTCCCGTATAATTTGAAAGAATTATATTATTCAACTTGTCAACTGTACCACTAGAAGAAGCATTGGTAATCACATTACTTGTTACTGTTGACAAATTTACTAACGCTGTTTTTCCTGTTATTGTTGTCGCCCCGATTATATTTGGTGCTGCCATAATTTCTCCTTAATATTAACTTCCAAAAACTAAACTAAAACCTACTGCGGCTGCTGATGATGTGCCCCCACCTCCGCCGCCTCCAGTAGTTAATCCAATTGTCGTCACTTCTATGTCTGATCCGTTAGCAGGTGCTGAACTAAAAGTAATATTTGCACCACTTACAGTATATGAGCTACGTAATAGTAATGCACCGTTGTAATTTATAGTTGTTACATTTGCGTTAGCAGGTGTAGTAGAAAGCGTGAATACTGTTTGAACTCCGTTGCCGGTAAAAGTATCTACTGTTATGTTGGCTGCTTGTGTTTGTTGAACCCAACTTAACGTACCTGATCCATTTGTTTGTAGTACGTAACCATTGCTTCCACCCGTAATAGTTACATTACCGACTGCACCTAAATTAACTGTTGAAGTTGTTACAAAATTATTTGCTGTTAATGTTGTAGTAGTTTTGTCAAAAGTCAACCCTGCATTACCTGACAATGATCCTGCGTCATTGAATTGAACTTGTGTATTGCTACCACCTGGAGTTGCAGTAACTGATGCAAAACTTAAATTGCCAGCACCATCTGTTTGTAAATATTGACCACTGGTACCACCTGTAATAGTTATGTTACCGACTGCACCTAAATTTGCTGAACTTGTGACATTGACATTACCTATGTAAGTGCTTGCAGTAATATTACTATTACCTGCATTTAGCGTAATGTTTCCGGTCGTTAAGCCATTCTTAACTACAAAGTTTTTCGTTGTCACAGTTCCATATTCCCTGTTTTAGCAAATTTTAAATTTTATTCAGTTATCTATTTAAGTTAATAGATAGATAGCTGAAAGATTAACTAATGTATTTGGACTTGTTGCAGTTGCATAAACAGAAACATTTCCCGACACTCCATTAATGTTACTTGATATATCAACAATATCAGAAGAATTATTACTTGAAATACTACCGTATATTGTGATATATGAATTTATATCGTCTTGTACTAGCAATACTTCTAATGATTGAAATCCATAATCACCAGATGCGCTAATTACATACTTAGCTGTTCTATATGTTGCAGGGGCAAATTGATCAATTACAGTATTTGTTGCGACTGAGACATTTGAACGTGCGCTAGTAATACCACCTGTTATAGATGCATTACCTATTGTTGCATTACCTGATACAGTTAAAGATGTTAGGGTTCCTACACTTGTAATATTTGGTTGAGCATTTGTAGTAACAGTACCGGCTGTTGCTGCTGCAATTCCCGTTAATAACGAACCATTTCCAGTAAAGTAATTAGCTGTTACAAGATTACCCAAATTAGCATTACCAGAAGTAATATTAGCAGAAACAGTCAGTGTTGTAGAAATGTTTGCACCTGATGTAGTGAACACTGCAACATTAGATGTTCCACCAACACTAATAGTTACATTACCACCGGATGTAGCAATATCAACATTAGATGTACCGTTAGCTAACGTATCTGTATCTACTGTTCCCCATGATAACCCACCAGAACCATCAGTCTTTAAATATTGACCACTTGAGCCACCCGTAATATGTACATTCCCAACTGGACCTAAACTTACATTACTTGCAGAAGTAAAGTTAATTGTTCCTGTACCACTTAATCCATTCAACGTACCAACGCTTGTAATATTTGGCTGTGCATTTGTGTACACTGTACCTGCAACTAATGCGTTACCTACTTGACCGGTAACATTACCACCTGTGATAGCTGATAGATTAGATCCATTACCAGAGAAATAATTAGCAGTTAGTGTATTTGTAGACTTATCAAAAGTGAAGTTTGCAGTAGCACCGAATGCACCAGCATCGTTAAACTGAACTTGAGTATTAGAACCGGCAATACCACCGCCACTTGGAGGTGCAGCAAAAGTTAAACCACCTGATCCATCAGTAGATAAATAATAACCAGCACTGCCACCAGTGATATGTACATTACCAATAGCGCCTAACGTTACGTTACTAGCTGTTGTGAAGTTAACGGTTCCACCGCTAGTCAATCCTGATAGTGTTCCCAAACTAGTAATGTTTGGTTGCGCTGCCGTTGTCAATGTTCCAGTGAAATAATTAGCAGTTGCTAAATTACCAAGAACAGCATTTTGAGATGTAATGTTACCGGTAAATACACCGATGTTTGCACCTAAATTACCTACGTTAGCATTTCCTGTAATGTTTGCTCCACCGGTAGTTAAAACGCTACCCATTTTTACTGTAGGATAACTTGCATTTGCCCAATCAATAACTGTAGTTGGTTCTGCAACAACACCGTCAAAGAAGGTCCAATATCCATCTAAGTGATTTCTTACAATACCAGTATGTTCGTATGTACCGTCGTTATAACTAGCAACAATACCCAAGTCGTATAAATTACCTGTGTTATTTGCTCCTAGGTAAATTAACGGATCACCTACTACTAAATCTGTTACGTTACTATAGTTTAAGTTACCTGTTACGTTAATATTACCAGTAACATCAATATTACCACTGATGTTTGCGCCACCCGATGCAATTACTAAACCATTTGAATATAATTTACTATTGGCAATTAAATTGCCACCGGTTACATTACCAGTAACAGATAAACTTGATAGTGTACCTACACTTGTAATATTAGGTTGTGAAGCAGTAGTTAAAGTACCTGTTAATAAACTTGCACCAATAGTGCCAGAGTTAGCAAAAACGTTACCTGCAGTTACATCACCTGTAACTCCTAAACTAGCCAATGTGCCAACACTTGTAATATTAGGTTGTGCCGCAGTTGTCAATGTTCCAGTGATATAGTTAGCACTAACTAAATTACCACCCGAAAGTGTACCAGTTCCTTCCATTGTTACATTAACTACTCCTAACGTGTCTGTAGTTTTTGTATATGTAAAGTTTGCGTCGGCTCCAAAGACACCTGCATCGTTAAACTGAACTTGAGTATTAGAACCGGCAATACCGCCACCACTTGGAGGTGCAGCAAAACTTAACCCACCAGAACCATCAGTAGATAGATAGTAACCTGAACTACCACCTGTAATATGTACGTTACCAATAGCTCCTAAACTTACGTTACTTGCGGTTGTAAAGTTAACTGTCCCTGTTGCAGTTAGGCCGTCTAAAGTGCCTACACTAGTAATGTTTGGTTGTGCATTTGTGAGAACTGTGCCTGCGTATAAAGAATAATTTGCATTTGCAACAGTACCGGAAATATTTCCTGCTTGAAGATTGCTTAATAAGTTACCGCTTCCACTAAAGTAATTTGCAGTTGCCAAGTTACCTAAGTTAGCATTACCTGATGTTACATTTCCTGTAATGCTTAACGATGTTAGAGTACCTAAACTTGTAATATTTGGTTGTGCGGCTGTCGTTAATGTACCTGTTATATAATTAGCAATTGCTAAATTACCTAAGTTTGCCGTTCCTCCTGCTAATACAGAAATATTACCAACGCCGGTTATATTACCTGACGTTGCATCTAAGGTAATATTACCTGTCGTAATACCTTGTTTAACATTAAAATATTTTGTTGTCATTTTTATATTTCCTTAACCTGTTACATAAGTACCCAATAAATTAACAGAAGTGTTAGCTGAACTTGTACTCACTAATAATCTAACATTTCCTGAATTGATATCGCTAGATAAAGATATGATATCTGATCCTATAGTAGATAAACTTCCGTATATCGTCACAAAACTGTTAGAATTATCGTGTATTAACAGAACTTCCACTGCCTGAAATCCATCATCACTATTAACTCTCATAGTGTATTTAGCTGATCTATATGTGAAAACGGAGAACTCATCCACAACTGTATTCGCAGTTACGTTGATGGGTGATCTATTACTATAAAAATCATTAACCTTCAAATTAGTAATAGAAACATTACCGTTAGCAATTATATTACCACGAATAGTTTGAGTTCCTGTTGTACTACCCATTGTAATGTTAGCGACTAAACCAAAATTTATATTGCTTATACCAGTAGTAAATATACCGGCATTTCCGGATTCAACATCAATTGAACTTGCTTCTAATTTAAGTGTTCCAGTAGTGCTTTCTATAACATTACTTACTGTTAAATTACCAGCAATATTTACACCTGTAGTTGAAATGACTGCTACATTACTAGTACCGCCGACCCCTATAGTTACATTTCCATTAACTGTGGGTATAGATACGTTGGATGTACCATTTGATAACGAAGAACCAATACTTACAGTAGTCCAGCTTAACGTACCTGATCCATCTGTCATTAAGTACTGACCACTTGAACCACCTGAAATATGTATATTTCCAACTGTTCCCAAGCTAACATTACTTGTACTTGAAAAATTAACATTTCCTGAACTTGTTAAATTCGTAACGCTTAATGTATTAGTTCCGCTGTTAAATGTAAATGCAGAACTACCTACATAATAAGATCCATTACTGTACGGAACTTGTGTATTGGATACTGGCGGAATTACACCGTATACCGATATCTCAATGAATGCACCGTTTAACGGAGCAGATGCAAAAGTTACTTCATTACTAGATAAACTATAGGTTGTTTCCTGCTGTACTAATCCACTAACCACTACACTTATTGCATCAATACCTGATGGAATAGTAGATAATACAAATGTGGTCTGAACCCCGTTACCAGTGAACGTATCTTTGATAATGTTTACGAAACCGCCTGATAATGAAGGTGCTGAGAAACTTAGATTACCTGATCCATCAGTTGAAATAACATAACCTAATGAGCCGCCTGAAATTTTAACGTTACTTACTGATCCTAAATTAGTTACTCCGTTGACTGTTAATCCTGATAGTGTTCCAAGACTGGTTATATTTGCTTGCGCGGCGTTGATAACATTCCCTGCATAGGCAGCGTAGTTTGCATTTGCTACCGTTCCTGTGATATTGGATGCGTTTATACTTGTTAACAAATATCCATTACCACTAAAATAATTCGCAGTTGCTAAGTTACCTAAATTAGCGTTACCTGAACTTACGTTTCCGGTAATTGCAATATTACCGTTTGTAATATCTAGATTGGCAACAGACAAGTTACCTAATGAAGTATTGCCAGTGACATTTAGTGATCCAGTTATGTTAGCGCCCGTTCCAGTAACTACTAAAACATTAGAGTTTCCTGAAACTTGGAAAGTTACTGGACCGTCTGTTACCGGAACATTAACAATTGTAGTTCCGTTAGCGACAGCAGCCGCACTAGTTGCCTGTGCAATACCTGTTAAATAATATCCGTTACCCAAGAAATAATTGCTAGTAGTAACATTTCCAGTAACAGACAAACTTGTTAGTGTACCTACACTTAATATGTTAGGCTGTGCTCCTGGTGTTAGTGTACCAGTAATATAATCAGCAGAGATATTAGCAACTGTTGCATTCCCAGTAACTTGCACATTACCATCAACAACTATTCCAGTATTAGTTACAACTAGAATATCATCATTTCCATTTACTGCAAAGTTTATATTTCCGTTCGCAATCGGAATATCAATGTTACTAGTACCGTTTGCGAGGCTACCAGACTGACCTACAGCAGACCAAGATATGCCACCTGAACCATCTGTTGTCAAGAATTGACCACTAGTTCCACCAGAGATGTGTAGATTGCTAACTATTCCTAGACTCACATTAGTAGCATTAGTAAAGTCAACAGTACCGTTACTTGTTAAATTGCTTAATGTTCCTACTGCGGTAATATTTGATTGGGTTGCGTTTATTACGTTACCTGAATAGGCTGCGTAATTTGCATTAGCTACTGTGCCAGTTACATTTGCACCAGTTAGACTTGTAAGTAAAGATCCGTTTCCACTAAAATAATTTGCAGTTGTTAGGTTACCTAAGTTAGCATTACCGGATGTGACATTACCTGTTATTGATAGACTTGTTAGTGTACCGACACTTGTAATATTTGGTTGTGCATTTGTGTAAACAGTACCTGCAATTAAGGCATTTCCCACTTGACCATTTATATTTGCACCTGTAATATACGTAATTCCTGCACCGTTCGCAGTAATATTCGTAACGGATAGAGTATCTGTAGATTTGTCAAATGTAAAATTAGCACTTGCACCTAATGAGTTGTTGTCATTGAATTGTACTTGTGTGTTTGAGCCACCTGCCGGAGCAGTATCTAATCCCCAACTTAAATTACCTGCACCGTCGGTTTTTAATACATAGCCATCGCTACCACCTAGTATATGCAGATTATCTATATTACCTAAACTTACATTACTAGCATTAGTAAAATCAACAGTACCGTTGCTTGTTAAATTACTTAATGTACCAGTACTTGTGATGTTTGGTTGTGATGCTGTTGTTAACGTACCACCTAAATAATTAGCATAACCTAAATTACCTAAGTTAGCATTCCCGGAACTAACGTTTCCACTGACAGTAAGTGATGCGAGTGTACCTAAACTTGTAATATTTGCTTGATCCGCATTTACAACATTACCTGCATATGCCGCATAATTTGCATTTGCTACAGTACCGTTTATATTTGCGGCCGTGATAGATGATAATAACGATCCGTTGCCACTAAAATAGTTTGCGGTTACTAAATTACCTAAGTTTGCATTTGTTGTTGTTAAGTTACCATTTAACGTAAGTACTTGGGTAGCATAGTCATATGTTAGATCCGTAGTACCGCTTAATGTACCATCATTGTTGAACTGTATTGTTGTATTTGGACCACCGGCTGTTGTTGACAAATCCCAAGATAGATTTCCTAAACCATCTGTTTTTAAAACATATCCTGAGTCTCCACCGGAAATATGGATGTTGGCTACATTTCCTAAATCTACGTTAGCAGAATTAGTAAAGTTAACTGTACCGTTACTGGTAAGATTGTTAGCGTTTACGTTGGCAACATTGTCAATAACCTCAAAGACTACATCATCTCCTACCGAGAATCCAGCTGCCGCATTAAACTTTTTTATTGCCATAATTTATCCTAATGCGTAGATTAAATTGTCCTGTAGATTGTTGTCCAAACTGTTGAATTACTACTTGATGGAGTTACTCCTAATAGAATCTGATTCAATGAAATGTTAACTGCTAGTGTACCTGTTGGTCCACCTAAAAGAACAGTGCCTGAAACAGTATAATCTACATTTCCTGTACCATCATGTACACAATAAACTGTAGCTATACTATATTTTCCACCTGATGCCTGCTCACCTTTAATATCAAATATTACGCCACGCACACCGGTGGTAGAAACTGCGGCAATAGTTTGATTAGCAGCAATACTTGATGTTGTTATTGTTGCACTTCTTACAGTTGCATTACCAATCAATAAGTTAGCAACATTGGTGTTTCCAGATGTTATCGTACCGGTGATGTTTGCGTTACCGTTTACAATTAATTGTGGTGAATCTGCACTTACCCCATCAACTACAACGATGTTAGAAACACCGTTACTACTGATAGTAGTATTACCGTTCTGATAAACCGTAATGTTACTATTACCATTAGCCAAGCTACTTGTACTGATTGTAGCCCAATACAGACTACCGTTACCGTATGTACTTAAAACTTGTGATGATGAACCATCTACAACCGGATATGTTAATCCAGAAGCAATAAGAGCATTCAAGTTTGCTGTTGTATTAACACGCAAGTTACCACTAATTGTTAGATTACCTAATGTACCAACTGTTGTAATATTAGCTTGGTTACCATCAAGCAACTTACCATCTAAATTACCAAGAAATGCGGCTGCTCTAATGTTTGCGTATGCACTTGCAGTAACAACTTCGTTTGTAATACTGTTAATTTGAGAAATTGCTTGGAATTCGCTGTTACCTGTTTTCCAAATGAATGCTTCGTTAACTGGACCACTACCATTACTGTAGTAGTTATATAATATCATACCACGATCTTTGCCGTCATATGATGTTGCATTTGCGCCATTACCTGAACCACCCATACCAATTAACGGGTCAGTAATGTCTAAGTTTGTAACGTTAATGTATGTTGTATTACCACTAACAGTTAAGTTACCTGCAATTGTTACGTTAGCTTGGAAAGATGCATCACCCCTTGATGTTAATGTACCAACGCTTGCATTGTTTGCTACGTTGGCAGCATCCATTAAAATAACATTAGCACTTGACTTGATATATGTAGAGCCAATGTTAATGTTAGAAATGTACAAATCTTTCCATTTGTTTCCAGTAGCACCTAAGTCAAAGTTATTATCAATGCTAGGAATTAGTGAAGAAATGACTCTTGATGTTACTGCAAGGTTAGCTGCATTTAAGTTACCATCTACATTAGCATTTCCGGTAACAACTAGACTTGCAAGATTACCAACTGATGTAATGTTTGGTTGAGCCGCTGTAGTTAACGTACCACCTAGATAGTTGGCGTAACCTAAATTACCTAAGTTAGCATTACCGGATGATAGATTACCAGTTATTGTTAAACTACTTAGTGTACCAATGCTAGTAATGTTGGGTTGTGCACCGGTAGTCAATGTACCAGCAATATAATTTGCGCTTACTAAGTTTGCACCAGTAACACTACCAGATTGGTCAATTGCTAAACTTGATAAAGTTCCAACACTGGTTATATTTGGTTGAGCTCCAGTGATTAGTGTTCCACTAAAATAGTTTGCTGTTACTAAGTTGCCTAAGTTTGCGTTACCTGAACTGATATTACCTAATACGTTCAATGCACCTAAAGTACCAACTTGTGTAATATTAGGTTGCAATGCAGTAGTTAGTGTACCTGTTAAATAATTCGCACTTACTAAATTAGCACCAGTTACACTACCTGTACCTGCAACAGCAATGTTGCTCATTGTACCAACACTTGTAATATTTGGTTGTGCTGCCGTTGTTAATGTACCTTGATAGTAATTTGAAATTGTCAAATTACCTAAATTAGCATTTGTAGTTGTAATGTTACCTACTAGTGTAAGTGCATTTGAAGTCTTGTCATAAGTTAGGTTTGATGCAACTGTTAATACACCACCGTCGTTGAATGTTACACCGTTTGCGGTTCCTGTTAAAACAGTATTAGCATAAACATTACCATATATATTTGCATCAACACGATTTGCAGTAATGTTACCGGTAGGAACAGAGATATTGCCTGCGAATAAAGTATTAGTAACGTTTGCATTACCTGTTACTTTTAAAAGACTAAGAGTAGGATCAAATGTAAAGTTTGCATTAGCACCAAAACTACCATCATCATTAAATTGAACCCAATAGTTTGAACCAGCGGGAAGTTGGAAGTCCCAAGGTACACCGTTCGCATACAGTAAATGATCTGTCAGTACATTATTGGCTTCTAGATTGCCAGTTAATGTTGCATTTCCTGTAGTAATGTCACCGTTAGCCAGTATAATTGTGGTTGGATTTTCTCCTACTGAGAATCCACCGACTGAGTTAAAGGTTCTAATTGCCATTTTTAATTTCCTTAATCTTTATAAGTTGTTATGCTAATTTTATATTCGGTTAAATTACTTGTCACAGGAGTAACAGTTAATGCTACGTTTCCTGAACGATAAGCAAATGCAATGTCAGCTACTCCAGGGCTAGCTTGGGGTACATCAATTGTTCCGTATTCATTGTAATCCACATCCGGGTCTAATATACCAACAAGTAGTTTACTAATCTGTCTATAATTCAATGCAGTATCTGTAGCAATTATTGTTGCGTCAATTGCAGAAATATCAGTGATAGGTATAGACCACAATACTTGATTTAATGCTGTACTTGCTGTCGTAGCAAAAACAACACTAGTATTACTAAATTCAGTTACTCCTGATCCAAGAACATAATTATTAGCGATAATAGTATCATTAACAGTTAAGATGCCACTGTCAGCGTCAAATGTAAATTTTTCCGAGGCACCTATTGATCCGTTATAATTTACTAATACCCATGTATTTTGTCCGGGAACAACAACATTTGCCTCAATGTTACCCTGAAAGGTTCCTACGAAAACATTAGCAACAATATTTCCAGATGAGAAGGTATCTCCAAAAATTGTGATGTTTCCTATTTCTGCGTAATCGGTATATATGTTACCATTTGCGTCAGCGAATGGTCTAGGTGGAATTCCTATTGTGTAACCGTCTCTACTATTGAATGGATCTGCCATGTATGGTCCCAAATATTATCTTATTACTTATTTATCATTTTTTACTAATCTAGCCTACAGCCAACAAAAAAGCACACCGAAGTGTGCTTAGTTGTCTTCCCATCCCGAAGAAAGATTTGATTATTGGAATGTTAGGTTACTTACAGCGATAGCGCCTAAGTAATCAGCAGCGTTACCGAAGCTGGACGCTGTGTTTGTTAATTCTACATAACCATAACGTGTCATGAATGATACGACTGGTTCGAATGTAGAAGGATCTAGAACAACACCAGAACTCATCAATGGGATGTATGGGCAATAGAATGCTGCCGCATCTGTTTCAGATGAACCCTTATAACCAACTAGAACGTTAGCTGTGTCAGATGCATATGTGTTAACGAAAACACGCATTGCACCGTTCAATGTACCAACAAACTTAGTGTTTGTAGGTGCTTCAAATGTACCTTCTGTTGTACGTGCAAATGCAGAAGTTGTAGCAGACTGTAGAACAGTCAATGCTGCTGGGCTAACAACTGCCCAGTTACCTGCACCACGACGAGTACGTTGAGCAATCAAGTTTGCAACACGATTGATTAGAACAGCTAAAGCAGCGTGTTCGTCACCAACGAATGTAGCAGTACCAGAAACGGTAGCTTGATTGTATGTGTATTCTGTTGTTGCTAATGTGTTTAGAGACAATAGAATTTCTTGGTCAATTTCAGCAGTAATTTCTTGTGCTAGAGCTGCCATGATTTCTGCTTCAACGTCAATACCATGTTGAGACTGTGCATCTTGTGCTGCCTCAAATGTCCAACGTGCTTGCAACTTACGTGACTTAGCTTCAACAGCTTGTCTTAAGATTTGCACAGAAATCTGCTTACCACCGTTACCTTCTAAACTAGCAGTTGGAGCTGCTGTGTAGTTGGAAGCTGTATCACCAGCGTTAGGTAGAGTAGAGTATGCCTGAGCAATCTTGAATGGACTTAGTGCTTCTTCACCTGCTGTTACGCTTGTTTGTGCTGCGCTGTTGTCTGTCATAGACTGAGCGTAGCGAACACGTAAAGTGTGAATCTGACCAACTGGTCCTGTCATTGGTTGAACACCGACCAACTCGTTAGCGATAACTGTTGGCATGACACGACGGATAACTGGAAGAATAACGCGGTTTAATGTAGCGATATTACCAGCTGTTGTTGTACCTGCACTAGATTCAGATAGCAACTGCTTGCGAGTGTTATCTAAAATAACACCCATTGTTGAGCGGCGAGTACCTTTAAGACCTTCAAGTAGGGCTTCTTTGGTCTCGTCCCAACGGCTTTCTAATAGAACTTGTGACATTTATATTTCTCCTAAATTTATGTCTTTAATTTTTAAAGCCCTGCCAAACGCTTAAAGTCAATTAGGTTATCACCTTCTTTTACTTCAACATTTTGTTTCACGGCAGTTTTATCCCCAGTAACCTCTTTAACACTTTCAGAGATCATTTGCTTTTTAGGCTCTTTTTTCTCTGTAATGTTATTAAGTACTGCTGGTAGATACTTATCAAAAGCGGCCTGTAGACGAGGTGTTTGGACGCTTTCTAGTAAGTCCTTCATTACTTTTGCTTTTTCCTCATTTAGAGTTCCAAGCAATTCACCCATGACCTTATTACGCTCATTGGATTCTTTAATAATGCGAACTTCACGTTCTTTTGATTCAATCAACTTCTTAGCGTTGCTGATTGTTTTAATGGATTCAGACAGTTGTTGATCTTTTTCTACTAATTGTTGCATTAGCTTACGTGCTTCTGCCTTATCATTTAGATAAGTGCCAGAATATTCGCTTGCAAAAGATTCAAAGATACGGCGACCAAAATCGTTTTCACGTGCAGTCTTAATATCTTCTTTTAGCTGACTGATTTCACCCTTAAGATGTTTTGCTACAGATTCATTCAACTTCTTAGCACTTTCGGTCACAAAGCGTGACTTTAGTGATTCAAGTTGTTTGCGACCTTCAGCAACTAACTTGACCTTAGCTTCAACGACTGCCTGCTTGTCTTGTGCAAATTCTTTGATTTCACGTGATAAAGCGTGAACAATGAATTGCTCAAGTTTTTGCTGGCTTTCTTTTTGAATCTTGCGTTCGTTACGTAGCTCTTTAATTTCTTCGCTTAGTTTTTCAACCATAAAATTATTAAACTTAGCTGCGTTTTCACTTAGCTTGCGCTTCGCTTGAACACGGTCTTCGTGCATTGCTTGGCGTTCTACATTGAATTCTTCAATTTCGGACGCTAGGCTTTCTGTAACCATTTTGTCTAGGGCTTCAACCATTATTTCTTTGTCATGTTCATAACGTTGTGCGAATTCTTCACGTAATTCTGCACGAACTTGTTCCCTAGCTTCATTCAACTTAGCTTCCCATGCTTCATTTAAAGCAGTGGAAGTTTCTTCATTGATTAGTCCAGATTCAAGTAATGGTTTGATTGCGTCTAGCATATCGGTTCCCTTATTTTAACTTGAGGTCCTTGATGAGGCGCATTACTTCCTCTTTCAGGTATCTCTGTACTTTACTGTCGTTTTGTGCATCTTTTGCTATTTCCAAAGTACGATGTCCATGACGCATGTTCATTAGACCTTCGTAGATTGCCTTAGGATAAGCATTAGGCGCACTAGGCTGTGCGACAATATCCACAGTGACTATTTCAAAGTCACTAACCTTTCCTGATGCATCGTCAACGTTTCCGCTGCCTCTGCTAGAAACTCCTAACTTAACACCACTCTCTAACATAGTAGAAACTAGTTGACCCATTGGTGTTGGAAGAATTTTTAATTTGCCGAATCCATTTGCACCATCCATCCACATTTGAGTAATCATATGTGATACACGATCCAAATTGATTTTTAAATCATCTGGGTGATCTACTTCACCCAATACTGATAAGCCACCTGATATTTGCTCATTCAAAGTATTAACAGCATTTTCAATCTCGGATACGGGATACACACGCTCGTTAGCGTTACGTACCCCGCCCTGGATGAAGATCCCTTTCATGTAGAGATTCTTCTTGCTACCTTCACCTTCACTTTCAACCACCATATTGGCACGGTCGAAAGTTAGGTTCTCTTTGAGATACAAAGCCATTATCTCAGGTTTCCTTATTTAACAATCTTCTTAGCAACTGGCTTAGTTGCTACAGGCTTCTTAACAACCTTCTTAGATTCTGCCACTGGGCTCTTTTTGTCAGCGCCATCGTCACCGTGCTTTGCTTTTGGTGCAGCAGATAAATCTTGACCTTTTTGTCCTGGAGCATTTTTGAATTGACCAGCACCTTTTAGATCCTTAGTTGTTGGGTTTAGTAAACCACCTTGTGTTCCACCTTTTGTAGAATCACCACCTTGGCTGAAGTTAATTGGCTTAGCACCGTTGTCAGATACACGCTTGTTTGCACCTAAGGTTGGGCTCTTTGTTTGTTGACCATTGTCACCATGTGTAGGTGTCTTTACAGAAATTAACTGAGTAGATTCTTCAAGAGTTTCTTCTTCATCATCTTCTTCTTTGGCTTCTTCAACGGTTTCTTCGTCATCTTCTTCAGATGATTCCATCATCTCGTCGCCCATCTCAGCGCCTTCTTCGTCGCCCATTTCTTCATCACCGAAATCTTCACCACCGTCATTAGCCATTAGTTCTTCAAACTCGGCCATTAGTTCGTCTAGCTTATCTTCTAAGTCAACAACACGGTCTTCTAGGTCTTCTTCACCACCTTCATCACCCATGTCATCGGCATCTAATTCTACTTCACCTTCTAGGTCTTCGCCGTCATCTGTTTCAATGTCAGCAAATTCTTCATCTTCTTCAGTCATGCCTTCTTCTTCAGCAGAAATCTCATCTAAAAGACCTTCTACTGGAGAGTCAGTCATTTCCTCATCCATTAAAGATTCATAAATTTCACGGCTCTTTTCAACCACGATATCGTGGAATAATGCACGTGCTTGCTCCTCGTTCTCATTGATAATAAGATCAATGAGTTGTTCAAACTTTTTGTTATCCATTGTTTTGTTCTCCTGATATAGAAATGGCTTGTGTAAATTTATTTATTGAGTAGTATTAAAAAGTACTCAATAAGTGCTATTTTTTTACACTTTTAATCTAGATAAGATTATAATCCAGGAGTTTCTTGTGCTACGGGCTCGTATTGCTTGCGTATTTTCTTTAGATTTTTGTTGTATTCGTAGTTACGTACATCCAGCATCTTACGCAACTTACGTAATTGACGTAAAGTTAATTTGGTTTTTCTAGTTTCAGTCCACTTGTACTTACTGTTGTCATCAGCAACATCTTGGTAACCTTGAACCGATTGATCATACATTTCAAATAACTTCATAATGATATTTATCTTTTACATCGGAGGAGCTGGAGGTGCTGTGCCTGCGCCACCTGCCGGCATTGCTTCAGGTCCCGCTACTGCTGGGCCAATTTCAGGAGGCATTTGGTCTTGTTGATTTTCATCTGGTAAGTTTTCAGCAGTTTCTCTATCTGTTTCCAAATCACCTGAACTAATACCGATACTACGTAAATCGCTACCTTTTGCTTCAGAATCTTCTGGTTCTTCACGTTCTTCAAACCACAATTTCTGATTTTCTTCAATCTCTTCCTCAGTTAATCCTAAGAATCGTTGCATAGCAAAACGCTTACTAATATATGGGAACGCTTCCATAGTTTGGAATACAGTAACACGTGCAGTATCTAATTCACTTTGACGATATGCCGCAAAGTTTTGCGGATTATTAAATTTAATATCAAACAAACTTGAATCAATATTCAAGCCTCTCCAACGCATAAACAACTTAAATTCGTCATTTAGCTTTTGGCTGATGTAGTTTTGCAGTCTCATGCAGTATTGATTGAATCTAAACTCTTGAATCATCGCTGTTCCTACACGACCGTCACTCAATGGAGTTGGATTGTCTTCTGGACCTGTCGGTAGATAACTACTAGGTACACGCAATCCCCGTGCTAATCTGTTGTTGAAGTAGCGCAAATCATCAATTTCGCCTAAATTCTGACCACCTTGTAAAGTGGTAACATCGCTTCCTCTGCCGTCAGCAGTAACAGGGAAGAAATAATCTTCGTTAATACTCAATGGATTATATGTTGCATCTAAAACACTCTGTCCGCCTTGGATACTTGGAATTCTACGTTGGTGAATTTCATTCTTTACTCGGTCAATAAAAGCCATAGCCATATGACTTGGCATATTACCAACGTCAATTTTAAATACTCTACGTTCAGGAGCACGACTAATACGATAGATTAGAATAGCATCTTCAAGCAATTCTTTTTGCTTGTATACTTTAAAGATATTCTCTAAAATACTTTGACCGAATGGCCAATATCTATCAAGACCTTCAGTTAGTGAAAGATGCACAACATGTTTAGCGTCAATTGCAGCCTCATTTAAACCCAAACTAAATCGTGATCCTGTTGTGCCGTAAGGTTCATTAGGAACTGTGTATGAATACGGAGCACTATAACCTGCTGTTGGTGGTTGTGCTTGGAAATCTGTTGTTGTCTTTTCAGCAATGCTTAAGTTTTGTAAATTTGGGTTAATATCTTTGATGACATATTGCTCTGGTTTCTTGCCTTCACTTTCGTTGACAATAACTTTGCTAACTTTCGTCATGTCAGCCCAGTATAACTTGAAATTTTCTGGGTCACGAATAAAAACTTGATCTCCGTACTTGATAGAGTTTCTAAAGATTTTAAAAATTCTTGTGTCAAATTCGTTTAGTTTACACCATTGTTGTAATTGCTTCTTAACAATCTCAACTTCGTGTGGTGTTGGTTCTTCATGGAATACAATCTCAAATGGTGTGTTGTTTTGTTCGTTTTTCTGTGTACTGAATTCAGCTATAATGTCTAAACATGCATTAATTTCAGCATCAACATCCATCATTTCATACTGGTTATAACGCTCAATACGATTTGGGTGCCCAGTATAGACTTCAGGTAATCTACTCTGATAGTTTTTGTACCCAAATTCAGAATTGTTCCAACCACCGGTAGGTGTGTTGTTCATTCCGGGGCCATTCCATGCTCCCGTATTTTGATTGAATCCTGAAATAGGACTCATTTGACCAGTTAAGTTGGAAAAACGCTTTTTATAAGACATATAGATATTTATATTATTAAGCAGTTCTCAATGCATTTAGCATTTCTTCTTGTAGCAACCTAGACTTGTACAATTCGTTGATTATGGTTCTGTTGTTGTCATCTGTCATAGAAATCAAATCAGATATCAATTTGCCTGCGTTTGGTTGCGTATTCAACGGAGTAATTGTTGATACAGAATCTTTAGTTACTGTACTCCTGTAGTTTGTTAAACTGTTGGCTGCATCTGATATCAATGCCTTGTAATTATCAGTTTTAAATGCTACTTCATCTTTATGAAGCATTACTGGATACCCAGAATTAGGACCGCTGAATGCGCCACCATAACGGGCTTCCTCAAAATGCACAGGATCATTAGGAACAGTTTGAAATAACCCATTCTTGTTAAAGATATCTACAAGTTTACGGTCACTGTAGTTTGCTATATCAACTGCATCACCCAATTCATGTTTACTAGTCCCTGGACGAGCCGCTGGCAGAGAACTTTTTCCTGCAATATAATTGTTATATAAACGTTCCTGTTCTTCTCTAGTTCTAAATGCACTGGTTAAGTTAACTTTATTACCAGTTAGTGTTTGATACTCTTGTGCTGATGCTAATAATCTTTCTTGTAAAGACGCATCTGTTTTTTCAAATCTTTCTTTAGAACCAGATGTACTATTAAACGAAACTACTTTTTCGGGTACAATTGCACTTACTTTTTCCCTATCTGTAGTTCTTTCTCGGGCAGCATCATTTTCATTTACAGGTTCAATAGTAGTTCTGTTTTGTCTAGCTCTTAGTGCTTGCCTAGTTAGGTTAGTATTCCCAAAAGCTGCACCTTCATTGGTGCGACCAAAATTTGCTGCCGGTGCTGGTTGCGGTCTCGGTGGTGCTGGCGGCGGACTTGGCTGTTGTACATCCATTTGAGGATACGGAGCTTCT
>JACCDX010545706.1_pt1 | contig 81749 bp, 97 predicted proteins | sample 7449681 | NCBI WGS metagenome assembly JACCDX01 (sample SAMN15323450, study PRJNA562643) | freshwater metagenome | isolation source: river surface water | place: USA:Blue River Watershed | collected 2017-08-18 | reverse complement strand
GATCCCGATCGCGTCGCCGATACCAGGGAGGTAATTATCGTTGAGCTTGAGCCAGATGTGACCCGCATCGTAGCGAACGCTAAACCCAGTAGGGGGGCGAACGCTAGCGGCATCGCCGAAACAGACGGCAACGAGATCGCCTGGAGTCAGGTCGGCGATCTCGTAGTGGGTGTCTTTAGGGATGGCGGGGCTACAGTCGATCGTGTGGGCGGATACGGCGGTAATGGTAGATACCGCCCCGTTTTCGAGGTTGCGGATTAAGTCGCCGATACTTACCCCCGCGAGGATAAAATCGATTCGATCGTCTAGGAGCTTATCGGGAGCGTCGGCGGCGAAATTGGAAGTCGATCGGACTAAAGTAAACTCACGATCGAGCCTAAATTCGTTAGTAGCTGGGCGCAACTCTAGGGCGATACCCGATTGCTCGTCCTTATAGGTCGTCGTCGCGCTCATCAAGCGATAGAGGCTACCTGGATAGTAGTGGATCGATTCGATCGTCTTAGCCTTATGGCTTGCGCTGACTCTGCCCCCGTATCGAGCCTGATTGAGGTAGATTTGAGCGGTTTTAATCGCCTGGGCGCGGGAAGTACATTCGGGGATCTTCAGGGTTTGGGATCTCAATGGGATCTGTCCCTGGTAGGCAGCTCTAACCGTGACTGTGACGGTATTAGATACGATTCTCACCCCGCCCGTCGAGCCTGGGATATAAATTTGTTCTTGCTCTTGATAGACTACACTTAACTGGTTTGGAGCGGTAACGGCTGCGGTAGTATATTCGATCCGAAAGTCGCTGGCATTACCTGCATTAAAGATCGGAATCGCCCCCGCTGGCGTGCGGTAGGGATGATAACCGGATAAACCCCGACCCCGCCAAGGTTGGAGCATGACTTGGCGGGATTTAGCTTCGTTGAGGGTGGCGAGGTTTTCGGTTTCGGTAAGGATGCCATGCCATGCGAACTTCTGGGAAAATTCGTTATTGCCTTGGAGCCAGGAGATGGTTTCTACGAGGTTTTCCCAATCCAAATAATAGTCGGCAATCACCTTACTCTCGACCCCAAAGCGCGGCTCTAGGCATAGTTGGGCATAAATCTCAGGCCACCAACAAGATGAGTGGAATTTAAACAGGGAATAGGTATCGCCCGCTTCAAGAGCAAGATCGTTATTGGCGACGATCGTATTTGGGTTGGAGATCGAGGCGGCGGTACTATTGCGCCGCTTGCTATGGTTGGCGATCCAAAGGTCGGTAGTGTTGGACTGCCCGTGGGGTGCGAGCGTAACTAGAGTACTAGTGTTGGAACCATTACCCGCCGTGCCCGCTGCTAGTAGTTGGCGGGTGAGGATACCCCGCGCGACGAAGAAGGTAAAATTCAGAGATCCATTAATCGCCGCATCGAGTTCGCACCGTACCTCTACCGTAGCTAAGCCCCGCATATTGACATCTTTGCCCGCTGGCACGGTTTCGACTTCGTTAATACTGCCGATTTCTAGGGCGGCTGTTTGCTGGGGGGAGCAACTAGGAGCGCGGGTGGGGAGCTGGGAAATATTGGCAGAGGCTTGGGTGGTAGTTAGTGGGGAGATATAGCCATCGATCCGGATGCGAGGTGAGGAATTGGGGATATTGAAATTAGGGGAGTAGTAGTTCTCAAACCCGTAATCCCACAGCTCATAGATCGGCACGTCTCCCACGGCAAAGGGGCGGGGAACGATCGAGATGACGTAGGTATCGAGGGGCAGATCTACGATATCGATCCCTCTGAGGATGCGGCGGGGATTGAGGGAAAGGATATAGAGCTGACAGACCCGATTGAAATTACTCGCCGATTGGGTTTTGATTCGCAGCTCGAATAGTTGGGCGAATGGGATTAACTCATTCTGGGAGTTGCGACCCCAGACACTACAATTAAAATTGAGGTGGATCTCATTTACGGGTTTGGTGGTTTGGTAGGTTGCCTCTTGATACTCAAAGATTAACGCTCCCGTACCTGCTGGGAGGGGTGGAGAGGTCTCGGCATAATAGGTATTGGTATTGCTATTGCTAATCTTATTAGTAATCCGAAATAGTACCTGAGTACCTACGCCGCTATCGTAGAGGTAGAGTCCCGATACGGCGAAAGAGTTGAATTTAGTCTCGTATTCAGCCTGAGTAAAATTAATGCGGTTGCCGCTGATATTGGCGTTATCGTCCACCAAGCGGATATTGGCGCGGTTGTTGTTGGATAGGGGGTAATTCTGGCACCAGAATCTAAATTCTGGTGCGACTACCTGGGAGTCATCCCCAGGCAGCCAGGAGAGGTTTAACTGACCCGAAAAGCTAGAGATCGGCTGGTCGTTTACTAGCGTGCGGTTGAGATCGATCGAGCCGATAATCCCGTGAGAGATTACATAACGGGCGAGCAGGTTTTGCACGCCGCGACGGGTGGCGATCCGGCTAAATACTAATTGTCCCGCTGTCTGTACGCCTCCAGTGGGGTCGATATCCCGATTGCAGAAAATCGCGGGTATCGGTTCCCCTAGCTTGACTACACCCGCACCGACGTTGCCTGCATAGGTTTCGGCAAAGCGCGGATCGGCTTTGCGCTCGGCTGGCTTCTGGGATTCCGAGATCGCCCACTGTACCAATCCCGCGCCTAGTGTAATTAGGGCGAGCGTCAGCCCTGCCGTGACCCAGTTAAACGCAAAGCCGACGATTAAGCCGACGATCGGGCCATTATAAACCTCATCCTCACTGCCCTCTAACTGCGATAGATATTCTTGGGGACGAGAAAGAAAACCGTTTAAATATGTCTGCCGTTTTGCTTCGTCTTGCGATAATAAGTTAAAGAATTCGATCGCCGCTAACTCGTCTTCACTCAGGCGATCGAGCGTCCATTCACTAAAGGGCACTATGTCAAGATTATCGGAATCCATCTTTAAAGTATTGTGTAAGATTCAGTTATTAAATGGGGGTGTTTATCGCATTCAAAACTGGCAAATCGATCCATTAGTTTATAATAACACGCAATGGATTTACTTGCCTTTTCCTATCCCTAGTTTTAGTAAAAAGTTAGGAGAAGATGCTCAAACTTTGCAAGTTGTGTTACCAAATATCGGGAGCGATCGCTATGGATATTTGCCGATTAGAGATTGGATCTCGGAAGGTATTGTAAGCGGTGCTTACGTCACCTTTTACATATTTACCGATATTTCTCAATCCCAGCACGTCTATCGAATCGCCGAACAAACCTTCGACGACGCACAGGGGCAAGAATCCTGGATTAAGTTAAATCTACGCCAGCCCGACGATGCCGACGCGCTCGTATTGACTGGCACCTTCACCAATTCCCTCCTCGGTGCCTCCGCTCGCTATGCCCTGGCTTAGGATGCCCGCCCCGCATAGCGTCCACAACTTTTATATAGGTACTTATAGATCTATATAAAAGTTGTGGACACAGGATGAGTACTCATCCCAAGCTTTGAGATGGGCGATCGAATTTGGCTCTATATCTACCGTCCACTATTTTTATACAGATCTAAATACTCCTTATTAAAAATAGTGGACGGTAAGAGTAACCATCATTTCACCCGATCGAACCCAAGAGGCGATCGATCCTTAAGACTCCACCCCTAAAACCTGTCCACAACTTTTATATAGATCTAAATACTCCTTATTAAAAGTTGTGGACGCTAAGAATGATAACCCTTTCACCCGATCGAGTCTAAGGAGCAAAACCCCACCCCTAAAACCTGTCCACTACTTTTATATAGATCCTTTTAGATCTATATAAAAGTAGTGGACGACAGAACTAGCAAGGGTTTAAGGGATAATAGAGCCATCCCCACCCCTAGAATAAAAATGTTGCAATTTCCTTCCGCCCTAATTCCCACCCACATCGAGGTCGCTAGCCTCCCTCGCTACCCTAGAGCGTCCCTAGCAACCAAATCTAGCTTTTGGTCGGCTTCGCTGCTTCTAAGCGATATTTGCCTCGGTGGAGAACTGGATCTGATCTTTCGCAACTATCCAGCCAACTCGGTCGATATCGATGGCAAAGTAACCGCCCTCAATAATCAATCGGGGCGGCTGATAATGGCAGGCTATAACGATGCATGGGATTTCTGGCACCAAACCAAATCGGGGCACCTTACGTTTGAAATTAGCCCCTTTCACGGACTCTGGAACCGCCTTGAAGATCTCCAGCAATGGCAGGATAAACCCCTAGACGGCAGACCGTGCGTGTGGAGATGTACGGAAATGCCCCGCACCTTTGGCGATAATGCAATTCAATCGATCGTTAATTTTAAGATGCGGATCGTTCAAGAGCTTCGATCGAATTGACAATCTCATCCAAATACTCACCCAAAGCGATCGCCCCTACCGTTCTCGCGGCGATCGCTTTAGTTTTAGCCTCTTTTAATAAATTATCCTTCGCCCGATCGATTGCCACTCGTTCGTCAATATTTAATTTAGTTAACTTCGCTTCTATTTCTATTTTTAATTGCGGCGATTTAATATAATACAGTCCCTTTCTCTTGACGATGAAATCAGCCCGCAATAGTCGTAATAAAATTACGCTAGTCTGGGCGTTACCCCTGAAAATATATTGAAAAGAGTGGGTAGCGATATTACTTAAATTCGTCGGCAATCCATACAGCTCGCATCTACCGATCGCTAGTAAGATATTGCGCTCGTCCACGGATAGGCAATATACAGCCTCCGCCCAGCACTCGTCCTTAATTGCCGCGATCGCCCGTTCGTTCATGATTAATCTTGATAATAACGATTTAGTTGTATACTAGCCGATCGTTTGACAGCTATGCCAAGTTTTTACTCCAAAAACTTGCTAATATCGCCCAATGCTACCCGATCGCCCCTGCTGCTCGTTCTCACCCCCTAGACAGGAGTTTAGATGTCCCCCGCCCCCTGCTTTCGAGCTGTGCGGGGGTAAGATCCATCCCGTCCACCCACTGATACCCACCTTCCGCAAGATCGCTCCCGATCTAGGAGCCGACGATCGAGAGATTGCCACCGCATTAGTTGGGGCAGAAGGTAAATATAGTACGTGTAAATTTCCAGGAGAAGCCTACTATCGGGCGATCTGTCTGGACGCAGCAGCCAGACTCGAACTAAAGAGCGCGATCGGGTTGTATCAATCCCAACGAGCTGCCGCGATCGGCTATGGTTCTAAAGCCGCTATCGATCGCCCCTGTCTGTACGACGGCTATTACGGCAGCCTACTAAAAGATTTAATCGACTCGCACCCCACGGTTACGGGGTTTAGCATCTGATGGCATATAACAACATTCGATCGATTCCCCCCTACCCTACCAACCTCGAAGAACGACGGGCGGCGGGGTTGCAGACCTACGGATTAATCGTCAATTCCGCCCTCGATCGGGGCATCCGTTCCCAAGCAGTAACGATCGCTCAAACCCCAGACGCTAACGGGCGGATCGTCAAGCGTACTTATAATTTCCCCAACGGCAAGATCGAGGATCTATTCTTCTATCCCACCGATCCTACGGGGGAAGCAATCCTAGAAATTCGTGGAGCCTATTCGGACTTAACAGGCATGATTTTACCAGACGGCGGCAGCGTATATGATATTGGGTTAGATGGGCGGTATGGCAGTATCAGGACGATCGCCTATACCCGCAAAGCCAACCAGGCACCAACTCAGGTTATCGTCACTAACGTAGACGGCACGGTTTTTACAGACACCTTCGCTTACAATGCCGTAGGCGATACCGAGCCGAATCTCATTACTCGCGGTACCCCTGCCATTCCCTTAATTAAATATTCGATGGCTCTATCGGGCATTTCCGGTAGTGCCAATAATCCCGTAACCCTAACCTTTACCTTCCCATCCGCCCATCCCGCCTGTACGATCGTCCCCACAGCCTACGGCGGTGGCGGCTCGTTCGCTACCACCTCAATCCCCGTCGCCGCTAATGCACCCAGTGCGAGCGTCACTTTTACACCCACTACCAACAACGTCACCTATGCTTTTAGTGCTGCTAACGATGCGGGCTTGGGCGATCCGAGTTATCAGACCTATTCAACTACCACGACCGTCAGCGGCGGTGGTGGCGGCGGTGGCGGTGGTACCAGCCCGACCTACGCAACCAGCTACCTCGTCTCGGCTAGTGCCGCCCCCTACTCGCTCAATACCCCGATCGTTCTAACCTTTACCGCTCAGGGTGGCAGCTTCGCACCGAGTACGACGATCTCTAGTAGCGTTACCGCCCCCGCTACGGGTACGTTTGGCGCGGTAACGTTCGCACCTGACAGGCTGACGGCGACGGCGAACTTTACCCCTACCTCTACGGGTAGTGCGGTATTGAGCTTTAGTACCAATACACCAGGATTGACGAACCCCGCCAACTTTACGATCGCGGGTATTAGTGCTGGTACCTTCACTTGGACGACCTACAACGGCGCGACGGCGAATGGTGGTATCCTCTCTATTCCCCCTACTGGTACCGATAATAATATCTCTGGCGGTTCGACCGTCATCCCTGCGAGTATTACCGATATCCAGATCCCATTAACTGGGGGATACAATGTCTGGGGAGATGGTAACACGAATTTTTATTTCTCCACCTCAGTGGGTGCTAGTACTCCACCAAATAACACCGCTTACGATATGCGGTTCGGCTTTTCCTACGATTCGATCCGAGTTGTCAAATTTAATGGTAGCGATTACACGGATCTCAACTATAACTGGTTGAGTAACCCTACTACCGCACTGAGCATCCTCAAGGTCGGCAATAATGCCAAATTGAGAGGCAAGGATAATAACGGCGTTTGGAATGACATCTACACTTGGACTGATGGCTTTATAAATCTAGCTAGTAACCTCAAACTAACTGTCGTCCATATTAAAGGCGTAAACAATGTTAACGCCACCGTTGTTGTCGATCCCACCCTGTTCTAGGAGTTACCATGCCTACCTATGCTTCGAGTTCGGGATTGTATAAATTTAAAACCGCTGGGCGCAGTAGTGGCGGTAGTAGTGGTACTACTGCTGCCGGATCGTATCCTGTATTTGAATTCATCCCAGGATCTAGCGCGACCCCCAGTAATTGGGACTCTTGGATTAAATCTCAACCCGCACCCAAGGCCAACCCTAATACCCGTTTACCCCTACTCGGTCGCTATGGCTGGCAGTTACACCCCCAAATTCGGATCGATTTAGGCGATCGCTGGGGGTATGGGTACGAACTGTCTAACGGTACGGGAGACGCTAGGGTCGTTAATATCCTCGCCGAGTGGAATTCCCCAACCCCTACGTTAGGAGATACGATCGTCCTCAAGCACGTAGCCCAATCCCTATCTACCCGTAAGGTAGCTGTCGGCTTAGCGCAAGTTACCCCGAATATCGAATCGGGATACATGCACGATGCTAATGGCAATCGCCTCGATTGGAGTCCGATCGCTAGCGTTGCGGCAATGGATGAATACGTGAGAATGAGGGTCGCGCCCTTCGTGCAGCTTAAAAACGCACTTAATATCGATATAGCTGTAATTCAAGACGGCGGTGAGGTTGGGATTAATGTAGTCGGCGACGATCCTGCTACTCGATTCGGACAGGATGCGGCAGTAGTAGCCGATCGCGGCTCCACTCCTTGGCCGTCATATATTTCTACCCGTAAAGCATTCCAGCAAAAACAGGTATATGATGCGGTTGATACTGCTTTCCCCAATCGTCAAATTCAAATTTATTATCCTTGTAGCGCGAGTATTTACGACTATATCCCCAACTGGCAGAACTGGGGATATTACTACGACGACATTAAAGTAGTTAGCGATTTACCCTCTTCCAGTAGCTACTATAAGGAATTCAATAACTCCCTCGGAGATCCGGCAGTGCTTACGGGCGATGGGCGCAAGGATCTATTAACCCACTGTTCTTATGGTGTTACTCGCCAGATTATCGATCATAATCAACCTCTTTCTTATAATTACGTCTGTGGTGGCTGGTATCTTGGGGTTGGAATTAATAGCCCGCCTTCAGCTAAGGACGAGACTCGGATTGTCGCGCGGGATCTCTATCAGGGTTTTCTAAAGAGTTATTTTGCTCTGGGCAATATCGGCGCGATCGCGGGTTATTTTAGTCCCGATCTGGAATATTGGAGCATTCACCCCTACGATCCCAATACCCCACCGACTTGGCTATGGCAATTGATGGATTTAGGAGAGATTCGCGCCCGATTTAGCTATCTCGATAATTTCATCCTCGATGGCGATCTATTGTCTGGCGATCGACCACACTCTATTAACAGCAATTACCCCTCGCGAGAATACTCCCCTAAAGCCGCTCAAGGTGATTTGTATTTAAGCGATTCCGCTCGCGTCTTCGCTCGTAAGCTTAAGACCGAGGATAAATATCTAATCGTCGCTTGGTCGCCAGTCGGCGCAGATCGGCTCGTATATGTAAATAGTATCCCCGCCTTGGGCAATCTCCAACTAAATGCCCGCCGCAAGGGATCTATTTATGTAGCGGAAGTAAGTAATGGAGTAGTTAGATTGCTCCACCTCGACCCCTAGCAAGCCTATTTTACTACCGTTGGTTTGACTGGGTTATTAACTATTTGGGGCACGATTAACGCCCCGATAATATAGCTAGTCGAAGCGATCGCGATCGTGGCTAGGGAGCCATATAAAATATTAGCCGTACGGTTGCGATTCTCGCGATCGATGGCTTTTTTATCATCTAAAATCTGAGTGACCACCCGATCGATTCCATCGATTTTATTGGCTAACCTGTCGAGCGAGACGATGATTGTATTGATTCGCTCTGACGATTGAGCTTGAATCGATTCGATCGCTAGAACTCTGCTCCTAATTTCCCCTACTTCTCGCTCGATAATTACCACTCTTAGGGCGATTTTCTCATGCTTGGTATCGGCTTCGGTAATGGCATCGTTAGCCGCTCTGAGTGCTACGGCGATCGAGTTGAGGGGGTCGGGGCGTGCGTCCATTTTTCTCGGATAAATAAGTTTCGATACTACCCATCGCCGCCAAGTAAGCTTCGCTCCATCGTTGCTGAGTCGGACTCATTTTCGGGGCTGAAATATTGAGATCTTTCATGGCTGTTTATACCTCCACCCCTAGTCTAATTCGAGTTAGTCGCGGATGATATTTTTGCCATTAAATCTTAATTTTAATGATAGTATTCGGTATCATTTATACACTAAAACCATGCAAACGATCGAGGCTTATTATCGGGCGATCCACGATCTACTCGATCGCGGGTGGCGGTTCGATCCTATAGATCCTTCGGCTCGATGTTTATTTAAATTTATCGATGGCTATCGGATCGTCATCGATGCCCAAGTTTATCTAGAAGTTAAATCTCCAACCGATAAGAGATTCTGCTTAGGGGAACTCAAAATAATCGACACCAACGAAGATTTTACCCTTCTCGACTGCCATAAAGTCCCCGTAGATTGGATTCTATCGGGACAGTTTGAGGCTGACATCTCCAGAAATATCGCTAATTATCATCTCCAAATAGTTAAGGCTGGAGCGGGATTTTGTTAGACGTACTCAATATCCCCTATCGGTACGGCGGTAGCGACCGATCGGGGTGCGATTGTTGGGGGTTAATCTGCCTGATTTATAGAGATTATTTAACAATCGAGCTACCAAATCCCGCCATCCTACGCTCCCTCTATACTCACGATCGCCTACCCCTGCGGGCGATTGGGGGTATTATCGCCGCTGATTTTACCGAGGTTAACGAGCTAACTAACTATGCTATATTGTTGTTAACGAAACGAGATAACAACAATAGTACGGGATTCGTGCTATATCACAGAGGAGATATTTATGCCACGACGCAAGAGTGTGGGTCGTACGCAGTCAGCTACCAAAAATGGATCGCATCAGGGGTCGAAATCGGCGGCTATCGTAGCTACCGCTACGGCAGAGATCGATAAGGATGAGGAAGTAATAGAGTTAGGGTTTGAGGAAGATCTAGAGCGGATCTGCTCTAGTAAAATGCGTAAGTTTATTAAAAAAGTCCTCGAAGATAACGGACTCAACGCTCAAGAATTGGGATTGATTTATTCTGCCTGCCCATCCTCGATCGCTAATTGGCGGACGATCGGGACTAAGCGGCGCAAGGGGAAGAAAGATAATAAGGTGACGGGATTCCCCCAGCTAGGGAACGTCAACGATATGGCTAGAGCGCATGGGCTGGCAACTTGGGCACTAGTTCGCTGTATCGAGGAGGAGTTAGACCCCCCGCCGATTAAGGATTATAGCGCGGCTGTATTAAAAGCCATTCCCGATCTGCGCCCTGGTAAGGCGATCACCTCCGCCGCATTAGGCGATCTTGCTGCCGCCCTAACTCGGCTGGCAAGCAAGATCGATCCACCTGCAACGGGTTCGGGCGGTCTAGGCGACTAGGGGCGCGGTCATAATCCATTCAAGCCGATCGGGATCTACTCGTTTGAGCCTATCGGCATTTTTACGCGCCCATTTGCGAAAATCGACGATATCGATCGTCATCCGCGATCCAGGGTATTTGCGTTTCAATATTCCGCTACTTCTCCCCCAGTTTCTAACCGTTTGCGGGTCGATATCCAATACCCGCGCTAGCTGGGTGTAAGTAAAGTTATCCTCCTGGTAATTGGCATCTCTGCCCATCATCATAATTTTGTGTCGCAGAGCATCGACACTCCTCACTGGATAACCGTTAAGTTCCTCCCATTTACGCACCTTGCTGATAACAACTGGGGGCTGATATTTATGAATGATGCTAGAGATATAATCCTCTTCTCGTTTAGAGTATCGTGGCTTCATAGTTCTAGTTGAGTATTAAAGTACCATTGATAAAACCATCCAGGCGGTGGGGAAGATTGCCGGAAATCGTAAAGTTATAGGCACGTCCCCCGCCTGGGTGTTTGCGCCCGCTGTCGAAGGAGGGTAGGTTGGAGATATTGGGCGGTAATTGGGCGATAATCTCCCAGCCCCCGTTAGCGATAAAAGTCAAATTAGCGGCGATCGCGGGCGATATCGTCGCCGTAACTTTAGCCACTCCATTATCTAGCTGGGCGGTAATTCCCCCGATCTGCCGATCGAGCGTGACGATCGTTCTCGTGCCGCCGCTATTGGTTCGCCCTTTAGCTACCTCAACGATCCGCGCCTTATTAGCCCCGACGATCGCCGTCTTCTCTAGCTCGATCGCGTCCCCCTTCTTGGGAAAACAGCTCCACACGTCCATACAACTATCGATCGTCAGCGTCGGGCTACCGGATGCGATCGTGGCATTTAATAGGCAAGCATTACCATTGAGCGGGCGGGAATAAACGATACCCGTCAGGCTATTGGGTGCGGGTAACGCGCCACAGACGTTAACGTATGCCCCCATATTCGTCCCACAGCAGTCGCGCTCGTCAAAAATTATCTGTTGGAGTTCGATCCAATCGCCATCGGTTTCGACGGTATATAGTCCCTCTGCTGTCGTTGCCACTCCCGTTACGGTTAGGTACCCATTCCAGGAGCGGGTGAATTCTTCGATCCCATCGGGCAGATCGATAACGATTTTATCCCCGATCGCTAGCTTGGGATCTCGTGCGAATATCAATTTATTCGGTGCCCCGATCGAGTACAGGGGAATCCGAGCGATCGTATTGCGGATGCGGTATCGCGCTCCACCGATAAAACTGCCGTACCAGATCTCATCCATCCAAACCTCCGAGGTACTGTTTCCAATAAGTTACCACAACTAGTTAATAACGGGATTGTTGTTAACAAAAAATTAATGTAAGATTGGATAGTAAAGCCGCTTGATCGTTCCACCCCCGAAACCATGTCTAAAGTCGCCCTCATCTCAATCGCTATTGGCTCGATCGCCCTCGGTACTCACTACGCGATCGAGCAGAATGCCCGTCAATCGATCGAGTTAAGGGCTAGTGCTAGAAACGAGCAAAACAAAGCAGCGGCAGAATTAGGGGTCGCTGCTTATATGAACGATCGGGTGACGATCGAGTTAAAGTTAACTGAGCTGAGATTGGCTAATTCGCTCTGTGAGATCGATCGAAATACCAAAGACTGCACCCGCTTTGATGAGTTAGAACGTCGATTTCATCGGGATTATGGGATCGCCTGGTATGAGGGTTTAGATACTAAAACTGTGATGAGTAGATAATCTATTCACCCGTCCACAACTACTAAACTTTCTCACCGATTAATTTTTGACGGCACTTGCCAAACACGATCTCGATCGCTTCATCCAATCGATCGGGTATCACATATTCTGCCGTCGCTGGGCGAGTAACGGGAACGAGCAGATCGTCTCGCCCAGCCTTATGTAAAGCGTCAATAAATTGTTTTTGGGTTTTAAGTTTTTGCCCGCTACGCTTATAGACTTCGGCTTTTAGCTGGTCGGCACTTAGAAAAACGATGGTGTTGTTTGTAGCGAGGTCTATTACTTCAGTTACTCGTATTTCTTCGCGAACGATCGCATCCGACTTACCAGCTAATAACAGCACGACCTCTCGACCATGCATTGTCAGCATCGAATCCTGAACCGTCGATAATTGAACCTGAAGCTTCAAATTTTCATTATGAAGCTTCATCATTTCTAGATGCTCGTTTGCTCGTGCCACTAGTTCTGTTGGTGCGAGTTCGAGCATCACCATAAGCTTGAAGCCAGCGGCAGCTAGTTTTTCTAGAGAGTCTAAAGCTCGATCTCTTGTCTCTGGCTTGGCTTTCGATCGGGCAATATGACGCAAGAGTTTGGCGAGGTCTGTTTCTGAGATTAAGTTGACACCCTGAACACCGCCAGGGGTAACGATTTCAGCCTCTATAAACTGGGTGAAGTTGACGGCTTCAATCGCAGAAGCGATGCTTTCTGAGGCGCAATTTAGCATCCGAGCGATTCCACGTTGGTGAATGCCCGCAATCCCCAGTTCCTCAATCCAGTAGAGGACGATACCATTCTTTTCCTTAGCGATCGCGCGTGGTAGTTCGTTACGGTTCGTGGGTACAATACTATTCATGGTGTTGACCTAATTTGAGTAGGTGGATACATGCCCCTGGGGAATCCGAGTGTAATCAGCACTCTCCCGCGAGGGGCTTTTAATATCTTACCTCAATCTAGATAGTTAGGCTAAAAAGTTAGAAACACTTCAAAACCTCGCCCCATAAGCCGTCCACTACTTTTATATAGATCTAAATACTCCTTATTAAAAGTTGTGGACGCTAAATGTACAGCTAGAAACAGCCGTTTATCCATCTTACTGATACAATTAATTTGCAATCGATATTTAAACCGCGATGCTCCAGCAGGTAATAGATCTAACGGGCGAAAAAGCGATCCTCCAGGGAGCGACGTGGAGCGGTGTCGTGTCTTTCTATATCTCCGAAGATCTCAGCCTCGGCACCCCTAAAGGGCAGATCCGGACTAATTACCTCCATGCGGGTGGGATGACGATCGCGGATTTTGATTTTGCACCCATTACCTATTCCCCCATCTCCTTGCCTGGCTGGAGTACGCCCCAACTAAGATCGGCGATAATCCCCTCCTTAAGTGCCGTCAAGGCGGCGGCGATCTCTATCCCTGCTGAAGGTAATTACTTTTACTACGACATGTTTGTCGTGATGCCTACCCGTGTAATTAAGGTCGCACGGGGTAGGGTCGAAGTCCTCCCACGAGTAACCGATCCGCTATGGTCGTAGATACATTATTTGGAGATGGCTCCACCGTCACCACCCACACCATCGATCGCCTCTCGATCGAGGTCGTCACTAACAGCTCGGTAACGATCCTCGGTGACAACTCCAGTCAGCTCGACTCGATCGAGACTGCTATAGACGTGCCCGATTTGAGTACTATTTTCGCCAACCAACTAATTTAAACTATTTAAACTATGTCGCTAACCAGTAATCTCACCGCCGCCTTTACTAGCGTTGCCACCCAAATCAAGCAAATTCGCGTTCTAATCTCCGGTACGAGTACGGGGGATGTATCTAGTCTTGCGACCTCTTCGACCAACCTTGTCGGGGCGATTAACGAGGTTAGAGCGGCAATGGTGGCGAGTGCGGTATCGATTAACGACACCACCGCAAGTACGAGTTCGGTCTATAGCTCCACTAAAACCGACTCCCAGATTTCGGTTGCGGTTGCCGCCCTAGTCAACTCATCCCCTGCGGCCTTAGACACTCTCAACGAACTTGCCGCCGCGATCGGTAACGATCCGAACTTCGCCGCTACACTCACTACTAGTATCGGCACTAAAGCTAACGCCGCCGACGTATTCACACGCACCGCCCTTGGCACCGATGCGGATGTCCACAGCTTCGTTACCGACTTTACCAACGCACTTACTACCTAATGCATGTCGCTAGTCTCTAGCCTCCAAGATGCCTTTATCGCCGTCGCTAACCGAATCAATCTGCTATCGGCTAGAATTCCGGCGACCCAGCGAATAACTATTACCGTCCCCCATCAGTCTATCTGTCATCGGGCCGTCATTCCCGCAATCGGTACCACTCCGAATAGCTTTGTCCGCGCTTGGCTTAGCACTAGCTCTACCAACCTCGACAACACCCCCGAATGGCTAGAAGGCGTATCGATCGAGTCATCCTGCGTTACCGATGCGATCGAGCTTTATTTTAACTTTACCTATCCCGAATCCGGTCAGATTACGATCGACTACCAAACATGGCAAACCTAGCCCTTATCCGCACCCCGAATACCAATCAACACCCCAGAGAAAACCAGCTCGCTACCGCTAGCCTCGCTGCACTAAATGCCGAGTTCTTTGTCGATTGCGATGGCTGTAGCTCGTTCGCCCTCGATTTGAGAGGTACGTTTAACCTCGCAATACAGGTATCGGGTACCGTCGATGGAGAAACATGGACAACTATCCCAATGTTGCCTGTCAACCAAGCCTCTAGAGCCTACGTAGTAACGATCGCCGGAGCTGTAGCGGGGGTATGGGAGGGTAAATGTTCGCCCTATTGGCGATTAAAGGTTAGTTGTACCGCCTATACCAGCGGTGCGGCGATCGTTGCGGTATCAGCTAGTAATGGTATCTTTGACGACCTCTCGCGCCGGATCACTTCCAACTCAGGTACGATTCTAGGTACCGTCAGCACGGCTACCACCCTGACGCTAGCCTCTCCAGGCGTAGGCTTGAGACATTATCTCACTAGCATTAAGATCGATCGCTTTGCTACCGCTGCCCTAACCGCCGCCGCTACTCCGATCGCGATTACCACTACCAATATTCCAGGTACTCTCGCCTTCTCATTCGCCGCCGAGGGGGCGGCGATCGGCTCTCTAGTTTCCGCTCAGATGCATTATGATTATCCGCTCATGGCAGCCGCCCAAAATACCGCCACCACGATCGTTGCTCCTGCTACTACTAACGCGATCTGGCGGATAACTGCGGGTTATTTTGTCGCACCTTAGTTGAAAAGATCCGAGCTAGACAGTGGCTCGGATCTTTTGCGTTACAAGAAGGTGCTCAAACTTGCCTGTGCTTAGTGTAGCAACTTTTTAGTCCAACTATTTAGAATCTGCTAAAATATTTAAAGCCCTTAGAGATCCGAGTTTTACACTCAGACTTCCAAGGGCTGTACCTTTCTTCCTAACAAGACAAGCACTTATGAATAGTAGCATTTTTTCTTTTGCCTTTCAGGATCGCTCCATTCGCACGGCTCAAAAAGATGACGGTAGTGTATGGCTTTGTCTCGGTGATTGTTTGGACGCAATAGAGAGCAAGACAGACATCAATCAAGCCAAGAAATCGGTAGAAAGCGGTCTAGGAGCCGACACCTTAATTAAATTACCCCTCCCAGATGCTCTCGGTCAGGAACAAAACACCTTATTTGTCTCCGAATCAGGCGCGACGTTCCTGTTATCTCGATCGCGCACCGAAGCTGGCAAAGCACTGAACCGATTCATCCACTGCGAAGTTCTGCCCAGTATTCGCAAAACCGGAAGCTACTCGATCGCCCCTCAACCCCCAAAATTACCATCACGAGAGCTAGCGGTAGAAACAGCAGTAGCGATCGATCGCATCCAAGATATCCTCAGCAAATCTAACCCGCGACTAGCTCAGATCCTTATCGATTGCGCGATGAATGATGTTCTTGAATCTAGTCGATCGATAATGCCTGTTGAATTCCCAGGAGACAAATGGTATGGACTGGTGCAAATTGCCTCCAAAATGGGTATTAAGATGAACCCGTCTACTCGTGTAAAGCTAGGGCAATATATCGGCAACCTCATCAAATCCGGTCAACTAGATGTCGAGCGGGTGCGAGAAGATCGGCTATGCAACGGACAATATGAGTCGATTTGGTGCTATCGCGATAATGATGTCGTTCGTGCTGCGATCCGCGATTGGTCGATCGAGAATGGTGTGGTATAAATACAGTTAAATAATAGAGGCGATCGATATCGATCGCCTCTATTGTTGTATAAGTTTGAGGTAATATTTATTAATTAATTTTATTATGGCAATCTTAAAACTAACAGATATCCGACTTTCAACTATTCAACAACAAATGGTTGAGGATAATCTTAAATTAGTAGGATATGCCGCTCGCAAATTTAATGGATATATTGGCAAAAAAGGGATCGAGCTTGAAGATCTTCACTCGATTGGCACGATTGGATTAATTCGTGCCGTAGCTAGATTCGATGCTAGTAGTGGTACTGCTTTTTCTTCTCTTGCCATGCCATTCATCCAAGGGGAGATTTCGCATTATCTTAGAGACAAAATCGATATTATTAAGACACCTAGAAATTGCGAAGCCTTGCGTGTCGTTAGCATCGACAAAACCCTTAAAGATGATACGAGTACGACTTTAATTGATGTCATTCCCGCGCCAATTGAGATCCAAGAGCCGACAATTGATGACAATCTACTAAGAGCGATCGAGACGTTAGATCGACGCGATCGAGATATCTTAGTGATGACCCAAATCAATGGCTGTACCAACCAAATAACAGCAGCGTGGTTGGAGGTATCGGCGATGACTGTTACTCGCCAACTGAGAACGGCTATTGCTCGCGTTAAGACCGTGCTGACCGAGCAAAGTAAAAAGAAGTTACCACGAAAGACAAAGCGCACTCGAAATGCCTTGCCATTTGTGGTTGATGGTGTTGTTAATTACCCATCAAAACATCGCTGTATTGTTTGCCATAGCATCTTTGGGCTATGGGAGAATAATAACTCCTATAAGCCAAAAACTTGTTCTCCTGCTTGTGCTGCAAAGGCAGCAATAGATAAAACCCCAACCCGATCGCCTGCATGGACTGAAGCAGAGTTAGCATTTTGCGATAACCTAGTTGGCAAGTGTAATTTAGGAGATATTTATCAAGAATTATGCAAACATAATGAAGAGAAAGGATTACCAGTCAGAAGTAGAAACTCAGTCAAAGTTAAATTGACTCGGCAATACAGATCGCTAAAGGTTACAGAGGGAGATTTATCGGCTAGGGAGTTAGCCAGACAACTAGACATTCCAGTCGATCGGATTAGAGTTTGGCTCAAGAATGGACTGAAATCGACTAAAGCTTCTAACGGTCGGCATAGAATTACTCGCGAAGCATTAACTAAATTCGCTAAAACTAATTATCATCGGTTTTATGGTATCGACGCTGAGAAGCTGGCAACGGTAATTGACGACGAGAAAGTGCTGAAGAAATGCCAATCTGCATTGCCTCATATCAATCGGATCGAGGTGGTACGAACCGACAACAAGAAAAAGTATCGCAGCTTGCGGGCGGCTGCAAAAGCTGTTGGTATATCTAAAGCGCATGTCCTAACATCAGGCTGGATACAACCAGCGGAATATATAACCGATATTCGCACTAAAGAAAACCCGATCGATCTCCAACATTTCAAGACTAAACGGAAATTATTAGATCCCAAAATCAAACACAAAAAACGATGGAAGTTTTTAAGCCCTGACGGGGTGGAGTTTGAGACAAATAACCTCGCTCTATTTGCTAAAGTTCATGGTTTGCAGCGTGCTTTGTTGGCTTTGGTTTGGAAAGGAGATAAACAACAGCACGCTGGCTGGCGACGATCTGATATTCAAGTTAAGTCATCTCTTATTATAGATCGCCTCTAACAGGTCTTAAATTTATATCTTTTCTTTTTGACAAAACTAATTGGCTCGCAGGAGAGGTTCCCCTCCGAGTTAATAGCCAAAGTTAAGTTGGTCATGTGCATACCTATTTGATTTAAGTCATCTCTAATTATACACCTAGATCCACGTTTTTCTCTAATACTTTTATCTTTAATTGCTGCTTTAGCAAATCTTAAATATTTCCAGATATATCGCCGCTCGAACAACTCGTCTAATTCCTCACCTTGAGAACGTCGCCAATATAAAATCCAGGCAGCTCTAAGCAATCGATTGACCTTCTCATCCTCGATCGATTGCGACTTGTATTCAGATTTATATTCAGCCTTAGTATAAACTAAATACCGCTTAACTATCTCCCATGCTTCTTCTGGTAGAGGGGTTGGAGCTGGAGGGTATTTTAGATAGAATTGGTGTTTAGTTTTATCGCCACAATTTAATCTCACACCCGCACTCAATCGCTTGCGGTGGAAATTAACAACATTGCCACAATCGCATTGACATTTCCAGACGGCAGAATTGCATTCACGTACATCTGGAAGCATCTCAATTGCGACTAGATTTCCAAATCTTTGACCCTTGATATCATCGGGACGACGCTTATTATCTACCCTGCCTTTGCGATTTTTACCCAAGCATCCGCATGATTTACGCCCACGTCTGTCACCACGATCGAATTCAATTCGTGGAAAATCCGCAATATTGCCACAGTCGCATTGACACCGCCATAATTTTGTCCTTCTGCCATTTATTAATACAGAATTTTCATTTTTACCTAATACCAATAACATCCCAAATCTTTGTCCAGTGATATCGGGCTTAGTCGATGGATGCGGTGTTTCACAGGGACGGTATTTATTGCAACCGCAGGAGGTACGATGTCCGCTCGTAAATGCCGCCCCTTGTAGCTTAGTTATTTTGCCGCAATCGCACCATAAAACCCAGGCTTTAAATCTAGTTCCGTCCGATTTATGACTCCATTCATTATCCCTGCCGATGACAGTCAATCGCCCAAATTTCTGTCCCGTATAATCTGTGTTATTCCATTCGTGACAAGTTAAGAAAACCGGAGGAAAGTCAAGAGAAGGAGAAAAAGATGTAAAACTCAGACAGGGGAAGAGATAGAGCCAAGTGACAACCATGACCAGAAGCCGAAAAACTAATCGCGACCATGCCAAAAGACAACAAAGTTCGAGGATGGAAGATGAAGTAATCGCAGCCCAGTTAGAGCAGCTACTGACACCAGCACTGCTAAATCAATCGAGTTACTATCGTCAGCTAGGACTCAGAGACAGAATCCTCAACTTACCGCTAATGGTAGCAGCAGTACTAACACTAATCTGGAGACAAGTGCCAGGAGTCACAGAGCTAACCAAAATGTTAGCCAGAGAGGGACTGTTATGGTGTGCCCCCACACAAGTCAGCCAACAGGCACTGTCACAGAGATTTCTAACATTTCCAGCCGAACTATTTGAGCGAGTATTTAAAGAATTACTACCAGAATTCGAGCAAAAATGGTACGATCGCCAGCGCAGACAACTACCAGAAAGCATCCAATACACCCAAGTAAAATTTGCCAAAATTTGGATCTGTGATGGTTCGACATTAGAAGCAATCTTCAAAAAACTAGATAGTCTTGTCACAGTATCGACAGGACAACTAGCTGGGAAAATGGGAGTAGTTATCGATTTAATAACTCGAATTCCCGTAGAAATTTGGTTCCAAGAAAACGCATCAGCGTCAGATGTAAAATTTGAAACAGACCTGCTAGCGATTGTTGAAGCGGGAACATTACTGTTGTTAGACAGAGGGTTCTATCATTTTCACTTTTGGCAACAACTAATCGAGCGAGGAGTACATTTTATTACCAGATTAAAGAAAGGGGCTGCTCTCACCGTAGAGCAAGTATTTACAGATAGCTACAGCATCCGCGACCGAATAGTCAGAATGGGGTCTGGAACGGCAAAAACACCATACATTACCATGAGATTGGTAGAAATTCGTGCAGGTAAAGTTTGGCATTCTTATCTCACTAGTGTCCTCGACCCGACCATCTTACCTCCCTATGTAGTCTCAGATTTGTATGGCAGACGATGGCGCATCGAAGAAGCATTTAATACGGTTAAAAGATTGTTGGGTTTAAGTTATTTATGGACAGGTTCGATTAATGGTATTAAATTACAAATTTGGGGAACTTGGCTATTTTACGCTGTACTGGTCGATCTAGGTGATGCGATTGCTGATGAACTATCTTTACCTTTTGACCGGATTTCATTAGAGATGACCTATCGCAGCCTTTATCATTTTTATGTCGCTCATCATAAAGGTTTAGCTACCGATCCTGTTAGTTATTTGGCTGCTCCTGAAAATCAAGATTTGGGTGTGGTTAAAACTGTTCGTAAGCCCAATCGCAAATTAATTGTTGCTCCATTTCCAGACCGCACCAGTAGGAGTGATGGGTTTTTCTTTGACTCATCCCCTCAAACCCGCTTGACAACTGCGATCGCTTCTTAACTTGTCACGAATGGTGTTATTCCGTCCCATCCACTACCTCGTATCGATGCCCGAATATTTCAATCCCACACGGGACAAAAGCAAAGATCGCGATCGTATCGGTCAATGCATTATAAATTTCTTTTACTCGCTCGATATTCTTCTTGTCGGGATAAATTAAGACATCCCCATCAGCTAATAGATCGTCAAGTAATTGGCGTTTTGCTTCGTCTGGTAATGCTGGTTTCTCTCCCGAAGCCAAAAACTTATTAACTTTAATCTCAACGCTAATTGGTACGCATTGATAGAGATAATGCGACTTCCCCTCTTCAATAAATTCGGTTTTTGAGATCTCTAGCTTCACACCCGTCTTGCCCAATCGCCAGGATACTCGATCGAGGGTAACACCCATTCATCCCCATATTCTACTAACGGATAAGCCCACAGTAACGCCCGTAAGGCTCGATCGCTAGTCTCATAGATACTCAAATCCTGTAAATCCTTCCATTCTCGCTCGATCGAGCGGGGCAATCTTAACTTAAAACAATCTCCACCCACCGGAACTAGATTTACGCGCCTATATTTCCCGATCGCTCGATCGCAGATTGCCAGCCAAATTAAGCCCCGTAAAATATCCGATTTAGAGCGGGCATGAGCTAAATGCGATCGCTCTAACAATGCCGCTTCTTCAGTTGCAAATCTAGCAAACACAGCCCCCAAATTCCTTTCCTCCTAACGCGATCGAGATCGTAGCCGAGCAGATATAATTAGTCCGATTGTCGAAGGTTGGTGGCACTCTAGTAACGATCGCAAATTTGCCCAAATAATCGTAATTTGCCCACACGATCGCCCGATCTGTAATTCCTTTTTCGATCGCCAAGAGAGCATAATCTCGATCGTTTTGGCAGATATTATAATCGGCAGCGGTAGCAACGATCCGCAATTGGTGACTATAAACCGCCGCCATTTGTCGCCATTGCCGATTCTCCGTACCGACATAACGGATTGAAATTACGCTCGACGTATCCGGTTGCATATCGAGCGAATTCATCTGATACGGCAACACTTTATAGCGCGGGCGATAGATATTTTCCCCCTCAACCGGAGCGAGTCGATAGGTTTGCCGATCGATCCCCCAAGCATCGACGACGATACTCAAAAAAGAGGAGATCGGATCGGTGATTTCAGTGGCAAATAACATTTCTAAATAATCTGTAAGCGGTTATCGCCCTGAGTTGGTGCGGGATAATCGGGATTGTAGGTAGGTAAGATACTTTTACCTTTTGTATCTAATAATTGCATCCGTTCTCTTACCGATCCTAACAACTTTTGGCAATCTATTTCTTTAGATTTATCCCAATTTTGTTGTTTCAACCAGTTCTCCCAGTTAACTAATAACTCTCGATCGAAAGTACTAGAAACGATCGCCTCTGGGGTTACACTTCCATATACACCCTGGGCGTTATCTTTAATAACAAAAGGATTATCCCCGTCGCAGATTCTAATTAACTGCCGTTTGCGAAATAATTCCGCACATTCGGGGTCGTCGGTGATGCGTAAAAACACGTTATAGGGAACGCAATTAATCCCTCTAAATATTTTAACCGTTTCGATTTTAAACCCACCTACGCTCGCATCTGCCGTCTCCCAGGCGATTAATTTCGAGGGCGTAACGCAATCCTCCAATCCTTGGGGCTGATACAGAAATAACACTCGATCGGGCAAGCGGTCGGGTTTGACAGCTACCGCCCCGCTTTTAGGCTCTTCTACCATAGGATTTAATTAATTAGTTGCAACAACTAAATCATATCCGATCGCGCTTGTAAAAGTGGTTATTTATCAATATCAAACCGATGTAAATGATTCGTTTTCCTCTTTAAACGACCGTCGATTGATGGAGATCGGTAAAGCCCAAGTCCTCAGCCTCAGTCTAGAAAAGCCCAGATTCGATCCGACGGGCACGGGTTACAGCCCTTCTAGATATATTGCCGTTGCCCGCACAGAATGCAGCTTGAGTAATCCCACCTCACCCCTATACGCCAAATCCGAAAGCGGGGCGGCATGGGCGGCAGTCTCCGGCGCGATCGTCGAAGCTATCTTTCTCAACAACAATCTATGGCGGCTGACGATCGATCCCGCCAAACCTCTCCCCCCGATCGCATGAACGATACCATCCTCGATTACGGCAGAGTAGCCAAAGCTAAGCAGATGCCCGATGGCTCGATCCGATTCTATGGGCGGATCGCCTGTGCCGAGCGCGATTATAAGTACATTAATACCGATGGCTCGACTAGAATCGAGCGCATTTCCAGGGATGAGCTATTTAAGAAAAGCTCGATCGATAGCCTCAAATTAGCCGTCCTCACCCACCCTCACGCTCCCGTACCCGTCACCCCCGATAACTACGATAAATACTCGGTCGGCGGGACGGGCGAACTAATTATCAACGGTGCCGATGGCGACTTTTTAGGGATCTTGGGTTGCTTGCGGCGTAGGGATGCGATCGAGGCATTTAATAGCGGAATTAGGGAATTATCCCCTGGCTATTACCGCAAGCTCTCGCCCGCCCAAGCCGATGGCAAACACTACCAACTCGATCGCAACTACTACGAGATTTCTCTAGTAGAGCGGGCGCGTGGTGGTGCCGACGTGCGGATTAAAGACGGTGATTGGTATTTCGATCCCGACAACGAGATCCGCGATTGGGACGAGCGCGAAGTCGATAGCGCGGCAATCGATCGCCTCCTCATCCACGGCAGGCTCGACCCGCCCCCTGTAATCCTTACCCCCAAACATATGAAACTAACCTTCGGAGATCGGACGATCGAAGTCGCTACCGATAGCGTAGACGACGCGATCGCGATTAAGACTAAATACGACAGCCTTGCCACCGCCCAACAGGATGCGATCGCCCTTAGAGCTAAGTTAGATGCTGCCGAGCGGGCAAATACCGAACTCGCCCAACGGATTAAAGATGGTGGCGAATCCCTTCAAGATCGGATCGCCGATACCGTGCGGGCGATCTCTAAAGAGCGCGAACGCTTGCCCTTGTTGGAGCGGGCGGGATTATTGACCGATACCGCCAAACAGAAATTAGATAGTTGCGACTTAGTAGGCTTTAAAGCCGAAATCGTATCTAAACTCGCCCCCGACCTGGCTGCCGATAGTGCGGATGTATATTACGAGGCGTACCTCTCCGGTATTGCCAAGGATATGACCAACCTAACCGTTACCCCCAATGGTGGCGGTACGGGTATGGGCAACCGTCCCTCGATCGGTAATTTCCAGTTACCCGCAGGTATCGGCACCGCCGCACCGAACATGATGGGCGCACTCGCTCATTATCTAGGGGCAAATAGTGGCGAAGCGGCGATCGCTAATGGTAGCGCGGGTGCTAATGGTGCCTACCTACCCCCCGATGACAACTCTAGAGGATGGGTATAGGAGGTTAAACCATGCCAACAGAATTAGAACCGTTATATACACAGCAAGATATTACCCTTGCTAATACCGTCCGCTTAGTGGGCGATACCCGCTTCGCATCTGAAGAGGATGAGTGGGTGGGTAGAGGCTTAAACGCCTCTAGAGGTAGCTCCCAAGTTACCCGCCTTACCTTTGCCGCTCCTGGTACCTTACCCGTTGGGGCGAAGGTCTATATCACCATTTCCCGCAGGGTTGAGGGGATTTTATACCCCACCCAGATCGAGCTAGCTAATAACGGTACGAGCGCGATTAACCTCGCTCAAACTCTAGCGGATCGAATCTCCGGTACTACTACCTCTACCGACCCATTACCTCGCCCCGAATTAATCGGCTATAGCGCGGCGATCGTTGCGGCTAGTCCTGTAGTCGCGGTCGATATCACTTCCCCCGTAGGTGAGAGTTTCGAGATCGAGACGGGCAATTTTGGCGTAACCGTCAATGCTATCGCCCATCCCGCAGCTCCCGCGATCGTTACTACTACAGCAGCAGGTTCGGCTGTAGCTATCCCCTTCGGACGAGCGATCGTTACCAATCTGGCTCTCAATGCGGCTAACTACCCCAGCCAATCGGGTGGTGTAATCGCCACCGAGTACGACAAATTAGTAGGCTTGCCGACTAATAGCACTACCGAACGCTTCGCCGGATGGGCGAGCCGACCTGGTGCCACCTATATCACGCCGCCCTATGGCTCGCGGGATCTAGAGGCGTACCAACCTAACGAACCCGTCCGCTACGTGCGATCGGAGCCGTTACACCCACAGCAAGTATTGCTCAAACTAGAGCAACTGCCATCGGGTACCACCGTTCCCGCCTCCTTGGTCGGGCAGCCGCTCTACTACCGCAAACTCGTTAATGGCGGCTACCAAAATATCGGTGCCCCCTCGATCCTCGGCACGGGAGATAACACCCGCGCGGCGGCGATGGATGACGTTACCAATCGCCCTTGGATCGTTTTAGAGGTTGCCGATGCGGCTAGCAATCTCGTCTGGGCTGGCTTGAAAGGATACTAGGAGGGATATAAGTGAAAGTAACGATCGAACGCCCTAAAAATGGGGTGAATCTCAATAAATTAATCAGTCCGCGAGAGCCTAAATTCTGGGCGGGCTTAGAAAAAGCCGCTCAGGATGCGGGCGATACCAAGGGGATCGAAATCATCCGCGACAGCCACGCTCAAGCTACCCGACTACCAACGGGACAGATGGGCGCGGCAGTGGCTCAGGATGCCCTAATCCCTGCCGAACTCACCATCGGTTATCGACCCCAATTGACCCTCGCCCAAAGCAGTAGAACGGCAGATTATAACGCCGACCTCGACAGCTTTGGAGCGGATCGCACGATCGATTATCGCGCCAAGACCGGACGACGGTTCGAGCTATCCGTTATGGGTGAGGTCAATCGCTACCTCTTCGGTAACGACCCCACCACCGTATCGGCAGACCTCAAACCCTACGACACTAAGCGCGGCTGGTACCAGATCGGGATCTCCCGCTCTTGGCAAGATGAGATGGACGAGCAGTATGCGGGGATCTTTAACTGGCTGGCAGTAATGATGAGTTACTGCGTTACCGCCATGCATCAGGCACGCTGTCAAGTTGCCTTTGAGGGCGATCCGGTCTATCAGTTGCGGGGAGTCAAACAGTTACCCGTCGAACGGATTTCACTACCGAAGACGTTCGATAAAATGACATACCTGGAGCATTACAACTGGATGACCGCTCTGACCCAGCGATCGAATGTGGTTCAGGGTGAGGTCGGTATCCGTAAGACCCACATGCTCCACCCCTGTGGTTACGATGCGCTGCTGATGCAGTTAAATCCGGATGGTAACTACAACACCAAACTGGGCGAATTGCTCTACAACGGCACTTCCCTCAAGCGCAAATCTACCGATTACATGGCAAAAGCTGGAGTTAACGGCGAACCTGCCGCCCTACTCTACAACCGCAATAGCGAACACTTTATTCGCGATCTGCCCCTCGATCCGATCGTCCTCGCCCCCGAATATAGCAACGGTACGGTTAATTTTACTTTTGTGATGAAGATCGGTGAGCTGAGCGTTACCAATCCCTATGCGGGGTTATTGGTTTCCAATTTCCTGACCAAACCCATGTAACCCGCTCTAGATATGCCGTCCACTATTTTTATATAGATCTAATTAGATCTTATTAAAAGTAGTGGACTAAAGAGCCAGAGCCAATCCCACCCATCAAACAAATAGTTGAGTAAATAACATGGCTTTTACGATCGATACCACGGGGCTGACCCAGTATTGCCCCCCGACCACTCCGCCCGCTGAGACCATCATCCCCCAGATCTCGATCTTCAAGCAGTGCTTGCCGATCAATCCTGTTGCTCCCGCTACTGGCCCCCTAGTCCTATCGATCGCGGCTGAGGATATCCGAGGTGAGGGACAAGGGTTGAGTATGACCGCCAATAAGCGGATGCGACCGATCAACACTGCGGCATCCGAAACCGAGGTAGCTAACCTCTATTCGGGTCAAGAGATCCTGTGGACGGTGGAACTCCAAAAAGGGGCGTTCGGTAAAACCATCGACGAGATTATAGAGGGCGTTGCCTACGTCGCCTCGACCGTTCGCACGGGCTGGGATGAGTTGAAACTAGCAGATCGATCGGGTCAGTTAGTCAGTACCTTCTCGGTGCTGTTTAGCTACTACTCTAGCGGCAACCTGCTCGCCCAAGACTGGGCACCGACAGCCGAAGTCTCGATGACAGGCGGCGGCGGTATGGCGGCGAATCAGACCTACTACAAAACCATCCAAATTAAAGCCCAATCGATCGGCGATGCCGTGGGCACCCGTGTTATCCGTTACCGTCAAACCACACCATAATATGAGCGATAGCCTGATTCTCGACGCACTCACCTCAGTTCCCGTCCTGCTCAAGGAGTACGAATTCCCTCAGTTGCGGGGGGATGCCCTAATCCAGCCCCGCACGGATTTAGAGCATGGCTACTATCTACTCGGTACTAATAACGAGTTGGAGAAATATGCCACCGAATCCGAACTATTCATTCTCACCGCCAAAGGCACCAAAGCGCGGATCGCTCCCAAGCAGAGCGAAAAATCCGGCACCTATGGCAGGGCGATCGAGTTTGAATTCACGGGGGATAAACAGCTCCTCATCGGCGATGGGGGCGTGGGGTTGAGTTGCCAAGTCTACACGATCGGTAAAGTCTCTTTATACGATCGCGAATCTTGGTCGGTCGGGAATCAGCTTCGCTACCAACAGGCGGTTGTTGCCAGCCAAAAAACTGAATGGATGGCGAACCCAATCAATATTCTCTTCTACACCCTCAACCTCGCCCAAGAGAGCATCGAGCAGTGGAAGCAGGCTAAATCTAGCTATTCGAGCGATTTTACGATCGTTACCCCCGAATATATCGACGAGCAGATCGAGCAGTGGCAGCAAGTCCAAATCAGGATGCAGCCATTGGTTGAATACGCCGTAGAGAAAGGAATTACCAATCCCCTCACCCCCGAAGTCGCAGCGATCGAGCAGCGCACTCACCGGATTAAGGCAATTTACGCCGCCCTAGATATCGCTCACTCGGATGTGTTGGAGCGAATGAACGTCGAGCAGATCGATAAAATCTTTAACGATATCTCTACCCGTCTGGGCGATCGCTTGCCCGAAGTACCCCAACCATCAGCCCCCGAAGCTCTGCCAGAGGGAAAGCCCCAGGATTTAGATACCCCTGGTACGAACGCGAACAAAGAATCGCGCAAATCGGGCAAATCGTCGCCGAAATCGTCGCCGCCGGAAACTACGACCTAAACTACTGTCGGCGTGCCACCTTGGGCGATCTGATCGCCCTGTGGCGATCGATTAGGCGATCTCAATTCGAGTCGGAGCTATCGATCTACAGGGCGAGCGCGATGGCTTTCGGGGCGGAAGCGGCGGCACGACAGGATTACATTACAGGACTAAATAAGGCGATCGATGGACTCCGCTAATAATCTCGGTACTATTTTTCTGGATGTGCTGCTAGATACGGGTGGCATCGATCGACAGCTCAACAACTACGCTCGATCGGTCGAACCCGTCAAACTGCGGGTAGATATCGATACGCCCCCGCTCGACGATCTAGAGCGACGGATTCAAGCAGCGAGAACTAGTGCCGACCGAATGCGGGATTATTTTAAATCCCACCCAATTTCCCTCGACCTAGAATTTAAGGGCGGGGCGGATCTCGATCGGCGGATGGCGGCGTTAAAAACCCAGACGTTAGGGATTAAGGTTGACGATCGCCAACTTCACCAACTCAATGAAACGCTCGATCGTAAAAACGCTCACCTCAAACAGACGATTGAGAACTTTAAGAATAATCCAATCGTCCCAGCCGTCAAGCTCGATCGCCTCCACGAACTCAACAACCTATTAGATCGGGTCAGTGCCCGCCAATCGATCGCGATCGATGCGAAAGTAACCTATAAGGAAGATCGCGCTCGTTCTTCACGGGGTGCTAGTCCCGAAGTTAAGTCTCCAGGCATCATGTCAGGGGCACAACAGGAGATCGGCAGACAGTTCGTCGGCACCGTTTCTGATGCCCTACGGCGGAATTTTGGCTACGATACTAAAAAGGCAGCAGATCGGGCGGCTGATAAGATTGCCGCTCCGATTAAGATTTTTATTACCGAGAATCCCGAAGTTAAGGCGGCGATCGATAGGACTAGCAAACTAGCTGAAGACCGATTGCGTAAGGCTGGATACGCGATCGGCGAGGCGATCGTTACATCCTTAGAAAAAGAAGACGTACGCATCAAACAGCGGATCGAGACCTTCGCTAATGTCCTCTCACCCAACCTTAAAGGGGCTGCCAGTCAGTTACGGGATGATGTGGCTCGAATTAGCAAGGATCTCGCCCAAAGCGCGGTTAATGGGGCTACCCTCAGCGGCGCGACGACGAAAATCGATAACGCGCTCAAAAATTATAAGGAGGGCGCGATTCGGGATATTGCCATCCCTAAAGCGGTCGATCGAGCGGCACAGATCGTCAGCAAAGGAAAGACCAGCAACACGGGTAACGTAGTTACTGCCGACACCCAGGAATTGATTATCGCCACGGGTGGCTATGCGGGAGCTAGAGGGCTATCGGGTAAGCGTCTCGCCAGCGACATTCGTAAGGAAGTGGGCGAGGGCACCCAGGTAATCTGGGTACAGAATAAGGATAGCGATATCCCCGCCTCTGCAATGGGGGATGCTAAGGCTAAAGCCGCCGCTCTACTTACCTCGATGAACAAGCCGAATTTGCGCGGCTATAGTAACGATGCGGTGGAAATGGCAGCCCAAGCCCTCGCCGCCCTCCAGAAAAATCCCAACGTCGGGATTAAATTTATGGGCGAATCGGGAGGTGGCGATCCGGCGGCTGAAGCGGCTAAGATCCTCCAAATGATGGGGGTGAGTAACGTCCGGTATTTGGGGGTGGGTACTCCCGATTTTATTGGCGGGGCGAGTGCCAATGGGCGTAAAATTATTTCACCAGATGAATATCTCGGAGCTGAAACCCATAGGCTATATGGCAAGCTGGGACTGGCAAGAACTAGCGGTGATTCGGCTAATATCTTAGGGGTGGGCGGGCACCCATACGAGTTTTATAAGGATGCCAAGGTCGCCGAATTAGAGAATTTTCTCAAAGGCAAGCCCAAGGCTCTATCTAAAGCCGATATCGAGCAGATCGAGGCGGCTGCCAATAGTTTTGCTAATATCGATCGCTCTCAGATGAGTGGCAAAGAAATTGAGAAGCTATCCAAACAAGCTTACGCCAACTTACAAACCATTCGCCGCCATACGATCGATGCGGTGGGCGAGCCGAACGCCCAACTCGAAGCGGTGGCGAAAAAGTTTGAATCGGTTTATATTGCCACCGCTCCCGAATCCCGCGCCTTTGGCGACGTACGCACTGCCCTAGCCAGATCCAAACAGATCCTCGATCGGATTGCAGAACAACCAGGGGTAGAAGCAGCCCAAATCGCCCGCACGATTAATAAGGAGCTAACCCAAATTCAAGCCGAATTCGGGGGGATTGCGGGTAAAGATGTAGGGACGACCGGGCGTAAATATTCCCAACTCAATGAGGAGCTACAAGCCCAGATCGCCCGCAGTGGGGATCTATCCCTAGCCATCCCGATCGCCGCCCGTCAAGCGATTCCCGTCCCCAATCCCGCCGACTATAGTGGGTGGGACGACGACTCTACAACCAAGGATGGTAGTGCGTTAGTACCTACCGATAATAGTAGATTTAGAATGGCGGTCGCCGTGCCCGATCGAGCTAAGGAATTAGCCGTTAAGGCTGTAAATATCGTCGCCACGGGGACGGTAAATGTTGCGGGCAAGGCGATCGGGGCGGCATACGGAGCAGAAAAAGCCCTATTAGGTAAGGGTGGTGCGGATGCGGTTAACGCCCTCGGCGCGGCTGTAGCTTTTTCCCAACTCCCAGGCGGGGCGGCGGTTATGGGTGGAGCTGCCGATGTTATCGGTGGACTGGCTAACATTCCCGCATCCGCTCTCGCTGGGCAGACAGCGGAAGGAATCGCGGGCATCCTCACCCAAGTAGCGGGCAATCTCCCCATCCTCAAAGCGGCCATCCCCCAAGCGAGCGTCGCCATTGCCGAAGCCCTGCAATCTGGCGCGGTTGGCGCATCGGCAACGATCGGTCAACTCCTCGCCCCCTTTGCCGTCGGGGCGGGAGCGATGAAGGCACTAGGGGCGGGAGCCAATAGCTTGCCAGGATTCGATCGGGGTGCCAATCAAGCGATCGCCGCAGGTACCGAGTCGGCAACGACTAAATTACTGGAGATGGCGGCAAATATCAAAGGGGTTAAAGGTGAATTTGCGACAGCGAGAATTGCCGCTAAGTTGCCCCAACTCGCCGCCGCGCCTAATAACGGCGAGATTATCGATGCCGAGATCGTAGACGATCTAGCCCTGCCTGGTGCCAATCGCTTCGCCCTCCCTGCGGGTAAAAATCCCACTCCAGCGATCGGGCGTTCCGTACCCGCTTTATCTGCCAATCTCAGCCGAATCGATCCGCGCGATAATGCGGCAATCTCCGCAGAGGTCGAACGGATTAAAAAAACGATCCGCTCTGAAAAAGCAAGAATCCTCCAACTATTAAAATCTAAAGATCCCGAAGCAGTAGAACAGGGATTGATTCTCGCCCAGGAATTGGGTATCGGACAAGCGATCCTCAAGCAGGATTTACGCGCCCTAATCGATCGCGCCCGCACTAGCCGCAATCAGTTGGTAGCGGATAATCCCGATATTTCTAAGAAAGGCAATATCCCTGGTTACTCCTCCCTGCTCAGATCCCAGCAGATCGCCGCAGGGATGGCAGATGATAAGGGGGCGGCGACTAAGCCGATTGTCGAGCAGATCGAAAGGCTAGAAAAAGATCCCAACCTCGTCAGCCGCATCAATCCCGCCCTCAAGCGGGGGGCGATCGGTGCGGGGGTATTCGGCTCGGTAATCGCCGCCCTCACTACCGGAGCGCAAGCCGCTACGGTCGGTGGTGGTGCGGTAGCAGGCGGGGGATTATTGGCGGCTCTGAGTCCGTTCCTGTTGCCCGCTCTAGGGGTTGCAGGGGTTGGGGCGGCTGGATATGCAGGCTATCGAGCGATTAAATCCCGTCCTGCTGGTAGTTCCAGGCTAGAAGGCGCGGCATTCGGCTCGATTAATGCTCCGCAGGTAGTGGCACAGATGCCCGATCCGCCCGATCCCGATACCGATCCGCAAGTCGAGAAGAGCGTCAAGAGTAAATTCGGCAATTTTACCCGCCTGCTCGGTAGTGCGGTGGTGGGATTGATTGGTTTCCAAGTCGCTCAAATGGCTTTGCCGTTCATTACCCAAACCCTAGGACAGAGTATCGAGAAGGCATTAACTAGCAACAATCTCAATCTCGCCCTTAAATATACCTCTCCCACCCAGGGAGATTATAGAGGCACGCTTGCAACATCCCGCCAATTGAGCGACCTACTCGGCACGGGCGAACTAGGTATCCGCGAGTCGTTGAGTAGCTTTAATGCCTCGATTAAAAATACCGCCCTCGAAGGTCAGGGCGATAGCATTATCTCTGGCTTACAGAAATACGGCAGACTGCTCGGAGTCTCGCCCGATCGCCTCAAGCTTGCCACCACCGCCGTCGCCCAGTCGGCGGGTAAAGGTCAGCTCTATAGTGAGGAGGTATTCGGTCAGTTAGCTGAATCCCTCCCAGGCGGTGCGGTAGAATTGGCGGGTGCTAGCGGTCTGAGTGTCAAACAATTGCGGGCGTTACTCAAATCCGGTGGGGCGGATGCAGCGACGATGCTCTCTCGGTTTGGCGGTCGCTTGAATGCGATCGGCGATCTGGGATTGGCTGATTTTGAGAATTCGCCTCAAGCCAAGCTCGGTAGGTTTGGGGCGAGTACCGAAAAACTACAGGTAGCATTAGGCGAACAACTATTATCACCCCTCGCAACGGGTGCGGATGTTGCCGCTAAGGCGATCGATACCCTCACGGGTAGTATGGGGGTATTGGGTAGCGTCGGGGCGAGTATCCTGCTCAAGATGGCGATCGATGCTTCGGGATTAGCGGGCGGACTTACTAAGCTCGGATCTTTTAGCTGGGGTAGTTTTACCCAAGGGATTAAGGGCGCAGGGGTAGCCTTGGGTGGATTGGTCGCCCCGTTCGGTGCGATGCTAGGTCAACTGGCTCTCGCCACCTTGGCAGTCGAAGTCCTCAAAGCGGGATTTGATGCTTTTAGTGGTGGCAATACTCCAGGTAAAGCGATCGCCGATGATATGGAGAAAGCTAGGATCGCGATCGAGAAGACCGTTAATGCGGCTAGTGGTTTAAAAGATGTTAAATCCACCCAACAGAGTCGGGATAGTTATTACGATGGTAATAAAAACCTGTTCGATCGCATTCAAGATCTCAGCCCTCTTTTTAAAATTCCGCAGTTATTTGGAGCTGATTCGGCGACCACTCAGGCTAAGTTAACACAAGACAAAGCTCAACTCGAAAAGGCGATCGAGCAAGGTAAAATTGGGATCGAGGCATCCCAAGGCTATAACCCCAATCCTACCGATTTGAGCCGAATGCGGGAGTTGGATAGTGAGATTAAAATCCTCAAGATTAAAGAATCCACCGCCACGGGTTTAGATCCCCAAGAGATCGAAGCGATTACCAAACAGATTGCTGTTAAAACTCAAGAAAAAGCCAAACTAGAAGCACCAGTTCAGGCGCAATCGGTAGCGATCGAGCAGCTACAGAAACAGGCAAAAAGTATCGCCGAAAATCCGTTTTATAATTCCGATCCTGCCTTTACAAAGATCGTCGATGCGGCTAGAGAACAGTTAACCAAGCTCGAACCCGAAGCGAAGAAATATAAGGATATCCTCGCCGAATCGACGATCGCCTCTCGTCGGGCGGCTCTGGCGATCGAGTCGATGAACTTTAAATTAGGCGAAACCCAACAAGCGATCGAGCGCACTAACGCTCAGGGGTTATTAGAATTAACTGAAAACTTTAGCGGCTCCCTACTCAAAGGGGCTAGAGCTACGGCTGAATTCGATTTAAAACTATCGACCCTCTCGGCACGGATTAAGGCTATCTCTACAGCTAGCGAAACCGCAACTAAGGAATTACAAGATCCGACGATCGCGCCGCAGATTAAAACCTTACAGGAGCGCAATAAATTACCTGCCAATCTAAATGATGTTACCGACGAACAACTGAAACTATTAGAGAGCGATAATAATATCTCTAAACAAACGATCGCCGACCTCAAAGCCAATCGTAATTATGCTAGCGATTTATTAAAGCTTAAAAATGAGGAGGCAAGCTTAATCGATGCGCGTCGGACGGCGTTAAATGAAGAGAGTAAAGCCGCTAAAGAATATTACATTACCACCGCCGCTGAGGCTAAGAAATTAGAACTAGCTAGCATCGAATCGAGTCGGCAAATCTCGCAAGCCAATCTAGTTTCTCAATTTAGATTGGGGCTGAGTAATGTTAGTTCGGCAGTCGGAAACTATGTCAATAGTTTGATTGAAATCTTTTCTGATTTAGGCAACCTTACCCGCATCGAAAACGAGCGCAAACAGAAGGATTACGATCTAAGAGTCCAGGAGATTAAGGCTAAGATCGAATTTACCAACCGCAATAACCTCAGCTCCGAACCCGTTGCCGATCCTAATGCTAAATCTGCCGATCCTGGTGGCATCGGCAGTCTCAAGGCTCCGGTAAGCGGTAAGATTACTAGCGGCTTTGGATACCGCACCCACCCCGTTAAGGGCGGGCGGAGAATGCACGCAGGTATCGATTACGGCGTTAAAACTGGTACGCCAGTGCAGGCGGCGGGTTCGGGATCTGTCACCTTTGCGGGCAGTAAGGGCGGCTATGGGTATCTAGTGGAAATCGAACACCCAGGCGGCGAGCGTACCCGTTACGGGCACCTGAGTAAAATTAATGTGGCTGTCGGACAGAAAATCTCACAGGGCGACATTATCGCCCTCTCTGGTGGTGCGAAAGGAGCGGTCGGGGCTGGCACCTCTACGGGGCCGCACTTGCACTTCGAGACGCGCGGAGCCGATGGGAATGCGATCGATCCGATCGAAAGGCTCAAGCGAGTAGTGCCGACGACATCCAAAATTGCAAGTACGCGCAAGTCGATCCAATCCAAGCAGATCCCCTCTAAATCTGGCTACACGCCGATTACCTCTACCGTGTATTTCCCTGGCGAGGGAGATATAAAAATGGAGGGCGAGAAAAAGGATATCTATGGTAAATATATCGATCGTAATAGCTTGGTGATGGCAACTCGCACCACCGATACGCTAGGGGGATTGCCCTACGGCTCTGTGGTAGAAGTTCGCAATCCCAAAAACGGCAAAACCGTACAGCTGAGAGTAACCGATCGAGGTACCCTCAGACCTGGGGTAGATACCGACATCACTCCCGCTGCCACCCAACGATTGGGAATCCCGGCAGATGGGCGCAACAAGCTGGAAATGAAATTAATTAGTAGCCCTCGCCCCGTGGGTAGCTACAACCTCGGATCGGGAATCGGTAAATATAAGGTATCGGGAAATAAAGTAACCTATACGGGGCCGATGGGACGGGCGATCTCTGCCGATCCGACCGAACTCAAGCAACCGCTATCAAATCCCGAATTCAAACAGAAAAAACCGATTAACTATATTCCCCCGCCAACCTTTGGCACCACTCCAGGCGCGATCGAAGATCCGACCAAAAACCCGCCGACACCTACGAGCTATGATTCGATTCGGGAAAACAACCTCAAATCCTATCAAACCCAAATTAAGAGCCTCGAAGACCAACGCAAAATTAACGAGCAAAACTCTAAAGTATTAACATCTAGTGCGATTTTTGAGGCGCAAGCTAAGGCGCGTAAAGCGGCATTTACCAAGCTCAAAGGGCTGCGGGATGAGAAGCTAGCTAAGATTAAAGAACAGCGGGAAATTGAGGATAATGCCGATAATTTAGGCTATCAGGATAACCCCGAAGATCGTCGCCGCATCCAAGAGCGGAAAGTCAAACGCGAACGCTTCGATCGAATCGAACGGGCGCAGTTTGATATTACTAGCGTCAATGAGGAAATTAAGGGATTAAAAGAGACATTAAGCACCGCCAAAACTATCGATCGATCCACCCTCAACCCCCAACAATTGGAGGTATTAGATAACATCATTAAAAACACTCCCGCCTGGATTAAAGACCGCGAACAACGGGCTAAATGGTTGGGTAAATATATTAAAGATACCGATAGTTTTTATGATAAATATGGCAAGGATATCGTTAGTAAATATAATATCAACGCCAAGGAGTTAGCCGATCGCTCTAAGCGCGACTCTACAGCGGCGGCGATTAGAGTCAATCAACAGGATGTAAATAGCATCGTCGAATTCCAGAAAAAAAATCCCTTCGATCTGAGCATGGGCGATCCGCTCAAACTTCAAGCCCAAATCGATAAAGATAAACTTAGAATCGAATACGAACAAAAACGCAGCGACCTGACTAAAACCGCCCGCGAATCGATCGATAGTACCGATAAGGTGAGATTGGGTGAGATCGAGCAACAACAGATGTCGAATAAGGCAGAATACGATAAAGCAATCGGTAATATCGACAAGAAATTAGCTGAGGATATTATCGATCGAGCTAATAAATATAGCGAATACATTACCGCTCAAAAACTCGACTTGAGTGGCAAACAACAGGAGGTATTACAATCGGCTTTATCTACCTATAACGAAAAAGAAAGATTGGCTCCCACCTTTGCCGATCGCAAGCAGATCCAAGAGGCGGCGATCGAGCGACAGAAGGAAGACGATCTATATACTAGAAACCGCCAAACCATCTACAATAAATACCAAAACGATCGCAACGAAGCCGCTCGCAAACTGTTCGAGCAGGAGTCCCGATTAGAAGAGGAGCGACACAATCAGACCGTAGCAGGCATCAATTACCGCCTGCGAAATGCCCTAGTCGAGAATGATATTGCCAAACGACAGGATATATTAGACCGCGCTCGAACTATTGCCGAATCGAACCTGGGTGCTAGATCGGCTAATGCTAATCTACTCTCGGCTAAGGGGATGAGCTACGCATCTCGCCTAGAAGGGGCATCGATCGAGCGGGCTAATCTCCAGTTATCTTTAGCCGCCGAACTCAAGGCGATCGAGGATTTTAGGCTCAAGAATCCCGAACTCCAATCCCAGGCAGAGATGCGGGTAACGGATGCCAAGGAAAAATACGCAAAATCGATCGAGGCTCAATCGGTACAGATGGAGAAAGAGCGATCGAACAATCTATTCGGATTGCGCCAACAGGTACAGTCGGGGCAGATAGAACAGTTATCCGCCTATAGCGAGCGATTCGGCAATCGGGGCAACAGTTTCGACAAAGCCACTCTCGATCGACAGATTGCGATCCAGCAGTTGGCAATGGCTAGAACGGCGAAACTGAAGGAATTTGACGAATTAGAGCTAGCTAATGAGGGGGACGATAGCGCGGTAGATGCGATCCGGCAGATGCGCCAAGAATTTGAGGCTTTAAACGATATCAAGCTCGACGCGATCGAGGCTCAATTTAGCCGCTTTAAGGGCGTATTGGATGAATCGGTAGCAGCGGGTGGAAATCTTATCGGTAAGGCTTTAATCGGTCAATCGAGCGGTCAGGATTGGTTAAACCTAATCGTTGCGCCCTTTAAGGGAATCACCGATACCGCTACTAAATATTTATCCTCAGCCTTTAGTAAAATAATCCACGACGCGCTCGGCGATCCGGTTGAGGGATTGAATGGCTTACTCGGTGGCGGTCGGCAATCTCAATCTGGGGATGGGGGATTGTTGGGATTTGGAATTAAAGCCCTCACCGGATTGTTTGGCGGTGGGGATGCCCTATTCGAGGGATTTGCGACGGGTGGGGTAATCTTGCCCACCCAGCCAGAAGGGATAGGGGATCGCACTTTAATCAGGGTAAATGCGGGCGAGGCGGTAATGGTGCCTGGATTCGTGCGGGCGATGGGTGGAGAACGCGGCATCGATGCTCTCAATCGCCATTTTACCCGCGCTCGTGGCTTTGCTGATGGTGGCGTGCCGTTACCGATTGCCGCACCGAATCTACCCGATATCCCCAAAGCTCCGGAACTCACCACGCCCTCACCCCAGCCGCGCGAATCGCTCCAACTCGAATACACTAAAATCGGCGATCGAGACTTTATCGATCGCGAACATTTAGAATCGAGATTAGCAGAACACGATCGCAAATCCCGCACCAGATTGAGCGAATACGATCGCCAAAAAGACGATCTGATGCGGAATTCTTTGCAATATAAAAGACGAATGGGGATTGCTAAATAAGTTAGCTTCTAATCTGAACGGGCATAATTAAATAAGTAATCGAACCACCGCCCATAGGCTCGATCGTTACTGGCTCTAACGCACCATTGATATTAATTAAAATTTCTGGTTCTGTTAGCGTTTTCAAGCCTTCAAGTAGGTATTTTATATTAAAGGCTAACTCTAGATCGTTGCCCATAATCTGAGCGCGGATCGACTCTTTGCCGCTGCCACTGTCCTTACTCTCTGTGCAAAGCTCGATCGAAGATTGAGTGCAATCGAGCTTAAACTTAACTAGATTGCTGCCATCGGCAAAGACAGAAATTCGCTCTAACGCTGAAATTAATTCCTTACGATCGAGGACGAGTTTACGTTGAAATTGCTTAGGTAATAGCAATCTATAGTCGGGATATTTACCGTCTAGAGTGCGGGTGGTAAGTTGCAATCGATCGCAACTAAAAACTGCTTGCCCTGGCTCGGCTTTAAATTCTAAAACCCCGTCGGTATCGATCGTTTTAATCAGATCTTTTAGGGCTTTAGCTGGGACGATGATTTCAAAATCGGGTAACTCGATCGAGCCTAATGCTTGGCGATCGAATTTAACCACGCCCAAACGATGTCCATCGGTGGCGGCAAACTCTAGATCGTCGCCAGTGGAAGAGATACAAACTCCGGTGAGGATAGCTTTAGTTTCATCATCAGAGCAAGCAACTAGGGTGCCCTTAATCCCCTCGATAAAGATATTGGCGGGAATTTTAACAGCAGTATCGCCACTCTCGATCGTCGGTAATTCGGGATAATCGCTCGCATTGAGGGCTGATAACTGGTATTTACCACAAGACGAGAGGATGGTTACTAGCTCCCCATCAGCTTCGATCTCGATCTCTTCATTCGGTAATTTGGAAATAATGTCGGTAAATAATTTGGCGGGAATAGCTAACTCGCCCCCTAATTCTGGCTCGACGGCCAGGGTCGATCGAATGCCATTACTGAGGTCGAATCCAGTTAGGGCGATCGTATCGCTTAAAGCTTCAACCTTAATATTGGCGAGAATCGGTTGGGTGGGGCGAGATGGAATAGCTCGGTTAACTGATGCTAAACTAGCGGCGAGAATGGATTGGGAAATAGTGAATTTCATGGTGTTTTATTTTAAGGTTTCGGTGTATTCTTTTATGGCAGAATTGCAGGCATCGATCGCGAGAGATAGATTGTTAGTGAAAATCAAGCTTTTAACTATCATCACCTTAAGTCCCTCTCTCCTGTCTTTAGCAGTTTTATTTTCAAAAGATTCAATCGCCCAAGTTAGATACTCGATCGCCTTGCTTAAATCACTTCTGGGATCGGGATCTTTTTGTCCGGCTCTCCACAGGTATTTAACGGCATTGAGCATATTAAAATCCCAATTGCGATGCCTTTCTAGATGCCAGATAGTATGTATGCAATCCTCCTGATAATCGATCTCGAATATATCGAGAATGGGTTTGCCGAGCGGGGATGGTGTTTGATAATAAGCTTTAGTCATTGTTATTTATTGCCAGTCTTTTTCGCCTGGACATTTTACGAATTTACAAGCATAGTCAAACGCCGTAACCCTCATCGTAGAGCTAGCCCATGACAAATTAGACAAGTGATGAGGACGGCAGGAGGTACCGCAACCAGGGCAGCGAAAACCACCCCAGGAAGCGATCGACCATTGAAAAGATTTATCGATCCTTTCTTCCATGATTCGATCGAGTTGTTGAAGTTTGGCTTTGATTTTGTAACGGTTGCGACGGCATTGTCTTTTGTTCATTATCGTTTACTAGGTAATCTCTGCACTGTAAAACCATTCGATCGATCTCGGTTTTAACTGCCTGCCACTCCTCTCGATCGAAAGCGATACACTCACATTCTTTCGAGCCTCTATTCTGAGCGATCTTAACAAACTCACCTCCAGCTAAATCGTCGATTTCGATCGTAGTCGCTCGCTCTGAGTAGATCGGATCTCCCTTTGGAGCGACTACAATTTTAATAATTCTTGTTTCGTATTCCATTAATTTAACTCCTCAATAACGATCGATCCATCAAGGTTTAGGCATTATTATTTACTGCCAGTCTTTTTCGCCTGGGCATTTTACGAATTTACAAGCACAGTCAAATGATGACGGTCAATGCCATTGAATTTCAATAAACGAATCACAATTTTCGGGATCGAATAGACTGTACCAACCGTCCTCGGTTCGTAATTTGGCACCAACAAACCGCCAACAATTGAGAGCGCGAGGACAATCTTCTCTTTGGCATCCAGAATCATCTAGTGGCAATGGTCTTTCGTATTCCATCAATTTAATTCCTCAATAACGATCGATCCATCTATGCCCCAGACCTTAATTGCGTGTATTTCCCACACAAAACTATCATCTAAATCTCTTGATAAGCTATCGATGCAGCTTTTAACTAAGTTATCCGTGTCTGGTTTATTTTGGTGTGGTTGCCCGTCAAATTTAACTCGTTTCTTCTGACTCCAAGACTGAGGCATGGGCATGGTGAATACTAAACGCAATCGAGCGGGAACGGGATTATTTCCCCACTGCAATCTCAACTCATCAGCAAAGGCTCGATAGCGCATTACACAGTCGCGTTGATTCCATTTATCGGATTGAGTCATGCGGGGTTTTGGGACGGGGACGATTTGAATCTGCATAATTACCCCACCCAACTTAAACAATAACGTCTCTGACATCTCCCCTTGGTATGCCCGTTACTTGCTCTCGACCATTTAAGAATGGCTCCGCACTGTGGACAATCGATCGATCCCGATTTACCAGGTAAGCTTTCAACTGTTCTACGAGCTACTGCATAATTCTTGAAAATATTGGCAAGCATTAAATTTTCTGCTGCAATTTCTGCTTCTGTTTGATACTCCACAAACTCGCAACTCTGAGGTGAATTCCGATCGATACATGGAAGTTCATTGTCGGGAGAGATTGAGAATTTTTTACGATATTCAATTTCAAGGTCACATGTACTTCTGGATAGTCCCGTGTAATGTTTGCACCAATTTTCTCTTGACATATTATCTAATTCCGTAACTAAATGATTTTGCAACTGCTTTGGCTAATTGTGGTGGGACTGCATTCCCGATCGCCCTACCCGCTTCGCCTCTGTTCTCGCCCCACCTATAATCCTGCGGGAATGACTGCCAAGCGGCGAGGCATTGGATGTCAGCGGCATACACCTCGCAGCTATCGACAATGTTGTGAGATACCCGATAACTACCCTTATCGTCGATCGATGGACTCGATCGAATAGTTGGGGAAGGTAGGTGCGATCGATAGGTATTTGGCTCGTTGTAGTAGCCGACGCGCTCGATGAGGATTTTGGTGTGGCTGTTATAGTTTTCGCCATGCCGCCGCGCGATCGTGTGGGCTAGTAGTTCGCTCGATCTCGCGGTAAAATGAGTCCCTTGTCTAGATTGAGACAAATCGACTAATACTCTAATCGGATGCTTAGCGATCGATACGGTGAGAGTATTGGCTGGTAGGTCGCGAGCGCGAGTCGTGTAGCTAGATTGGCGATCGTTGCCAGCTCCATCTACTAGCAATGGCAACTCGATATTTTGCCGTTCGAGGACGCGGATCTGATTTTCAGTCAGTCTCGATTTCGGCAGCTCGTGGATTCTATGAGCGATCGCCTCATACCAGCCGATCCAGTTGGGCAGAGCGAATAGTGATAGTTGGTCGCTCGGCTTTTGATGGGTGGGGACGATCGGGCGCAACGGATCTAAACTAGCCCTAACTATCAGCCGCTCTCTAGTAGTGGGCGCACCGTAATTAGCAGCACACTCGATCGAGGACGAGACTCGATATCCCGCACCCTCTAGGGCTGCCCAAATAATCCCTAAAGATTGGCTACTGGCATAAGCTCGGACATTCTCGATCGCGATCGAGCGGGGGCGAGATTCGATCGCTAGTTTAGCGATATGGATCGCCAGTTTAATGTCATTATCGGTTTCGCCTCGATTGGTATTCGCGATTGAAAAACTAGGGCATGGAGGGGAGATCCACAGCAGATCGACAGTGGGGATCGAATCGATATCGAGGATATTGGCGCGGGTAACTGGTATCGGATGATTGAGATCGTAGATATCAGCAGCGGGGGCATGATATTCGATGCCTCCTTGGGATGTGTAGCCAGCAGCAACCATACCGCTGTCGCTGCCGCCGCAGCCAGAAAAGAGGGAAAAAGATGTTCTCATTGTTTCAAATCTCTAATAATCAGCTATTCCACTCTCTAGTGCATACATTGCCAGTTCGTGACATTCCTCCTCGTTCAGATCGAGATAGCCATCAAGAGATGCGGTTAACTCGCTTATCATCTCTTCGGGATCTTTAGTAGAAATAGAGGTTAAAAAATTGTAGAAATGTTCGGAGCCAAGGAAGTCGGTAATCGTTTTAACTTTTTCTATGTTTGTCATTTTTCTTAATCTTGGTACCAGAAGCTAGTGCATTAATTTCGAGTTTTTTCATCTATTCAATATAAGAAATGCCTAAATCATTCAACGCCTCGATCCAAGCTTCGCGCTCGATCGGAACGATCGATTTACTGTCAGGATAATAAATAATGTGATGCCGATTTGTTGCTTCAATCTTTTGCAGTGCCCGATCGAGTGCTTTAATCCCTAACGAATATTCAGGCTTAAACCATTTGAATCGAGAGAATGCGAACCAGGTAAAAGTATTGATTTCTTTGAATAAGTTGAGCGCATCTTGAAGATCCTCCACTCCGTACCATTGCGGTATTTTCAGATCGTAGTCGCACATCTCATAAAAATTTTCTCCTGTGCAGATGACAATTTCCTCAGCTCAAAGCACTCCAAATATTGTTTGATAAAATCTTCTTTTTCATTAAAATATGTATCGAGATCGCTTGAGTAATACATTATTTAAATCCTCTAGTTGCTAATACTTCGGTTACTTTCTGGCGATTGCCATCACAAGAAATCGATCGCGGGGCTTGGAGATATTCGATCGAGTATCCTGCTTTTTGATAGAGTTCGACGATGCGATCGGTGGCTAGATTGGAGATAACGATCGGGCAGTCCCATTCGTTCGCCCACTCGATTAATTCGACTTGCTGCTCCCATCCGAAAATGTTGCCAGCATAGGAGGTGAATGCTTTGTCGTCGATCGAATCGTAAGGAGGATCGAGATAGAGAAAACGCTCGTGATATTTATGGGGATGGTAAGTCGATTTGTAGTCGTATCGTTTAATACTCCAGCCATTAAACAATCGATGATAATCCGAAAAATCTTTGATATAACTTAACTGTTTGCGCTTACCAAATGGAACGTTAAAGAAGCCCTTTTTATTAAATCTACATAGCCCATTAAATCCAGCATGATTGAAATAGTAGAATAATTGTGCTTGCCGTTCCCATTCGTTGCTTCGATTGGCAATATGTATATTAAATCCAGCACGCGCTAAATAATAAGTTTGGGAATCATTAGGTAAGTCAAGAGGCTTAAATTTTGGATATAATTTAATCGCCTGATACAAGTCGATTAAATAGGGATTGATATCGCTCAACAATGCCCGCTGAGGCTGGATCGCTAGGGGTAAGGCTAGCGATCCGCAGAAAGGATCGATCCAAACCCGATCGCGATAGGGGGCATATAATTCGGTCAGTCTAGGTACCAGCCATTTCTTACTTCCCGCCCACTTTAGAATGGGTTTCAGTGGGCTTGTAGTGCAATGGTTCGTGGGCTGAGCATTCATAATCGCAATTTAGTAATAAAAAGATGATGGATAGAAAAGCGACGGCGATGACGGGAAAGATACAGGCAAGGATAAAAAATAAGCTCATAGTTAAAATGGGAAGGATGAATTTCATCAGCTAACCTCTCTGACGACGTAGCCAGTAAGGACGTTTTTTTGCTCGAATAGAAAATTATTAGCTGTGCGAATGTTTTTCCATTTTTTAGCTTTAGAGCGATCGGATGTGACCTTTAAAGAGCCACATTTATGGATATTAGAGAGCCAAAAACCTTGTTTGTAAATTCCGAATTCAGTCTGCATGTTTGAGGAGGATTTCTAGTGGGGTGAGGGGTGAAATATTGGCGATCGGCTCGTCACCGCTCCAGCCGTTGGGGAAGATTCGATCTTCGATACAAGTGCGGATAAATCTCTCCTCTTCGGTATCGATAAGATCGAATCTAGGACGATCGCCTCGATCGATATTTATACTCGTTTGAATCTCTAAAATTAGATCGAGGAAATACTCTCTCGATTCTGGAGTTAGCGGCCCCATCCGATAGGGATTGGAGGACAGAGAGCCATCCTTAAGGGTTTCCCCGTCTTTTCTGAGGCGGCGATCGGGGGATCTCATTGCCTCATAGATCGGGCGCATCTGTTTTAAGGGCGCGAGGGATCGATACTTATCGTTGCGAATTAGGTTGTCTAGTGCGAGATCTTTGCTAGCCAGAGGGCAGCCGATACACCCAGTGCGGGCGTTCAATTCCTCTTTTTCGTCTCCGCCATAGACTTCGGCGACTTGAGCGGTAGGAACCCCGTACAAAATATCGGCTTCGAGCAACCAATCCCAGACGTGGCAAACCCGCCAGTGAAGGATCGGGGCGAAAGTATCGATCCGCTCGGTGGTGGATGATTGAAAATGTCCCTGACCGCATTCGCCGCCATCTTTAGAGCAACTAGTAAGGATGCGACGATCGCGAATTGCCGACTCTCCCAATCTCATACCCGTAAGCATTAACAACCGCTCGTCACCGATCGAGGCAAGCAATTCGCTCATAGCTGCCTGCATCGGCTCGATCTTAATTTGGCGCGTACACCATCTAAAATCATTCTTTGGCGGTGGTACGCCGCGCCCTAAGATATAGGGGAGCATCCTTTTCTCGATCGGGGCAATGGCGATCTTGGTATCGAAACCACGGCGGCGGATATCGGCTAGAATTGCCATCGCACTCTCAAACAGGGGCGGGAGTTCGAGACGGGTATCGGCATATACTACCGTTAAGGATTCGGGGCGGGGAATTAGCCCTGATTCGATCGCCCAAACGACGAGCGACACGGTTGCTGATGAATCTTTGCCGCCGCTAAAGGCGATCGCTACATGTTTATACCGAGAAAAATAATCCTTGAGATAATCGATCGTCAGTTCTACGGCTGCGGCGCGAGATAGCCTGGTATCCTCAAATAAAGATTGTTGCTTCATAATTGCGGCTCTGCTTCGCCTGGGTAGGTAGGACGGTCTGGACGGGGTTGGGGGTGTTGGGGTTTGGGTTGGGACATGGTAGATGAAAGGGGCAGGACTTGCCCCGATAGGATTTAGAAAGGAATGTAAGTATCGATCGATTCTTTTGCTTCTAGTTCTGGCTCGATCGCTGGCTCTGGCTCGGAGGGGATTGCCGCTAGGCGGTAGGGATCCTCTATATCTTTCTGGAGCTGGGGATCTTGTAGCAGCTCGAAAATGGCTTTTTGTTGCTCTGGTTTGAGGGGGGTAGCGTTATCGGTCAGCCGAAATTTAATCCCCCAAGAATTGTCGCCAGTAACCGAACTTGTGTATTTTTCGGGGCTGGTTTCGAGTCCTACACTAACTAAATGAGTTAGTGTGCCTTTGAGTCCATAATGCTTATTTAGCGCGATATTGAGGCTGTGGATAGTGCCATCGCCAGGGGCGGGATTTTGGCTTTTAATTAGGGCGGTTTTGGAGGATTTGAGATTGAGCGCGAATATCTGGGGCTTGCCATCGTCGGCTAAAACCAGTTCGCCGTCAATAATTGCAGCTAAAAAGACTTTAGCGGCGGTTACTTTTTTAGTACCTGCAAGCTTGGTACCGCGAGGAAGGTGGCAATAGAATTTAGTTTCTTTGTCGTAGCCAAAAATACGGGAAGACTTGAGAATGACCCAGCGCACATCAACTTTGGGGATGAATAGAGATGTCTCGTTATCGCCAAAGATGGCATCCTCGATATCAAAATCGAATCGTTCGATCTCTGTAGGGGAGATTAAATCTATAGATGCAGCCGCAAAACAGAGGCGGATTTTATCTTTAGTGCCCTTGGGCTGGTAGTTATCAGCCTGTAATGCTGGATAGCGTTGGCTATTGGTGTCGGGCAGAATGTAAGCGGGATCGATTACTGGATTAGTCATTGTAGTTTTCGAGTAAAGTTTACATGCGGATTTATGACGGCATCGCATCCAGCCGATCGGATTATTTAAAGGTGGGGCGGGGAAGGAGTTTGAGTTGGATCGGTACCTTTCGATCGCGAGGCTCGATCTTAGGTTTTATTATCTTTTTAGCCCAATTAGTTGCCATTTCAAGACGCAGCATTGACATATTAGGCAATCTCCCGATATCCGAGGGTACGAGCGAGCCACCAGTAACAGCAGCGATTGAGTTCGACATCGTTCAACCTCTGTACTCGTTTCTGGGTGCAGAGATTATGGATCTCTGTATGCCAGCTAGCTCGAAGGTCGGGGAAGGCGCGAGTTATCGCCCACGCCGCGCGGATGTAGGGGTAGGGATGGGGATGGTCTATCTTCTCTGCAAGGATCACTTGTTTTCCTCTTGGATAATTTCAATCAATCTAGATTTGTTACGTTGCAATAGATCTAGTTCTTTCTTGATAATGGTTGTGGCATTCCAGATCGCACCACTACAATCAGATGTAACCCAACTTAGCGACTCAATCTCATCGACGCTCAGTAATTCAAGCAAGCGAGTAACATCCGTTATTTTTTGCTCGATCGCGATATATCTATGGTCTGATTCTATTTGTTGGTTCATGATTAAATTGAATAAATCCAGGATAAAACGGTAGCAGCCGACAAATTCTTAGCTTGGTAGCACTCGATCGAGCCTTGAGGTGCTGTAAAAGTACCTGACAAAACGACCCAGGTAGGGACTTGAGAACGTAACGAATAGACGATTCCTTTATGTTGTTCGGCAAGTTGGATCGCTTCTCTGTAGCTGTTAGTAGTCATGATTTTATTTGTTGTTTTTTAGAAGGAGTAAGGATTAGTTACTCCAATTAATTGATTTTTTAGGCTAAATTCGGGCGAGTTCGATCGGGTCGCACATGGCTAGAGCAGCGGCACAGAGTGAGGAGTAGGAGCGATCGAGATAGTGCCAGAACCCATCGGCTTTGTAATTGGTAATTCCCAATACTCGATCGCCTCGGTAGACGACAGCGCGGGATTCTTCTTCGATTTCCACTACTTCCAAGCCCATGCGATCGAATTTAGACTCGTTAGTCTGGGGGGATTTGGACTCGATCGCGCTCTCGATTACCGAGAAAATCTGAGGTAAGGGCGGAGGGAGCAAACCGCCAGAGATAACGATTTTGACACCAGCATAGACGGTCTGCCAGCTCATTTGGTCGATCCCGTGGCGGTTGCAAAATGCAAGTAATTCCTCTAGATTATTGCATTTTACCATATCGAACACTTTGGATTCGCACTCTTCTTCGCTGGGGGTAGCGGTCAGCTCGTCGATCGCTGCATCGAGGGTGTCACAACCGCGATTGGAGGATAAGGGAGTGTAGAATTTGAGTTCGTAACTACTAACGTCGTGTTGTTGCCAGATAGTACCGATTTCGTTGTCGGTGGGGTCGAGAACCAACCAGCGGACGTGACCGATCTTGGTCTTAGTTTGGAACTTGTCATCTCGATCGATAACTCGAACGTTGGGGCGGGGGGTAAAACCGATCTTGTTGGCGGGGTGCTTAGTGTTGTACATTATTAGTTGGTCTGTTGTTGGACTAACGAAGTCGCCTTTTTCTTTGCGGGAGGGGCGGCTTTGTTTTGGGCATTTTTTGAGCTTCTTTGTTCCGTCTGGGTGGGGGCGTTGCTCGTTCCCTGTTCCTCTATGTTTACTATTAAAGCAGTTTTTACCGTGTATGTCAAGTATCTAGTTTACGGTTGACATAAGAGAGAAAAGTAAGTCATAGACTCAGTTAGAGCGATTTTGCTAAATTAGTTCGATCTTGAGAACGGATTCGATCCTGCGAATTAGGTCTAGCGAGACGGCTTCGATCGAGTTGTTTTCGAGCTTACTCCAGTATTGGCGGCTGACCTTAGCGGCTTCCGAGCAAGTAGCGATACTCATTTGAGCGGCTTTTCTCGCTTGTCTGATTTTCAGATGCAAGTCTGGGTGCTCTGTCTCTTGTTTGATAATTTCCCTGACGATCATTATTTGGCTCATAGGTTTTCCCTGTTTTTATTGTCCACTGTAAAGTAACTAGTTACATCTATATTTATACCCTATTTCACTATCTATCGTAAAGTAGATAGTTGACACATTTTCGCGTACGATATATGCTGTACGAAACAAAGCGATCGCTCTACTTTCCTAGGGCAGCGGCGATCGCTTTGTCGAGACACTCGATCGGTGTCATTCCTTTATTGTACCCATTCATCAAATATGACTGATTTTTCTCAATCTCTCGCAAACCTTTTATTCGATTCGCCTGAGTCGTTCCCAGTGGATTTCGATCTAGCTTGGCAATGGTTGGGATATTTTGACAAGCCAACAGCTAAACGTGCATTACTTAACTGTAGTTTCGTCGAAGAAATTGATTTCCGCATTAATGCCGCTTTGTCCACAGCAAGCGATCCACGCCCTAAAGAGCATATTACACTCTCTGTTGATTGCTTCAAAACCTGGGGCATGATGGCAGGGACAAAGCAAGGGAAGCAAGTAAGACTCTATTTCCTCAATTGCGAGAAGGTTGCCAAATCCAAAATCCTCCCCGTGACTGCTGGCGTACTGGCGACATTTGAAAAAGATGGGCTAGAACTGGTTATCGATACCGCTACTGGCGAATGTTTTGCCACCCGATCGAGTCTCGCGCTGCTGTGTGCTGCTGGTGAATCCCAAATCTGTCGGGGCAAGAATTCTCAACTATTCGATGAGGATGAAATTTTTGCAGAACTCGATCGATGCAATCCGATGGCGGTAATGGGTTTCGCCCGCTGGGGAATGCGGAATTATCTGCACCGATTAGTTGGATTCGCACCGCTTCGGTATGGGTGGCTGGGTTAAGATAAATACGAGATTTAGAAGCAAACGACTGGCTATAAAACCAGTCGTTTTTTGTTAAAAGGAATTTTCTTGGGGGTCGATTTCTCGATCGGTGGTTGACAGTTTCAAGTTGTCTTGTGTAACCACTGTAAACGTATGATGGTATAGCGTACTTTCAAAGCAGCGGCAATGCACCCAGCAACGATCGGGCTTTATTAGAATACAGATCGAATGTTCGTATGCCAAGCATTGAAAATCTTTTGGAATGAATCGATCGATGTTTTCCTCTATAAATAATGAGAGACTTTCTGCGATCGCGTCTGTTTTTCCGGTTATGCGTTCGACCTCCCAAGATTCGCCGCCACTTGGCTCGACTCTATACCAAAGTTCTTTGTCAACAGGGAGATCTAATGATTCGTTGTCAAAGTATGTTTTTATCGCATCTCTTGAAATTTCGATATATTTATCGTATTTGAGTATTTTTCTTTCGCCAGCTACTTCTACAGCGATCGTATTGCTATCGATTTGTTGTATCGATCCGAGTTCGATATTACAAGGCGAAGTGTTCTCATGAAGGATCGCTTTTAGGTGAAGTGGGAGCGAGTGCCAATTAATGTTTGCTAGTGTCATTGTTAAGTTTTAGTTAGTTCGAGTTCTTGGATTTACAGATTTAGTAATCTCGTTAGCAATAGCTGCTGCGGCTGGTAGCGAAAATTCTTCGTTGCAATATGGAATTACGGCAACTATTGCCCCACGATAATCACCTATTAAATCTGTTTCACTTGTCCAGTTGGCACCATTGTCACGAACGACAATGCATGTCCGATCGAAGTATTCTTCTTTTGTCCAGTACAAATTTTTCATAGTGATATTGGTTGTTTTCTATTACCGCAACTGCTTGAGGTAGGGAGCGGGATCGACTCCTTTTTTAAGGTAGAAAGCATTTACCATTTCGCAGTTAGCGAGATCGAGCTTTTTAGCCTCGATCGCGGCGTAATATTCTAAGTTCCCCGACAAAACTCGATAGGTCTGGGTATAGCCCTCCATCGTGTCCTCTTGTACTAGCAACGGCTTGACCAATCCACCGCACTCGACGATTAATTTTGCCATGTCCTGAATCCTCTTCTCCGGAAAGATCGATCGGCTAATAGAGGGCTTGAGGACTGGCAGGTCGAAATACATGCATTTCATATTTATGCTCTAACTACTTGTTTTTATCGGACGAGCGAAAATCTGGAAACACTCGTCTATATAATGTATGTTAGTAGTTTAAATACTAAATGTCAACATACTTTAAATAGAAATTTTTGCACTACAGATATCTAATAGACCCTCGATCGAGATATCGAGAGTTTGACAGATAGCAGTAGATAAATGGTAGTCAATCGATTCAAACATTCCCTCCTCAAACGCCTGGAGCGATCGGACTGAAATCTTTACGCCTTCGGGATTATCGCCAAGGGTAAATTTGATCCGATCGACAAAATCGCGGCGGGAAATCTTGCCGCGTAAGGTCTTCAACCTTTGCCCACAGCTTAAAGTCCAGCGGAAACGAGAGACACAATCGATCGGTATCATCAATATTTCTTTTTTTAGGACGAACCCCTCTATTTTAGTATTTATCATGCTAAGATGACGACAGATTTTTATGTAGTTAGTATGCCCACCGGATCGCAAGGAACAATCCTCATCCTCTCGCCAGATCGAGAAATCGAAGCGGAGATCGTAGCCTCGCTCGAACGTGAGGGGTTATCCTGCCAGGTTGCCCCCGACGGTTTGCGCGTGCGCTTTGCCACTTTAGAGCAAAAGAGGGCGGCGATCGATGTCTGCAAGACATTTAATGCAGCGTGGCGAGACTGGCGGAGCTGGTAATCTACATAGAGATCTAAATATCGAACGTTTATTTTGGTTTTAGTTTAAAAAATGTCGAAGGAAGAATTACACAAACAAACGCAATTATACGACAAATTATCTGTATGTCTATCATTAGCTCGTGCGATCGAGACGATAACGGAACCGAGGGACGATGGGGAAGAAATCGATCCTCATTGGGCGGTTAGTAAGCTGCTAGTAGAAGAGTTGGAGGAGGCGAGGAACTCAATATTTTAAGTAAGAGAGGGGAAGATCGAATTCGATCTTCCCCTCTCTTTTTTCTTCTTTTTGGCTGGATGTGGCTCTGTATCTATCGTCCACAACTTTTATATAGATCCATAAGTACCTATATAAAAGTTGTGGACAAAGCTCCAAATGTCGATCCTAGCTATCCCACCGCTCGCAGATCGTCGATCGCGATCGAGTGCTATAGAAAACATGCCGAGAACCCTGTGCTTTCAAGCCAGGGATGAAGGCTAGCCGCAGGCTTTAGCCTGCCAGTCAACCATTGAGATCTTATCGTTGTCATGGTATCTACAAAATGATATAATGTTTTGTAGAGATATCTAAGAACCATGTTAAACCTCAGCTACGAGTACAAATTAAAGCCGACAGATGCCCAAGTTCTTGAAATAGAAAGAACCCTAGTAATTTGTCGCAAGGTTTGGAACTACGCATTGAGAGAACGTAAGGACTGGATTAACTCTCGTAAATGTCCGATTAATGCTTGCTCGATTATCAGTGAGTACATTATTCCGGCTGATGCTCCATATCCCAATTACTTTGTGCAAGCGGCTGGATTAACCAAAGCTAAGGAGATATATCCCGAACTCAAAACGGTTAATGCCCAAATGCTACAACAGGTTTTAAGAAAGCTGGAAACAGCGTTTGTGGACATGAAGCGCAAAGGGATGGGATTCCCTAGATTCAAAAACAAGTACCGAATGCGGTCGTTTGTATTTCCCCAAATGCTCAAAAACTGCATTCAAGGAAATAGTATCAAACTACCCCAGTTGGGCATTGTTGAGTTCATTAAATCTAGAGAGATTCCTAATGGTTTTATAGTCAAGCAAGCTCGAATCGTGCGGAAGGCTAGTGGATATTTTGTCATACTTTCATTGGAGTGTGATGTAAATGTGCCTGAACCTGTTGCACATGGATTTCCAATTGGCATAGATTTAGGTCTAGACCAATTTCTAGCAACCTCTGAAGGTAAATTAGTGAAACGTCCTAAGTTTCTAAACACCGAACACCGCAAGCTTAAATTGCTGCAACGTCGGTTAAAGAACAAGAAAAAAGGATCTAATAACCGTCATAAGTTGAATCGAAAAATCGCTAGGCTGCATCAACGAGTGACTGACACCCGTAAGGATTGGCAGTTTAAATTGGCTCACGAAGTAGTAAAAGATGCGGGAATGGTATTTGTTGAAGATATCGATTTTCGAGTCTGGGCTAAAGGAATGTTTTGCAAGCATACTTTAGATGCTGGTTTTGGGCAATTCATCTCGATTCTGTCATGGGTATGCTGGAAGCAAGGTGTGTATTTTGAGAAGGTAAATAAAGATTACACTTCTCAAGTCTGCCCTAATTGTGGTACACATACTGGCAAAAAAGGACTCGATAACAGAGTTCACAATTGCCCAGAATGCGGGTACACGACACATCGAGATGTAGCAGCGGCTCAAGTTATTCGCAATCGCGGATTGTCAGCGGAGGGACGCTTCGTAGACATTAAAGAAATTGCCTGTGGAGGCGGTCTGACGGGGACTGGCAACAGTCTAGTTAAGAGCCAAAGAGACAGGAAGAAGAAAGCATGAAGGCACGGCTTTAGCCTGCCGGAATGCAACCTTTGAGAATCCCCGTCGATTCATCGCGGGGAGTACGTCAATTAGTTGTGGGAAATCTTTAGAAAAAAACTTGTATCCCTTACCCCTTCTCTCGTCCATTACTTTTATATAGATCCATATAGATCTATATAAAAGTAATGGACGGTATATCTGGAGCCAATTTTGGCAAAAAGAAACCCCGACCTACAAATAGTTGCAGATCGGGGTTTCTTCTGGTATTGTAGAGGAGACCACTACAGTAAACAACCAAAAACACATAGGTTTATTGTAGTGGTTCGCGAGATAAATGGCAAGTACTTGGAGTAACAAAATAGTGCCATGAACCACCAACAAGGGTATCTAAACCTAAACGAATTGAACGGAGTCGGCGGCTTTAACCTCGCACGCTCGCACAAAAAGGGCAAGTGGATATGCCCATCCTGCGGCGGCGGGAACTTTTCATTCGATCGCCGCGATGGTAGAAAATTTAAATGTTTCGATAATTGTTCCGGCAGCGAGATCCGCCGATCGATCCTAGCGATCGTCGGCAATGCCGAAGCCTATGAAAATCCCGAAGCTAAGGCTAGAAGAGAAGCAGCCGCAGCCGCAGCCCAGGAGAAAGAACGGCAAAGATTAGAGAGCTTGCGTACCGAAGCCGATCGACATAAATATTGGCAAGGTATCCTAAGAACCGGATTCCTCAGCCCCGCCCATCGCACCGAAATGGAGCGGCGCGGCTATCGAAGTGAATGGATAGAGGAAATTGGCGCGGTTTCCGTTGCCGATGGTCGCGCGTTGCCGATTCGTACCGCTGCGGGGTTGATGGTCGGCTCCCAGCTCAAGCAGGATCGAGATAAATCGATTGGTAGCAAGGTCGTCTATCACGCCGGACAAAAACGCTGGCACGGTAGAGCGGGCACCTATCACCTACGGGAGACTCACGAGCTGCCCTTGGCGGTAGTCGTTCCCCCGAACTCCAAATCCGAATACATTGCCTATACCGAGTCGGTATACGATAAACCCCATTTAGCCGCCTACCGCTTCGGGATGGTAACGATCGGCTCCTCCAATATCGGCTCTCAGCCCAAGGATCTAGAAAGATCGATCCCAACCCTGTGCGATCGATTCGGCTGGAGCAATCCCAAACACGTCTTATACCCCGATGGGGGCGCGGTTGCCAATCCTGGGGTGATGGGCTGCTATGTCAAGTTACAAGCCCAGTTAGCCCAACTAGGCTACGAGCTAGAGATCGCCTGGTGGGGACAACTATCTAAAGCCGATGGCGATATCGATGAGATCCCCGTCAGTACTCCGATAAAAATCATTTCATGGGAACAATTTCTCCAGATCTCTCGATCGGCTACTAAGGGCAAAGAGGATCTAGATGCCTACGAGCGGCTATCCCAATGCAAAACCCAGCCCACCACCACCTATAACGAGCCGTTCCTACCCCGCCTGCCGTTCCCGATGGCTGGATATATCACCTATGTAGCTAGCGGCTGTGGTACGGGCAAAACCGAACGCCTGCCAGATGCGATCGGGCAATGGCGTAGAGCTAGTGCCAAAGCCAGAGTAATCGATATCGTCCACCGCAACTCGATCAAGGACGGGCACCAACGCCGCTTGGGGATCGAAGAGTATAAGGTCGGCTATGGCAATAATGAAGCTGCCCTCAACCATCAGCAAGAGGTTAGCGTTTGCCTCGATTCCTTACTAGAACTCAAGATCGAAGACTTAGGACGCAACCCGATCGTTATCCTCGATGAGTGCGAAGCCATCCTAAAGCACATGGCAGAGGGCGGCACGCTAGGATCGCGGGCGGCTAAGGTGCAGGCCCATTTTAGTAAGATCCTCGATACAGCATTAGCCAATGGTGGCATCGTTCTCGCCCTTGAGGATTCAATTACGGATTTAGCGATCGAAGCCATTAACGCCCTCACTCCCTCCAAGCGGGGATACGAACTCTATCGCAATACTGCCGAGCGGTTCACTTGGGAAGTCGAGATCGGCTCTAAAAATCTAGGCGGCTTTATCTCTCGCATCGTCGATCGCCTAGCAACGGGCGAACGAATTATCGTCCCCACCACCAGCCAAAGATTCGGCGAAGCACTAGAACGCCTAGTCCTCGAACGCTTGCCCCAACTGAGCCACAAGATCGTTCGCTTGGATGCTAAAACCTCGCCCGACCTCCACGACCTACTCAAAGATCCCAACGCTTGGCTTTCAACACACCAGCCCCAACTACTAATCCTCTCTCCCACCGTAGAGTCTGGATTTAGCATCAGTGAGGGACATTTCGATCGACGGATGGCGTATCTAGCTAACCTGGACACCCGCTCTCACATCCAATTGCTCCACAGAGAGCGATCGAATATCCCCACCGATATTTTCTGCCAGCAAAAGGGAGCCGAGGCGGGTGCGGAGTACTCCAAAAACCCCGATAAACTGCTGCGGATGTGGCGGACGATCGCGAATAAAACCTTCCTAGCTCAAGGGTTTGGGCAAGTTCAGGAAAACGAAGTCGGTAGGATCTGGAACGAGCTAGCAGCTAAATTTAAAGCCCGCTCGGCTCTATCTAGCTCCCATAGTGCCGAATATCTCTATCTAGATCTCAAAGCACGCGGGCACTCGCTCTCGCCCGCTACCTGGGAGGCCGATCGGGATACTGCCAACCGCCTAATCGAACTCAAGCACGAGATCGAGGTCGAAGAAAATGCATCGTTTGCTAAATGCGATCCGATTCCGGATCTCAACAATGCGATCGCCCTAATCCACTCTAGTGGCATCAGCTATCAGATGCGGCAGCGGGCACAAAAGCGGGTATTAAAAGAGGATCTGCCACTGGCAAACCTTAACGATCCCGATTTTACCTGGGTAGCCCATACCCACCGCAATGGTGCCTATCGTAAGGCGTGCGAGCTATTGCTCAAGGTATCTCGCCCCCAAATCGGTGCGCTACTCGATGCTAAAAGCTTAGAGTCGCATTCTGAAGATCCGCACCAGCTATTCTCAAAAACCCCTAAAAACCAACAACAGATCGATTTGCTAACACCTATCTATCAAGAGCTATTAATTGCCGCCTCCGGTAATTACTACAATAATGAGTCTGAATTTATCCTAAAAATCCAACAATATGCCCTAAAAAATTGGTGGGGCTTTAGAGCTTTATTCGGTCTCCAAATCAAGCCAGAAAGCAAGGATATCAAGGGCAGGGCCATCAATCGCCCCGTCGAGACCGTAGCTAAGATCCTCAAAAAACTGGGCTTTGAGGTCAAATCTCGCCGCCCCCATGATGAGGGGGTAAGAGCTAGGGAGTATCGCGCTTTCGATCCCCACCCCCAACACCGTCAAACCCTAGCACGGTGCTGGGAAGAGCGGTACAAGGATTTATTAATTCGGATCGCCGAAGGAAAAGTGCGCGTTCCGAATGCAACTAGTCACGTCATCAACTTAGAAAACTCCAACAATATAGAGGCAGAAATGGGTACGATTGTTTCGTTCGGTATCGGCGATCGGGTACGGGTAGACAACGAAGAGGGTACGGTCGAACTAATCGATCGCTGTGGCTATGCGGTAGTGAAAACGGGCGAAACCACTAAAGTTTGTGCCGAATTCGATCGGATCGCCCCCTTAGATGCTCCTAAAGAAATCGAGATTAAGGATGTAGAGGACTTGGACATTGAGAGCATGGATCTAGAAAGTATGGCACGCTGCTTGAGATCTTTAGCTAGTATCGAGGGCGATCGGGAGGCGATCGAGGGATTGGCAGATCTCTATCAGGTCTGGAGTCCCGATCGGATGCGGGCGGCTTCAGCTTACCTCAAACGGATGGATGCAAAGGCGTTTGCAAGATTGGGTTATTTAGTTGGGATGTTAAAGAAAAATGCAGCTTAAATTAGGCGATCGCGTCCGATATATCGGCACCCATCCCAGCTTTTTAAAACAATATGGGGGAACTTTAACTATCTGGGAATTAGGCAAAGATCGCGATCTAGATAAATATGCTTGCTTAACCCAAGGGCAAAAAGTATCGACCTGGATCGATCGAGCGGATTTAGAACTATTAGAAATTCAGAGCAAAAATGAACGAGAAAAAGCCATTTTATAAGTCGGTCACGATGTGGGGGATCGCCGCTGCGGTCATTGCCACTATCGGCCCCGATATCGGTAAAGCGATCGATAAAAAAGAAATTAGTGCCGAACTATTTTTTAAAAGTCTCGGCGCGGGATTGGGTACGGCTGTTGCCGCTTACGGTCGATCTAGAGCGGACAAACCATTGAGCTGGGGGAAGGAAGAAAAATGACACTAATAGAAATTGTTGAAAACTCGATCGAGAAGGCTAAATGTATTAAGGAGGTGGCAAAGATTCTGGAGAATTATCCAGAGTTACTCGACCGAGAGCCACGGCTTGCTAAGTTTGTTGAATTATTAAAAGTAGAAGGATAATTGATTTGAAACAGATAATTGACGAAAAAGACGATACGATCCGATATGTGTTTGAAGACCACGAAAAAGAAATTGCCGATGAATTTTTGCGAGAGCAATTAAAGATCGCCGCTCTCGAATATGTAATGGAAAAGGCATTAGATGGCATCACTTCTGCTTTTGTTAAGGATGTGAAATCCGGTAACATCGTTCGTGACGACACATTGCCTATCGATGTCGATGTCATTGCAATAGCTATTGAGTCTATTAGCGAGTTGATTGTTGAGACAACGGAGAAAAAAGAGGATAGTTGGAGAAGAGTTTTCGATCTGGGATTGCCTAACGGATACTGGACATTCGATCGAAACAGTCGTGTTTTTACCTTGGAAAAGGATTAGTAAAAAGTTAAAATAGTGTCTGGCATAAAAGATTTCCTTGCTAAAAAACCGCTGTTTCCCACAGCGGTTTTTGTATATCTAAATCGCCAACTCCACCCGAATCTCACCCCGATCGACATCCACCCGCCGTACCCACTCTAGATAGATAATCCGCTTTTCCTGTGGCGATGCTAATGCCAATACCTCACCCGAAGCAAAGGCAGCTACAAACTCATCGCGGCGAGAGGATGAGGGGCGATCGAGGGTGGGTGCGAGTAGTAGTTGATTCAGTCGTTGGGTCTTTTTAGCGATCGAGTCGGCTAGATCGGGATCTTGCATGGCTACTAGCCGATCGATCTCCCCTCTGAGTTTGGCAATCTGGGGATCTTCGGGAATATCGACAGGCTCGCGAGCTAGGGCAAGATCGATTAGTTCGGCAGCTCTCTGGGCTAGGGCGATCGTTACCGCCCGATCGATATCTCCGTAGGGCGTATTTACCGATCGCCTCCGCCCCATCTGGTTGCCACCACCACAGCCGATCGCCTTCATCTCTCGGTTGCTACACATCGCATACGTGTATCTATGCCCTGCGGGTGACAATCCCACCCGCTTGATATGGCAAGTACTGCCGCATCTAGCGCAATAAACCAGCCCTGAGAGGGGATGGGGGACATATTTGAGGGTATTACCCTTATGCCGTTTGGCACGCTCGATAATGCGATCTAGTCGCCTTTGGGCATCGATCGCCACTAGTCTCGGATCGCTAAAGAGCGATTGGTGGCTATTGAGGATTAGATCTGATTTCCCACCCTTACGGCGATACCCTCGCTCGTCGCGGGTATTCTTGGGCGTATGCCCCCTGAGCAGGGGCGATCGAATCCACCACGACATCCAAGTGCGGGTGCGATCGAGTCCTAGTTCTTCACGTATCCCAATTAGCGATCGAGTCTGCGATCCCTCTTGTTCTAGTACGATCTCGATCGCTCTTACCCCCTTATCCCAGTTATCGAGCCAGATCCCGATATAACCATCCTTCGATCGGCGATAGGGAAAACCCACGCGCCCATAGCAAAATTTACCCTGAGAGTCATACCATCGCTGGGTCTGTTTGAGGCGTTCGGATAGCGTTCGCGATTCCTTTTCGCCTGCTACGCCACTACGAACGAAATATTCCCAATCTTCGGGGTTTTTCCAGTTTAAAAAGCTGCCTTTAAAAACCTCGTATATCAGTACTTTTTTACGCTCCAATAGCTTACCGAGTCTGGCGTTAGTTTCTAAATCCCTAGTAATCCGATTGATTTGGGTGACGATTAAAACTCCAATCCGATCGCGCTCGATCGCATCGATTAGCTTCAAAAAACCCGCTCGATCGTTCTTTCGCCCCGATTGGATATCCTCAAATATCAGCCGCTCTCGATCGGGGAATAGGGACTTACAAGCTTCGGACAAATCCCATTCCTGTCGCGTGTAGGCGGGGGCGTTATCCGATTGCTCTTTTTTCGATACTCGCCGATAGGTGGCGATCGCTCTAGGGTCGTCTGATAATAGCATTTAGGTATTTTAGCACGAGAATAACTTAACGCCTGCGGAGTTGTCTTCATGACAAACCGCGCCCCGTATAGCGTCCATTACTTTTATATAGATCTAATTGGATCTTATTAAAAGTAGTGGACGATAGAACTAGAGCCAAATCCAACCACTCGATCGACTAGAATAGACGAAACCCAAAATAGGGAGATTTGAAAGATGGATGAGACTCCACCGCCTAGCCTATCGATCGAGCAAGAATTTAACGTCCGTGCATACAGCTGGCACCTTCGAGGTGCCAGCAGGGAACAGATTATCGATATCACGATCGCCCTATATCGATCGATGCTCCTTAGAGATAATTACTACAAACAGCTAATAGCCCACCAATGGGGGATGGATAATGCAGATGTGCTGGCTGCGGAATGATAGCGGTAAATTAGCCCTTAAGCTGCGAGAATCCCCCGCCCATACCTGGAAACCCCACACGGCATTCCCACGCCTGTGCGTGCCCGATTATCCCGTCGCTGGTGGCACGATCGGTTGGGCGACCTATCAGCGGTTGCTGAGGGCAGGATGGGAATTGTTGCCCACGCCGGAAGACTAGAAAGAGAAGAGGCGATCGCCTCAAAGCCCCACCCCGCAAGCCGTCCACTATTTTTATATAGATCCATAAGTACTATATTAAAAGTAGTGGACAGAAAATAATCCCCTCATCCCGATCGAGTAGATAAGGACGAGGGGATTATTGTTTTTTAGCTCCCTATCTCATGTCCACAACTTTTATATAGTACTTATGGATCTATATAAAAGTTGTGGACGCTATACGGGGCACCAATCCTAACCACCCGATCGCTCCACCTCCTCTTTAATCAAATTCTCGATTGCCGCTGCTTGGGAGATCTCCCTTGCCGCGCATAAGGCTTTAAATTTGGCAGCCAAAGATCGATCGATCTTGACCTTAACTTCCTTCTTGTCATCCATAGTTTCCCCTTTATCTACTCCTCCCATTTTCACCCCTATATCACTAATTCCCAAATCCGTAAATCCACTGATGCCATTTAATACCCCAAACATCCAAAATAGGATTAATCGCACCAATACCCCAAACGGGATAAAAAGGACAAAACAGGATGCAAATACAAATACAGTCAGTTCCGATCGCCCAATACTGCCCGATCGATACCACCCCAATCCGCGAAGTGATGATTAATGTCGGCAAGCCCAACCGCCAATATACGGCAGACAAAGCGGGCAACGTTTTAGAGTTCGCCCTCTCTAAGGGCAAATGGCAACTAAAAGCCGTCCACATGCCCGCTCTTGCCGCTTGTGAAGTCCTCAGCTCTCGGAGATAAGTAAAAATGAAATTCGACTACTTCTACGCCGATTTAGGCAACCGCAAATGCAAAAGCCTGGACGCGATCGATAACCTTAAGGTGATTCCATCCTGCGCCCTCGCCCTCGACCCTCACGACGAGGTAACGGGCACCGACGCTAGCCCGATTATCCTCACCATCGACCCAGACGGCACCCCCCGCCGCTACCTGGTAGGGGAAAAAGCCCAGGCTCGTAAGGGGATCGAGAACCTACACTCCGATAAGATCGATCGGGCGGGTCTGTTCCTCTCTGCCGTGCTACCTGAATGCAAGACCATCGAGATTAACACGTTAGTATTAGCCGTACCCGATGCCCGCAACCGCGAACACCGCGACAAACTCCAAAGCCTAGTAGGCGATCGATACTATGCCCGTAATGGGGTCGATATCCATCTACGGATCGGTGGCATCAAGTTAGTGAGCGAGAGTATCGCCGCCTATAACTACTGTCGCAATCTGGGACTATTCAACGACTCAGCCGATCGAGCTAACGGGATCTACAATATCGGCGGACGCGACTTTGCCGCCTTCCTATTCGACCCCAGTGGCGACCCATTATCGAGCTACACCACGATCGATAACGACTGCTCTACGCTAGGGCTAGCCAATGCCATCTCCGCCCGCGAAAAGCCCCGCACGGCTACCAGCCTAGATCCGGTCGAAATTATGAATGCGATCGAGAATCGCTCCTACACCACCCGTGCTGGTTGGGACTTCTCCCACAGCTTCGCCCAGTGTAAAACCACATGGATCGATCGCCTCTGTGGCATCATCCGCGCCAAATGGGGAGCTAAAGCCGAGGAAATCGGACGCATTGCCATCGTCGGCGGCTCCGCCCCCCTACTATTCGATTACGCCCAATCTAAAAAGGGCAGATTTCCTATCGTTCCCGATCCCACCGCAGCCGTCGTCAGAGGTCTAAAATATGCCCGCTAAATCAGTAAACCGCGTCACTTTAAACGACGAAAGCTACTCTAAGTTACAAGCCATCGCCGATCGAATGGGCATCAAACCATCTGCCGCGATGGGAGCGATCATCACCCTCTGCGGGAGCGAACTACTCGATCGAGTAAATAAATCCATCACCCCATCACACCACACTTCCTGCACTCCCCCCTCCTCCCTCACTCCTTACACTCCACCTCTCCCTCCACCTCCCCCACCGACCCTCGACTTTACCAGTCCGATCGAGTTCTAATGGCTCGCACATTAAAAAAGTGGATCGGTCTTGCCGCGTCTCTAATCTGCTGGCAAGCCGACCCCAAATCGATAATTTTCAACCACCTCCATTCTAGCCATGCACGACAACAAAAATTGGTTCAAAGCTGCCCTCTCAGACAAAAGAGTCCAGGGCGCACTATTAATCGTTTACTTTGCCACCAACTGGCACCCAAAGCCCGACAGCATCACCGCCACCGCTTACCGCGTCGCCACTAGCATCCAATCGAGCGTCGCTATCGTCCCTAAAGCCAAAGCCAAAATTAAAAATAACAGATGAGACGACCCGCCTTTATAGTTCTCAAGCTCTGCCTGCCGATCCTATCCGCAGGCAGTTTTTTTCCCTACCTCCAAACGATCGAACCATATTACGCCGCTGCTATATTATGGCTCGGCATCAAAGCCGCCCAACTCTATCCCGATACTATCGTCCATAACTCTGCCGCCCCCTCCCTAAGATTATTCCTCCTCGCCCTCGATGGCGCGATCGTCTATCACTCGATCGAGAGTCTAGATCTAGGCTCGATCGTCCTCTGTATCTCTCATTTAGCCACTCCTTTTAGTTTGTCCACATTATTTGCCTTGACACCACCAATAAAAAGCGCATCCTCGCCGATGTCGGAAAAACTTGCCTTGACACTACCAAAAGAATTGCCCGATCGAACCCAATCCCAAACTCAGACCCAACCCCTCCCCATCCCTCAATGGGACTTTCTCTCGATCTCCACAAACTCGATCGGCAATCGTTTCGTCTTCGGTTTGCCTGGGTGCGGCAAGGGGATGGTGATGGCTAACTGGCTCAGGGCGATTAAAGCTCAGCACGATGTCCAGATCGTGTACATCGACCCCAAAGCCGATCCCAAAGAAAGCGGGTATTTTGAGGGGGCGGTGGATTATTACCACGCGGGTAAAATCTCGCGGATGGATTCTAAGGAGGCGATCGAGTTTATTAAGTCGGGATTGAGGGAATACGATAGGCTATGCGATACTTCCACCCATGCTTACACCCTGCTAGTCCTAGACGAGGGCACGGCGATCGGTAAATTATTCAGCTCCGAACGCGATAATTTTCTCGATCGCAAACTCACCGAGTATGTAAGCTGTGGGGATTCCGGCGGCTCGAATGTTTGGTTTGTCAGTCAATCTCCCTTTATGGATGACCTCGGCTTAAAATCCGGTGCGGCTACCCAGCTCCTCAAACTCATCATTGCTAGAGACAAAGACCTCGAATCGATTCGCTCTTGGGGTAACGCCGTCCTGATGCGCGGTATCGATATCGACTCAGCTAAGAGCGCGATCGGTAAGTCTCCAGTTAGGAGGGCGATCTATTGGGGTGGTGAGGGTGCTGGCTGGTATCCGATGCCCACCCTACCCAACTACTCTGGATTCGATCGAGACACCCGCACTTTCGATCCTCGCGTCAGCGTCACCGGCGATTTATCCCCCTCTATCCCCCTAAATTCCCACCACGTCAACGCGTCACCGCGTCAACGCGTCACCGCGTCAAGCGCGTTAGGCTCAGAGAGCGGGTTTGAGGATTTAGGGGTCGTCACTAGTGACGCGTCAACGCGTCAGGTAACGCCGTTAGAAAGTGCGATCCTAGCTTGTCTGAGTGCTAGTGGCGAACCTCGATCGCTCAAGCAATTAAAGTGGTCGAGCGGCGTGCGTAAGTTCGATCCCACTGACGACGAGCTATCCTCAGCCCTCGACTCCCTCAACCGCTCCGAGACGATTTATACCCCCTTTGGCGGACACTGGCAGATTGCGGCAACTATCGATCGCCCCTAATGCCAATCCCGATCTCAATGGATCGATCTAGACTAGATCGATCCATTTTTGGTTTTAGCCCCTGCCAAAATCCCCCTTTAATTGCCATTTATGGTTAGAATGGTACAAATAGCTGTAACAACAAAATGGATGCTATAGATAATTACCTGCGGGCAAAAATAGAATTAGAAGAATTAGATCGAAAACGCCTAGAGCTGTCGAAGCAATTAGATGGAGATTTAAGGCAATCCGCGATCGATGCATTAATAGCGGACGATCGAACCAAGCAAGGCGGTCGTTTTATTTATCGGTATACCGATCGCCTTTATTTTGAAATCTTCTTGAATTCTTTGTCGGAAGCGCGAGACACAGCCTATATGAGCGTCGATCCCGTCCTTACTATCTATAGTGAGGCAGTAAAAAATGTTTAATTTCTTCGCTCCACCGTTACCAACTCGCGGACAACTCTATCAGCACTACAAAGGCTCGATCGTTGTCATCTGGGATTTATTTATCGCAGGTAATGACGAGCCGATCGGCGAAGTCTACCTGTTCGGACGCTTATTGAATGTTACCGACAGGATCGAGCGGGGCGAACGGGTGGTAATTTATTATCATCCCGATCGACCCGATGAGTACTACGCTCGACCTTTGAGGGTATTTAATAATTGGGTGAGGGATGGTTGGAAACTTAAGCGGCGATTCGAGTCGATCGCTGTTGCCTTGGCCCTAGCTAACCTATATTTAGTGGAGGATTCGACTAGTGGCGATCGGGCAAGAAACAGAGATCTTAACTGAGGTTATCGATCGAGTTTTTGAAGGCATTTCCCTCGATCTTCCCGCATCGATCGGCAACAAGAGCGATAATCTCGATCGACGGGAATTAGATAAAGAGTATCGAGAACGAAGCAATAAATTAACTAAGAAAATGAAGAGGTATTAATAATCGATGACAGAATCTTCGGCACGTAAACTCACACCAAAAGAGGAGAGATTTTGTCAGGAATATCTAATCGACCTCAACCAAACTCAAGCAGCAATTAGGGCTGGATATAGCGCGAGATCGGCTCATGCTACGGCTTACGAAGTCCTTACAAAACCTTACATCCAGGCTAGAATTCAGGAATTGCAACTAGAAAGGCAGCGAAGAACCGAACGAACTGCCGACGAAGTAATTAATAAACTTTGGGAAGTTGCCGATTTTACAATCGATGAAATTGGCGAGTTTGATGGTAGAGAAATGATATTTAAGCCATCAGAAGAATGGAGCAAAATAGCTAAAACATCGGTAAGAACGATCGAACAAAAGACCACCACTAGAGAGAACCAACGAACGGGAGAAGTCATCACCGACCACTATATTAAATTTAAGGTAGAGCCTTTGTCTCCTGCGTTGGATGCCCTAAGAAAACAGTATGGGTTAGATTCTGATTTTAATACCGCTATAGCCACTTTTCGCCGCTATGGATTGAACGTTAAAGCAGATGAAAATGGACGTTACTCGATCGAGGATGAATACGGCAATTCCCACGCCCCGACTGACCAAAGTTAATAGAGAGGGCGTTCGATCGCAGGTTGCCGATCGAGATACCTCTAACCTACCCGATGTCGATTTTATGGCGGGTGGTAAATGGTTTGTCGAGGCGGTGCAGCAATATGGAGTCAACGAGCGCGGCGACAAACTGAGGATCTATCCGATCTTGCTAGAGGGTGCCGAACTCATAGCCGACTTTAGAATCAAGCAGGTAGCCACTAGCGGCGCGGCACAGGTTTGGAAATCGATTATCCATTGGAATTTAGTTTGCGCCCTAATTACGGTTGGTGGGCGAGATTTTGCTTGGACGTTTCCGCAGGATAATACGATCGCTAAAATCGTCCCGACGGGATTTAAGCCGATTATTGCTAAATGGGAGATGGGGCTAAAGCTAGAGCGCAAATCCCTCGCCACCGATAGTAAATCCCTCAAGATCCATCAGAGTACTAGGGGGACGGCTCGGTTTATCAGTGCCAATAATAATGCTAGTGCGGCTAAGGAGCGAGAAGGGACGGCAGCGGCGAATACTAACGTGGTCTCCTTTAGTTCGGATTTGGCTATCTATGAGGAGCGATCGCAATATCCCCAGAAAGATGTAGATGCCATCCGCCGCCGCTTTCTACAAGGCCGTATCCCCACCATGCCCGAACGCCTCATCGGTACGCCAGGGCACGGGGGTGGGATCGAGTTAGAGATCGCCCAATCCCAGTATGATTTTTATCCCGCGACGATCTGTAAGGGTTGTGGCGAGCAGATATTTTTACACCCTCTAGATTGCCTATTAATCGGCGATAAGGGTAGATACTTTTCCCAATCGGGTCGTCCGATCGACTGGCACCATACCGACCCCGATCGCCCGATCCTCAGTGCCTATTATGGTTGTCCCCACTGCCAACACCCGTTAAGTCGAGAACAGCGGTTATACGAGTCATATTTTGCCTGTCGTCACTCGAAAATTAAACTCAGAGACTTTCTAGACTCCCTGCCCTACGGGGCACCCCCAGAGCCGATATCGGCGGGTTTAACGCTATCTCCTCTGATTCGCGACTCTTCCCAAGGGGCTGCGGATATTATCGAGCGGGGGGTCAATGGTGCCGACCCCCAGGATTGGCAACAACAGGAGCTAGGGATTGCGAGTACTTTTAGCTCTGGCGGGATTACGATCGCTCATATCAAGGCGGCGATTAATAATCCCATCCCTAAAGTAGATGAGGATTACCGCTATTGGGGTATCGACCAAGGGCGGGGCGAGCATTGGTTGGCGATCGTCAGATTCCGCACCCCCAAACAGATATTCGGACACCCCGCCCCAACCCCGATCGAGGTCTATGAGAATGCCCATAGGCAGGTAATTTATTTAGAAGCCATCAAACTCGATGCCGATACCGAAGCCGAACGGATCGAGCAACTACGCGATCGGATAATCGGTTGTCATGGCGGGGCGATCGATAACGAGCCAGAGCGGGAATGGGCGGATAAGGTCAAAACCGAATTTGAGGGCACGGTGATGTTCGACCAAGTTGGCGAGCGTAGTCTAGGTGGCTCTATTTTCAAGCCCACCCAGGTACAGGTCGGGGGGAGAAAGTTGGAAGCGATTGCGATCGATACCCACAGATTGCAATCACTAGTACTATCCAACTTTATTAGAGAGCGATACACCCTGCCCATCAAAATCGACCCACACGACCTCTCAGAGCGATCGCCCACCCGACACCTAACCACCACCACCCGCGACCCCGACACGGGCAAATGGACGCGCCCCAACGATAAGATCGACGACCTACTTAAAGCCCTAGTCGCCTGCGAGCTGAGATTCTATCTAGAGATCTTTGGCGGTGCCCCTGCCGACGATGCGATCGGGATACTCGATCGAGCCATCCGCCAAACCCGCCGCTAGTATGCCGTCCACTATTTTTATATAGTACTTATAGATCTATATAAAAGTTGTGGACATAAGAGAGGGAGAGGATTAGAAGCAGCTTCCATCTTTATACGCCAATTAACTAGATCTGCTAAAATATTAAAAAGCCCCTCGCGGGAGAGTGTGACTAGCACTCTTGAATCCCCAGGGGCGGTATCCACCTAAACAGCAGGTCAACACCTATGAATATTGTACCCATCAACGGCGATAAACTACCATTAGCGATCGCCAAGGAAAAGAATGGTATCGTCCTTTATTGGATTGAAGAGTTAGGGATTGCGGGTATCCACCAACAGGGGATAGCTCGGATGTTGAGTTGTTCGATTAGCACGGTTCAAAATGCAGTCCAAGGGTGTACAGGTATCTCGTTTTTAATGGCTGAAACTGTTACGCCGGGCGGGTTACAAGGTGTACAGTTAATAAGCGAAACAGACCTCGCCAAACTCCTTCGCCACATCGCTCGATCGAAAGCCAAGGTAGAGACACGCGATCGAGCGGATGATATTCGCGATCGATTGGTTGCCGCTGGCTTTAAACTCATGTTGACACTCCCCCTGTTCGGTAACTCTCGCTACGCTCGCGTCACCTGAAAACAGGGGGAGTGTCAAAAAACCTAGCTCCCCGTCGAGCCAAGCAAAAATATATTTTAAGTGTAAATACTGATAGACAAGTGGGGGTAAGTGGGGGTAATATTGTAAATGTAGAAACAAAGAAACAAAACAAACAAATGGATATTTACTCTGGAATCAACAGCGGCGAAAAAAGAGTTTCGCTAGGTAATTACGATGCAGACACCAACACTGTGTCGATCGGCATCGAAGCCGAGCGCGGCGGTAATCTTGAATGGACAACCTCAATGGCTGAAGCCATAGCCAAAGAATTTCCGTCCGCAGTTGTAAGCTATGGTGCGTACGCTATGAGCTTACAACTGCCCGCAGCCGATCTCGATCGATTTACAGACTGGATAAAAAACCACGTTCCCGCGCCCGTCAGACAAAAAAAGCCTGTCAGATCTGCGGCGTAGCATTATCCAAGCAGAATCGATCGGGCTACTGCAAATCTCATCGCGAGTCCGCGCCCGATCGAAAGACTCGCAAGCCTTATAAATACAGATCGAAAGATTCCTAGTAGGCGGCGGCGTAAATTGAGCTATGCTAAAACAAGTCATGTTTGGGAGAATAGTGAGAGTGCCGAAATCAGCCCCTACCCCAGTCGAGCTAGTGACTAGCGAACGTGACCAACTACAGCAGTTGGTCAATCGACATCAGACACCCCAACAACTAGCATTACGAGCATCAATTATTCTGTTGGCAGACGAGGGATGCAATCATCAAGAAATTGCCGACAGATTAGAAATTAGTCGAGACATGGCAAGGCTATGGCGCAACAGATGGTTAGAAGCAAGCTCAAAACAGATCCCAGTAGTGGAGAGATTGCAAGATGCCGAGCGATCTGGAGCACCAGCCAAATTTAGCCTCGAACAAATTCTGCAATTATTTGCAATGGCGTGCGACAACCCAGAGAACTACTCTCGACCCATCAGTACCTGGACAGCACGGGAATTAGCAGCAGAGATGGTCAAACAAGGTATTGTCACTACAATTTCGCCGCGTCATGTCGGGCGATTATTGGCAGAAGCCACCCTCAAACCCCATCAGTCAGGATACTGGCTTAATCCCCCCCCGACCCTGATTTGGACTGGAAAGTCCAAGACATCTGCCAAACATACCTCCAAGCGCAGGCACTCACAACAGCAGGAGAACGCACCATCAGTCTCGATGAGATGACAGGGATTCAAGCACTAGAACGCAAAGCTGCTGACTTGAAAATGCGTCCTGGTAAGATCCGGCGACAGGAGTTTGAATATATTCGGCATGGCACCCAAAGTTTAATTGCCAGTTTTGATGTGGCCAGTGGTCGGGTAATTCACGCCACAGTCGAACAGACCCGCACTGAAGACGATTATCTGACCCATGTGCAACAAACGATTGCCACAGATCCCAAAGCTGTCAAATGGCATTTGATTATGGACTGTTTAAACATTCATCAGTCGGAATCCTTAGTGCGCTATGTGGCAGCAGTTGAAGGACTCGACCTCGACTTGGGGGTCAAAGGCAAAAGGGGTATTCTCCAGTCGATGGCCACCAGATCGGCATTTTTAAGCGATCCTACTCATCGGATTGTTTTTCATTTCACGCCCAAACATTGTTCCTGGCTCAATCAGATTGAAATTTGGTTTGGGATCTTGATGCGAAAGTTACTCAAACGGGGCAATTTCTTCAGTCAAGCCGACTTAAAACGCCGGATTCTGGAGTTCATCGATTATTTCAACCAGACAATGGCAAAACCGTTTAAATGGACATATAAGGGTAAGGCTCTCACCGCCTAAAAAGGGTAGCTCAATTTACGCCGCCGCCTACTAGCTCCCCGTCGAGCCAAATCCACCCGCACCCCGACTGGAGGCGATCGCTCCTAACTCCTCAATCGGTTTAACCTCAAACGATACTGAATAAACTGGAGTGAGGACGGCTTGGGCGATTCGATCGCCGATATTTACTAGATAGGGCGATCGACCGTGATTGTGGAGGATAACACCAACCTCGCCCAAATATCCAGCATCGATCGTCCCTGGCGAATTAAGTACCGAGATCCCATGCTTTAATGCTAACCCCGATCGCGATCGAATCTGAATCTCGAACCCTGATGGGATGACAATTACTAACCCCGTCCCCACCTTAACCGTTTCTCCAGGCTCGATCGAGATCGCCTCTGCTGCGAATAAATCCGCCCCTGCATCCGTGCTATGGGCATATTCAGGGGCGCGGGCGTGAGGGGATAAATAGAAGATCTCGATCGGTAGTCTATCGAGGTCTTCTATTTTCTGTCTACTCTGGCACTGATATTTTGTGCTTTGTTCCGTCATTATATTTTTACTTTCACATTTACTGGTTTTGAAGGAATCGAACCTTCGCCTGCGGTTTTGGAGACCGCCGTTCTACCACTAAACTAAAAACCTATTTACTATTCTAACCTAATTTGCTTCTGACGAAACAATCTTTAGCCTCTAATAGCTTTCTCATCCCTGCTGATTTTTCCGCTCCATCTGGTAGCGTTTTATTCATGAGTTCAGCTAGTTCGCCGATTGGTTTGGAAACCTCTTGCAAATGAGGGGGAAGGTGTTCGTAAGCAAAATATTTGTCAACATTTGTAGCCATTATTTATCTTCCTTGATAGATTTGATTATCTCAATTATAGTTTTTCTCGGCGAGATCTTGCGATAAGTCTCGCGGGTATTGTATTGTCGAGATTCCTTATAACTTCCATCCCATTCATACAAATTGCTTTCGTTTTTTGCTGATGATTTCATCTACAATCCAGGTAAACTACATCGCTCGCTATCGCAAGCATTAGGGCCGCTCGCAATCTGTTCGCGCCCGCTATCGTATCGATCGAGTAGTTCGGCAAAGTCATCGCCCTTACGACGGGCTAATACCGCCGCACTCAATCGATCGAATGTCTCTTTATCGATCGGCTCGAATGGCAGACGGGGGAAAATCTGGCGATCGTAGTTGAATCGGGCGAGTAGGGCACTGGAGATATATCCCTCATCATCCCGAATCGATTCATAGATTCGCGTCCCTAGCTCCTCGATCTCGTGTTCTCTTAGTTCGATCGTCGCGCTAGTGTTGTGTGCTGCGTAATACTTCTGGACTTGCATCCAAAAATCGTATTGAGCTAACGCGCTAAACATCTCGATCTCGATCGAGTCTACGCCAGGAATATTCGCCCACGGCACCTCGATCGGGATTTCAATCAGCCATTCGGTACAACGGGGGTCGAATGGGTCGTTTAATAGGTTGCCGTGCTCGTCCTTATCCGATTGGGAGGGGATGACGTTATAGCCATAATCGATACAGGCAAGAGCTACCGGATTATCTCGCCCGAAGGTCATACGGCGGATGTATCGTTGGGCTTTGGGGGCGTGCCAGCCACAGCTAGCCCCCGTAAGCAATGATTTGGACCCACTGGGTTGCACCGTCGTACAGCGGTTGGGATGGCGTAGCCCCGCTCGATCGCAGTAGTCCCAGACCGTTTCCTCGACGACGTGCCGCCAAGAGGATAGATAGGCGCGTTCGAGATCGTGGTATAAGCTGCCCAAATCCCAACCACTATCGCCGTCATAGCGATCGAGTTCGATACCAAAATTTAAACAAGCTTGCTTAATCTCGATCGAGATCCCACGATGGGCGCGAAACGATTTAGGTCGTCCCGCTTGCCACCATTTGAGCCAATCAAGACCAAAAGCATTGACAAAAAAGTCAAATAATCCGGTAAAGGATACACCCACGATCGGATCGATTTCGCGACTATATTGCATCCGCTCGTCATCGAACTTGTGGTGTAACAATACCGCCGCACTCAATCCCGCAGCGGTAAACGCCCATTTTTGCGCCTCAAAGTCGGTGGGATCTAGTTGGTTTAAATGTACGTCGCTGAGGTTGCAGAAGTTGTCTGATTGTAGTATTTCCCCGCACGGGTTAACCCCATACCGATCGATCCGATGTTCTAACTCCCGATCGCTCATCGGCTCGTCAGTGAGTAGGGACAAATACTGTTTAGCTTGGTCGATATCGCGCTCGTAGCACATCAAAAAATTCTGCTTGAGGTGCTGGGTGTAAAGCAGGTCGGCATTGGCTCTGGCTACTGCTTCGCCCGCCCACATGATCGCCCCTTCTCCCGATTTATACTGAGCGCGTACCGAGTCGATACAATTCTCTAGGGTGGGTTTGGTAAAAAAGATGCGGGTATGGTTGCCCATTCTCAGCGCGTCGAGTTCTGGGTCGATATACCAATTCCCCCGCTCGTCAGTTTGCCAGAGATTTTGCTTGACATTCGCCGCTAGAGTATCGGTGCGATCGAATTGTCGCATATTCGCACTGTTATGGACGAGGATACCATTACAGTAAAAGCAGTTATCGATCTCCACCTCGATATCGATCGTATTTGCAATCCCGATCGCGCGTGGTTTTTTAAATACTTTCTGGACGCTATACAGTCGCGAGAATGGTGTTCGTTCTTCGGGATCTGATAATAGTAGCGAATCATTGCGCCCGATTCGATCGACTAAAACCCGATCGCGACTGTCGATCTCTGCGGCATATTTCCAAACATATTTATCCCCCTCAACTACCGCAATTCGATGGTTTGGAGTACATTTAATCGTTAGTCCTTTATCGGTGCGTAATTCGATTACTTCCTGTATTCCTTGATTGAATACAGCGGTGACCGATCGAAATAGACCGCTCGAACCCTTAACCCGATCTCCGACCTTGATGTCCTCGATCGCTTTCTCGCCATCAGGGGTTAGAACTTTTTCCCCGTAGGCGATACACCGTCTTATATTACCTGCTACTACAGCCATCGCCGCCCAGTCGAGTAACAGACAGACCTCAACCGAATTAAGCTTGCGCCCGATCGCCTTATTGAGGATACCTACCATCCGCTCGAATAGGCTTGGCAACCCGACTGGATTGGCTTTACCACCGAATCCCTTAATCTCGGTACCTTGGGGGCGAATGTGGGTTAGTTCTATCTCTAGATCGATCGAGTCAGCTCCACTAGCTGATGCTTCCAACACTGCTAGATAGGCATCGCACCAACCTTGGCGACTATCGCCGACGAAGATGTGGTTGCCCTTGACGATCGTTTTGTCGATCGGGGCGAATCCCATTTTTTGGATGTCTCCAGGTTCGCCGATAATCTTGAGGCTGTTAATGTGGGTGGTAATTTGGGGTAGTTGGGAGATACAGTCTTGAGTTAGTACCGTACCCACTCCACAACCCTGCATAAGCAGGTTCATTGCATAACCCATCCGATCGAATGAATCGATCCTCATCGAAGAGCAATTGTACCCCCCTGTGTAGTTTTCTGGTTTGGATACCCAATCGGTACCGCCCACCCACAGCCAGCGACCGGACACCATCGCTCGATAGTTATTCTGTTCCGATCGAATCAGCTCGATCTCTTCATCGGTTAATAAGCCGAGTTCTTTAAGTCCGGCAACACACCGCTCGGTGGTCGATTTCCAGGTTTCGCGATTGCGTCTGTAGGTGCGGGAGTAAAGCGGGTTTCCGGTCGGTGAGGGGAAGGTCATAAGGTTTTGTGGCTGAGTGGATCTATTCTACAAGTTTCTGTTTTAATTTCTTGCATTATGCGATCGAGCGATCGGGATTGGCTCTATATCTAACGATCGCTATTTTACATGGGCATACGATCGCCATAGCAGGATATTGAAGGTTATAACCAGAGCCAATCCTAACGCGCTATTTATCAATTAATTGCTGATTAACCGAGTCGCCGATCGTCAGTGTTAATGTTTCCGGCACGCGATAGCCAGGATAGGCAAACCGCCAAGCGTCGTGCGAATACAGGTTTCTAGTGCCAAATATCGGGCACGGGGCTTGTTTTACTTCTAGCCCCAACACGTTGCTAGCGGCTTTGAGCTTGCGCCAAGAGAAAGCCTTTTCGTCACAGCCGTTATACTTGGCGATGCGGACGATCGAGGAGTAATCGAATAGTTCATCGATTATTTCAGCCTGTCGCTCTGTCTCTTGTTCTAGAATCTCGATCTGTGCCGCTTGCAGCTCGATCTGCTCCAACAGCTTGACTTGTTCTTTTGCTAGCTCTAACGCTGTTTTTGGCTTGGCTTCGATCTTTGCCCGATATCCTGCTAATCCCAGCAAGTAGAGGTTTGCGCCCGCTGTGCCCATTGCTTTTGCTAGCTGTGGATTATAGGTAAAGGCGAGATCGAATACTACATCGGCAGACACCGCCCGAACGGTTCTCGATCCTTGCTGTGTATGAATTTCAGCCTTTGTAGTCTCATGATTACCGAACGCTTCTGATGCTGTACTTTTAGATATTTTCAGCATTCGGGCAACCGCAGACACGCTCGCGTAAGCCATTCCCGTATCCGTATTGACGATTAATTCTAGTCCATCGCGATCGAATCGCTCGTAGTTGCCGTTCGTGGGTACAATATTCATGTGTTTGCCTAGTGTTGCTTAGGTGGATACCGCCCCTGGGGAATCCGAGTGCTGATTACACTCTCCCGCGAGGGGCTTTCAATATTCTACCGCAATCCATTTACTTAGCCCAATAAAGTAATAAAACCTTATTAGTCCAGATTATTGCCTTTTAAGAGCGTGCGGCACCAAGCATAGGCATTGCTTGCCCGATAACGTCTATCCCGTTTGATTAACGCCATCATCCGCTCGTGTCCGGCTCTATTTTTACCCACACAGCAACCCGCGCTATTGATGCCCACGATCTCCGCATCGTAGCCGTGGTGGTCGTTGGCACCGAATCCATCCCCCTCGACGGGGATATCATCACCCGATCGCCCGTTCCCAGTCCGATCGCGAGTGGCTGAAAGTTCCCCAACCTGAACGAGGGCGGGGTATTGCTTGCTCCCGTGCCGACCGACTGCCGAACACCCGAAAAATTGTTTATCCTCATCTACCTGCAAAGCCCCTAGCGGGTTCATCCTCCTGCTACCGCGCCAATACTTACCCGCATCGACGGTCGCCAGCCAGCAGCCGTGCTTAATTACTTTGCCCGATTGGGATACCTCAACTAAAAATCTTAAATCGTTCCAACCGTCGAGGGCATTGCTATTGAGGCTTCCATCGGGATCGATACCGGAGACATAGAACAGATTAAAAGTTGGGGCATCGCTACCCATCGAGATCGCCACAAACATGTCGAGCTTTACCATCCGCTCGATCGCCCTTACTGCTAGCACGTTCTCTGGGTCGGCGGGATTGGCGGGAGAATATTTTAAATCCTTGTAGCTAGTAAAGTTGGCAAGTTTGTTGAGTTTATCGATCGAGAAGCTTAAATCCGTATCGTCTCCAGTTACCCGACAGAATGCCCGCCACGCCGATTGGGATAGTACGCCCCATTTTCCATCGATTGGGGGGTCTAGTAAGCCGATACGGGCTAAATGGGATTGAATTGCTTTCTTATCATTGGGATCTATATCGGAACGTTTGGCGGTGGTTACTAATTGTTCTAGGGATTGGGGCGCGTCTTGAGCCTCTACACAATCTACCAATCCTGCATGGTCGATATAGATGCACCAGATATTATGCCCCTCGATCGGTTCGACCAACTCAAACACATAATGCCGATCCTTAACGATCGGGTTCGATTTGACCCGTAGAGGCGTGCCTTTAACGATAAATGCCCGTTCATTCGGTGCGAGGGTATCGGCGTTCTGGATGCGCTTTTTCAGCCACGTTCCAGGGGCGTTAGTTATCTCGATCGTACATCCTTGGTTCATGTATTTGAATTCCCATAGTTTTAAAAATAACGGCACCGCTCCTACTTGTTTCGATACCGCCTCAGCACTCCATTTGCCATCAGAGGTATATTTACCCTGTCGGTAATGATTGGTACCGCTCCACAAATAGGGGGTGTTAATTTCCGGATGATAGAGCATATATCCCCAACCATTCCACGCCTCGGTATGCTTGAGGATCGCGATCGGGTCTTGCCAGTTGAGAGAGTTGTAACGCTTGGATTCTAAGACCGCGATCGCTCCTTGCTCCCAAGTAAATGGCGGATCTCCCTTGACTGGCAATCCACTTGGTACGTTGACGGTGCGAGTGGTTAACGGATCGCCATTGGCGAAATGGCAGCTAAAGTCTCCCTCGGCTTCGAGTTGATGGATGGTAGCAATCCACCACCACGGAATCGAGAGTTTAAAGTCGGTGACGAATTTCTGATAGCGCGGACGATCTCGATCTATTCGTTCCAACACTCGATCGATCTGCTGCTGCCAAGTCGGATCGATTTCGATCGTTGCTAGTAACTCTTTATTGTGTCGATCGATATTTCGGGGTTGTTGACTGGTTTCCATGCTGGGTATAGCGTCCACTACTTTTATATAGGTACTTATAGATCTAATTAAAAGTAGTGGACGATAGAAGGGGCGGGGGTTCTAGACGATCCGATTCTAACCGAGTTCGATCGAACGATCGAGCGTAGGACGACTTGCCCGCTACTAAAATACTGGTGGATGCAGCGATCGAGTTCGTCGGTAACTTCGTAATGCCAAACCTGATACTTGCCTTGCCACTCCTGAAATTCTCGCTCGATATATTTGCCCACGAACGCACCTAAAGCCGAACCATTGCCGATCTGTTGGGCGGTATATCCAAGCTGGGCGGCGCGGACGGTAACGGTAGTATATTGCTTGGGTTTCTCGCTAGATAGTAACTGGTTTTGATTGACGCGATCGATTGATAGGTCGGCAACGATTCGCGCCTCTAATAGCCGTTTGAGCTGACCATCCTTCATCGAGCCGACGTACTTTGATGCTTCCGTATAGTCGATCGCATCCCGTACGGGTGGGAGCTGTCGAACCTCTTCTGCTAGCTTTTGGGGTGCGAGTTCGAGCATTACTAACAACTTGAAGCCAGCGGCGGCTAGTTTTTCTAGAGAGTCTAAGGCTCGATCGCGTGTCTCCGGCTTAGCTTTCGATCGGGTAATGTGGCGAAGGAGCTTGGCGAGGTCTGTTTCTGAGATTAAGTTCACACCTTGAACACCGCCAGGGGTAACGATTTCAGCCTCTAAATGTTGAAGGAAGTTCACACCATCGATCTGCTTAGAAATCGTTTTCGGATCGCATTCCAGTATCCGAGCGATTCCTCGTATGTGGATACCTGCAATCCCTAACTCTTCGATCCAGTAAAGGACAATACCGTTTTTCTCTTTAGCGATCGCGCGTGGTAGTTTATCGCCGCCTGTGGGTACAATATTCATGTGTTTGCCTAGTTTAGATAGGTGGATACCGCCCCTGGGGATTCGAGTGTTAACCGCACTCTCCCGCGAGGGGCTTTCAGTATTTTACCTCAATCTAGTTACTTGGCGTAAAAAGTTATGAATGGCTCTAACCCACTCCCCATATGCCGTCCACAACTTTTATATAGATCTAAATACTCCTTATTAAAAGTAGTGGACGCTAGATATAGAGCCAAAAACAATAACCCCTCATCTAATTAGATGAGGGGTTAATAAATGGGAATAATTTAGTTAGTCAGTCGATCGATTCAATTGCTTGCGAGCCTCTATCACCAAGCTATCTCTCATAAGAGATTTCGTATCTTCGATCGTGAGATTAAAATCGCCACCAACAACTTTCCAATCAGCGGCGATTGCTTTGCCATCTGTTTGTTCTAGTGCTATAGAATTGCAATCGTCTAAGGTACCACTGAAATCTATTAATCTAGCCACACCTTCTAAAAAAGATGACTTTGCAAATAAATATATGTTTTTTTTGTTTGCCATAAGGTAGTTCGCTAAACGGGAATAAGTCAATTAGTTAGTCGATCGAATTCAGCACGAAATAGATATATCTACCCCTCTTTCTTTCCCTAATTACTGCCGATCGAATACTCATTTTTAACAAATCCACGCCGCTACCTCTCCATCAGGCTTGAGAACGACAATCGGCTCTACTCGTTCCTCTATAACCTGCAACCCGATCGAGGCTAGATACTCGATCGCTTTAACATCGCCATTGCTGGCATACAAGCTGAGGAGTTCGATCGCTTCTAGCCCTTTATTAACCGTATCAGATTTGGAGAGAGCGGATCGATCGAATAGTCCTCGATCGTCTAGATGGCGGGTGCTGAATGCTTGCCCGCTCTTTCGGGGTTGGGATTGGGGACGGGGCGAACTTTTTCTAGGCTTACCCGATCGATTTCCACTGTTTTTAGTTCCTGCCATTATCGTCTCGCATAGTGTACTTTACCGCTCTCACTCCAATCGACGGCTTTATACCGCTCATCAAAATAGAACTCTACATCATCCGATGGAAAATGAATCGGATCGACCCAGTAGCTCGACTCCGCGTATTCCTTTGCACTCTGGTAATCGGTAAATATTTGCATTTTAGTTCTCCTAATGTTTTGAATCCTTAATTAATAATACCCAAGCTCTTTCAAATAAGCATCTACGCCTATGGTTGCAATACGTTCGTTTTCTATCCGAGAAGATTCTTTTTGGCGAAGTAAGTATTTCTCCTGATGCTCGCGGACTAAATCATCTCTTTCGATAATCGAAAGAATTTCACATTTAGAGTAGCGAGTATCCGTGCTATATATGATGTAATCGCCTTCATCCATTTTTCCAGAAGGCAAAATTTCGCGGATTCTTTTGATAGCCGCTTTACCGTAATCATTGAATTTGAATTTAATTGACATGGCTCGTTGCTTGGTGGTGGTTGTCTTTACTCTTCTACTATAACCCCTATTATTATCGATGTCAATACATTTAATAAATTAACTCACTCAGGCACAATAAACCCCGCTCGATCGAGATACCGAGCGGGGTTTATTGTGCCCTTAGTTAAACATCCTTAATTGAAAAGTCTTCAGCCTTTCGCTCGCCCGATCGACCCAAACCGGATCGATCTCGATTCCGATATACTGCCGCCCCGTTGCTTGAGCGGCTTTCAAGATCGAGCCGCTACCAGCAAAGCAATCTAAGACGAGATCCCCAGGTCTGCTAGAGCTTAGGATCGTGTGCTCTAGTAGGCTTAAGGGCTTTTCGCATGGGTGCTTGTCTTTGTACGATTGGACTACCGGAAATCGCCACACATCCGTAAATGGAACATCTTTAGACACTGAAAAGGGGCGGCGTAACTGCTCGTATTGTTGGCGTAACTGCTCGTATTGTTGGCGTAACTGCTCGTAAGGACACAAAAAATAGCAATAATCAGTGATACCCGATAACCAAACGTAATTCTCGATAGTTGGTAAAGTCCACTGAACGGTTGTAAACCAGTGACCTGCCATGCCTGTTACCGTGCGAGAACCCGTTCTCTCTCTAAATTTAACGGCTATATCTCTAACACTTAATCCTGCTTTTTCTCTTTCCCCGTCTAAATACGCTCTAATCGGCTCGAACACAAACCCCCTCAACCGATCGCACTCCCTTAGATATCCCGCCTCACCCTTTGCCGTATTGTCCGCCCCTTTTTGTTCTGCGAAGATAATAAATTCTGAAGCTGGGAAAAAAGCCCGTAGAGATTCTTTACTCGCATGCCTATGCCTTCCGCCGCCAGTGCTTTTATCCCAGATTAGGCGGTTTAAAATGGTAAAATGTTTTGAGATAGTCACCTCAACCCGTGCCGACATCCCAGGGGAGGCAAAGCAATAGAGCGAGCCATTCGGCTTTAAAACCCGCTGCCACTCGATACAGAGTTTATCGATCCACTCTAAAAAATGCTCGGCTTTATCCCATTGCCGATCCCAATCTTCTGATTTGAACTTAAAATAGGGCGGATCGGTAAGAATCAGATCGATCGAGCTATCGGGAATTTGTCGCATGACTTCGAGACAGTCGCCTCGGACGATCTGATTTATCATTCCTGTAGGGTTTCGGTTTCGGTTTCCTTCTGTGGCGGTTCGGGAGACTCTAACAGCAGCTCGGTTTTGAACTCACTGCCGATGTGACGCGATCGCATCTCTCTGACATCGATCGCACCATTACGGACTAATACCTCGTCAATCTCCACATATGCCTGCTTGACCTGTACCGCCTCTAACGGATCGGGAGTAAAGCCAGAGCTGCGCAATACGCTAATCGTACTCGGATCGGCATTACGGACGGGGCAGGAGCTAGATTTAATTAAGATCCGATTGAGTTTACGTAACAGCGGCAACCAGCGCGATCGATAGAGGCGTTCGGCACGGGCGTTAACATCCTCCGATTCGTCGTTACTCGCCGACAGTCCTCCCGTGCGCTCGTGTCTGCCGAATAGGTGCGACTGGGGGATGCTAGGGCAGTTAGCGAGTAGATAATCTCTAGTTCGATCGATAACATCGCTCACGCCCGTGAGATTGCGATCGATCGCATCGATATCGGACAAATCTGAATCGGCGATCGAGATGTTGAGCAAATTAGAAAGTTGCTGAAACTTTTGGGCGATCTCGATATATTTACCCACCAATTCCTCAGCATTGGGGCGGGATACCGATTCAAATAGCCCCTTAAACTTATAAACGATCGTGCTTTTTTTATGTAGCAGTACGTTAGCTAGAGCGATCGCGACATCATATTTCATCGCCGCCTCGATCGTGTGGGTAGCAATTAATGGCAATCCCCATTGCCGATCGAGGTAGTTGCTAAAACTCCAATCGCTAGCTACTAATTTCCTGCCTTGGAGAGCTAACACCCGATCGGCATGGAATACACCCGCACCCGTATGGTTTTGGTGTTGGTAGGATAAAACTAAGTCGTGATCGATCGGCTCGTGGTGTCCCATTATCGCCGTTTCCCAGTTATGGGGCAACAATCGGGCGGGTTCGCAGATCTTTAGAGCCATTACTCGATCGAATCCCTCCGGTGGATTGTCGGCACCCACCCGATCTTGGGTGCAAATCAGGATCGGCGCAGCGCGATCGAGGTTGCATTGTAGCTCGGCTTGCTTGAAGGTGGCGAGGACATTCAAGCGATCGTATTCGGATGCGAGCCAATCTTGCAGGCGTGCCGACTCCTTTTTACCTCGCCCGCTATCCCTAGCCGCTACGCTAATCTCTAATCCCGTGCCCATCTCATCCGCCCAGAAGGTGGCGATCTTATCGGCGATACCGCCATTGCGCCACCACACGAACCGATCGCGATCGCAGTCTGGCAGCAGTTTGTTACCCTCATTCGGATCGACGCGCGAACCGATTAGGGTGCTATAGTTTTCGATCGCATCGAGGAGGGGCTGGATTTCGAGATCGAGCATTAGCGTAATTCCGAGAGGATAGTAGGGATGGCAGAACTCAAGAAACCAGTAACATTCTCCTGGTGGAGAGCGTAATCGACATATTTACCCTCCTTTCCAGTGCTGAGGGTTTGTCCGGTGTAATCCTTTCCCCCTGCCTGAATCGAGCCGATAACCCGATCGCCGATGATGACGGGCGGGTCTACCTCGATCGATAGGGATAGGGAACTAGTATCGATCGCCACCACATCACGGGAGATTTCGACTCCGGCTAGGAGGGCGTTATTTAGCTGGGTTTGGAGTTTTAGCTTTAGCTTTTGGTGGTTTAGACTCACTCTCATCCTTAACCTCCTGTTTGGGTTTTTCCTCGATCGCTTCGGTGGACATCCCTGGTAAGGGGTCGAGGATTGGTGGCGTGCAAACTAGAGGTTTATCTTGGAGCTGAGTGAAGGAGATACCAGCCATCAGCCCATCGGTAACGAGCTTTTTAGCTCGCAGATAATCATCCTTTGCCACCCGCACCTCTGCGAAGATATTGGCGATAATCAGATCCTCGCCCTGCATCCGTTCCTCCAACTGGGTGCGGGCGAGGTATTGTGCCTCTCGATCGCGGATATCGGCAATATCGGATTCCATCGCTTGGGCGACATCGGCGAGGGACGCTAGCAATTTAGCTCGATACTCAGCCCTAGATCCTTCCAGTCGATCGAGTAGATTATCGAGGGTGCGTTCGTAAGCTTCGATGCGATCGGTATATTGTTTGAGATCGATGGAGATCATGGGTTAGTCCTCTTTGCAGATTAAATAGATGGAGATGGTTAAGGCGATCGAGAATAGGAGTAGATCGAGAAATTGGAGGTCAGACATTAAAGGTACCATCCCTAGTCTGGATTACCAGATCGCTAAAATCGAAGAACCGCTCGTCCCAGTTGACACCCGACAATTCTACACTTAATTGTGATACTTTGTTGTCGTCTAACTCCTCTAGGCGTACCGTCAGGGCGATGGTTTGGAAAAGTCTGTCTTTGAGATTGTTGCGCCCGATCCCGATCGCGTCGCCGATACCAGGGAGGTAATTATCGTTGAGCTTGAGCCAGATGTGACCCGCATCGTAGCGAACGCTAAACCCAGTAGGGGGGCGAACGCTAGCGGCATCGCCGAAACAGACG
>JACCDX010212955.1_pt1 | contig 82164 bp, 80 predicted proteins | sample 7449681 | NCBI WGS metagenome assembly JACCDX01 (sample SAMN15323450, study PRJNA562643) | freshwater metagenome | isolation source: river surface water | place: USA:Blue River Watershed | collected 2017-08-18 | reverse complement strand
TGAAGTTGCGGCCAGAGGGCATATGATCGATATTAGAAAAAAGGCTTTTATAGAAAAAATCGCCCCCGAGAAATATTTTTTCTAAATTCGATGATGAGAAATCATTAATTAATGCAAAAAATTTAGCATTACCAATAACCTCCATTTAAAGATTTCTCGCAGTTTTTAATGTTGCTCGTGCTAACATTTGGTATTTTTGATTGCACGCTCTTTAGGGTTGGAATTTTTTTGGTTTTTAGTTAAGAATTTGCTAATTATTTATTTTTTAGAGCCGAAATTCCTGGCAAATCTTTCCCTTCAAGCCATTCTAGAAAAGCTCCGCCAGCTGTTGAGATATAGGTGAATTTGTCGGCTAAGCCAACTGAATTTATTGCTGAAACGGAATCTCCGCCACCAGAAACTGAAATTAAATTTCCTTGTTGCGTTAATTCGGCGGCATTTCTGGCAAAAGCTTCTGTTCCAATATTGAATGGCTTAATTTCGAAGGCACCAAGCGGGCCATTCCAAATTAATGTTCTATGTTGCGATAGCTCAAGTGCTAGATTTTTACTACTTTCCGCACCGATATCTAGAATTATATCATCATCTAAAATTTCATCGATAGAAATATTTCGACATGGCGCATTTTGCTCAAATTTTTTAGCCACAACGACATCGCTTGGGAGCATGATTTGGCAGTTATTTTTTTTGGCATTTTCAATAATTTTTAAGGCAGTTTCTTTTAAATCTTTTTCGCACAAGGAATTTCCAATATTTTTTCCCAAGGCGTAAAGAAAGCTATTAGCCATTCCCCCGCCAACAACTATGGTTTGAACTTTGCTTGAAAGAGAGTTTAGTAGATCGAGTTTAGTTGAAACCTTTGCGCCGCCAACAACAGCCATTACGGGTTTTTTCGATTTTTCTAAGTGATTTGTAAGTCCATCAAGTTCGGCTTCCATTAAAAATCCGGCAGCGGACTTTAAAATTGCAGCGATGCCAGTGATTGATGCGTGCGCGCGATGAGAGCATGAAAATGCATCATTTACATAAAGGTTTCCAAGTGAAGCTAATTCACGCGAAAATTCGGGATCGTTTTTGGTTTCTTGTTTGTAAAAGCGAAGGTTTTCGAGCACGATAACTTCGCCATAATTAGTATCTTGAACGGCTTTTTTAACTTTATCTCCAATGCAGTCGTCAATAAAATTAACTTTGATTGATCCAAGTAATTCTTGAACTCTTTCAACTAGTTGCGAGATTGACATTGATGGTTCGAATTTTCCTTCTGGTCGGCCAAAGTGAGAAATTACGATAACTTTCGCATTATTTTGGGCGAGATATTTGATCGTTGGAATTACTGCTTTAATCCTTGTATCATCTTCTATTTTTCCATTTTTTAAAGGAACATTTATATCAACGCGAAGAATAACATTTTTATTGCTGACGACGCAATCTTTCAGGCGATTAAATTCAGGCATTTGTAGTAGTTAGAGATAATTAATTTGAAGGAAAAAAGATCTTGATTTTGGTCGAGATGAATTTATTTTGCGCCGCCTTTCTAAAGCTAGATCACAATTTTCCAACCAAAATTTATAAGATTATGGGTACTAAGAATAACCCGAAAAACAGGGTAAAAAATGTTGAAAAGAAAAAACATAACGGCAAAGAAATTGAGCCAGTTTATTATCATGGGGTTCATGCTGGGCACGGAAAATATATGGCTGCAAAATATGCCGGAACATTCCAGCTTGTAGTTGATGAAAAAGGTCAACCAATTCAATGGGGAAAGATAGTTTAATAAATTTTTAAAAAGGCTTTTAGGTTATTTCTAAAGGCCTTTTTTGTTGTCTTTGGTGCAAAATCAAATTTAAATTTAGTGCATATGCCTGAAGTAATTATTAATGGTCCCGCTGGTAGAATAGAAGGAAAATATCATCAAAGCTTAAATCCTAAAGCTCCAGTTGCTCTTGTATTGCATCCACACCCGCTTCATGGCGGAACTATGAACAACAAAATAACCTACAGTCTTTTTAAAAATTTTGTTAAAAATGATTTTTCGGTTTTGCGCATTAATTTTCGCGGAGTTGGTAAATCGCAAGGTAAGTTTGATAATGGTGTTGGCGAGTTACTTGATGCAACTGCTGTTATGAATTGGCTTCATGATCAAAATATGGAAGCCACCGAATATTGGATTGCAGGATTTTCTTTCGGCGCTTGGATCGCTCTTCAAACCGTAATGAGAAGACCAGAGCTTGAAAATTACATTCTCGTTGCTCCTCCAGTTAGTAAACCTCAATATGATTTTAATTTTATAGTTCCTTGCACTTCTGCTGGTTTAGTTATTCAGGGTACAAAGGATGAAATTACAAAAGAGCAAGATTCGGCAAAATTGGCTGAAAGGCTTGCGGCTCGGGAAGGCGCAGAAGTTGTTTATCATTCGGTAAATGGTGCTGATCACTTTTTTAGAGATTATATGCACGAGTTTGAAGAAGTTGTCGATAATCACATAAAAGCTCGTTTAATTGCTGATTCAACCAAAGTTAGAAAGGTTAAGCGCGATCGTCGTCGTCGTCGTAAAAAGAAGAATCCTTCTGAAATGAAGCCAGAAAGAAATCATTTTCCAGTGAAGTCTTTGGCGGCTTTTGAGGATTAGTTTTGATTGATGATTTTACATAAAAATGGAGGCAAAAATTATTTTTTGTCCTCCTTTTTTATTGTTTAATTGCTTTGATTTCAGGATTACGGCTTAAAAATAATGCCGCCGCCAAGCGATGATTTGTGATAATTTTGTTCGTTTCTTATTCCGGTTGTTTTGTGGAAGCTGATTGGCAAATTCATTAAGCTTCTAATGCCAAGAAATGCAAAGGCTTCCGCTTCAATCGCATCTCCATTTAAGTTAATTTCTTCGGCAGTTTTAATCGTAATTTCTTTGAGTTGTTTTTTCAGAGCCTCAATTAAACCGACATTTTTTCTACCGCCGCCGCAAATAAAAATTTCCTTAGGTTTGCTGCTAAGAAAATTCAAATTTATTTCAACTGCGCGAGCATGAATATAGGCTAATGTTGCCAGATAGTCACTAGTTTCAAGACTCTTCATTTGAATAAGATTTTTGGCGAAATCGTTGCGATCAAAAGATTTTGGTGGTTTTTTATGAAAAATTTCTTGCGAGAGAATCATTTCGGCAAATTCATAGTTTATTTTTCCGCTTCGAGATATTTCCCCATTTTGATCAAAATCAATTCCAAGCCTTTCTCTTACTATATCGTCGAGAGGAGCATTTCCGAAGCATAAATCAAAAGCTTCAATTTCTGACTCAGCATCGTTTTGCAGGTGAGTAATGTTTGAAATGCCTCCAATATTAAGAACTGCAACTGGTTTGTTTTTTTGTGACAAAAGATAGAAGTGATAAATTGGAACTAGCGGCGCTCCTTGTCCGCCGTGAGAAACATCTTTGGCGCGAAAATCTGAAATTACTTTGATTCCCGTTTCTTTTGCTAAAAGGTGTGAATTGCCGATTTGCCAAGTTATTAATTTACTTGGATCGTGAAATATGGTGTGGCCATGAAATGCAATTAAATCAATATTTTCACGGCTTAGATGATTATTTTTGATGAATTTATTAACCATATTCGCATTTAGAATGGTGAATAAATTTTCAGTTTCTTTGATTTCCGATAAGGTTGGTTTGTTGTGAATTATATAGTGAAGTTGTTGCTTAAATTTCGGTTCGTAAGCGCTATATTCGAAATATTTTCGTTCTATAAGTTTTGCGCCGTCTGATTTTATTAAAGCCAAATCAATTCCATCCATTGAGGTCCCACTCATAAGGCCAATGGCGTGAAATATTTTATTTTTATGAATCATGACTGCATTAAGTTAAATGCGTTAATGAGGGATAATTTTTTATCTAGCGAAAGCGGGTTGGTTTTGTTGAGTAGGGAGCGAATTTTGTCGTTAATAAAAAATAATTTTGATGGCGAATTTTTGTTTAAAATTACTTTAAAAACCGCTTCTTCTTCAAAGAAAAAATTAGAAATTGAGCTTTTGGTACTTTGTTCAGCTCGGCAAAGCAAGAATTCGTAAGATTTTTCAATTAATGAAAAATCAAAGCTTTTCGCCGCAACTTCTTTTAGTAAATCATCATTCAGTTTTTTGTTTAGAATTGAGCGTAAAATTAATGGATAAATTCTATTCAAATCCTTGCCATTATTGATTAAATCTGCTGGAGATTGGTTACAAATTTCAAATAAAAATCTTGAATCATGTGGCGAAAAATAGAGATTCTTTTGTTCAATAATTCGGTAAAAATTTTCTTCAGATAAATTTGGAATTTTAACAACTTGGCAGCGCGATTTTATTGTTGCCAAGACGCGATTTGTGTTGTGGGAAATTAAAATTAGAAAGTTGTTTGTTTTTGGCTCTTCAAGAATTTTTAAAAGCGCATTTGCTGCTGATTTATTAAGCTCGCAAGCTGAATCTATTATGATGAATTTGTTTGAGGAATTTGCGGAAGTTTGATTACTGAAGTTGAAAATTTCTCGAATTTGATCAACTCCAATTTCTTTTTTTTCGGCAGATTTTTCGATTATGAGTAAATCTGGATTTATTTTTGATTTATTTTGTAGAATTTCGGCGGCAAATTCTTTGGCAAAGCTTGATTTTCCAATGCCTTTTTTGCCTTGAAGTAATATTGCGTGATGCAATTTCTGATGATTGTAAGCTTTTGAAAGTAGTGATTTTGTCGATTCGAAGCCGATAATCATTGGTTTTTTGGTGGGGAAATTGATGAAAAAGGTGGGGAGTTTATTCTCCGCCACCTAAAGAATGCACATAAAGTGCAAGTTGTTTTATCGTTGCGTCATCAAGCCTTCCTGACCAATATGGCATAACGCCAGCTCGAGAATAAGTTACGCTATAAATCACATCTTCTTTGCTTTCGCCGTAAAGCCAAATTGCATCAGATAAATTTGGAGCGCCAACTGCGCGGCCGCCTTTTCCTTCATTTCCATGACAAGCAACGCAGTTTGCTTTAAAAATTGCCGCACCTTTTTCGTTACTTAAAGATTTACCAGAAAGGGATAAAACATGCTCTGAAACATCGATAATTTCCTGTTTATTTAGAATTTTATCTAAACCAAATGATGGCATTTGACTAAAGCGAGTTTTGTCGTGACTTGATCTGATTCCAAATAAAAGAGTTTGGTAAATATCGGTAACTTTTCCGCCCCATAACCAATCATCATCATTTAAATTTGGATAGCCTTTGGCACCTTGTGCGCCAGTTCCATGACATGCTGCGCAATTTTCTTTAAATGCTGCGCGGCCACTATTTAGTGCAAAATCATAAAGATTTTTGTCATTTTTGATTTCTTCGAAGTTCAATTCGGAAATTTTTTTAAGATTTTCAGCTCTCAATGAGTCAATTTCTGTTTGTGATTCTTTGAGTTGCGATTGCTGAGTCCAATTTAAACTACCTTTATTATTTCCTGATTTTGTTGGCCAAGTTGGATAAAAAAACCAATATCCAAAAGACCAAATTATACAAATAATCCATACGATAAGCCACCAGCGAGGGGCTCCAATATTATATTCAGATATACCATCCCATTCATGGCCAGTGGTTTTGTGTTCTAATTTATCTTTTGTGTGACTTTTGTTTTGATGATTGTCGGCCATAGATTTTAGTCTTTTAAAGGAATTTTGGCGAATTTCTTAAATTTTTTACTGCTGCCTTTTTTGAAAACGCTAAAAATTACAAAGCAAAAAATGGTAAAAAATAAGATTGTGGCAATTGAAGCCGCATTTTGAAGAATGAATTCAGCCATATTATTTTTTTGATTGCTCTTTATTTGGTTTTGCAATGTCGGACATTGAATCAAATTTAGCAAAATTTACAAATGTCCCCAACACCTGAAGGTAAGAAACTAGAGCATCCATTTCAGTAACTCGATAAACATTTCCGTCAAAATCATGAACATTAATTTTGCCGCCGTAGCGCTTTTGCAAACCTTCTGAATCGCGATCATTTGAAGCTTGAATCATTGCATCGGAAGTTGCGTTTTGAATCATTTCGTCAGTGTAAGGAACGCCAATTTTGCGCAAAACTTCCATATCGTCAGAAATTCCGGCTATTTCAGCTTCTTTTTCAATTAAGTGAGGATATCCAGGCATTACGGATTCTGGAACAACTGATCGAGGATTTATCAAATGGCGCGTGTGCCATTCGTCAGAATATTTGCCACCAATTCTTGCTAAATCTGGGCCAGTTCTTTTTGAGCCCCATTGAAACGGATAATCATACATACTTTCTGCCGCTAATGAATAATGGCCGTAACGCTCAACCTCATCTCTTAAAACTCTAACTTGTTGAGAATGGCATCCATAACATCCTTCGCGTTTGTAGATTTTTGCACCAACGAGCTCAAGTGGAGTGTAAGGTCGCATTCCTTCAACTTTTTCAATGGTGGTTTCGATTCTAAATAGCGGTACAATTTCAACAATTCCTCCGATGGAGATTAAAATGACTGTAAGAACTAGGAGTAGTATTGAGTTGCGCTCTATTTTGTCGTGATGTTTAAGCATTTTTACTGGATTTTATTGTTTTGTAGAAGTTGTAAGCCATTACGCAGGCTCCAGCCAAGAAAAATAAGCCACCTAAGGCGCGAGTTATATAAAGCGGATGAATCGCTTTTAATGTTTCGACAAATGAATATTGTAGTTGGCCCATTTCATCATATGAGCGCCACATCAATCCTTGAGTAATTCCAGAAATCCACATTGCTGTAATATAAAGAACTATGCCGATTGAAGCGAGCCAAAAATGTGCTGAAACTAACTTCATTGAGTAGAGCTCTTTTTTATTCCACAAGACCGGAACCATGTGGTATAAGGAACCAAAGCTAATTAAGGCAACCCAACCCAAAGCTCCTGAATGAACATGTCCTATTGTCCAGTCAGTATAATGCGACAATGCATTAACGGTTTTTATTGCCATTAATGGCCCTTCAAAAGTGCTCATGCCGTAAAACGCAACTGCAGTGATTAAAAAGCGTAAAACTGGATCGGTGCGTAATTTATCCCAAGCGCCAGAAAGAGTCATAATTCCATTAATCATGCCGCCCCAAGAAGGCATCCAAAGCATTATCGAGAAAGTCATTCCAAGTGTTTGAACCCAGTCAGGAAGAGATGTGTAGTGAAGGTGATGTGGACCAGCCCAAATATAGATAAAAATAAGTGACCAAAAATGCAGAATTGATAGTCGATATGAGTAAACTGGCCTCTCGGCACGCTTTGGTACGAAATAATACATCATTCCAATGAAGCCGGCGGTTAAGAAAAATCCTACCGCGTTGTGACCGTACCACCATTGAATCATTGCGCTTTGTACGCCACCAAAAAGTGGGTAACTTTGCGATGAATCTAATCGAAGAGGAATTGCTAAATTGTTAACAATATGAAGGACGGCAACGGTAACTATGAAGCCAAGATAAAACCAATTCGCCACATAAATATGTGGTTCGCGACGGTTTTTTAGAGTCATAATATAGACCAAGAAATAACAAACCCAAATTAATACAAGCCAGAGATCGGCATACCATTCTGGTTCCGCATATTCTTTAGCTTGAGTTATGCCGTTTAAATATCCGTAAGCGGCCATTAAAATAAAGGCTTGATAGCCCCAAAAAATAAATTTTAACAAATTCTCAGAGCCCCAAAGCTTTACTTGAGATGTTCTTTGAACGACAAAAAAACTGGTGGCAAATAATGCATTTCCGCCAAAGGCAAAAATTACTGCCGAAGTGTGAAGAGGGCGAAGGCGGCCGAAGCTAAGCCATTCAATGTCAAAATTAAGAAGCGGAAATGCAAGTTGTGATGCGATTACAACCCCAACTAAAAAGCCAATTATGCCCCAAAATACAGCGGCGATAGTGAATAATTTTACAATGTTGTAATTGTAAGAGACGGCCAAATTGCTGTGAGTGGTCATAATTTTTTAATTAAATTAACTTTCCCGCCATCATAAGCAGCATGATTGCATTGAGTAAAATCAAGGCTTTGATGAAAAATTTAAATTCTGGAATTTTGTGAAAAGCACCACTTCCGTAAGCGGTAAAAAAAAGTGACGGAAAAGTGGCTAAACCAAATAAAAACATGCCAAAAGCAGCCAAAAAAATATTGTTAAATGTTGCTGCAATTAGGAAGGCTGAATAAAGCATTCCGCAAGGAATAAAGCCAAGAATTAATCCAAGAATTAATCCTTTGAAACCTTGCGGTTCAAGCATTAAAGCTTTTGTTCTTAAAAGGAAAAAAGATGTCACATTTTCTAAAATTCTCGATTTAAATGGCAATTTAAATCTATTTAAAAAGTAAGGCTTTCTGTCGAAGAAAAGTTGTAAAAAAATTAGCGCCGAAATTGTTAAAAAAATTACCGAAATAACCTTAAATCCGGTAAAATTTTGAATATTTTTTTTTAAAAAAGCGCAACAAAATCCCAAAAAAGAGTAAGTTAATATTCTGCCAAAATGATAAGGAATTAAGGCTGAGCTTTTTAATCGCCTAATTTGGCCAAAATTTTCAATTGGTGTTTTTGCTAAAATATTAGCATTTTGCGTTATAACAAAGGGTCCGCACATGCCAATGCAGTGAGAAAATCCACCAAAAAATCCAAGAGAAATTAGTGAAAATAATAAATAAAAATCGTCAGGCATTTTTGGTTTTTTGTGTAAATGATTGGATTGCAAAATTGCATTCTGTTTTTAATTTGGGTGCGAATCCCCCCTCATTAAAATTTCTCAAAAAATGAAAATCAATTTTGCTAAATCGGCAGATTTTTCTGCGCTTAAAAATTCTGTTCCTGTTTTGGTTTTGGGTGAAGAATCTGTCAAAAAATCAACCTTAAAACCAGTTAAATTCGCTAAAGACAATTTCTCTTTCGAGGGGAAAGCAACTCAAATTCATCTTATTTCACATAACGAAAAACCTCTTTTAATTGTTGGCGCTGGTTCGGAAAAAAAACTTGATGATGTGGCTTTGCAAAAAATTGGATCACGGATTGTTTCTGGTTTAAATGCGGCAAAAATTAAAAATGCGACGGTATTTTTTAATGATGAAAATCAGGCTAATATCGCATTTGGCGCTGCTTTGCAAAGTTATCGTTTTACTAAATATTTTGAGAATAAAAAGAAGGATAAATTGCTAAATGTTGAATCTTTAACTTTTGCAACCTCAAACCAAAAAAAGTCTGAAAAAGACTACGAACCTTTGAGAATATTGGCTGAAAATATTTTCTTTGTTCGTGATTTAGTTTCTGAGCCGTCAAATATTTTAAATCCAGAAAGTTACGCCGAAATTTGTAAAAATCTTAAAAAAGATGGTTTGGAAGTTGAGGTTTTGGGTGAGTCGCAAATGAAAAAGTTGGGCATGAATTCTTTATTAGGAGTTGGTCAAGGAAGTGTTCGTGAATCGCAATTGGTGATTTTAAAATGGAATGGTGGAAAGAAAGGTGAGGCGCCTTTGGCTTTCGTTGGAAAAGGTGTAACTTTTGATACGGGGGGCATTTCAATTAAGCCTTCGGCCAATATGGAAGATATGAAAACTGATATGGCTGGATCTGCTGTTGTTGTTGGTTTGCTGCGTAATTTAGCGCAAAGAAAGGCAAAAGTTAATGTTGTTGGGGTTATTGGTTTGGTTGAAAATATGCCATCTGGAAATGCTCAGCGTCCAGGAGATGTGGTTCAATCAATGTCTGGTCAAACTATTGAAGTAATTAATACTGATGCAGAAGGAAGATTGGTTTTGGCCGATGCTTTGCATTACACAAATACAAAGTTTAAACCAAAATTTATCGTTGATTTGGCGACTTTAACTGGCGCAATAATAGTTGCTTTGGCTGATGTTTACGCTGGATTATTTTCAAATGACGATGATTTAGCCAAGCAAATTATGGATTGCGGCCAATTAACCGCAGAGCGTTCTTGGAGGCTTCCTTTGGGCGAAGAGTATGATGAAATGATAAATTCCGATATTGCTGATATGAAAAATGTTGGCTCTGGTAGAGGCGCTGGAAGTACAACTGCGGCACAATTTTTGCAAAGATTTGTTGGCAAAACCAAATGGGCCCATCTTGATATTGCCGGAGTTGCTTGGAAAGGAAAGGGTGATGCAATGGCTGTTAAGGGTGCTTCTGGATATGGAGTTCGCCTTTTAAATGAGCTGGTAAAAAAATACGAAAAATAAATTAATCGATCTTTGAAATTGAAGAGATCAAAAAATATTTCATGAAAAAACTTTTAATTCGCGGCGGTAAAAAACTTGAAGGATCCGTTGAGATTGTTGGCGCCAAAAATGCGGCATTACCTTTGATGGTTTCTTCAATTTTAACTTCAGAAAAGCTTACGCTAACCAATATTCCACATGTCTCAGATATTGCTAATATGGCTAATCTGTTAATTAGTCTTGGAATTGCGGTTGAAATGGACGGCTCGCCGCAAGACTTTGGAAGTCAAGGTCGCGTACTAAAATTTGATGCCAGCAAAATTTCCAATCCAGTCGCGCCCTACGAATTAGTTCGTAAAATGCGTGCTTCAATTTTTATTTTGGGCCCACTTTTAGCTAGAATGGGTAAAGCAAAAGTTTCATTGCCGGGTGGTTGTGCAATTGGAACTCGTCCGGTTGATTTGCATTTGAAAGCGATGGAAAAATTGGGCGCCAAAATTGAATTGCACGGCGGATATATCGAGGCTTCGGTTGATGGAAGGTTAAAAGGTGCTGAAATAAATTTTGAAAAAGTTTCGGTTGGAGCAACTGAAAATGCCATGATGGCCGCAACTCTTGCTGAAGGTGAAACTGTCTTAAATAACGCCGCTTGCGAGCCTGAAATTATTGATTTGGCAAATTGCTTGAATGCGATGGGTGCTAAAATTTTTGGCGCTGGCACTCCTCGAATTATAATTCATGGTGTTGAAAGGCTTGGTTCGGCTCGTCATCGTATCATATCAGATAGAATCGAGGCTGGAACTTATGCCATTGCTGCTGGCATCACTGGTGGAAAAATTCGTCTTATTGGTCCAGAGATGTGGATTATGACTGGTTTTAAAGAAGAGCTGGAGAAAGCGGGGATTGTGTTGAAACAAGTTTCAAGTAATGAGATTGAGGTTAGTAGAGAAGGCGCGGTTATTAATCCCGTAAGTATTTCAACTCATCCTTATCCAGGATTTCCTACTGATATGCAGGCGCAATTTATGTCTTTAATGGCAATTGCGAATGGCGCTTCAACAATTGAAGAAACGATTTTTGAAAATCGTTTTATGCATGTTTTAGAATTAGTTAGAATGGGCGCTAATATTGAGGCGCATGGCAATATTTCTGTTGTAAAAGGGGTAAAAGAATTAAGCGGTGCTGAGGTCATGGCTACTGATTTAAGGGCTTCAGTTTCTTTGGTTTTGGCCGGTTTGGTTGCGAATGGCGAAACAATTATTAATCGCCTTTATCATTTAGAGCGCGGCTATGAAAGATTGGCTGAAAAGCTTATTTCTTGTGGTGCAGACATAAAAATTTTATATTAAAATCATGATCTCCTTTATCGCAAAAAAAATTTTTGGTTCAGTAAATCAAAGATATATTAATTCTTTAAGTTCTGACATTAATAAAATTAACGCTTTTGAGCCTATAATTTCGGTTTTGAGTGATGAAGAATTGGCTGCAAAAACGATTGAATTTAGGCTTCGTTTGCAAAAAGGAGAAACTTTAGAAGATGTTTTGCACGAAGCTTTCGCTGTAGTTAGGGAGGCTTCAAAACGAGTTTTGGGGATGAGACATTTTGATGTTCAGTTAATTGGTGGTATTGTTTTGCATCGAGGTCGCATTTCTGAAATGAGAACTGGCGAAGGAAAAACTCTTGTCGCAACCCTTCCTTCTTACTTAAATGCCCTTACTCAGGAAGGCGTTCATGTTGTAACAGTTAACGATTATTTGGCGATTCGTGATTCGCAATGGATGGGAAAGGTGCATCGTTTTTTAGGTTTAACTGTTGGTTGTTTGACTAATGATTTGAGCGACGAGGCCAGAAAAGAAGCCTATTCTTGCGATATTACTTATGCCACAAATAACGAGTTGGGTTTCGATTATTTGCGTGATAACATGAAATATGAAGCGCAGCACATGGTGCAGCGTGGACATAATTTTGCTATTATTGATGAAGTTGATTCGATACTAATTGATGAAGCTCGAACCCCTTTGATTATTTCCGGTCCCACAAGCGACAACTCAAAGCTTTATGAGGATGTTAATCGTCTTGTTTTACAATTAAAAAGTGAAGATTTTCAAATTGAGGAAAAAGATCGCGGCGTTTTTTTAACTGAAATTGGAATTGAGAATTTAGAAAAAAAGTTAAAGCAAGATGGCTTAATTGCTTCAGATTCATCGCTTTATGATGCCGTTAATATTTCATTAGTTCATCACATTAATCAGGCTTTAAAAGCGCATAAAATTTTCAAAAATGAAATTGATTACATAGTTAAAGACAACTCAATCATTATTGTTGATGAATTTACTGGTCGCATGCAAGAGGGTCGCAGATTTTCTGACGGGCTTCATCAAGCGCTTGAAGCAAAAGAAGGTGTTAAGGTGCGCAATGAGAATCAAACTTTGGCTTCGATAACTTTTCAGAATTATTTTCGACTTTACAAAAAATTGTCTGGAATGACAGGAACCGCTCTAACTGAATCAATTGAATTTGAAGATATTTACAATCTACAAGTTGTGGCAATTCCAACTAATCGTCCAGTTTCAAGAATTGATGAGGATGATGAAATTTATAAAAATGAAGCAGCGAAGTATAACGCAATTATCAAGTCGATAAAAGAAGCTCACGCAAAAAAGCAGCCAATTTTAGTTGGTACAATAAGTATCGAAAAATCAGAATATATCTCAAAACTTCTAACAAGCGCGAAACTGCCTCATAAGGTTTTGAATGCAAAATATCACGAACAAGAAGCCCAAATAATTGCTCAAGCTGGCTTTCCGGGTGCAATTACAATTGCAACAAACATGGCTGGTCGTGGAACTGATATCGTTCTTGGTGGCAATATTGAGGCGATTATTGAAGATGAGACTGATCCGCAAAAAATTTCAGCAATTAAAGAAGAATTTGAGGCTAATAAAAAAATCGCAGTTCAGGCTGGTGGTCTTTATGTTCTTGCAACTGAAAGGCATGATAGTCGCAGAATTGATAATCAGCTGCGTGGTCGTTCGGGAAGGCAAGGGGATCCAGGAAAATCTAAGTTTTTCTTATCTTTGGAAGATGATTTGATGAGAATATTTGGGTCAGAAAAACTACAATCAGTTTTATCAAAATTTGGCTTAAAAGATGATGAAGCTATTACTCATCCTTGGATTACAAAAACTCTTGAAGGCGCTCAAAGTAAGGTTGAATCTCGTAATTACGATATTCGCAAAAACTTACTGAAATATGACGACATCGTTAATCAGCAAAGAAAAAAAGTATTTTCTCTGCGTAAAGAAGTAATGAATAGCGATGATATTTCTGGCCTTATTCGCAAGGCTATTGCCGAATTAAATCATGATCTAATTCATGAATGCATTGCTCCAAATTCATATCCAGAGCAATGGGAAATTTCCGTTTTAGAGGCGGAAATTTTCAGAAATTATGGAATCAGGATTGATATAAAATCTGAAAGCGAAAAAGACGGCGTTACCGAAAAAGAAATTCTGAAATTTGTTAACCAAAAAGTTGAAGAGATTTTTTGGAACAAAGAACAAATTTATGGAATTGATGTGATGAGAAAAATTGAAAAACAGATTTTTTTGCTGACTTTGGATAGCGAGTGGAAAGATCATTTACTTTCGCTCGATAAATTGCGTCAAAGCATAAATCTTCGCGCCTACGCCCAAAAAGATCCTTTAATCGAATATAAGCGAGAAGCCTTCTCTTTATTTGATGAAATGATGGTTAGAATTGAGGAGCAGGTTATTAATAGATTGGCTCATGTGCAATTAAATATCGAGCAAAGCAATGGAGAACTTAATTTGATTGCTCAAGCGCCAAAACAAAAAATGTTCGAAAATAGAAATGAAAATTTTGTGTCGCAAAAAAATAATTCGATAAGCAGAAGCGCTCCCAAAGATCCAATAAGATCAAATTTTAATCCAAAAGATCGCAATCCTCTCGATATCTCAACCTGGGGCAATGTCGGAAGAAATGAGTCGTGTCCTTGTGGAAGCGGCAAAAAATTTAAGCACTGTCACGGATAATTTTAAATTCCATGAATCGAGTTATTGTTGTTGTTTTTGTAACTATTTTTACCTGCTTTTTTTTAACTTTCTTTGAAACCGCCAAAGAATTTAATAAAATTACCTCAAAAGATTTGGATGTTATTGAGTCAGAATTAGTCGATATTTTTGACGAAACCGAAAAGGTTCTGATTGCTACTGGCAAAGAGATCGCAAGCAAATCTCCTTCGTTAAAGTTGAAAGAAATTCATCAAATTTTTATTTCTTCATCCCGTTTTAGTGGCGATTTTTCGCCCATGCCTTGGACAATGTTTGATTGGGTTGATATTGACGGCTATCAAAGGGTTAATACTTTTTTAGGCATAAGAAAAAATGCACCGCAAATTGCGAGATATAGAAATTATCGTAATTCTGGAAATGTGATGTGGAAAATGATTTTTTCTGAGCCAGCTTATGGTGAGCCAAGTAAAAATTATGTCATTCCAGTTGGGGTGCAAATTTCAACACCTTTATATCAGCAAGCTGGAACAGTTACTTCTAGCATAAATATCACTAGATTGGTCAATAGCATTGCATCTAAAACCAACAAAATAACTCGTTTTGCCTTAATTGATAAAAGAAGTAGCACCATCGTTGCTAGTTCATCAAAAAATAGCGAAGAAAAAAGAGTTGGAGCTGTTTATTTAAGTGCTTACAAGATTGGTGAAAGAGACAATTTTGTTTTCGAAAAAGATTTCAAAGAAAAATATCCTTACATTTTAAAAGTTGGATATGACGAAGATGATTTTAACAACGCTATTTTGAGCAAAACCTTTTCTTCATCTTGTCAAATTTTGTTAGTTTCTTTATCGGTTTTTTATTTTTTGGCTTTTAAGAAAAAAAGCACAACTAATCAAAATTAAAAAAGTTTTAACAAATTTAGAGCTAAGATCGTTGAAGCGCCTGCTAACAAACCCGCTAATAAGTCGTCAAACATTACGCCAAATCCATTTTTTAACTTTTGATCGCAATAGCCAATGATTAGGGGCTTAGTTATGTCAAAAAGTCGAAAAAAAGCAAAAGATAATATTAGATGAATGGCTGCTAAATGAAGATTTAAAAAGTAATTTTCGGATAAAAAATAATAACTCATTTGTAAGGCCAATATTTGGCCTAAAGTTTCATCTAAAACGATTGTTTGATGATCAATTTTGCCAAGATTTTTAGTGTAAATTGGTGCGGCAAGGCTTCCGTAAATTAGAATAATTATTAGGAAGATTGCCCAAAAAATATTTTGGGTTTTTAGGCTGATTTCGTGATTAAAAAAAATCGCTGTAATTATTAGCCAAAAAATAACTGATGCAACGCTGCCAAAGGTTCCTGGTGCTTTTTTGGCTTTGCCAGAATAAAAAAAGCTCAAGAAAAATTCGTGAATTTTTAACATTTTTATTGGTTTGATATTGATAATTTTTGTATTTACGCCTTTTTAAATTTTGTATTTAGAAGTTAAATTTAAAAAACAGTAAATAGCTTTGATGCTTCCATTTTAATTCAATTTGCAATGAGGCTATTTTGCTTCGCTTGAAATTTACATTTTGCCAAATAGGTTCCCGCCGCCCTCCTTATCTTTAAAACTTAAATTTCTAACATAATGCCAAAAGAAGACTTGCTGACGATGAATGGAATTGTCGTCGAAGTTCTACCAAATACAATTTTTCGCGTCGAGCTTGAAAATGGACATATCATTATCGCTCATGCTTCAGGAAAGATCAGAAAAAACAAAATCCGCGTTTTAAAAGGTGATAAAGTTGAAATTGAAATGACAACTTACGATCTTACTAAAGGCAGAATAATAAGAAGAACCGTTTAGTCGTTAAAACTGAAATTCTAAAGCGCCAGAATTACCATCATTTCAATTATCCCCCAGTCAGTTCTAGCTTAACCTCATGAACACAATTTTGCTTCTTACGCTATCGAATATTTTTATGACTTTTGCTTGGTATGGTCATTTAAAATTTCGTGATGTTGCTTTGTGGCAAGTTATCTTAATTAGCTGGTTGATAGCTCTTCCAGAATATGCTTTACAAGTTCCAGCCAATAGAATTGGTTACGGAAAATTTAGTGCTGTAGAGTTAAAAACCATTCAAGAAGTTATAACTTTAACTGTTTTTGCCTTTTTTTCAGTGTTTTATTTGGGTGAAAAATTGAAATGGAATCATGTTGCTGGCTTTGCTCTGATAGTTGTCGCCGTATTTTTAATTTTTAAAAAATAATGATGAAAAATCTTTTGATCGTTGAATCTCCAGCTAAGGCCAAAACTATCGGAAAATATCTTGGTAAAGATTATGAAGTTTTGGCTTCTTTTGGTCATATTCGTGATTTGCCAAGTAAAGATGGATCGGTTGAGCCTGATAATGATTTTATGATGCATTATGAAGTTTCGGCAAAGTCGGCAAAAAATGTTAAGGCAATTATTGATCAGGCAAAATCTTGTCAAAAATTGATTTTGGCGCCAGATCCTGATCGTGAAGGCGAATCAATTGCTTGGCATGTTCTTGAGGTTTTGAAGGCGAAAAAAGCAATTAAATCTGGCGTGAAAGTTGAACGCGTGGTTTTTAATGCAATTACTAAAAATTCAATTTTAGAGGCGATTAAAAAGCCGCGTGAAATTGACATGGATTTGGTTGATGCGCAGCAAGCTAGACGCGCTTTAGATTATTTAGTTGGGTTTACTTTATCGCCAGTTTTGTGGCGTAAATTGCCGGGAAGTAGGTCAGCAGGAAGGGTTCAGTCGGTCGCTTTGCGTTTAATTTGTGATCGTGAAGATGAAATTGAAAGTTTCAAAAGTGAAGAATATTGGGATATTAAAATTGCTCTCGAATCTTTGAATAACAAGGCCTCCTCGCCGAAAGAGAGGTTAGAATTTGAGGCGGCAATTTTTGAAATTAATGGTAAAAAATTAGAAAAATTCTCAATCGTTAGTGAGAAAGAGGCTGGCGATATCAAAAAAATGCTGTCGGATAAGAAATATCAGGTTTTGTCGGTTACAAAGAAGCAGTCGAAGCGTCGTCCTCAGGCGCCATTCACAACTTCTTCGTTGCAACAAGAAGCGGCGCGAAAACTTGGTTTTGGCGCAAGCAGAACAATGATGGTGGCGCAAAAACTTTATGAAGGTGTTGAAATTGATGGATCAGCACAAGGTTTAATTACTTACATGAGAACTGATTCGGTCGATTTGACGCCAGAGGCTGTTATTGCAGTTCGTGAAAAAATAAATTCTCTTTACGGCAAAAATTATCTTCCGGCATCGGCAAATCTTTTTAAAAGTAAGGTAAAAAACGCCCAAGAGGCTCACGAGGCAATTCGTCCAACTGATTTTGCATTAACACCAGAAAGGGTGGCGAAGTATTTAGATGATTCACAATTTGCGCTTTACGATTTGATTTGGAAAAGAACTTTGGCTTCGCAAATGGCTGATGTTATTTTTGATCAAGTAATTGTTGAAATTGCTACAATTCCTTCTTACGCAAAGGCTCGTGCAGTTGGATCTACAATTAAGTTTGATGGTTTTTATCGTGTTTATAAAGAAGATCGTGATGACGAGGCTGATGATGATGAAAATAATCAAAATTTGCCTGAGTTAGTAGAGAAAGAAGCTCTTAAATTGTTAGAAGTTAGGCCACAACAGCATTTTACTGAGCCTCCGCCGCGTTATTCCGAAGCTAGTTTGGTGAAAAAAATGGAAGAGCTTGGAATTGGTCGTCCATCAACTTACGCCGCGATAATTTCAGTTTTGCAAGATCGTGGATATGTGAAGTTGGAAAAGAAAAGATTTTTCCCTGAAGAGCGCGGCAGAATTGTTACAACTTTTTTGAAAGAATTTTTCGCCAAATATGTTGAATTTGGCTATACGGCTTCTTTGGAAGATGAGTTGGATGTTATTTCGAACGGCAAAATGAACTGGAAATCTTTTTTGAAGAAATTTTGGAAAGATTTTAACGGAAATATTGGTGAAGTTAGCCAAAAGCCATTTCCAGAAGTTCTCGAAGTTTTGAATCAAAAAGTTGGAAGTCATATTTTTGGTCGCGATGAAAAAGGAAATTTACAAGATTCTTGTCCAACTTGTGCGAAGGGCAAACTAGGTTTGCGCCTTGGAAAATTTGGCGCCTTCATTGGCTGCTCTAATTATCCAGATTGCAAACATACAATGCAGCTTTTTGGTAAGGATGGAGCTGATTCCAGTGAAAATGGTGACGCAAAAAAATCTTCCTTTGAGCCAAAATCTTTAGGAAATGATCCAAAAACTGGTGCTGAAATTATGGTAAAAGTTGGTCCTTACGGTCCTTATTTGGAGATGCAAATTTCTTCGAAAGAGGATGAAAAGATTGTTGAGGAGAAAAAAGTAACAAAAAAAACCGCTGCAAAAAAGTCAGAAAAGGTCACAAAAAAGACGGCGAAAAGCGCTAAAGTAAAAAAGCCAAAAAGAGTTTCAATTCCAAAAAATCTCGATCTTCATAACATTAATCTTGAACAGGCTCTTGATCTGCTTTCGTTGCCGCGCGAAGTTGGAATTCATCCACAAACTGGTGAAAAAATTATTGCCAATATTGGTCCTTTTGGCCCTTACTTGTTGCATAATAAAAAATTTACCTCGGTTAAAGAGGATGATATTTTGACGATTGGCTTAAATAGAGCTGTCGATGTTATTGCAAGCGCAGAGGAAAAAAAAGCGCAACAAGCAAAGAGCGGCGTAGTCAGAAGGGGTGGATTCAAAAGGAAGAAAAAGTAGTCGGCGCTTCGAGCGTATTTTTGCAAAAATTTTCACAAAAATTTAGTTATTTTGATTATGTCGATATTGGAAAATGAGCAAATTCAGGCTTTGCAAAATGATGAAAGATTTTTGGGTGATGAAATAGAAAAATTAAAGCTTGAAATTGCTGTAAATGAAGAGCCTTCAATCATTTGTCGTACCAAAAGAAATAACCCAAATTATTTTTCTGTTTTTTTTGCTAATCAGAAATTTTTTGATGAATTTGAGCTAAATGAATTTGGCGTTTTAGGTAAAAATTATGACTTTTTGTTAGAAAATATTGATCTCGATTATTCTTCCGAAGATCAGATGGAATATGTGCGCTTAATCAAGGCTGTTAAAGATTTTGAAGAATGTTCGGTGGTGATGTTGGTAAAAAATTCAAAAGAAAATTCTGGGGCGCGTTATAAAATATCTTTCCGACCAGTTTTGGTTAAAAATCCAAATTATCATTACGCTACAATTATTTTTGAAAAAACTGCCAAGCTTAGCGATGGAAGCGAGACCATTGAAAAGCGTATTTCAAATGCGGTTTTGTTGAAAAATCTTGAGCGAACTTTACGCAAAGAAAGGTTGTTGCGCGAGGTTGCTTCTTTGATTATTTCAGATTTGGCTATTGCAGAAATTTCGCGCAAAATTGCCGTGTCTTTATGCGAATATTTAAAGGCTGATCGTTGTTTGATTCACGATTATCAAGACTCAAAAACAAGTTTTGTTGTTGAGTATTGCAACAATTATACAGCAAAATTTTTTCAGGATAAAAATGATTCGGAAGGCTTGGCGGATGTGGCTAAATATATTAATTTTCACAATCGTTTTTTTGAAAAATTTGGCAATAAAGAGCAAAAAACTTTTCTGACAATTATTGAAAATATCGCAGAAGATCAAAATTTCGATGTTATCAGGCCAATATGCGAGAAGCTGGCGATTAATTCGATGATTTCAATTACCACAACTTTCAACGACAAAATAAATGGCGGAATTTATATCCATCAATCAGATCAAAGATCTTGGTTAGAGGATGAAATAGAAATGGTGCAAATGATTGCGGATCAGTTTTCTATTGCGGTTGATAGATCGCAATCAATCGAAAAGGTTATGGTTTCAAATCATGCTTTGATGGAAAGAACTATTGAGTTGCGAGAGGCTTTGCGCCAAGAGCAAGAAATGCGTAAAATGCAAAATGAATTTGTGGCATTGGTTTCGCATGAATTTAAAACGCCGCTACAAATTATTGATAGCACGCGTGAAATAATCGCGCGCAAATTGCGTAATTTTAATTTTGGCGATGATTCTTTTGAAAGGGCTTTAGAACGAATAAAATCAGGCATTCAAAGAATGAATGGTTTAATAAATAGCACTTTAAATTTAGCGCGAATGGAAAGTGGCGACGGCAAAATAAAAATTGATTTCCAAAGCTTTGATTTGAAAGCTTTCGTTTCTGATTTAATCGAGAAAAATCGTGGCCTTGCACTCAATAAACAAATTAGATTTTTAGTTAAAATTGACGACTTGCCTAGTGCTTTCAGTGGTGATCAAAAGCTTTTAGAGCATGCGATAAATAATATTATTTCTAACGCCATAAAATATTCAAAAACCAATTCGGTAATAAAAATTCTTGCTAAAGCTAATCAGGCTAAAATTGCTTTACGCGTTGCTGATAAAGGGATTGGAATTCCAAAAGAAGATTTGGCAAATATTGGTCAAAAATTTTTCCGTGCTAAAAATACATTATCTGTCGCTGGAACTGGCATTGGACTTTATCTCACAAGGCATTTTATTGAATTGCATGGTGGCGAGGTTTTGATTGAGAGCGAGCAAGATGTTGGTACTTCTGTAACCGTTACAATTCCAAGGAAATAACTCAAAATTAGCGAAATTTAATCAAAATTTTATGCAAAAAATTCACTTAAAAAATATCATAATTTCTGCATTTTTGGCTCAAAAATTACGAAAATTATCAAGCTTTTCTTTTTTCACTATTTTTCTGATTTGCTTTGGAAATGCATCTTTAGCTCAGCAATATCCAAGCGTTTCAGGAAGTGTTCTGATGCAACTTGAGATTGATCGCATAATTTCTACGAAGGAAAAGGGAATTTCTGCCACCAATTCTTATATTTATTCTGAACCAAAATTGTCGTTAAATTTTAATCGCAATTGGTCATTAAAAACTGAGTGGAGATTGCAGCAAAATGACCAACTAACAACTAGAAATGAAGATATTCCCGAGCGTTATAGAAGTTTTCTTGGAAGCAATAGGGGAGTTGGTTTAAGTGAAGTTGGCTTAATAGTTGAGCAGCTCAAGATTAATTTTAAGAATGATGATCTTGAATTTTCTGCTGGTAAGTTTGATCCAACTTTTGGTACCGCTTACAATAAAGCCAAAAGAATAGGCGTTTTTACGGCGCAATTTGCCGAAGATTATAATTTGCGTGAGAAAATTGGTGCTAATTTGATTGCTTCTCTTGAAAAGGTAAAAATTGGCGTAAGTACTTTTTTTAACGACTCAACCGACTTAAGCAAAAGTGCAATCAACAATCGTGGTCGCGCCAAAAGGCAGGATGGAATCGCTGGAAACAATGGAACTTTGTCATCTTACGCCATTTCAGTTGAGGGACGCGATCCTTTTGGGATTCAAAATTGGAATTACAATTTCGGATATCGCAATTTGAGCGTTGATAATTTTGCCAATAGCGCTGCTGAAAAGGGCTATGTTTTCGGTTCTGAATATTTAATCAAAATTAGCGAAAATACTTCTCTTGTGCCTTTTATTGAGGTTGTAAAAATTTCTAATTTTACTGGCGAAAAGAATCGAGATGCGATTTATGCAACAACTGCTGCAATTTTGCGCTATAATTCTTGGACTGCGAGTGTTGCAAATTTGAAGCGAGATATTTCAAAAACTACAACTGGATCAGGAAGTAATAATGGAAGGCAATTACAGCTTTCCGCGGGCTATAAATTTGCTAATAATTTAACCCTTGATGTTAGTAGGGCAGATGTGCGTGAGGATGGTAAAAAAGCGGCGATGCTTGGCGCGATGTTGAGTTATTTTTATAAATTTTAGAATTTTTGAGTCGCATTATTTAATAAAAAGCTAAAAGAATATTTTTGAGATAAATTTTAAGCCGGAAAAAACGGTCATTATTGCGATTAATTTTTTGAAAAAAGATTCGCTAATTTTTAAGTGAATTTGGTAACCAAGTTGAATTGCGAAAAAAACTGGAATTATCGCCCACCAAATTGAATAAAATAGCTCTGGTTTTAATTCTCCTTGTAAAGAAAGCTGACAAATTCTGACGATATTAAAAGCAACAAAGAATAGCGCCATTGTTGTTCTCATTGCCGATTTATTGCTAAAATCATTTTTTAGAGCATTAACTAAAAACGGTCCACCAATTCCAAATGTTCCTTGCGACAATCCGCCAATAAAAAGCAATTTTGTTTTGAAGATTTTTGGGAAAACATAATTATCAAAAAAAGCGGTTTTTATTGCTAAGGCGATCAATAAAGTGCCAAAAATTATTGATAAAATATCACCAGAAAAATGGCTAAATGCCAAGACTCCAAATATCGTTCCAACCACGCAAATTGGAATTATTGAAATGAAAATTTTAGCATCAAAAAATTTAATTCCGGTGTAAGCAACATAAGCGCTTGAAAGCGTTCCAATGTAAATTCCAGAAAGAATCATGGTTTTTAAATCCATAAAAAAAGCCAATATTGAGTAAGCAATTAGGCCGCCACCAAATCCAATGATACTTTCGACAAAAAAACCGATAGAAAAACTTGTTGCGATTAAGAGCGCTGCTGACATATTTATTGAGATTGATTGTTTGTTTGCGAGCCAGTTTGCAAGCTTTTTCCCGCCAAAATTCCCTCGAATTTTTAAATTCCATCTTCAAGTAAGCAAAGTTATTAATGAGAAATTTTTACCTTCTTTTTTTGCTATTTTTTACTTTTGGCAATTTTTGTGTTGCTGGAGATTTGGTTTTTGCAAATTCTAGCCTGCAAGTTGCAAAGCAAGATAAAGAGGATTCACAAAACGATTCTGAAAAAGAAGAGGCTGAAGAGGATGATAATTCTGCTGATTACGGAGATTTATATGACATTTCTTCGGGAATTTTAATTCAGTTAACTGATCAAAATAGCGTTAAAGATGGCGTAAATGATGTTGAGTCGCAAAAAATTTTTGACGCAAAAACTTCAAAAAGCGCGACCATCGCAAATGATAAAACAAAAGAAAAAGACGAAAAAGAGTCAAAGGTTTTTAAGCCATTTTTGAGCGGTAGGGTGGTTTATGATATTTTCATGAATGATGAATACCAAAGCACCGATAGGCGTAATGAGTTTTTAGATACAAGATCTCGTGGCAGGATTTTTGCCAATTATAATTTAAGCGAGAAATTGGCTTTGAATAGTTATGCTCGGTTTGAAAGGATGAGTCAGGCTTCTGAAGATGCTAGGCGTAACGCTTCAGCCAATGGAGGGGGTGATAGATCTTTTGAAAACGAAGGAGCTTTTTTTGAGGAATTAAATTTTTCCTACAAGGATGAAAAAAATATTTTTATTGCGGGAAAATTTAATTTGAATTTTGGCTTGGCTTGGCGTTGGAATCGTGGAATTTGGCTTGCTGACATTGCTTCAAACTACAAGCAGCGCGAAAAATTGGGCGTAAGTGGAATTTATCGCTTTGGTGATAGTAAAAAAAATGGTCGTTATGAATTTTCTTACGCCGCTTTTACGAATGATCGTAAAAATCTCGATAATTCAATTATCACAAAGCGTGATTCGCCTTCTAAATCGCAAGGTCAGGCGGGAGATTCAAGATCTTTAAATTCTTATGCTTTGGCGCTTGATGTTGGTTTTGATTTTTCAGAAAAAGAAAAATTAGCCTATCATTTTTCTTATTTGAATTTGGCGGTTAATAAAAGGGCAAGCGCGCTTGCTGGTTTAAGTATCAGAGATCAAAATTCATCGGTTTATGGCATGTCTTATCGTCGGCCAATAGGTGAAAAGTTAATCTTGGATGGAATTGTGGAATATGTCGCAACTCACAATGTGGGCGGGAATTCGGCGGTAAATGAGCATTTCATCACCAGCAATTTGATGACCAAAATCGATAGTTGGAATATAACAACTGGTTATTCTAGGCAAAATAACACCACATTCGCTAGAAATGTCAGTGAAATTTCTTGTGGTTACGAATTTAAAAAGCAGCCAATTTTCGATCACTTATTAATACAATTTGGCTATAAAAATCAGCGTGAACATTATTCAACTGGCACCGAGACCAGAAATAGCTTGGGCGCATTAATGCGTTTTCAAAAAAATTTTTAATCATGAAGAAAATAATTTTTGCTCTGCCGAAGGGTAGAATTTTGGAAGATTTAAAACCAATTTTAACGAAAATTAACATCATTCCAGAAGATGAGTTTTTTGATGAATCTTCGCGAAAATTAGTTTTTGCAAGTAATCGCCCGAATATTGATTTAGTAAAAGTTCGCAGCTTTGATGTGGCAACTTTTGTTAAATTTGGCGCTGCCGATATCGGTGTTTGTGGTTCAGATGTTTTGCAAGAATTTCCTTCCGCTGAAATATTTCCATTGCTTGATTTAAAAATTGGCAAATGTCGACTTTCTATTGCGGGAAAAAAAGGTGCAGAATTAGAGCTACAAAAAAGAAGTCACATTCGCTTGGCAACAAAATATACCACCATTTCTGCGAATTATTTTTCAGAAATTGGCGTTCAAGCTGAGGCAATTAAATTGAATGGAGCCATTGAAATTGCTGCAAAACTTGGTCTTTGTGATTTTATTGTTGATTTGGTTAGTAGTGGCAAAACTTTAGCTGAAAATGACATGATTGAGTTATTGAAAATCATGGATGTAAGCTCATTTTTAATTGCAAATCGTACCTCTTTTAAAACTTTGAATCAGGAAATTAATCAAATTTTAAATGCCTTTGATGTTTCGCTGTAAAAAACTTTATCACAATTTTATAGGTCAAATTACGAAGAGTTTTTTGCGCGGATTTCTTTTGTTGTTCATTTTGTTCTCACATAGCGCTAATGCTATGTATGAAGGCGCTAGAGATGGTGTTAAATATGATTCTATAAATTCTTGCGATACGGGAGATTTAAAATTTGATCCACTAACAACTAACATAGATTTAAGTTGGGATCTTTCTAATCCAACCTGCGCTGGCTTTGCTTCTGGAATAGGCGCTTCTTTAGCGTTATATGGCAAATATATTGATTTTGTTTGTATCACTTCCCCCACCAATACCGTAGGAAATCCAAGGTTGGCAACAGAACTTCCTCATATGGCTTTAAAATCAGCACAACCTCTTCCACCAACTCTAGAACCAAGCTGCTTGTCAAGAATGATGTATGGCCTTACGCAATGCACCAAATTTGTTCAGGATGTTTCTGTTTCTAATTCTGCTTGCGTTCCAATAGCTCCATCAACCGTGCCAAATAACGCATATTTTTGTGGTGGCTTGCCAAGTGCTATTGCTGATCAAGTTAGGTGTTGTAATGCTTATATTGGTTATTCGGCGATTATTTCGGCAGCCTTAACTACTCTTTCTTTGATTTGGGATACGGCAAATATCACTTATCAAAATGCCAGAATTTGTGGTCATGATTGGCAAAAATGGGAAGAAGATGAAGATGGAAGAATGGTTAGAGGAAAGGGTGATTACAGAACTTGTTTGGAAAACATGTTTCTAAAAGGTGAATCTTGTAGATATAAATCTTCTGAAAGTACTTTGGGTGATTATTATGTTGAAATTGGTAAAGATCCAAAAGATGCAGTTACTGAAATAAGCAACAAATATTACCGCGAATTTATTTATGGCGGCAAAGAATTTTCTGATGACGAATGTGAAAATCCTTGGACAAAAGAAGAGAGAAAAGAGTTTTTGGGATATACTGGCGATTATCAGAGATATTACATGACTGGCCCCGGAGTTGCTCCAATTTACGCGTGCCAAAGATTTTTGACTAAAGCCAGAACTGATGAAGCAATGAAGGCTTATAATTGCTGCGTTCAAAAAAGTAAAAATTCAATTTGTATTGAGAATAGGGCGGGATTAGGGAAGACGCTAGGTGAGTATAAGCATAAATTTTGTAGAATTGGCTCAAAATGCACGGTCGCAAATGTGAGTTTTTCGGTTTATGAAAGTAAAAAAGAGTCAAATTATGTATGCGCCTCAACTTACTCGGTTTGTCCTTACGACCACTTACTTGGTGGCGGCACCGAAGAAAAAAAATATTACAGCGTTGAGAGTGGAAAAATAGGTCAAACTAAAAATTATTGTCAGTTCATGAAGCATTGCTCAAAGCTTCCAATCACCCCATATTTTCGTACTAGTAGTTTGGAAGGGGCTTTTGTTTCTTCGGCTTGCAAAGACCTAAAAGGTGATGCGCAAAATGTTTATAGTTATAGCATTGATCTCACGCCAGTTAAGGGTCGTAATTTTACAGCTCCAATGGCTCAGTGCTTTAAAGAAACAATGGAAAATTTATTTTTAAATAAGGCAGGAGACACGGTTTGTAACGACTCAAAAGAATCTCCGGATATTAACGGAGTTTGTGTTAGTGGTTATAAATATAAAAAAGGCGAAGAACTTCCAACTGAGGGGCCATTTGAGAAAATTCAACGCTTTTTACAATTTTTTATTAAAGCTTGTTTGGTTGTGTCGGTTACTGCTTTGGGATATAGCATGTTGCTTGCTGTTCCTGGTGTTGTGATAGAAAGAAAAAAGCTGCTAACTTATGTGCTGAAGATGATTCTGGTGATTTATTTTGCGACTGGAAGTGGTTGGAAGGATGGTTTTGCTGATGGTGTAATTGGTGCTTCTGGCGTATTGTCGGATATGGTATTTCAGTTAAATGAAGACAAAGAAGAGAATAAACTTGATGGATGCCAATTCCCAAAATTTAATTACGCCGATAATAATTCGAATACGAAATATGAAAATCCGGCCTATTCGCCAAAAAACGCTTATCTAAGAATTTGGGATACTTTGGATTGCAAGATCACAATGGCTTTGGGCTATGGTCCAGAAGTTTCTGTGCCTAATATTATTTTAATGGTTATTGGTGGTTTGGTTACTGGGGGGGTGGGGTTTATATTTTTTGCGGCTACTTTTATTTTTGGAGCTGTTTTAATTATACTCGCGGTGCAAGCGTTAGAGGTGTTTTTAATTTCAACTACGGCAGTTATATTGCTGCTTTATGTTTCGCCCCTGATTGCCGTTTCTATTATGTTTGAAAGAACAAAATCTATTTTTGACGGATGGGTTAAGGCTTTGTTTTCAGTTATTTTTCAGCCGATGCTTTTATTTGCTTTTCTGGCTATATTTATAACTGTTATTGATAAGTCTCTCATAGGAGATGATGTAACTTTTAAAGGTAGTGGTAAGAATGAGCCAAAGCAAATTCATTGTAATCAGAAGGCTCAAGAAACTAGTGTTTATTGTATTTTTAAAGTGGCGGATATTAAAACTTACAATGGCTTTGAGGCTCTTGGTGTTGGATTGCCAATTTTGATAGGATTAAATCAGGCTAAAATTCAAACTTTAATCAAAGCTGCATTTATAATGGTTATTTTCATGTCATTTTTGAATTCCATAAACGAAGTTAGTAGCGCTCTTTTTGGTTCCGTTGGGCTTATTAGTTCTGATTGGAATAAAAAAGCTGGTAATAGCATCAAAAGCGCTTACGAGTTTGCTAAGGGTGCGCGAAAAAGAGGCTCGAGAGCCTTATTAAAGCATGGATTATCAGGAGCTAAAGCGTTGCGAAGTGGCGTTAAAGCTGTTGGATCGGCAATTGGTAATAAAGGAAAGTCAGTTGCTGAAACTAATATTGCTGATAGGGCTGCAGTTAGTGCTTCAGGTAAAGATTCTGTCGTTAAATCTCCTTCTGCAAGTGATGATGTAACGAGAAGTGGTTCTGAAAATAGCAAAGATTCGTCCGAAAATTCAAAAAATGAAGGAGCTTCTGATAATCATGGCTCAAGCGATAATAAAGCTTCCGATTCTGCGGAAAATAAATCTGACTAAATTAACTTCTAAAGCTTAAATTATGGAAAAAACTGACTCAATTTCTTTGTTAAATTTGATAGCTCAAGCCGATCTAACGGTGCAAATAGTTATGATAACTCTTGCTCTTGCTTCGCTTTGGTCATGGGCTTTGATTTTTGATAAAATTATAAAATTCAGAATTTTGCAAAAAAGGAGCGATAAATTTGAAGAATTATTCGAAAGCGCTGCAAATTTAGATGAAGTTTTGAAAGAGGCTAAAGAGAATGACAATCACCCTTTGGCACGAATTTTTATTGCTTCTTTGAAAGAGTGGAAATCAAGCAATATCAAGCAAATTATTAATGATTCGCCAGAAAAAAAATTATCCTTAAAAGATCGTTTAAGTGCCGTGATGAATGTAGCCGCCAATAAATCGATGATGAAAATGGAAAATGGGCTAAATTTTTTAGCTATTGTTGGCTCAATCTCTCCTTTTGTTGGCTTGTTTGGAACCGTTTGGGGAATTATGAGTAGTTTTCAAGGAATTGCGGTTTCAAAAAATACAAGCCTTGCAGTTGTTGCTCCAGGTATTGCCGAGGCTTTATTAGCAACTGCAATTGGTTTATTTGCTGCAATTCCGGCAGTATTTTTTTACAACATTTTTAGCGCAAAAATTAATTATTTTTCTGAGCGCGCTGCAAACTTCTCGATTCAAATTTTAAATCTTCTTTCTAAAGAATTAGATAGAGGCTAACAAGCCATTTTATTAATTTGTTGCCAATCCTTGTTTGAGTGAGTTGGGATGAATTTTAATTAATTTTTTGTCAATTTTGGCGCTAAATAAATTTGCAATGGCGCCATTTTTTCGATAGCACATCTCGATAATTTTGTCTTTTTGGAAACAACTATCTTTCAAAATTATTTGAAAAAATTGCATTTGTAGAAATGGGATAATTTATTAAGCCACGCAACCGGCATTCTACTTGACAAGCGCAATCCGAAAAATATTTTCGCGCGCCCCACTTTTTCTTCAAAATCAACAACAAAAAATCATGAAAGTTTACTACGACCGCGATGCTGATTTAAACATCATCAAATCGCAAAAAGTTGCTATTATTGGCTACGGATCACAAGCTCATGCCCATGCTCAAAATCTTAGAGATTCAGGTGTTTCTGAAGTAAAAATTGCCCTTCGCGAAGGTTCTGCTTCAATTGCAAAAGCACAAAATGCAGGATTTGAAGTTTTGTCCAATAAAGAGGCTGCTAAATGGGCTGATTTGGTAATGGTTTTAACTCCAGATGAATTGCAGGCTGAAATTTACGCAAATGATTTGCATGAAAATCTTAAAAAAGGCGCAACTTTGGCATTTGCTCACGGTTTAAATGTTCACTTCAAATTGATTAAACCAAGAGAAGATTTGGATGTTGTGATGATTGCGCCAAAGGGCCCTGGACATACAGTTCGTGGCGAATATGTAAAAGGCGGCGGCGTTCCTTGTTTGGTTGCTGTTGCGCAAGATAAATCTGGTAAAGCTTTACAAACAGCACTTTCTTATGCCTCTGGCGTTGGTGGTGGCCGTTCTGGAATTATAGAAACTAACTTTAAAGAAGAATGTGAAACTGATTTATTTGGTGAGCAAGCAGTTCTTTGCGGTGGAGTTACTGCCTTAATTCAAGCTGGTTTTGAAACTTTAACTGAAGCTGGTTACGCTCCTGAAATGGCTTATTTCGAATGTCTTCACGAAATGAAATTGATCGTTGATCTTCTTTATGAAGGTGGAATTGCCAACATGCGTTACTCAATTTCAAACACTGCCGAATATGGCGATTTAACTCGCGGACCTAGAGTTGTTACAGCAGAAACTAAAGCTGAAATGAAGCGAATTTTGGGCGAAATTCAATCTGGAAAATTCGTCGAAGAATTCATGAATGAAAACAAAACTGGTAAGAAAAATTTTGACGCTCTTCGCGAAAAAGGTCGCAATCACCCAATTGAAGCAACTGGCGAAAAACTTCGCGCTATGATGCCTTGGATTGCAAAAAATAAATTGGTTAACAAATCCGCTAACTAAAAAATCAAATTTCTTTCCAAATTAGGGTCTGACCTAAAAAGTCAGGCCCTTTTTAATATCTGCCATTATTGTTTTTTTGCGTCAAATAAGCTTATTGACTTGAAAATTTTGACTTGAAAATGGATCTCGCAAAAAAATATCCCAAATTTAATTACAAAAAACATGTCTAGCGACTTATCAATCTTGATTCTAGCGGCCGGAAAAGGCACGCGCATGAAATCAGATTTGCCAAAAGTGATGCACAAAGTGGCGAATCGCGAAATGCTTAATTTAGTAATTGATGAAGCAAAAACTCTAAATCCTCAAAATATCACGATTGTCATTTCGGAAGAAATGCAAAATTTCTCTGAAAAAATCATCAAATCTCATCCCGAAATTAAAATTTCTTTTTCTTTGCAGAAAGAGCGCAAAGGCACAGCGCACGCAGTTTTAACTGGCATAGAAAATTTACAAAATTTAAGCGGTAAAGTTTTAATTCTTTATGGTGATACCCCTTTAACTTCTTGCGCTACAATGCAAAAAATGATCGAAAAATTGCATGATTTTTCACTTTGTGTTTTGGGATTTGAAGAAGAGTCGGAAAATGCCTATGGTCGCTTGGTGATTGATCAGCAAGGTCATCTTGAGCGCATCGTTGAATTTAAAGATGCTAGCGAAGAAGAAAAAAAAATTGCTCTTTGTAATTCCGGAGTTGTGGCAGTTGATGGAGTGAAAATTAAAGAATTATTGTCTTTGGTTAAAAATAATAATGCCGCTGGTGAATTTTACTTAACTGACATCGTTGGAATAGCTGGCGAATTGGGCTTGAAGCGTACTTTTATTAAAACCTCAGGCGAAGAAGTTTTGGGTGTAAATTCGCGATTTGAATTGGCGAAAGTTGAATCTCTAAAACAAAATCAAATTCGTCGCAAAATGATGGATTCAGGAGTTACGATGCCAGATCCTGCTTCGGTTTATTTTTCTTACGATACTCAAATTGCAAATGATGTAATTATCTACCCTCAAGTATTTTTTGGGCCAAAAGTAAGAATCGCCAAAAATGTTGAAATAAAATCATTTTCTCACATTGAAGGTGCGGATATAAAATCTGGAGCAATTGTCGGTCCATTCGCTAGAATTCGCCCTGAAACTGAAATTGCTGAAAATGTGAGAATTGGTAATTTTGTTGAGGTGAAAAAATCGCAATTAAAAAAAGGGGTTAAGGTCAATCATTTAAGCTATATTGGAGATTGTGAAATAGACGAAAATAGCAACATTGGCGCTGGCACAATTACTTGCAATTATGATGGCTATAATAAATCCAAAACGAAGATTGGGAAAAATGTTTTTATTGGCTCAAATTCGGCTTTGATTGCGCCAATCGAAATTCATGATGGCGCTCTAATTGGCGCAGGAAGCGTTCTTACAAAAAATGTGGCACAAGATGATTTGGCTGTGGCGCGCAGTAAGCAAATCAATATTCAAGAAGGTGGTAAAAAATTTCGTAGCGAAAAATCGCGAGGTAAAAATGTTGAATAAAAGGGTATTCATTTTTTTGCCAATATTCTTACTTCTATCTTTAAAAACTTTCGCCGCTCAACAAATTCAGGAAGTAAATTATTTTGCCTCTCTTCGCTCAAATGAAACCAATGTTAGAGCTGGCCCAGGTCAGAATTATCCAATAAAATTCACCTTTAAATTACGCGAAATTCCAGTGCGAGTAATAAGCGAATATGATAATTGGTTAGAGATTGAAGATTTTGAAGAACAAACCGGCTGGGTTAGTCAAAGTTTGGTAACTAAAAAACGAACTTTAATGGTTAGAACCAAGCAAAGTTTTGTGAATATGCATGGAAAAAATAGCGAGAAATCGCGCATTATTTTTCGTTTAGAAAATAATGTGATTGGCGAATATATAAAATGCTTGGAAGGGTGGTGTGGAATTAAAGTAAATAACAAAAAAGGCTGGGTGCAAAAATCTAATTTATTTGGCAGCGATTAGTCATTCTGAGGTTTTTTTGCTTCACTTTTTTGACGCGGATCAAAATAAAGAAGTATTGGAGCTGAAATATAAATTGAAGAATAAGTCCCAACTAAAATTCCAAAAAATGTTGCACAGCTAAAGCTAAAAAGAGCCTCTCCGCCAAAAATCATTAAAGCCAGAAGCGACACTAAAGTTACGCCAGAAGTTAAAATTGTTCTGCTTAAAGTTGAGTTTGTGCTTAAATTTATCAATTTTGCTAAATCCATTTTTTTATGATTTCGCAGGTCATCACGAATTCGATCATAAATAACCACGGAATCATTTATGGAATAGCCAATTATTGTAAGGATAGCGGCAATTGAGGTGAGGTTAAATTCTAAACCGGTAAAGGCGTAAAAACCAAAAGTTAAAAAAGCGTCATGAATTAAGGCGAATATTCCGCCAACTCCAAATTGCCAATCAAAGCGAATCCAGATGTAAATCATGATAAAAATAAATGACATCACGAGGGCTAAAGCTCCCTTTTTTACAAGCTCTGATCCAACTTGCGGGCCAACATAATCAATTTTGCGATATTCAATTTTAGAAAATTTTTGCGCTAAAAGATCTTGAACTTTTTTAATCAAAACCGATTGATCTTCTTCTGACTTCGCGACACGAATCATTAAGTCTTTGCCATCAATATTTTGTATTTGCACATCTTTAATTTGTGTCGAAACCAAATGGCGAATTTCGGATATTTCATAATCTTCACCTACTCTGGCCTCAATTAAAATTCCGCCAGCAAAATCAATTCCGAAGTTTAGGCCTTTGGCAAAAACAAGAGCGCAAGAGGCAATGATTGAAATCACAGAAAGCGCAAGCGCAATCTTATGAAATTTCATAAAGTTGATTTTAATTCTACTGAAAAATGAGCGAAAGAAAGAAAGCATGACTAGGTTGTCAATTAATCTTGAAGAGGTAGTTGGCGGGACTTGCCCGCCAAGAGGGAATTTGTAAAGCGAGAGGAAAAATTACTTAGAAGCGATTTTTTTGATTGCTGCCGACATTCTGCTTAGCTTTCTGGAAGCGGTATTTAGTTTTAAAACTTTTTTAGTTACGCCGCGCATAATTTCCGGTTCCAAATCTTTAAATGCTTCACGGGCTTTAACTTGATCACCAGCTTTTATGGCTTCATCAACTTTTTTAATGAAAGTTCTAATTCTGCTTTTTCTTGCACTATTTACTAAATTTTTTGCCGAGCTTGAACGAAGAGCTTTTTGAGCTGATTTGGTATTAGCCATTTTGTTTAAGATTTATTTATAACGATATGATTTTGAAGGCCGAGGAAAATATTGGCGCGATTCAATTTATCAAGAAATAAATCATTAAAAAACAGTGGCTATGTCATGAATTAAAAAAGGGTAATAATTTGATCGTGAGATTTTTGTTTTGGTACAATTCTTCTTTTGGGGTGTTGTTATAAATTTGCTATTACAGCCAAAAATATTCGAGCGAAATTTTGAAGGATTTTTTATTGGTTTTGGTTACTTTTTACTAGAATTTAACTTAAGAAAAAAAACGGCAACAACTCCCGAAAAGAGTAATGGTAAAATCCATAATAAAGCATTTTCTTTGTTGGCTTGTGGGTTGATTAAAATATCGGCGCCAAACTGATTTACGAGCTCATTTTTAATTTGATCTGGGTTCTTATTTTCGCTTATTTTTCGTCGAATTAATTGCCGCATTTCGTAGGAAAATTCACTATCAGAATTTTCAATAACTTGTCCTTGGCAGGTCAAACAGCGCACCTCAAGAAAAATTTTCATTGCTAATTTTTCTTGTTCTTCATTTGTCAGTCTAGGCTCTGGTGCTAAGGCAAAAACTTTTAACGGATAAAGAATTGTCAGCAAAATAAGCGTTTTAGCACAAAAAGTTTTCATCAATTTCTCCTTGGAAAATTTTTTGATATCCGCCACTCATTATTACTGGCTTTCCCTCTCCGCCCCAAGATATTTCTAAGTCTCCGCCTTTAAAGCGGGTGATGATTTTTTTAGATTTCGTTATTTCATGTTTTATTGCCAAAATTCCAACCGCACATGCTCCGGTGCCACAAGCCATGGTTTCTCCAACTCCGCGCTCCCAAACTCGAACCTCAATTAAGTTTTCGTTAATTAATTTTGCGAATTCAACATTGGTTTTTTGGGGAAAAAATTCATGAACCTCAACTTTTGATCCAATTGAGAAAAAATCTTCATCGGAAAGATTTTTGTTTAAAAATGTTACGGCATGAGGATTGCCAATGTTTACGCTCGAAAATATGTGATTAAAAAGATTGATTTTTTGTGAATCAATGTCGCTTGCTAAAGGGATGTTTTGCCAATCAAATTTAGGAATTCCCATATTCACCGAAATTGTTTTATCGGTATTTTTTTGGCACTCTAAAATGCCGGCAATTGTTTGAATCTTAACGACTTTTTGGCTTGGATTTTCATCAAAAATTATTGCCGCAACGCATCTTGTTGCATTTCCACAGGCTCCAGATGTTGATCCATCAGAGTTAAAAATTTCCATAAAGCATTGAGCTTTCTCAGATTTTTTAAGAATGATGAATTGATCGCAGCCAATATTTTTGCGATCGGAGATTTGTTGGATTTGCGAGGAAGTGAATTGAAGTGGTGATTTTCTGGCATCAAAAATGACGAAGTCGTTTCCGGCTCCGCTCATTTTCGTGAAGGATGTTTTACTATGATTTGGCGCGGCTAACATAAGTAAAATCTTCTGTTCTTACAATAATTTCTTCGCCAGATTCAATGAAAGGTGGTACCATAACGCGCACACCATTTTCAAGAATAGCTGGTTTGTAAGATGATGCGGCGGTTTGTCCTTTTACTACAGCATCAGCTTGCGCAATTATGGCATTAACTTGCTCAGGTAGGAAAATGGAAATTGGTTTGTCATTGCAAAACTCAACGCGAATATTCATGCCTTCTTGTAGGAATGGCAGTGATTCTCCAACCAATTCTTTTTCAAAATTAAAGCTTTCAAAGCTTTCCATATCCATAACTGAAATTTCGTTTTTGTCGAAATATTGGAATTGAAAATTTCTTTGCTCAACAAAAGCAACATCAACATCTTCACTAGAATTGAAGCGGGTGTTGGTTTTGTTGCCAGTAACAATATTTTTCATTTCAATTTGAATATAAGCGCCACCTTTTCCTGGTTTTACATGTTCGCGCTTTATTACTTTCCAAAGTTGATTTTCGAACTCAATTACATTGCCAATTCTTATTGAGTTCGCATTAGTTTTGCTCATGTTTTTGTTTAAATTGTTAGTTTTTTAGGGGTTAATTTAGGTTTTTTACGATCTCTTCCACAACTTTTTTGGCATCGCCAAATATCATCATAGTGTTGTCGTTAAAAAATAGTTCATTTTCAACTCCGGCATATCCAGAAGCCATAGAACGCTTTACAAAAAATACGGTTTTAGCGTGAGAAACATCCAAAATTGGCATGCCATAAATTGGACTCGTTTTATCAGTTTTTGCGGCTGGATTTGTAACATCGTTAGCGCCAATGATGAAAGCGACATCGGTCGATCTGAATTCTGAGTTAATTTCTTCTAGTTCGAAAACTTTTTCATAATCGATATTTGCTTCCGCTAAAAGAACATTCATATGGCCGGGCATTCTACCTGCAACTGGATGAATGGCAAATTTTACGGAAATTCCGGCTTCTTCGAGAATTTTAGTCATTTCAGCAACTGCATGTTGTGCTCCAGCAACCGCCATTCCGTAACCAGGAACAATAACAACCGAAGAGGAGCCTTTCATTATATGAGCTGCATCTTCTGCCGAACCTTGTTTTACGGGTTTTTGTTCTTTTTGTTCTGAAGATGTATTTTGCGAATTTTCGTTAAAGCCGCTGAAAATAACATTTATAATTGAGCGATTCATTGCTTTGCACATGATGTAGCTCAATATTGCCCCACTTGCGCCAATTAAAGCGCCAGAAATTATGAGTAATTGATTTCCTAGAGTGAAGCCAATTCCGCTTGCCGCCCATCCTGAGTAAGAATTTAACATTGAAACAACTACGGGCATGTCTGCTCCACCAACTGGAGCAATTAAAATGAATCCAATAAAGAATGAAATAATTGTTAAGGTGATGAAGAGAAATTTTGATCCAAAAATTACGAATGCCACGAGAATTAAAGCTAAAGCGATAGCAAAGTTGCGAGAGGCTTTTTTAGGATTTTTAAAAATATTTAGAGTTGATTTCATGTTGCCGTTCAACTTAAGAAAGGCAACAATTGAGCCGGTAAAAGTTATTGCTCCAATCACAACTCCTAAACCCATTTCTATCAAGCTTGAGGTTTTAATTGATTCATTTTCGATAATTTTAAATGAATTTGGCATCCACAAAGCGCAACCAGCGATAAAAACTGCAGCCAATCCAACCAGAGAATGAAAGCCAGCAACGAGTTGTGGCATTGAAGTCATTTTTACTTTTTTGGCGATGAAGTAACCAATAATTCCGCCAATTGCGATGGCTAAAAGAATCATCAAAATATTGTGAACCTGCGGTAAAAAAAGCGTGGTAATTATTGCTAATGCCATGCCAGCAATTCCAAGATAATTGCCGTTGCGCGAGGTTTTTGGAGACGAAAGGCCGTACAGCGAGAGAATGAATAAAATTGCGGAAATTAAGTAAGAAAAAGCAATTAGTGATGACATATTGAAGGTGCTTTAATTGATTTAAATGATGCCGCTTCTTAGGCAGTCGTGAAGGTGTATAATGCCAATGATTTTTTTTCCATCATCAAGAACTAATAGGCTAGTGATGGATTTTTTGTTCATTATTGCAATAGCTTCAACTGCTAAATTATCAGCTTTTGTGGTAATTGGGTTTTGTGTCATGATTTCTTGCGCACTAAGGTCGAAAAAATTTTGATTAATATGACGGCGCAAGTCGCCATCTGTAATGATTCCAATCATTTCATTTTGATTATTCACAACTCCAGCGCAGCCTAAATTTTTTGAAGTCATTTCCAGTAAAATTTCTGGCATTTTTTGTGATTCATGAATTAAGGGAATTTGCGCCTCAATTCTCATCAAATCTTGTACTTTCAGAAAGTTAGATCCCAATTTTCCACCAGGATGAAAAACGCCAAATTTTTCTGAGTTAAATCCTTTTGCTTCAATTAAGCTAACCGCTAAAGCGTCGCCTAAAGCGAGCATCATGGTGGTGGAAGTTGTTGGAGCGTTAACCGAATTTGCTTCTGGAACTGAAGGTAAAACTAAAGGAATTGAGCTGGCTTTTGTGAGTTCTGATTCTAAGCGACGAACGATGCCAATAATTGGAATTTCGAATCTTTTGCAGTAATAAATTATATCTTTTAGTTCTTTGGTTTCGCCAGAATTTGAGAGAAGAATTACAACATCTTCTTGAGTTATCATGCCAAGGTCGCCGTGACTAGCTTCTCCGGGATGAATGAAAAAAGATGGCGTTCCAGTTGAGGCAAAAGTTGCCGCCATTTTATTGGCTATGTGGCCAGATTTTCCCATTCCACTAACTATAACTTTGCCTTTGCAATTTAGTAAAAGTTCAACTGCTTGCATATATTCTTCGCCAAAAAAATCGAGCAAAGATTTTAATCCTTCGATTTCTTTTTCGATGGTTTTTATGGCAGAATTTATGTGGGATTTTTTGTCTTGCATCTTTTGCCTTATGCCTGATTTTGTTGATTGGAAAGCATATTAAAATTTTTTCGCAATTTCACTTATGAACCTTAAAGAGCAAGATATTTTACAGGAATTTATTGCCGCAAAAGCGGTTTTGAAAGGTCATTTTATTTTATCTTCCGGATTGCATTCTGATACTTACATGCAATGTGCTAGAGTTTTGATGGAGCCAAAAAGGGCAGAAAAGCTTTGCGCTGCTTTAGCTAAAAAATTAGAGGATAAATTAGGAAAAAATTTTGCCGATATTGTTGTCGCTCCTGCAATGGGAGGAGTTGTGGTTGGTTATGAAATGGGTCGTCAGTTGGGTTTGCCAACAATTTTCTGCGAAAGGGTAAATGGTGTTTTTGAATTGCGTCGCGGTTTCGAACTAGATTCTTCCATGCGAGTTTTGGTTGTTGAAGATGTGATCACAACGGGAAAATCGTCTTTAGAAACTTACGATTTGGTGAAAAAATTTGGTTCTAAAATTATTGCCGAGTGTTCTTTAGTTGATCGCTCTGGCGATGATAAATTAGAAGAAAAAATGGGCGTTTCGATAGTGTCTCTTTTAAAAATTGATGTGAAAACTTTTGATGCACAAAATGTGCCAGAAGAATTGAAAGGAGTTCCCGCAGTAAAGCCGGGAAGTAGATTTATAAATAAATAAATTAATGAAAATTTACACTAACAAGCTTGAAGAAGTTGTTCTCAACAAGCGTGAAATCAATGTTTCTTTCGAGTTCTTTCCGCCAAAAACTGATGAAATGGAAGAGCGTTTGTGGCAAGCAATTTCAAATCTAAAAAATCTTAAACCAAATTTTGTTTCCGTGACTTACGGCGCTGGTGGTTCAACTCGCGAGAGAACGCATCACACGATTAAAAGAATTATTGATGAAACTGATTTAAAACCAGCTTCGCACTTAACTTGCGTTGCTGCTTCGAAAGACGAAATTCATGAAATTTTACGCAATTATTGGGAAATTGGCGTGCGTCATATTGTGGCTTTGCGTGGCGATATGCCAGCGTCAAGTCCTAATTATCAGCTTCATCCAGATGGTTATAAATATGCGAACGAATTGGTTGCGGGAATTAAAAAAATTGCCGATTTTGAAATATCGGTTGCTGGCTATCCAGAAATGCATCCAGAGGCTAGAAATTTGGATGAGGATATTGATAATTTGAAGCGCAAAGTTGATGCCGGCGCAAATCGAATTATTACACAATTTTTCTTTGATGCCGAAGTCTATTTTCGCTTTGTTGACAAGTGTAGAAAAGCTGGAATTCAGACTCCAATTGTGCCGGGAATTTTGCCAGTTAGTAATGTGAAGCAAACTAAACATTTTGCAAAAATGTGTGGAGCGAAAATTCCAAAATGGATGGATGAAGTTTTTGCTGGTCTTGATGAAAAACAAGATACTCGTCAGTTAATTGCTGGCGTTGTTGCTGTTGAAATGTGCAGAATTTTGCATGATGGTGGCGTTAATGATTTCCATTTTTATACTCTAAACCGTTCAGAATTAACGACGGCAATTTGTCATATTTTAGGGGTTAGAAGCCCGATATAATTGTGTTTAGTGGTGTGATTTTTTTATTTTTGTAATTAGTTTTTCGCTTTCATCTTCTAGCAGTTCAATTTTAACTTTTGCCACCCCGAATTCCTTAAAATCAAGAGCTTCTGCTGCTTTTTCAGAAACATCAATGATGCGATTATTCGAAAAAGGTCCGCGATCATTTATTCGCACTATAACACTTTTATTATTCTTTAAATTTGTAACGCGAACCAAGGAGGAAAGCGGTAATTTGCGATGCGCCGCAGTCATGCTTTCAATGTTATAACTTTCGCCACTGGCAGTTTTATTGCCGCTAAAATTACTTCCATACCACGAAGCCATTCCTGTTTCTTCGTAATTTGTTTTTGATGTTGCTATATAAGAAACTTCAACTGCTTCGTAGTTTTCTGCATTTAATTCTTTATTTTCCTGATCTTTGATGAGGTTTTGATTTTTTCGACTAAAAGCTTGTTCATATTCATCTTGTTCGGCATTGAATTTTTTGAGTTTTTTTAATTCAGAGCCAGCCTGCATTTCTTCCGAAGGCTTTAAGTAATTGAATATTGGCTTGTCGCTTACGGTAATTATCTCGTCTGGAGCGTAATGATTTTGCCATTTTTGCGCTTTTTGCGCTGCAATTTTTTGACGATTTTTTTTACTAGAACAATCGCAGAGAGTTATTGTTAATAAAGCGATTAGAAGTGTTTTTTTGATTATCATGAAGCGCGTTAATTTTTTAAAAAAGCGCCTTTGGGGATTGGTGATATTTGCGAGATTTTTTGAAAAACAAATTCCTCTTGATTTGTTGCTGCTAAATCATTTTTTGTGATTAGAAAAATTCCATATTCAGCAAAAAAATTTGCGATTAAATCTCGTCCTAAAAGCCCTAAAAGCCTACGCTTCGAAGTTAGAAATATTTTGTTTCTAATGATGAAGCCAAGTTCTTGGCAAAGATTTTCAAAGTCTTTTATTGAACAGAAGTGAATATTGGGAGTTTCGTACCATTGAAATGGAATCGTTTCATTTACGGGCATTGTCCCTTTGAAAAGTAGGTGAAATCTGGTAGCAAAATGGGCGAAATTTGGCAGCGAAACAATTGCGAAATCGGCAATTCGAAGCATTTCAGTTAAAATTGCTTTTGGATTTTTTGTGGCCTGAAGAGTTTGGCTTAATATTGCGTAATCAAAGCTGCGATCGGGATAAAAATTTAAATCATTTTCAGCGTCACCCTGAATTACCGAAATGCCGCGACTTAAAGATTTTCCAACTAATTCTTGCGATATTTCGAGGCCGCGTGAATCGGCATTTTTTGTTTTGGTTAAAAATTCAAGCAGCTCGCCATCGCCGCAACCAATATCGAGAACTTTTTTGTTTGGCTCGATAAGTTGTGCAATGATTTCCAAGTCATATCTGATTTGGTTTTTGACAATATTTTGTCCGATAGAATTTTTCATATTATTGATTGATAAATCCAGAAATGGCGCCACTTAAAGTTGCGTTTTCAATTAAAAATGAATCATGGCCGTGATAACTTTTTATGGTAAATTCGCTAGTATTAATGCCGCACGCAATTAAGGCGTGAGTGATTTTTTTGGTTTCGGATGGTTCAAAAAGCCAGTCGTCAGAAAATGAAATTAAGCAAAATTTCCCATTTTTATTTTTTGCAAAATCAATGAAGGCGTTGCTTAATTTGCCGTTAAAATCTGATTCTAAGTCGAAATAATTAATGGCTTTCGTGGTGTATAAATAAGAATTGGCATCAAACCTTTCAACGAAGCTCATTCCTTGATGATGAAGATAGCTTTCAACCTGAAATTCGGGATCAAAATTAAAAGAAAAAGAGTCTTTATTTTGCAAATTTCGTCCAAATTTATTTTGTAGCGATTCTTTTGAAAGGTAAGTAATATGGGCGATCATTCTTGCTACAGCCAAGCCTTTGCTCGGATATTTTTTTTCAAGTAGATATCGTCCACCACACCAATTTGGATCTGCCATAATTGCTTGGCGACCAGCTTCATGAAAGGCTATGTTTTGCGGGCTGTGTCGATAAGATGTTGCAAGCAAAACAACGCGCTGAATTTTTTCGGGAAATAAAATTGACCAAGTTAAAGCCTGCATGCCGCCAGTTGAGCCGCCAATTATCGTATGAATTTTATTTATTCCAAAATGTTCAATTAAAAGATTTTGCGCCGCCACCATATCAGCAACTGTAATTAGCGGAAAGTTTAGGCCGTAAGGTTCATTAGTTTCTGGATTTATGGTTTTTGGCCCAAAAGATCCCATGCAACCGCCAATTATATTTGAGCAAATAACAAAATATTTATTGGTATCGATTGGCTTTTCTGGACCAATCATAAATTCCCACCAACCTTTCTTTTGAGTAACTGGATTTGTTGAGGCAACATATTGATCTCCAGTCAAAGCGTGGCAAATTAATATGGCATTTGACTTGTCGGAGTTAAGTTGGCCGTAAGTTTGATAGGCTAATGGAAAATTTTTTATTTCCACGCCGCTTGAAAGTTTTAAAGGCTTTTCATGCGCTAAAAAAACAATATCACCAATTTCAAATTCTTTGTAATTTGGGCCGAAGCTTGACTTAACTTTCATTGTTTTTTGATATGAAAAATTGGACAAAAAGACAATTTTTTTAGATTTATATGAGTCAAAATCAATTAAATAAAACTTACGAAAACTCTTTATTGGCGCTGCGTCAAGAAATTGATAAAATTGATGAAGATTTGCTTGCTTCTTTGCAAAAAAGAATGGCGGTTGTTGAAAGGGTTGCTGACTTAAAAAAGCAAAATCAGGAAAAGTTTTTTATTCGCTCAAATCGCGAAGCTGACATGATTAAGAATTTGATTGATAAGTCGCAAAATTCATTGCCAAAAAATCTAATTATTAATCTTTGGCGAAAAATTATAACCGCGGCAAATATGCATGAACAGCCGCTTCGCATAGCAATTCATAATGAAAATAATTGCGCCAAAAAATCAGCTTTAGTTGCGCAATATTATAATGAGTTTGTGCCATTATTTAATTTTGACAGTCCAACAAAAGTTATTGCCGCTTTGCAAAAAAATGAGGCAGAAATTGCGATATTCGAAATTCCTAATTCAAATTCGGAAGAAAAAAGAGATGATCAAAAGCAAAATTGGTGGATTTCTTTAGCCAATAATAAAGATGGTTTTCGGGTTTTTGCGATAATTCCATTTTATAAAATTGATGGCGAGGAAAATGGCTTAAAGTTAGTTGCCGTGGCGGCTAAAAAGGCTGAAAAATCAAGTTCTGACTTTACCTTAATTTGCGTTGAGGCTTCAAGAGAAGTGACCAAATCACAAATTTTGTCTGAATTGAAAAAATCAGATTTGGCGCAAAAAAATGAAATTAAAATTTTAAAAAGCGCAGAAACAAACCAAATTGAGGGAATTTTATTTCATCTTGTTGAAATTGCAGGTTTCGTTGAGGACGGTGATGAAATTTTGCAAAATTTTATGCGCTCAAAAATTAAGCCATATGCAAGAGTTCTGGGTCATTACGCTGCGCCAATAAAAATTGATTAATTTTGAAATAATGCTTTGCCTTTGCTTGACAAAAAGAAAAGCCTTCGCACAATGCGCCGCGCTCTTCAAACCTAGTTAATTCATTTTCAAGAAAAGTCATTTTTCTTAAAAAATTTTAAAGGGAAAATTCTTCGCAGAAAATCCTTTAAAACCAATGGAATTAACACCTTAAAAATCATTAAAAATGTCAAAAAGAATTGCTGCTAAGAAAAAAATTAGCAGAAAATTGGGCGCGAGCCTTTGGGGTCAAGCGAAAGATCCATTCAATAAGCGTAATTACAAGCCGGGTCAACATGGTGCATCTTCAAAAGGAAGAGGAAGTGACTACGCGGTTCAGCTTCGCGCTAAACAAAGAATGAAATTTTGTTACGGAAACATTTCTGAAAAACAATTTTTCAACACTTTCACTTTAGCTTCTAAGTCAAAAGGTGATGTGAGTGAAAATTTCGTTGCACTTCTTGAAAGCAGATTAGATTCAATCGTTTATCGCGCTAATTTTGTTCCAACTGTTTTTGCTGCTAGGCAGTTCGTTAATCACAAGCATGTTACTGTTAATGGTAAAGTTGTGAATATTTCTTCTTACAAAGTAAAAATTGGTGATCTTGTTGAGGTTCGTCAGAAATCTCGTAAGCTTGCAATTGTGATTGAATCTTTACAAAAAATGGAGCGCGATGTGCCTTCTTATTTAGTTTTGGATAAAGAAAATCATGCAATTAAATTAAATGCAAAACCAGCTTTTTCTGAAGTTCCTTATGCAGCAGAAATGCATCCAAATTTGATTACAGAGTTTTACTCTCGTTAATTTTAGTCGCTTAGTAATAAACAAAAAATCCGTCACTTTTTTAAAAAGTGGCGGATTTTTTTTGTGTAAATTTTGCATTTTTAGTTACAGAAAAAGCCTGTTAACTTATTTGCAAAGCCTCTTTTATCGCCGAATCAAGATTTGAATATTTGAAGGTAAAATTCTCATCAATTAAAGCTTTTGGATAAACCTTTTGTCCTTCAATTAGAAGCTCTGTGGCCATATTTTTGTAAATTAATTGTAGTACAAATTTTGGTATTTTAAAGAAACAAGGTCGGTGCAAATTTTTGGCTAAAATTTGTGAAAATTCATAATTATTACTGTGGTTAGGAGAGGTTATATTAAAGGCTCCGCAGCTATTCTCATTTTGCATGAGATGAATTATTGCATTGACGGCATCTTCAACATGAATCCAGCTAAAATATTGATTACCGGAAGCTATTTTTCCGCCAAGACCAAATTTAAAAGCGGGCAACATTTTTTTGATTATTCCGCCATTTTGACCAATAACAACGCCAGTTCGTAAAATAATTAGGCGCGTTTTTTGCTCTGATTTTTTGGCGGCATTTTCCCAGTCAAAGCAGATCTTTTGCGAAAAATAATTTTGCGTTGTTGGTGAAGATTGTTCATCAAAAGTTTTGGTTTCTGATGTTCCGTAATAGCCAATTGCTGAGCCGCTTATAAAAATTTTAGGAGGATTTTTGCTTGAATTTATTTTGTCTGAGATTTGTTGCGTTAAGTTGATGCGGCTTGTGTAAATTTTATTGCGTTTATTTTCGCTCCAGCGTTGTGATATTGGTTCTCCAGCTAAGTTTATAACGATGTCAAAATTGAAATCGATGTCATTTAAATTTCGGATGAATTGTAAATTCTTGTGATTTTTTTGTAGTGGTTTGCGGCTTAAAATTGTTAAATTGTAACCCATTTCTTGTAATTTTAGGCAAAGCTTTGATCCAATAAATCCAGTTCCTCCGGTGACTAAAATGCGTTTTTTAAGCATAAAATTTTTTAATTTTTGTGGTTAAATTTTCGGCGGCAAACCAAACATCTTCTATGCGAGAATTTGTTGCCCAATCGCTGCTGGCAGCAATTTTATTTTGAGGGTCAAAAAAAATTTCTTTTCCTTTTTCTTCAATTAAAGCGTAACGCCAGCGATGAAGTGATTTGTAGGTTGCTTCTTGATAATTCAAATTGGTTAGTTTGGTAAAATTTTGGCATAAAATTTCTTCAACTTCATTCTGATCTCTTTCTAAATTTTTCTTTGTCCAAGAAGCGCGGGTATGAATTACCAATGATGTAGAGCTAGAATTGCGCATTGGTTTGCTAGAATTTACGGAAATTAATTTAATTGGATTGTTACGCACTTTGGCAAAAATCCAGTCATAATTCCATTCACTTTCAAAGCCAAGCATCATTGCGTAGCAGGGCTGCATCTCTATTTCTGCAACATTAAATTTATCGCCAAAAAGATTTTTGGTTTGTGCTGGAGGCGCTGTTGAAATAACAAAATCATAACTTCCTAAATTATTGCCATTTGTGGCGTATAAATTCCAAAAATCATGCTGCTGATTACCGAAAGGGGCAACCTCAATTCCGCAGGCAATATCAAGGTTTGCAGCTAGTTTTTTGCAAAGACTATTCATATTTGGTGCTGCAACTAGATGAGTTTCAAACCAGAAACGCGAAGTTATTTTTCCGCTATTTTCAAGATTTATGGCTTTGCCAATCCATGGCGCAACATCACCAGAATCAAGAAAAGGTCGTAGAAAGTTTTGAAAATCTTTGCTGCGAGCTGTAAAACATTGGGCGCCATGATCGAAAGCAAAATTTTCATGGTAACGAGTTGACATTCTGCCGCCAACTCCGCGCGATTTTTCAAAAATTTTTACGCTGGCAATTTCTTGTAAATTTCGCGCTAAAATAATTCCTGAAATTCCAGCTCCAATTATTGCTATTCTTGGCTTGGTCATGTTTGGTAAAATTTTAAAATTTGATTTGCAAAAATCGGTTCGAATATTTTTTGGCAATAATTCTAATTTATAGCTCAGCGTTGCGATCTATTTTTTCTAAATAAATTTCTGCCTGTTCGATTATTTCTTGGCGCTTTTTTTCACTCATTTTATGCCAAGTTGGATAAACAAATTTTAGGCGCTGATTGCCTTTTAGTTTGTCTTCGTGGCTTTGCATAAAATTCCAATACAGAGAATTAAATGGGCATGATTTTTCGCCAACGGTAATTTCGGGATCAAATTTACAAGATTTACAAAAGTTGCTCATGCGCGAAATGTATTTGCCACTCGCAGCATAAGGTTTGCTAGCCATTATTCCGCCATCGGCATGAAGTGCCATACCAATTGTATTGGGAACCTCAACCCATTCGAAAGCATCAGCATAAACCGATAAATACCAGTGATGAACTTGTTTTGGATCAATTCCAGTAATTAAAGCAAAATTTCCAGTTATCATCAGGCGTTGAATATGATGAGAGTAGGCATGTTCCTTTGTTTGTTTTATAGCTTCGTTTAAGCAAATCATTGTAGTTTTTTTGCCCCAAAAAAAATCAGGCAAATTTCTTTTTGCGGCAAAGAAATTATATTCAACATATTGCGGCATGAACAGCCAGTAAATCCCGCGAACATATTCGCGCCAACCAAGAATTTGACGAATAAAGCCTTCAACTGCATTTAGCGGCGCTCTTCCTTCCAAATAGGCCATTTGCGCCATTTCGCAAATTTCCAATGGCTCAATCAATCCAATATTTAAGTAAGACGATAAAAGTGAGTGGTAGAGATAAGGTTCATTCAAAACCATGGCATCTTGGTAATCGCCGAATTTTGGCAATAGTTCTACAATAAAATGATGCGCTTCAATTAAGGCTTGTGAGCGATTAACCGCAAAATGAAATGGAAGTAAATCGCCAAAATTTTCAGGAAATTTTTGTGCAACTAAATTTAAAACTTCGCGCGTAATTTCATCTTTTTGATGCGAAATTCTTTTCGGTGATTTCATGCCCAATTTTGGCGATTTACGATTTTCGTTATCGTAATTCCATTTGCCGCCAATTGGCTTATTTGTTGCGTCGAGCAAGATTTTATATTTTTTACGCATTTCGCGATAAAAAAATTCGAGACGCAGCTCTTTTTTATTTTTTGCCCATTTTCGGAATTCATTTTGCGAGCATAAAAAGCGCGTATCAGTAAAAATTTCAAAAGGAATGCCGAAGTTTTTTTGCCAAGTTATAATTTTTTGCCAAACGCGATATTCTGAAGGTTCGGTAAGGCAAATTTTTTGCGGATTATGAATTTTTATGGCGCGTTTCAATTCTTCATCAAATGAGCCGAGGTTTTTAGGGTCATCAAGCTTGATGTAATCAACTATGAAGCCGCGATTTTGTAGATCTTTGGCAAAATGACGCATCGCTGAAAAAATGAAGGCAATTTTTTTTGGGTGATGCCATGCATAACTTGCTTCTTCCATTACTTCGCACATTAAAATTATATCTTTTTTGGGCGAAAAGTTGGCGAAGTTTGGTAAATTGAAAGAAAGTTGATCTCCAAAAATGAAATGCAAGGAGGTCATTATTTTCTAAAAATTGTGGTGTTTTTGATGCGTAATTGCGCTGGCGCGATGCCAAAAAAATCTTGTTTTTGAAAGCCTTGATCGGCAAAAAAATTGAAAATTTTTTGATAATTTTTGCGCTCTGAATCGTCTAAAATTATAGCTCCTTCTGGTTTTAAGGCTTGAATTGCATTTTTGGCGCAATCAAATCTTTTTAAAGAATCGATGATTATTAAATCAAATTTCTCGCTGAAATTGTTGGGAAAATTTTCATAAAGTGAATTTTGCAAACCATCTTCCATCAAATGTATTTCAACATTTTGGCAGTTTTGAGGTAGTTTTTTACTGATAATTTCTAACCATCTTTTGTTCGTTTCTAAGCCGATAACTTTTTTGGCTAATTTGCTAAAAAATATTGTTGAAGCGCCGCAGCCAAACTCAAAAATATTTTGATTTTTTGTGGTGTTTTTTTGCAGAAAATCGATGGCTGGATAAGTCATCCAAGGTAATGGATTGCCATTTTGATCTTGAGAAAAGCCTTCAAGAAAAGAGTTTTTCCATCCGGCTTTATTTTCTTCAAATTGTTGACGAACTAGCTGTTTTTTGCCAAGTACCATAAAACAGTTTCTTTTAAGCGCTCAGAAAATTCTTTCGATGGTTTGAAGCCAAATTCTTTTTCAACTTTTGAATTGCTAATTGCGTAGCGTCTATCGTGACCCATGCGATCAGTTACAAATTGAATTTGATTTTGATAAGACTTGCCATCCAGCCTTGGTTTTACTTGATCTAAAATTTCGCAAATTTCTTTAGCCACATCCAAATTTTCTTTTTCACATTCGCCGCCAAAGCAATAAGTTTGTCCAACCAAGCCTTTTTGTAGAGCCATAAATATGCCGTCAGCATGATCTTTAACAAAAATCCAATCGCGAATATTTTTACCATTACCATAAATTGGGATGATTTTGTTAGAAATTGCGGAAGTGATTACTGTTGGAATTAGTTTTTCATGATGTTGATGCGGGCCGAAATTATTTGAACAATTTGTGGTAATTGTTGGTAAGTTATAAGTTTCAAACCAAGCGCGAACTAAATGATCTGAAGCTGCTTTTGAGGCTGAATAAGGTGAATTTGGTTTGTAAGGATTTTCTTCGTTAAATTTTGGATCGGTCATTGAAAGCGATCCATAAACTTCATCGGTTGAAACATGTAGAAAGCGAAAAGAGCTTTTTTTGTCGCCATCAAGGTTTTTGTAGTAGGAAAGGGCGCAGTTTAGTAAGTTAAAAGTACCAACAATATTTGTTTGAATGAAGCTTTCCGGAGCTTTTATTGAATTATCAACATGTGATTCGGCGGCAAAATTTACGATAAAATCGATTTGTTCTTCTTTTAATATTTTGGCAACCAAATCGTGATCGGCGATATCTCCTTCGACAAGTTTGTAATTTGGGTTATTGGCGACATTCTCAAGGTTTTTTAGGTCGGCGGCGTAGGTTAATTTGTCAAGCACGATAGCCTTGTCACCAATTTGACAAATTTTGGCAACAAAGTGACTTCCAATGAAGCCAGCTCCACCGGTTATTAGATAGTTTTTCATGGAGATTTATGAGAGATTTTTAGAGAAACTTGTGATTAAGTGGGTTCACATTTAGGAATTTTGGATCATAAATCTCAATTTAAAAAACGACAAAATCGCCAAATTAAATCATTAACTTTTCTCAAAATTTATGAGTAATAAAATCTTAAAACTGACAATATTTTTTGCGCTTTTTTCAGTAAATTCTTGGTCTTTTAGTTTTTTTGAAAAGGCCGAAAATGGAGAGAGATTTTATATTTATGGAGTTGGCTCTTCAACTATCTCGCCTTTATTGGCGGCCGTTTCGGAGGAATTTAGTCGAACTCACGCAGCAAAAGGTCTGATTATTGAAACGCCTGTAATTGAATCAACTGGCACAATTGAAGGAATTAAAATTTTTTGCGGCGGATTGGAAAGAAAATATCCCGATTTAGTTAGTGCTTCGCGCCCAATTCAAAATAGTGAAATTCGTCAATGCAACTCTCATAAAGTAAAAGAAATCATCGAGATAAAAATTGGTTATGACGGAATTGTTTTGGTTGGTTCTGATTTGAGTAAAAAAATAAATTTAACGCAAAAACAAATTTTTCTAGCTTTGGCAAAAAGAGTTGTTGACGAAAAAAGCGGAAAATTAATCAAAAATCCTTACAAGAAATGGAGTGAAATTGACCCAAAATTACCAAATGAAGAAATTTTGGTTTATGGCCCTCCAGAAACTTCAGGAACGCGCGATGTTTTTATTGATATGGTGATGACTTCAGTTTGTTTTTCTGATAAAAATTTAATCGCGCTTTATCCTGATGAGCAAAGCAGAAAAGCCGAATGTTCGCCAATTAGAAATGACAATCATTTTATTGAATCTGGTGAAAATGATAATTTGGTTTTGAAGAATTTAAAAAATAATCGCCAAGCCTTCGCCATTGTTGGTTTTAACTTTTTGGTGGCGAATAAAAAAATCGTCCAAGCGGTTAAAATTGATGGCGTTGAAGCTGATTTTGCCAATATTTCTTCAAAAAAATATGCCTTATCGCGGCCTTTATATATCTATTTTAAGAAGGAAAATTTGGTAATGGTTCCGCGCATGGGCGAATTTATTAAAGAATTAATTAGCACTGAAACTTTAGGAAAAAATGGCTATTTAATCAATAATGGCTTGGTTCCACTTGGTGAAAAAGAAATTAGTTTATTGCGTAAAAATATTTTACCTTTGGTTGAATAGTTTGGTGATAATTTTGGTTAAAAATCAGGCGATATTATTACGAACAACTGATTGCGTTATTCGCAACAATAAAAATTTAAAATGCTTAAATTTCTAACAAAAATTCTATTGATTTTGTGTTTATTCGCTCAGCAATCTTGCTTAACGAAAGCTTTGTGGAGTGGAAAATTTTATGATGAAAATATCACGCAGTTTTTTGTTGGTTCTGATGGTCGTTATGTGGCTCTTTTGGGTTCGAGTTATCATTATGTTTTAACTGATAATTCGGGAATTTTTAAAACTATTTTATCTTTAAAGCAAAAAGGAGTGCTTTCGGTCGACCAAGGCAAAACCTCTTTTGATCTCGACAAAAATAATAACATTAAGGGAAAGATTGTAATTCATGGTCCGCATAGTTTGTTGCCGACTGAAGATATTGTGGCATTACAAGCGCTTGGAATTTCTCCGAAAAGCGATGATGAGGTGGTAATTTCTGTAAAATTAACCGGCAGAAGATATGCCGCAAAATATTTAAACTCAGAAATTGTTCGCAGTGACACTTCTTATAAATTTAAAGTTTATTACGACGATCCAAGTTTGGTTAGAGGGGTTGGTAAAGCGGCTGTTACGCCAATTACTGTCGCGGCTGATGCTGTTTTGTTAATTGGAAAAGTGGTGGTTGGAGTTTTTGAGTTATAGCTCAATTTTATTCAAAGGAAAATTCATGGTACAAAATTTATTGCTAGATCAGGTTAAAAAGCCGGCCGATATGCGTAACTTTTCGCTGGAAGAGTTAAAAAGATTGGCGGATGAGTTGCGCAATGAAACGATTTCTTTGGTTTCAAAAACCGGTGGTCATTTGGGGGCTGGTCTTGGTGTCGTTGAATTGACATGCGCTATTCATCATGTTTTTGATACGCCGCATGATAAATTAATTTGGGATGTTGGGCATCAATCTTATCCGCATAAAATTTTAACTGGTCGCCGCGAATTAATGCCGACAATACGCCAGCCAAATGGCATTTCTGGTTTTACAAAAAGAAGCGAAAGTGAGTTTGATGTTTTTGGCGCTGGGCATAGCTCAACTTCAATTTCGGCGGCTTTGGGAATTTCGGTAGCAAAAAAATTTAAAAAAGAAAAATCGCATGTAATTGCCGTTATTGGCGATGGCTCAATGTCGGCTGGAATGGCATTTGAAGCGATGAATAACGCGGGCGCATTGGAAGATGAATTTTTTCATGATAATCGTTTAATCGTGATTCTGAATGATAATGATATGTCGATTGCTCCTCCGGTTGGTGCGATGTCTCATTATTTTTCGCGTCTTGCTGCTTCAAAATCATATTTAAAAATTCGCGATTTAGCAAAAAAAATATCACATAAACTGCCGGATAAAATATCTCGTTTGCCGCGAAAATTCGAAAAAGCTACAAAAGAATGGTGGATGGGTGGCAATATTTTTGAAGAAATGGGTTTTTATTATATTGGTCCAATTGATGGTCATGATTTGGATGTTTTGGTGCCAATTTTGAAAAATATTCGTAATGACAAAGCGACTGATCCAATTTTGATTCACTGCGTTACTGAGAAAGGTCGAGGCTATAATGATGTTATGCAAACTTCTGATAAATTACATGCGGTTGCAAAGTTTGATTTGGAAACTGGGATTCAAGAAAAAACTTCTTCGCAAAATCCAAGCTATTCAAAAATTTTTGGCAAAAGACTAACTGAATTAGCAAAAAAAGATGAAAAAATTTTGGCAATTACAGCGGCAATGCCTTCTGGAACTGGTTTGGATATTTTTGCTAAAGAATTTAAAAAAAGATTTTTTGATGTTGGAATTGCCGAGCAGCATGCCGTTACTTTTGCCGCAGGCTTGGCAACGGAAGGCTTAAAGGCTTATAGCGCAATTTATTCAACTTTTTTGCAGCGCGCTTATGATCAAGTTGTTCATGATGTAGCAATTCAAAAATTGCCGGTGCGTTTTGCGATTGATCGGGCTGGTTTTGTTGGCTCTGATGGTCCAACTCATGCGGGATCTTTCGATATTTCTTATTTAATAAATTTGCCAAATTTTATTTTAATGGCTCCAAGTTCTGGCCAAGAATTGGTTAAAATGATTAACACTGCAAATTCAATTAATGATTGCCCAAGTGCATTCAGATTTCCGCGCGGTGAATCTAGTGAAGAAATCGATTTCTATGATGAGGAAATTTTGACAATAGGTAAGGCGAAAATTTTACAAAATGGCGCAAAAGTTGCTTTAATTTCTTATGGAACAATTTTGGAAAATTCTTTGGAAGCGGCAAAAATATTGAATGAAAAACATAACTTGAAGCCAACAATAATCGATGCGCGTTTTGCTAAGCCTTTTGACAAAGATTTATTTTTGCAAATTGCTCAAAGTCATTCGGCAATTATAACAATTGAGGAAGGAGCGATTGGTGGATTTGGTTCGGCCGTGGCGCAATTTTTTCTTGATTCAGGATTTTTAGATTCAGGGTCTTTAAAATTTCGCTCTTTGGTGATGTCTGATGATTTTATTGAGCAAAATAAAATTGAAAAAATGCGCGATCAGGCGGGAATTGGCGTAAAAAATATTATCGAAACTGCGCTAAAATTAATTAATTAAGGCGTCTAATCAGAATTTACTTTGTTTGATGTAAATTCTTTTGTGAAAATTTAGTTAATTTTCGAAAGATTATTTTGCTAAAACTAACTTCTTGACTTGGCTGAAATGGACCATATTTTGCCGCCCTCTTTTTATCCTCAACTTTTTTACAACACTTCCAAACAAAGGTATTTATGGCTGGAAAACCAAAAGCTTCTAAAGCAAAAAGAAATTCTATTTTATTTAAAATGGTCAGCACTGCTGGCACTGGATTTTTTTATTTAGCTCGTCGCAATCCTAAGCAAAAACAGGAAAAAATGTTATTCTCAAAATACGATCCAATCGTTCGTAAACATGTGGAATTCAAAGAACAAAAGCTTTCAAGCTAAGAACTAAAAAGGTAATTTTAGGCGGACAGAGGTCCGCCTTTTTTTTGTCTGCAATTTATACTTTCTCAAATTATGACTTCTCTTACATCGCTAACATCGCAAATTATTGAAGTGGTTGATCAGGCCGCAATCGCTTGCTACGACTGGATTGGAAAGGGTGATAATAAAGCCGCCGACGCAGCCGCCGTTAAATCTATGCGCGAAACTTTAAATAAGATTGCAATTTCTGGAACCGTTGTAATTGGTGAAGGCGAGCGCGATGAGGCGCCAATGCTTTATATTGGTGAAGAAGTTGGTAAAGGTGGAATGGAGGTTGATATTGCTCTTGATCCGCTTGAAGGAACTACAATTTGCGCAAATGCTGGGGAATCTTCTTTGGCGGTAATTGCTTTTGCAAAAAAAGGCGGATTTTTGCACGCCCCAGATGTTTACATGGATAAAATTGCTGTGGGCGCTGGTTTGCCAGAAGGAATTATTGACTTAGATAATTCTGCCAAAACCAATCTTTCCAATATTGCTAAAGCAAAAAAATGCGATATTTCTGATCTTACGGTTATGATTTTAGAGCGTTCTCGTCACGATGAATTAATTGCAAAAGTGCGCGAAGCTGGAGCTAGAATTCGTTTAATTGGCGATGGAGATGTTGCTGGCGTGATTTCTTGTACTAATCAAGCAGCTAAAATTGATGCCTATATGGGAACTGGTGGCGCTCCAGAAGGAGTTTTGGCAGCTGCTGGATTGCGCGTTATTGGTGGTCAAATGATGGGTCGTTTGATTTTTGGTGATAATCAAAAACAAATTGAACGAGCCAGAAAAATGGGAATTTCCGATCTAAATAAAAAATATACCGCTGAAGAAATGGCGAAAGGTGATGTGATTTTCGCCTGCGCTGGAGTAACTGATGGCTATCTTTTGAATGGCGTAAAAAAAGTTGCCGGTAAAATTTTTGTAAATTCTTTAATTATGGATTCGGCGGCAAAAAAAGTTATAAAAACAACTTCTGAATATTTATAATTTTCTTTTGTAAGAAATTTATTTCCGATCTGCGCCTAGCAAAGTGATTTTAAATCGCTATTTCAGGCTCAATTCAAATTAGTTAATCAAGATAACGCTAGATCAAATTTCTTTTTATCCAAATTTTCCTTAAAAAATGTCTAATATCAAAACCATTTCTCAATATATCAAATCGCTTAATTTTGACCTTCCAAACTCTCCGCAAATTTTTCTAAATCCACAAGACAAGCCTAATATTGACCTTTCAATTGACCTAGATGCCAGAAAAATTTCTGACAATTTTTTTGAGGTTACTTTAAAAATTTCCGCCGATGCTAAAATTCAAGATCAACAATTTTTTAATTGCGAAATACATTACGCGGGTTTGTTTTCTTTGCAGCAAATTGAGGGCGAAATGCTTGAACAGGTTTTGTTAATTTATTGTCCAAATCTACTTTTTCCGTTCATTAGAAGAATAATTGCAAATCTAACTTCGGATTCTGGAATTTCACCTTTGATGTTAGAGCCAATTGATTTTGCCCAACTTTATGCGCGCAGAAAAGAGGCTTCTAAAGCAACTCCAATTAACGATACCAAAAACTAAAATGAAAATTTTGTTTAGTGCTTTTTTGGCAATATTTTTTATTTCTTCTGCGCAAGCGGCCGATATTTACAAAATTGATCCCACAATTTCTTCAGTAAGTTGGAAGGTAAGTCATTTTGGCTTTGCTAATGTAACTGGGAAATTCAGCAAAATAGAAGGAACTATTAACTTAGATGAGAAAAATCCCCAAGATTCCGCGGTTCAAGTTACGATTGATATGTCTAGCATGAATACTGGTTTTAGTAAGCTAGATGATGCTTTGGCTGGTGCGGAATTTTTTAATGTCGCTAAATTTCCAAAAGCTGAGTTTAAAAGTTTTGCAATTAACCCTTCGGCAAAAAGCGCTAAAATTAGAGGAAATTTAACGCTGCTTGGCATTACAAAGGCGATTAATCTTGAGGCTAAATTGAATAAGATTGGAATTAATCCAGTTACCCAAAAAAAAACGGTTGGTTTTACGGCTAAATCTGTTTTCAAGCGCTCAGATTTTGGTTTAAAATTTGGTTTACCAAATATCGCAGATAAAGTTGAAATTGAGGTTGAAATTGAAGCTAATTTAATTGGCTCAACTGCTGAAAATTCTGGCGATAGCGCTTCTAGGGCTGGTGAGTGGAAAATCATTCCAAGCAAAAGCAATATTTCATTTCAGGCCAAACAAGAAGATTCTATAATCTCCGGCAAGTTTAAAAAATTTAGTGGCAAAATCATTTTTGATAAAAATCTTTTGTCGAAAAGTTCGGTCGAAATGAATATCGACACTTCATCAATTGATATGCCTTTTGCAGAAGCATTGGCAACAGTTTCTGGTAGTGACTGGTTGGCAATATCATCTTTTCCAAAAGCAGTTTTTAAGGCTGATAAATTTGTAGCGCTTAGTACTTCGCAAACCTTTGAGGGGAGCGGAAATTTAACAATTAAGGGAAAAACCGTTCCAGCAAAAATTACCTTCACATTTCCACAATATGATTCAAGTCACGCTCGCGCTGAAGGTAGCGTTGCAATTAAGCGCAGCGCCTTTGGAATTGGTAGTCGTGATGTAAAAAAATCTAATGGCGTTGCTGATGAAGTTTTGATAAATTTTGTTATTGAGGCTGAAAAATAACTTCTTTTTTTGAAGAATTTTAACTCAATTTGAATGAAATTGCGATAATTTGTTAATGCGTTAAGGTGCTTAAGATAAGTGCTTACTGATCTTATTTTTTCTAAATGTTCAATTTGGTGGTTAAAATCTTTCTTCCGCTAATTTTTTAAATCAAATTAATCAATTTATGTCTTACAAAACAGTTATTGGTATTGAAAAAATTTTAAAATCACTTCCGCATCGTTACCCAATTTTATTGGTTGATAAGGTTGTTGAGCTTGAGGTTGGTAAAAAGATTGTCGCTATCAAAAATGTAACTTTTAACGAGCCACATTTCATGGGTCATTTTCCAGATCATCCAATCATGCCGGGTGTTTTGATTATTGAGGCAATGGCTCAAGCTGGGGCTTTAATGGTTACTTCGGCCCCTGATTTTAAAGCTGAAGAAAAGTTGGTGTATTTTATGTCAATTGATGGTGCGAAATTTAGAAAACCAGTGATTCCTGGTGATGTTTTAGAATTGCATATTGAGGCAATACAAAATCGCGGGGCGGTTTGGAAGCTTTCTGCCGTTGCTATGGTTGATGGTCAGAAAGTTTCGGAAGCGCAACTTTCGGCAATGATTGTTGATAAAAATAAGGCTTAATTATGACAAAAAAAATTCACCCAAATGCTGTGGTGAGTGCGAAAGCGCAAATTGCAGATAATGTTGAAATTGGTCCTTTTTGTGTTGTTGGAGACGATGTTAAGATAGGCGAGGGTACGGTTCTGAAGTCGCATGTTGTAATTGATGGCGATACGGTGATTGGAAAAAATAATGTAATTTTCCCTTTTGTCTCAATTGGCCTTGAACCACAAGATTTGAAATTCAAAGGCGAAAAAGCTCGAGTCGAAATTGGTGATAATAATAAAATTCGTGAACATGTAACAATTCATCTTGGAACTCAAGATGGAGCAATGGTTACTAAAGTTGGTAGTAACTGTCTATTGATGGTTGGTGTTCACATCGCCCATGACTGCGTAATTGGAAATAATGTGATTTTCGCTAATAACGCAACTTTAGCTGGGCATGTTGAAGTTGGCGATCATGTTGTTATTGGTGGCTTGTCGGCAATTCATCAATTTGTCAGAATTGGTTCTGGTGCAATGATTGGTGGCATGTCTGGTGTTGAAAGTGATGTAATTCCAAATGGTTTAGTAATGGGAGAGCGCGCTTCACTAGCTGGTTTAAACCTTGTTGGTTTGAAACGCCGCGGAGTTTCGCGCGAAGAAATTCATGCTTTACGCAACTTTTTTAAAAAACTCTTCCTTGAAGAAGTTGGAGAATTTTCATCAAGAGTTAAGAATTTGATGCAAGATTCTGAAAGTCAGATTGTTCGCGAAGTTATTTCTTTTATTCAAAGCGAATCAAATCGTTCTTTTTGTCAGCCAAAAGAAGTAAAAAATTCTAATTAGAATGCGTGAAGTTTGTCTCGATATAGAAACCACAGGTCTTGATCCGCGTGATGGTCATAGAATTGTTGAAATTGCCGCAATTGAGCTGGTTGATCGAGTTAAAACCGGTAAATTTTTTCATTCTTATGTAAATCCGCGTCGCGATGTGCCGCAAGAGGCATTTGCAATTCATGGAATTTCAACAGATTTTTTGCAAGATAAGCCAATTTTTAACCATGTTGCTTACAAATTTTTAGATTTTGTGCGCGGTGCAAAATTGGTAATTCATAACGCCGCTTTTGATACCAAATTCATCAATTACGAACTTGCCATGCTTGGAATTGATAAGTTAGACATGGCCAATGTGCTTGATTCTTTGGCGATTGCGCGCAGCAAATTTCCGGGATCGCCAGCTTCTTTGGATGCCCTTTGCAAAAGATTTGGAATTGATCTGTCAAAAAGAACTAAGCACGGAGCTCTTTTAGATACTGAATTGCTTTGCGATGTTTATATTGAGTTGATGGGCGGAGCGCAAGGCGGATTGGCTTTTGAGGTAAAAAATCAAGTTGAAAAAAAGAGTGAAAGTTCACCTGAAATTGAGAGAATCGAGAGTAAAAAATTTCTTCCCAAGCGCGATTTTTTAATTCCAGAATCTGAGCTAAAAAAACATCAAGAATTCATTCTAAAAAATTTCAAAAGTAATTTTTGGGGATATTAATTTTTTTTAGAATTTCTCGCTAAACCCAATAAAATAAATGCTCACCAGCATAAAAAAATATTTCACTATTGGCGACTTGTCGCAGCAAGATTTTTGGCTTTGGCCACCAATATTTTTTGCTTTCGGAGTTGTTTTTTATCTTTGCTTTAGCGAGGCATTTGCGGCCGAATTTTTTAAAATAGCTGCTTTGTTTTTTAGCGCGGCAATTTTGGCATTTTTAAATAGAAAATCTTTAAGATTTCTTGTCTTTGTTGCTTGTTCGTTCTTTTTGGCTGGGTCTTTTTATGGCTTTTATTACGATAAATTTTTTAATAATTACACCAAAATAACCGGCAAAATTTATGTCGATGTTTTGGGTAAGGTTGATTCATTGAGATATTTCGCCAATCCGGTTAATGGCAATAATGGCGCTAATATTACGCTCATTAATCCACAAATTTTTAAAGCAGATTTTTCGACAATAAAAAAAGAAAATTTCAAAAAAATTAAAAAGAAGGTCAAAAAAAAGATCAAAAAGAAAAAAGTTAAAAAAAAGACGAAGAAAAAAACTAAAAAAAAGTCGTCAAAGCCAAAGCTGGATAAGTTGGAAGATGAAGAAAAGTTGGGTAAAGTAAAATTAAAAAAATCGCATAAAAAATCAAAAAAGAAGGTCAAAAAGAAGCGCAAAATTTCGACGAAAAAAATCGAAAAAGATTACTTAAATTTGGCTGAATACCAAGAAATTGACCGAAAATTTTTGGAAAGAAAAAAAAATTACCAACAGGTTGATTGGTTTAAGATTAATGGTCGCGAGGTTTTGCCAAATGCGCCGCCAAAAATTTCACTTAATTTAGTTAAAAATTATTCAGTGGTTGCCATTAACGATGTTATTGCGGTCAAGGCTTTGTTAGAGCCGCCAAAAGGTAAAGAATTTCCTGATGATTTTGATTTCAAGAATGACGCTATTTTTAAAAAAATTGGATCTTACGGCTTTGTAATTGGTGAGGCGAAAGTTTTAAAAAAAGCAAAAATTGAGAATTTGCAAGAATGGTTTTTGTCTTTGCGCGATAAGATAAATTTAAAAATTTCTGCGCATTTGGATGGTGATGAAGCGGCAATTGCAAAGGCTTTTTTAATTGGCGATCAAAATGAAATTTCAGCGAAGTTGATGGCCAAAATTCGTATTTCTGGTTTGGCGCATTTATTGTCAATTTCTGGTTTTCACCTGTCTTTAGTTGCCTCTATTTTTTTTATATTGGTTCGTTTTTTACTGTCGCGTAGCGAATTTTTGGCTTTGAATTTTGATTTAAAGAAATTTGCCGCTATCGCCGCCGTTATTTCTAGTTATTTTTATTTACAAATTGCGGCTTCGCCAATTCCTGCTCAACGCGCATTTCTTGCGGTTTTATTTGTTTCTGCGGCAATTTATGCCAACCAAAAAATTAACCAAAAAAGGGCAATAATTTTTGCAGCATTTTTGCTGATTTTGTTAAATCCACGCACCATTTTTAGTTTAAGTTTTCAGCTTTCTTTTGTCGCTGTTTTGGCTCTTTCTGGCTTTATTCTGAAGGCGCAGAAAGTATATCAGCGCAAATATTTTCTGCGCACATTATTTTATTTACGGCAGATAATTTTTGCTTCTTTTGTGATTCAAATAGCAACTGCGCCATTCTTAATTAAATCTTTTGGCAATTTTTCAACTTATGGTTTTTTAGCTAATGTTTTAGCTGTTCCGTTGGCAACATTTTGGATTATGCCATGTGGATTTTTAGCGTTGTTTTTGATGTTTTTTGGTGCGGAGGGATATCCACTAATCTTGATGGCAAAAGGTATTTCTTTAATTGAGAAAATCGCTGTTTTGAGTGCTGATTTTGATTATGCTAATTTTGCCAATTTAAAAATTTTTGAACCAGCATTTTTATTAGCCGTAATATCGTTTTTATTAATTTGTTTGGCGAAAAATCTTTTTAGAAAAATTGGCTTTATATGCTTTTTATTGTCTTTTTTTGGAGTTTTTTGGGTGAAGAAGCCGCAAATTGCTTTTGCTAAAAAGCAGGATTTTTTTGTTATTTATAATGAGGAAGAAGGGCCGATTTTTTCAAAAGAATTACGCCCTTCAAAACGAAGAGAGGCTTGGGTTAATTGGTTTGGTGGCGATGAGTTTAAATCATTAAAACAATATCCAAATCAAAAAATTATTTGCGATGATTATAATTGCAAAATTACCCATCCGCAAAAAATTCTTGTTTTGCTTAAGCGCAATAAAACTGCCGAAATTTGTAAAAATGATTTTAGTATAATCGTTAATTTAACCTCAAAATATGAGCTTCCGAGCTGCATTTCTGAGAATAAAATTATTATTGATAATCGTGATTTTTATGAAAATGGTGGCTACTTTTTTTATGAAAAAGATAGAGAAATTCTGGTGAAAAATGCTGCGGGAAAAACTTTTTTAGTGAAGAAGTGAATTGATGGTGACCCCAACGGGATTCGAACCCGTATTACCACCGTGAAAGGGTGGTGTCCTAACCGTTAGACGATGGGGCCAAAAGAGGCTTTGGCGCAAAGAGGGGGCGCAAATTATTTATCTGTTTAAAAAAGGCAATAGGCTTATTTAAAAAAATATCGGGTAATTCGTTACCAATCATTTATTAGTTTTTTGGTCTTAATGGCGATTTTGAGATGACTCAGGTCTAATTCTTGAATTGTTCGTGAATTATTCTTTCTTCAAGAGAGTGATTTGGGTCGAATAAAATGGTGAATATTTTGCTACTATCTTCGGAAATTGTAACTTCGGCAACATTTTTTACTTCAATGAAGTCGGCGGTTGCGCTTACGGGGCGTGAATTTGGATCGATTATTTTTAGATTTATTGTGCTATTTGATGGAAGTAAGGCTCCGCTCCAATTGCGAGGGCGAAATGGGCTTATTGGGGTAAGGGCGAATATTTTTGAGCCAAATGGGATTATTGGTCCGCCAGCCGATAAATTGTAAGCAGTACTGCCAGCTGAGGTTGAGACTAAAATTCCGTCGGCCGCAAGATTTTCAATTCTTTCTTGATCGTTAACAAAAATTTTAATTTTTGCTGCTTGGCTTGATTGCCTTAAAAGAGAAATTTCATTAATTGCAATATGGTTGTGAATTTTATTATCTATATCGAAGGCTTGCATTTTTAACGGGTGAAGCCTTGATTCTTGTGCATTTTCAAGTTTTTTAAGAAAGGAATCTTGACAAAAGGAATTCATTAAAAATCCAACCGTTCCGCAATTGACGCCATAAATTGGTAAATTTTTATTCTCAAAATCGTGCAGTAAGTGAAGCATTAAGCCGTCGCCACCAATCGCAATTACCAGATCAATTTCGGAAGTGTTTTCGTGATTTTCGCTTAAGTCTTTAAAGTTAAAATTTTTGTTCAGAAAATTTTTTATTTCTTGGGCGCGATGATTATTTTTAGCGGCTATGATCGCAATATTTTGATATTTCATGAGGGATTTTTTGTGATTTCATAAAGCGCAATTGCCGCAGCAACTGATGCGTTTAGGCTTTCAACTTTTGAATTTATTTCTATTCGCGCTAGTAAGTCACAATTTTTTTTCACTAAGTCGCGCAGACCATTTCCTTCTGAGCCAATAATTAAGGCGATATTTTTATATTCAGCAATTTTACTTAAGTTTACATTGCCTTCGCCAGCAAGACCGACGCACCAATAGCCAATTTTTTTTAACTTTTCGATTAGGTTATTAAAGTTTGTTACGCAAAAAAGATTAACAAACTCAATATTGCCAGCTGCTGATTTAACCATGGCCGCACTTTCTTTTGCTGAATTATGTTCGCAAAAAATGATATTATTTACTCCGAAAGCGGTTGCACTACGAATAATAGCGCCAACATTGTGCGGGTCTAAAATTTGGTCGAGTAAAATGAGGGTTGGGAGTTTAGATTCTTCTTCGATTTGGTATAACTTTTCTAAAAGATCAAATTGGGTTTTTAGCTGTAATTTTGAGCATTTAACCGCAATTCCTTGATGGACTTGATCGTGAGTACTTTTTTCGATTTCTTCTTTGTTGGTAATTTTGGTTATTTTAGCAAAATGTTGCAGAGAATTTTTCTGCAAAAATTGATTTAATTCTTCAAATGAATTTTTTGTGGCTAAAATTTCGTAGATTTTGCGACTTTTATTTGAAATAGCGGCAAATGTGGCGTGTTTGCCGCAAATCCAAATTAACGATGAATCGTGATTTGATTCATCGTTAATTCTTTTTGGCTTTTTAGTTTGATGATTTTTTTTATTGTTTGTCAGCTTCTTTTGATTCTGATTTTTCATTTTTTATTTCCGATTTTTTAACTTCTTCAGAATCTTTTTTTTCCTCTTTATTGTTATCTTTTACAAGATTTTGATCCGCAGGTTTTTCAGAAGAATCAGTGGATGATGCTTCTGTGGCTTTATTTTCTGACTCTTGAGTCTGATTTTCTTTAGCTGAAATCAAAATTTTTACCTTAATATCTTTTGTAATTCGGGCATTAATGCCATTTATAGTTTCTTGATAAAGCTGTTCTTTGATATTTTCTTTAACTTCTTCGAATGGGAGAGCTTTGGCTTCGCGGATGTCGGTATATTTTATTAAGTGCCAGCCAAATTTAGTTTCAATTGGTTTTGAAATTTCACCCTTTTTTAATTTTGTAATTTCAGTCGAAATTTCTTTTACAATATTATCTTCCAAAATATAGCCCAAATCTCCGCCTTTTTGACCACTCTCTTGATCAATTGAGTATTTTTTTGCTAAATCAGCAAATTTTGAAGATTTTTTTGACTTTAATTCTTGGGTTAATTTTTCAGCCGACTCTTTGTCTTTAACAACGATGTGGGAAATTGCATATTCTTTTTTTCCGGCAATTTCATTGTTTAATTCTGCGTATTTTTCACTGATTTTTTGATCAGTAACTGAAGTTTTTATTATGGAATCGATATAGCTTTGACGAAGTATTTTTGCTGTAGTTTCTGCAATTTTTTGTTTTGTTTGTTCTAGTTTTGCGGTATCAGATTTTTCTGCTTCTTTGGTTATTTTTTTTTCGATGTAAATTTCTTTGACTATAATTTCGACAACATCTTTTGGTAAAGATTCAACTTCGATTGGCTTATATTCAGATTGATTCATGAAATTTTGCCCTTCGAAAATTCCACGTAATTTTTGATCAACTTCTGATTTTGTTATTTTTTCACCATTAATTATTGCTACTGTTTGTGATTTTTCTTTTTTTACATTTGATATAATTGCAAAGCTTACAAATCCAAGCGCTGCAATAGCTGTTACGGTGATGAATATTTTGGTGATTTTTTTTCTTTTTAATGAATGTCTTCTCATAATTTTAGGTTTGAGGTTACGAATTGAGGAAAAATATTTGATTGAATGAAGATTGTTTCTAGCTCTTGTGGGTTAGCGTTTTGATCATAATTAATTTTTAATGTTTTTGACAGGATTCCGCCGGTTATAAAGAGGCAGTCAATGCCAAAATTTTTTGCACCAAGGGCATCAGTTTCTAAGCCATCACCAATTGCAAGTATTTTTGCTTTGTTGGATATTTTAAAAGAAGCGCAAGTCGCTTCATAAACTGCAGCATAAGGTTTGCCATAGTAAATTACATTGCCGCCAATTTTTTTATATTCTTTTGCAATTAATCCAGCGCAATTCATTTCTTGACCATTTTGTTTAACAACAATCATGTCAGGATTAACGCAAATCATGGGTAAATCATGTTTTTTTGCTTCAAGAATTTGCGACATTTTTTCATTTATCGCTGATTCGTCGTGATCAAAGCCGGTAGTAATGACAAAATCAGAACTTTCAGCGGCTTCTGATCTTTGGTAATCAAGCCCTTTAAGTAGGTCGATATCTTTTTTTGGGCCAATATAAAAATAATTTTTACCAAAAGATTTAAAGCCAAGATTTTGGTTTTCTTTCAAACTCAAGAAAGTAGCTTCGCCAGAAGACATTACGAAGTCGTATAAATCTTTTGTAACGCCAAATTTATTAAGCGCCTCTTCAACTTTTTCAGCTCTTCTTGGCGCATTTGAAAGGAAGCAAATTTTTTTCCCTAATTTTCTTAGGTAAGATATAGCTTCAATGGCCCCTTCATATGTTTTGCTGCCATCATGAATAACTCCCCAAACATCAAAAATGAAATAGTCGTATTGAGTGGCAATTTCTTTTATGCTATTAACAAATTGAACCGAATTCATTTTACATTAAGGGTTTTGTGGCAATTATAACTTTATCTAACAAACCTCTTTTATATTTCATTTTAACGGCATCGCCCAAGCGAATTGAGTTTTCATTTTCTTTATTATCGATGATTATCCAAGAAGATTTTGGATCTATTTGGTCAGAAATTACGCCCGTTGCTATTATTCTTTTTTCGATTTCAGTTTCATCAGTTATTGAGTTTTGACTTTCATATTGACCAATTACTTCAAATTTATCGCCATGGCGCACGCCATCTTCTGAGCCTAGCGAAATTTTGAAAATTATTTTTTTATCAAGAGAGCGTTTTTCTAGGATGTAGCCTTTTTTTGCTAAAGCGTTTTTGATGTCAATTTCAGCTGTTTTTATTGCATCTTCAGCTGCTCCTCTAACTAATCCATCATCACGAGTGATGCCGTCAACTTGACTGCCGCCAATTTGCATTCCACCCAAACTTAATCCGCCATCTTGACGCACATTTTCGGTTCTTGATTTGAAACCTTTAAACTGTACCGAATCAACAACGGTAAGTGATGGCATTTCATAAATTTTGATATTGCCAACAACTTCTGATGAATATTTATATTGCGGAGGAATTGAAATGACCTGACCATTTTTTGGATTAATATAAGTGCTGCCGCTGGAATATTTGTTGGTAAAAGAGGCGTTTGATATGGCGCCAGAAATTGCGTAATCAGCAACTTTTGGACCTTTGTAAGATCCGGTTTTGTTTGATTCTGCGAGAGCAATTTCTTTTTGTAGCTTTGCATTAGCTTTACGATCAACCAGCTCAGCTAGTCGATTTGAAGATAGAACATTTTCAACATTATTTGCTATTGTATCTCCCAAAGAGGCTTGAATAGCGACTTCATTACTATTTTCATCGAAGGCAAAAACTACAATTTTCGGTGGTTTATTTTCCAAAGCTTCTTTGCTTGGCATGAATTCGCTTTTGTTCAAAAATTGTTTTTGATAAGCGGAAAGATTTTTTATTCTTGGTGCGCCGCACGAAGATGTAACAAGGATAATTGCTGCAAGAAGTGATAAATTTTTTGTTTTTTTCATGATTTAATTGATTATTCCTAATGTTTTAAAGGCTCCATCTTTTGAAACTTTTTCTTCAAGAGATTTTAGTGCGGATTTGTAAGACTCGCTTTCGCTAATTACTGAGTTCCCAATTACCTCAATTGAGTTGCTGGCAATTATTTTTCCCTCGGTTGAGTTGCTGAAATCTATCTCAATTTTTGTGGAATAGTCATAAATTTTTTGGTTTCTACTTTCGGAAGATATTTTTATAAGAATTTGATTGCGATCTTGTGTGTTAAGGCTTGGAGAGACTTTAATTTTTTCTTTATTTAATTGGTTGCGGATAATTTTGGTGATTTCTTTTGGTGAATTTGGATCGAAGAAAAATTCTATATCATCACCAGTTTTCGCAAGTTCGTTATTAAATTTTTCGAAGTTCAATAATTTTTCTTTAAGACCAATATTTTCTTGCGCCCCCTCAAGAATTCGGCCTTTTAATTCAATTTCTTTTGTTAAATTTGTTATTTTTAATAAAGCCTCGCGACGAGCGATCGGATTTTTATTGGCAGAATTTTTATCTAAATTAGCTATTTTTTTCTCACTAATTTCAATTTGCTCTTTTTGTTGATTTATGAAGGGTTCGCGCTGAATTTTTACTTCAACAAAAAACTCATCTTCAGATTTTTCGCTTTTATTTATTTCAAAGTTAGTAAAAGAGATTTTTTCAATATTTTGCTTTACTTTCTGCCTCATTTCTTCGTTTGCGCCTTGATTATTTTCTTCGCGAACCAAATTTGATTCCGAAGATATCGAAACAATTAATCTTGCTGCGGCGTCAACAAGTGCATATTTTGTGGCTTCTTCCATGGTTTTTCCAGAGGCGATGCCATATAAAGTTTCGTCATTATTTTGCTTTGGACTTAAGAACCAAGATGGAGTTTTTCCTGATGCTTCAGCAAAATTGCTTCCAAAAAGGCCAACAATTGTGGCAATAATTAACAATAAATTGGCTAGGGCTTTATTCATCTAATTCCTTAAAAATTTCTTTATTGTTTTTATCGATTGAGTTGATGCGAGAAGATGCATCATTTGATCTTGAGGTTTTCTTCGCCTCAATCTCTCTTGATTGAGAGCATGAGGCGAAGCTTAGTAGAAGCAAAAGCGAGATTATTTTTTTTATCATTTATTCCGCTTTCTTTTTTTCGCTAGATTCTTTGTTTGCTTCAGTTGTTGATGAATTTGGCTTTGTGCCTCTTTCTTTTTCAAGTTCATCAAAAATTTCTTTGCTGGCGTTTTGAGCCTTATTGATGTTTTCGCGGCTTAAATTTGCTTTTGCGGCTCTTTCTTCGAAGGCTTTTAGACTATTTGTAAGAAATTTACTGTAATCTTCATTTTTTAGAACCATATGAATGTAGAGAGTACCATCTTCGGCTTGGAACATATTTACTCTTTTAACACCAGAAAGAGGTAAGTTTTTTACTACATCTTTCGTTGCTTGAGCGAAAAATTCCTCAACATCGTCTTCATTATTCACATTTCCAGAGCGCATTGAGTTTTTGGTTACGCGACTAATTTCCGACTGAATAGTTGATGCGATATTTGCCTTTGCATCTAATTCGGCTTTTGGAATCTGAAATTTAATTCCACCTTTTGAAGGTCCCGCAATTCCAACTCCGCCAACACCATCGGAAACTGATGGATCAAGAACCCAGGCTGGAAGTTGGGAAAGTTTATTTCCCGAAGAGGAGTTCGTTTCAACTGATTTTTTTGCACAAGAAAAAGTTAGTGCGATTGCGGCAATAGAGACCGCTGCAAGGATTTTATTTTTCATTTTTTAGGAAGTGAATTAATGAGGTAGGAATAGCTTGGGAAAGATATTTTTCGATAAACAAAAACTCAAGCTAACTAATTAAAATTTTTCTTTGCGATAGATTAGTAAAATTCCTATCGAAATGTAGATCATAGAAATTAGCCAAGTTGAAGAAAAAATTGGTACCAAGCCAGAATTACCAAGGTTTTCAATGATGCTGTTTGTAATGTAAAAGATCAATCCAACGGCAATTCCGGATATTGCTAATATTATGTTTTTTTGATTACGAAAGTGCGAAAGGCCAAAATAGCACGCTATTAAACTCATGGCTAAAAAAATTAATGGCTTACAAAGGAGCGAATTAAGATGCGATTTGAATTTTGTTTGATTTAGTCCGGCAAGTTTTAGGTCTTTTATTAATTGAGGTAACTCAAAAATTGAGAAAATTTTTGGATTTTCGAAGTTGTTTAAAATTTTTTGTTTAATGAATTCTTCATCAAGATTTGTTGGAATTCTCATTTCTTCAGTTTTTTGATTCAAATGCTCTGAATCGTTTATTATCAGGTTTTCAAGTCTCCAATATTTTTCTTTTAACGAGGCTTTTTTGGCGTCAATTTTTTTGTAAAAAACGCCATCTTTATCGAAAAACCAAGCGGTAAATTTTTCCATTTCCATATTGTCGCGAAAAACTTTCGAAGTGCGTAAAATTATTTCTTCATCTTTATTTTCTAAGTTTTGTTGTTTTATCCATATTCCGCTTTTGGGAGAGAAAGTCTCGCGCATTTCTTGAGAAAAATATTTACCTTCTAAGAGGTTTGCTTTTTTTAGCATTTGAATTGATGCCATGTTCAAAATAGTTGACCAAAAAATTCCAACAAAAAAGGCCGTCAAAGCAATTGGCTGAATTGCTTGCCATAAAGATAGACCGCTAATTCTAATTATGGTGATTTCGCTGCGTAAAGAAAGTGTATAAAAACTCGCCAAGGCCGACATCAAAATTAAAGATGGGGATATTTCATTGATGAAATCTGGAGTTTTGCAAATTGCTATGGCTAGAAGCGCTGAAATTGAAGCTTTACCAACTTCATTCTGATCAACTACCTCAAGAAAATTAATGAATAAAATGAGCACAAAGAATCCAAAATAAATTTGTAAAAGTTTGGTTAAAAAGTTTTTGGCAATGTAGGTTTTTACTGATCTAGTTCGCATCATTAATTCTTTTTGAGCATTTTAAGGTGAATCATGAAAAATAAGATCATCGTTAGATAGGTTACTAAAATTATCTCTGAAGAGCTTTCGGTAAGGGAATAGAGGCTGGAAATTATTCCCACATAAGTTGCAGAAACAAAAATTGCTAAAATGATATTTTTTGCATTGCCACGACGATTGAAATTTCCTCGCAAAATAAAAGCTAATGAGATTATTGCGAGATTGATTGAGAGTAGTGGGTAAGTTAGTCTTTTATGAATTTCTGTCTTAATTTCGCTTTGATCAAATTGAGTGTTTTTTTCATCAATTGCTAAAAGTTGAAAAAAGTTTAGCTCTTTTGGTTTGATTTTTTTGCTTTTTCTTTCGTTGGAATTGTCGGAAAGGTTAAAAGTATAATTGTCGAAATTTAGTATTTCTGATCTTATTTCTTTGTGATGGAATTTTTGAATCGTGCCTTTCTCAAGATATAAAAGCGCCGAATTTTCTTCTGTCGAAATATATCCTTTTGCAGCCGTTATACTTAATGAATATTCTTCTGGGCGTTTGTCGTAAATCAAGATGCCATACAAATTGTTGTCTTGGTCACGATTTTTGATGTAAACCGTTAAATCGCTAAGATTTTCAAATGTTTTTGGGGTGAATGATATTGTGGAATAATTGGCGCTTATAATATTTTTCATTTTATTCATTTCGCGGGTGGCGTATGGCATGATATAAAATGAAATTACATAGCAAATTAAGGTGGAAATAATGGCTATTTTAAAGGTTGGGCGCGATATTTGTAGTTTTTGTAAACCTGAGTTTTTTAAAATAGTTAATTCGTTATTTGTGATTAACTGATTAAAGGTGATTAAGATTGAAGATAGTAAGGAAATTGGGATTATGAATAGCAATATCCAAGGCAAAATTAGCAAAAAAAGATTCAAAAAATCGTTTAATTTTACTCCGTTTTCAGTAACAAATTTAATGAATCCAATAGCACGACTAAACCAAATTAGCCCAACTAATATCGATAGTGAGATAATGAGGTTTGTGGTGATTTTTTTGGAAATGTAACGAGAGCAAAGTCGCAAGAGATTTTTAAGCTTGAGGTTTGTTGGGTTTGGCTATTTTAGATTGGTGTAAGTAAATCAAGGAATTGGGAATAATTTTAGCAAAATAAATTCGTTAAAAACAAAATTAAATTTAATTTATGTCTAAGATAAAAATATTTTTAAATGGCGAGGAAAGGTTTTTTGATAAAATGTCGATCAGAGCGTTGATTTTAGAGCTTGGGATTGATGTTAAAAAGATTGCTGTTGAGAAAGATTTTGAGGTTGTAAGCCATGATAAATTTGAAGAAACTATCATCGATGAAGGATCGAGGATTGAAATTGTTCATTTTATTGGCGGCGGATAGTTTTTATTATTGTTATTGGCCAACTGTTATTCCATTTCTTGTTGGTTGATCTCCATATATTTTTTTCCGTGAAGGGTTAGGAAATGGATTTTTAGTGATTATTGGCATTGGAAATTGACCTAGGTTTTCTAGTGCTTTGACTTGAGTTTGGCTTGATGGTTTTACAGCTTCTGCTTTTGTTGGTTCTTTTGCCGCAGGTTTTTCCGGTGGTGCTGTATTTTTTTCGTTTCCTGTTTCTTCGTTTTCGTTATTTGTGTTTCCTGCTTCGTTATTTGGGTTTTTTAGTTTGTTTGTCGTTTTTTTGTTTTTGTTATTTAGGTTTGCCAGTTTTTCTGTTTGAGTTTGATTTGGTGGTTTTGTAGCTTGTTCGGATGTTACAATTGGGTTTGTTATTTCGGTTGTTGTAGTTGGGTTTATTGGTGTAGTTGGTGCTATTGCTGCGGCTGTTACTGCTGTCGTTAACTCTTCTGAGGGCAGAGGAGATCTTTCTGATATGTCACCACGACCAGTTTCTGCAAGATGTTGTGTTGATATTTTTCCAAGCAATTCAAATCCTTTTGTAAAAGGAAATAGTAACAATTTAAACGATTCATCAAAATTTTTTGATGAATCGTTATACATTTGCTGCCACCACTGATCGCGATTAATAGTTGGTTTTGGGTAATTAAAGGCGCCCAAGATTGAGGTTGTGATTTTTGAGTCTACTGTTTTACCGGTCCAAGCAAACATTTTTATGAGTCCAAAAATTAACATTCCATATAGACCAAGACTTGGTCCAAGAGCAATTTTAGAAACATTTTTAATGGTTTTAAAAAATGGATTCTCAGAAATGCTTTCAGTTAAGTCTGATACAAAATTTGAAACAGAAGAAAAGAAGTTTCCAAACATTTAGTCTCTAAAATTAATGAATTGTAGAGGTATTTCAAAGTCAGTTTGACGCAGAAGGGCAATTGCTTCTTGTAAGTCGTCACGCTTTTTGCCGTCTATTCGAACCTCATCTCCTTTAATTGAGGCTTGAACTTTCATTTTTTTGTCTTTGATGTTTTTGACAATTTTTTTTGCCACTTCTTGCTCTATGCCGTTGCGCAACTTTACTTCTTGACGCAAGGAATTTCCGCCCGCTTTTTCAATTTTCTGAAAATCTAAAGCTTTTGGATCGATTTGGCGTTTTACACAAAAAACTCTCAGAGAATCGCCGATTGCGCCAATTTTATACTCATCTTCGGCAGCAATTAAAATTAGGTTTTCTTTGGTTTTTAGCTCAATCGAAAATTGAGCTCCTTTGAAGTCGTAACGATTTGTTAACTCGCGCAAAACTGAATTTACGGCATTATCAACTTCCTGAATATTGATTTTTGAAACTACATCGAAGCTTGGCATATTAATTTAGTGCTTGGTTTAAGTCGTTAATAAGGTCGTCAACATGCTCTAATCCAACTGATAAGCGGCATAATGACAAAGTGATTCCTGATTTTTCTTGTTCTTCGCGACCCATGCTGAAATGGGTTGTGGTTGCGGGGTGAGTGATTAGTGATTTTGAATCGCCCAAATTATTTGAAATATCAATTATTTGTAGGCGATTCATAAATTCAAATGCTTCTTTTTTTCCGCCAAAAATTTCTAACGAAATAACTGTGCCGCCGCTTTTCATTTGTTTTTGCGCCACTTCAAATTGCGGGTGAGATTTGAGTTTTGGATATAAAACTTTTTTAACTTTTGGGTGCGATTCTAAAAAAATGGCAATTTTTTCCGCATTGGCGCAATGCCTTTCCATTCTGAGAGGAAAAGTTTCTAAAGCCTTAAGAGCTGTCCAAGCGTTAAAAGGGCTTAAAGCCGCTCCGGTGTGACGATGAAAAGGTAATAAGATTTCTTTGATAAATTTTTCTTTGCCCAAAACGCATCCACCCATTGTTCTACCTTGTCCATCAATATGTTTTGTGGTTGAGTGAATCACGATGTCAGCTCCAAGTTCGAGTGGTTTTTGGCAGTAAGAAGAGCTTAGAATATTATCAACAATCAGGCTTGCGCCATGAGCTTTACAAAGAGAAGACACAAAAGCGATATCAGTAATTTCTAAATTTGGGTTTCCGGGGGTTTCAATAAAAACAATTTTGGTATTTTTTTTAAAAGCTTGTCGCCACGCATCATGATTTGGACCGTCAACCAGAGTTACTTCGACGCCGTAATTCGGTAAAATTTTATTAATGATGTAAAAGCATGAGCTGAACAAAACTCTTGAGGCAATTAAGTGATCGCCAGATTTGATTTGACACATAATTGCAGCAAAAACAGCTGCCATTCCGCTTCCTGTTGCGCAAGCGGCTTCTGCTCCTTCAATTAAAGCCATTTTATTCTCCAACATTTTTAAGTTTGGATTGGTATAGCGAGAATAAACATAGCTTGGAGCCTCACCGTTAAAGCGGCTTTCGGCAATTTCGGCATTATCATAGCAATAGCCGGAATTTAAAAAAATTGCTTCCGAAGTTTCGCCAAAATTTGATCGAATTATTCCGCCTCTAACCATTTTAGTTTCTGCGTGAAGCTTGTCGAAATCGATTTTTTTATTGTGATAAGTCATTGGATTTTACTTTTTGGTTTCTTCGGTTTTTTTATCGAAAACCTCTTCAGTATTGTCAGATCCGCCGCCCAAGGTTTTATAAATATTAATTAAATTGGCCAAATAATCTTTCTTGGAAGTTAGATATTTTTCTTTTGCGTTTAAAAGTAAGATTTTTTCCTCAAGAGTTTGAGTCTTTGAGCCTAGGCCTTGCTCTTGTTTAGCCTTTGCCAAGGCGTAATTTTTTTGACGAATTTGTAAAATTTTCTCCGTCGAAGCTGTTTTTTGTAAAACGGTTTCTCGTTCCACTAATTCATCTAAGGTTTCTCGAAAAGCTTTCTCAATAACTTGCTGATAAGTGGCGATTTCACTTTTTTTGGTAATTTCTGCTAGTTTTAAATTTTGATAATTTCGACCACCGCTAAAAATTGGAATGTTGATTTGTGGTGTATAGCTCCAAGTTTTTGATGCGAATAGGCCGTTAAATTTTTTTGAGCTATAACCGTAAGTTCCAGTTAATGTTATTGATGGAAAAAATGCTGCTCTCGCCGCGCCAATATTGGCATTGGCGTTTTTTAAATCATGTTCTGCTTTTTTAACATCGGGTCGATTAAGTAACGACTCAGAGGCAATAAAATTTAGGGATTCCTCATTTATTTTTATATCTTCTAGCCCAATTTTATTTTGCAAAAGCTCTTCACCAAAATTACCGCTTAAGATTTTTAAAGAATTTTTATCGAGTTCAACCTGCTTTTTATAGTTCTCGAAAGCAATTTTGGCGTTTTCAATTTCGCTTTCAGCGTTAAGTAAATCGCTTTTTGAAGTTAATTGATTTTCGTAACGCAACTCAACCAATTTATATTTTTCCTGTTGCGCGGCAATTAACTCTTTTGCGATTTCAAATAGTTCGCGATCAAGTAAATATTGGGCGTAAGCATTGGCGCTTTGGGTGATGATAGAGATTTTTACAACTTCAAAAGCTTCCTTTGTTGCTAAAAAATCCTCAAGAGCTGACTTTTTTAAATTGCGTAAACGCCCAAAAAAATCCAATTCGTAAGAGGCCAAAGAAAGATTGGCGCGATATTGCCGAGATGGCATAAAACTACTAAAAGCTGATGGCACGCCTTGCCTTGTTTTTGCTGCTGTAGCGCCAATTGTTGGCAGTAAATTTGATTTACTTATGCCATAATTAGCTTGTGCCGCTTCAATGTTTAAGGCCGCAATTTCTAAGTCGCGATTATTTTTTAAGGCGCTGGAAATTATGTTCTGTAATTCAGGTGATTGAAAAAAATTTTGCCAAGAAATTTTGTTAATTTGCTCTTTTTCTGAATCTGTTTTTTCTAAAGAAATTTGTGGTTCAGGCTTTTTATATTTTGGCTCAAGCGAGCATGAAATATTTAGGCATAAAGCGAAAATCGCAGAGATTTTTATGGTGAATTTTTGGCAATTTTTCGGCGTCAAAAAATGCGGCATTTTGATTTTAGGCTTTGGGATTTTGTTAATTTAAGCTGACTCTTTTTTGGAATTTCTGATTTCGGCAATTTTTTGCGCTATTTTTTGCACTAAAATGTAAAACATTGGAACGAATAATGTTGCGATAAAAGTGGCAAAAATCATGCCGCCCATAACGCTAATTCCGATTGCTTTTTGACTGGCAGATCCAGCGCCAGTTGCGGTTGCAAGTGGCGCAATGCCAAGCATAAACGCCATTGAAGTCATTAAAATTGGACGAAATCTTTGCTTCACGGCAATTAAAGTTGATTCAATTAAATTCCCGCTTTTTTCGTAAAGATCTTTGGCAAACTCTACAATTAAAATAGCATTTTTGGCTGAAAGTCCAATTGTGGTTAGTAAGCTTACTTGGAAGTAAATATCGTTACTTAAATGCGAAATAATTGTAGCAAAAAGTGCGCCAGCAACTCCAAAAGGAACGATTAAAATTACTGAAAATGGCACTGACCAGCTTTCATAAAGAGCTGCTAGGGATAAAAAAACTACAATTAAAGAAATAGCGTAAAGTAGCGTTGTTTGAGAGCTTGAAGTTTTTTCTTCGTAAGAAATTCCAGTCCAAGCATGATCAATTCCTTGTGGCAGTTTTTTAATCATCTCCTCCATTTGCTGCATTGCAATTCCTGAGCTAATTCCCGGAATTGCGGATCCTTGAATATTTATCGAAGAAATGCCGTTAAATCTTTCAAGTTTTGGTGAGCCAAATGTCCATTTTGCGCTTGAAAAACTTGCGAAAGAAATCATCTCGCCATTTTTATTGCGAACATACCAGTTTTTTAAATCTTCCGGCTTCATGCGATATTCTGATTGGCCTTGGAGATAAACTTTTTTGATACGACCCTTATCAATGAAGTCGTTTACATATGTTGATCCCCAAGCGCTTTGCAATGTTTGGTTAATGTCGGAAATCGCAATCCCAAGCGCTAAAGCTTTTTCGTAATCAATGGTTAGTTTATATTGTGCCACATCTTCTAAACCATTTGGACGAACTCCAATCAAAATTGGATTTTGTGCAGACATGCCAAGAAGTTGATTTCTGGCACTCATTAAAAACTCATGACCTTTGCCGCTGCGATCAAGGAGTCGTAAATCAAATCCCGAAGCGTTACCAAGTTCACGAATTGGTGGTGGGAAAAAAGTAAAAACAAAAGCATCTTTAATTTGCGACAAAGCTCCCATGGCGCGTCCAGAAATTGCTGCAACTGATTGATCTGGACGCTTTCTGGCGCTCCAATCTTTTAATCCAATAAAGCCAAATCCAGCATTTTGCGCACTTCCAGCAAAGCTAAAGCCGCCAACGGTAAAAAGATGCTCAACATTTTCCTTTTCAGCTTCCAAAAAGTAATCCTCAACTTGCTTCAAGCTCTCAACCGTTCTTTCTAAACTTGAGCCGCTTGGGGTGTTTAACATGAGATACATCATTCCTTGATCTTCGGTTGGTAAAAATGAAGTTGGAATTCTTAAAAATAAGAATGCCAAACCGCCAACCATCACAACATAAATTGCGCCAAAGCGTAATGAGCGTTTTATTAAATTATTTGATTGATGAATGTAGAAATTGCGGAGCTTCTCAAGATTTTGGTTAAAAAATAAAAAGAAGCGATTTGTGTAAATTTTATGATTTTTTTGCGCTGGTTTGAGAATTGTTGCGCAAAGTGATGGCGAAAGAATTAAGGCCACGGCAACCGAAAGAGCCATTGCCGAAACAATTGTAACTGAAAATTGGCGATAAATTGCGCCGGCCGATCCGCCAAAAAAAGCCATCGGAATGAATACGGCAGAAAGAACCATGGCAATGCCAATTAAGGCGCCAGTTATTTGCTTCATTGATTTTTTTGTTGCTTCTCGTGGATTTAAACCTTCTTCCTGCATTAAGCGTTCAACATTTTCAACAACCACAATTGCGTCATCAACCAATAAGCCAATCGCTAAAACCAAGGCAAACATGGTTAAAGTGTTAATTGTGAATCCCATTGAAAATAAAATTCCCATTGTTCCTAAAAGCACAACCGGCACGGCAATTGTAGGAATTAGCGTTGCGCGGAAATTTTGTAAAAATAGCAGCATAACCAAAAACACCAAAATTACCGCTTCAATTAAGGTGCGAAAAACCCCTTCAATTGAAAGTTTGATAAATGGCGTTGAGTCGAATGGATAAATAACTTCAACTCCTTGCGGTAAGAATGATTTCATTTCCGCAACTTTATTTTTGACATTTTTAGCTGTTTCAAGCGCATTGGCACCTGAGGCAAGAATAACCGCCATTCCCGCTGCTGGATGACGCTTGTAACGCGCAATGGTGCTGTAATTTTGTGAGCCAAGCTCAATTTTTGCGACGTCTTTTAAGCGAACTTGGGCGCCATTATTATTAACTCGAAGCAAGATTTTTTCAAAATCTTCAACCGTTCTAAGGCGTGACTGGGCTTTTATGGTGGCATTTAATTGCTGGCCAAGAACCGCTGGCGCGCCTCCAAGTTGACCAGCGGAAACATCGGCATTTTGTGCTTTAATTGCCGCAACAACATCTGCAATCGTCATTTTATAGCCTTGAAGCTTTAGTGGATTGACCCAAATTCTCATTGCGCGTGGATCGCCAAAAATTGTAATATTGCCAACGCCATTAATTCGCGAAATTGAGTCGCGCATTTCTGAAAAAAGAATATCACCAAGCTCTTCTTCGCTTACCGAATCATCTTTTGAGTAAAGCCCGACCACGAGTAGAAAATTGTTGTTTGATTTGTTGACGCGAACTCCTTGTTGCTGAACTTCTTGCGGCAATAATGGCAATGCTGCTTGCAATTTATTTTGTACCTGAACTTGCGCAATATCTGGATTGGTTTTTGGTTCGAAGGTGAGGGTGATGCTAACATTTCCATCAGAATCGCTGCTTGAGGTAAAATATCGCAATGAATCAATGCCGGTAAGGCTTTGCTCGATAATTTGAGTAACGCTATTTTCTAAAGTTTCGGCGGAAGCGCCCGGTAAAGAGGCTGAAATTGTAACTGCTGGTGCTGCTATGTTTGGATATTGTTCGACCGGCATTTTTAAAAGAGCGATGCCGCCAGCCATCATTGTTATAATTGCCAAAACCCAAGAAAAAATCGGACGATTTATAAAAAATTCGGACATTTATTTTTCTTCTCCAAGTTTTGTATTTTCGCTTTCTTGAACCGCGGTCAAGACTTTGGCTCCATCGAATAATTTCATGGTGCCATTGACGATGATAATTTCGCCTTCATTAAGACCTTCTTCAACAATCCATTGATCTTTGAAGCTTTTTTCAGCTTTAACTTGACGCGCTTTTGCAACATTTCCTTCCACAATCCATAAATTTAGATTGCCATTGGCGTTTCTAACTGCGGCGCGTTGAGGAATGGTGATTGATTCAATTGGCTCAAGGTAAAGTTTTGCCGTTGCAAACATTCCCGGTAAAAGATTTTGATTTTTGTTTGAAAAAACGGCGCGCAATTGAACTGAATCAGTGCTTTCATCAACAAAAGACTCAACCATTTTTAAATTACCTTGTTCTTCATAGGTTTGATTATTGATTATCAGATCAACTTTGATGTTTTTTTGCTTGCGAATTGAAACGGCTTCAGCGCTTGAAATTGCAATATCAGCATAAATTGGATCTAGGTTTGAAATTGTGGCCAAGGGTTCATTTTGATTGGCGTTAACTAGCGCACCTTCGGTTAAATTGCTTTTACCAATATATCCAGAAATTGGCGCATAAACTTTGGTATAATTAAAATTCTCTTTTGCGGCTGCGTAACTTGCTTTGGCTTTGGCTAAGCTAGATTCAATTTCATCAAATTCTTGTTGGCTTACCGCTTCTTGCTGTAAGAGGTTTTTGTAGCGATTTCTTTTTGCCTGCATGGCGTTCAAATTTATCTTCGCCTCTTTGTAAGAAGCTTCATAAATTATTGGATCTATTTGATAAAGCTGCTGACCTTCTTTTACAAAATCCCCTTCGTTAAAAAAGCGTTTTTTAATAATTCCGGAAATTTGTGGGCGAACTTGGGCAATTTTATAGCCCGAAATTCGTGCTGGCGCTTCAATAATTTTATTAATTTGACGCTTCTCAATAATCATCACATCAACTTGAGCTGGCGGCATTTCTTGCGGCATCGCGTTTTTTTGCATCATTTTCTTTTGAGAAAAGAAGTAAAAACAGCCGATAATAACTATAAAAATAGCAATGCCGTAAGGCTTTAAATTATATTTTTTGAGCATTTTAATTTGAGAAATGTTGTGGCAGAAAGTCTGCCACAAAGAAGAAGAACGATGATTTTTGACGAGCTGATTATTTCTTTTTGGCTAATTTTACTACAATCATATTTTCCTGACGCGATATTTCTGGTGCTTTGGCGCTATCATAATTTGGCGCCGAGAAAGAATAGTAAAAATTCGACTGTGATTTTTCGTCATTTTTATTGGCAAAAAAACTCAAATTTTCATCCTTAATTTCTACTACAATATCATCTTTTTTGAAGTCGCTGAAATAGAGTTCGTAATAATAATTGTCGTCATCTTGACGATTGGAAATTTTGGTTTTGCTTGCTGATTTTTCGTTTGCAAATGCTTTTTGAAAAGATTTTTGTTCTTCAAAAAAGAGGCGATTCATTCTTTTTTCACTTTCGATCATTTCTTGAAAAAATTTGTCGTGAAATGAAAAAACCTCTTCAAAAGAATCGGTTTTTTTAGTGCTTGTAACTGAGCTTGCAAAGGCTGCAATTGCAATTCCAAAGGCGGTGAAAAATAAAGCTGTAAGTAAAATTAAGGGTTTTTTATTAAAAATTTTTGTTTTTGTGTTGGTCATATAAGTAAGTTTTTGGTTGGTTAGTTTTTTCAAAAATCAGTTTGATGAAGTGAAATTTGAGCGATTTGACAAATTTGCTTACTCAAATTTGCGTCATTTTTATGATTTTTTTGCCTGAATTCAAGATTAGCAGTTGAGCCTTAATTTCGGCTTAATGCGCAAAAATATCGCCAACACTAAAACCTAAGATGTCAAGCTTGGCACGGGTTGGTAAAAATTTCATACATTCGTTGAAAATGTCCATGCGACCTTCGCGAGCCAGCATTAAATCAAGATGCAGTTTTAGTTTGTGTAAATGAAGTACATCGGATGCGGCATAGTCGATTTGTTTTTCGTTAATTTCGTTATTTCCCCAATCAGAAGTTTGTTGTTTTTTTGATAAATCAATTCCCAAAATCTCATCGCACAAAGCTTTTAAGCCGTGAGCGTCGGTGTAAGTTCGCACCATTTTTGAAGCGAGTTTGGTGCAATAAATATTTTTTATTTCAACCTTTAAGTAATGCTGCAAGGCTGCTAAATCAAAGCGAGCAAAGTGAAAAATTTTCAAAATAGAATCGTCGCCTAAAATTTTTCTCAAATTTGGAGCTTCGTAATTTTTGCCATCAAATTTCACCAAATGAGCGTCGCCATTTCCGTCAGAAATTTGCACCACGCAAAGGCGATCGCGAATTATATTTAGACCCATCGTTTCTGAATCTAGAGCAATTGAGCCGCTGAATTTGATATTCGCTGGTAAATCATTTTTATGAAGAAAATTGGTCATTTTTGGCTGTTTTGAATTTTAATTTATTAACAACTTTTAATTCAGATTGATTGTTTTTTGTGGCGAAGGAGCAAAGTTTATTTGATAAATCTTTCCCAGAATTGGTCAGTTAAGTTTGGTAGGGCGGAATTTATTTCGGTCATTTCTTCCATTTGGCCGTTGCAGTGTAAAACAAGGTCGCAGCCAGCTTGTAAAATGGCGGCGGTTTTTTCGGCAAAACTGCCTTTTAGCGCCTTCATCGAAACATCGTCGCTCATCAAAATATTTTTAAAGCCAATTTCTTCGCGAATTAACTTGATGGCAGTTTTGGAAATTGTGGCGCAATTTTTTGAATCAATCGAGCTGTAAAGAATATGGGCTGTCATGGCGAATTTTTGATCACTCAAATCTTTGAATGGTAAGAAGTCAAAATTGCGCAATTCTTCTAAAGTGGCATCAACAATTGGAAGCTCTAAATGGCTGTCAGATGTGCCTCGACCGTGGCCGGGAATGTGCTTGATAACTGGATAAACTTCGCAAGAAAGTAGCCCTTCACAAACTTTGCGACCTAAATCAGCAATTTGTTGTGGATTATTGCCATAGGCGCGATCGCCAATTACGGCATGAGTTTTTTCGGTTAAAATGTCTAAAACTGGGGCGCAATCAACATTAATGCCAACTTCGCGCAAATCAGTGGCAATTTCTTGAAAATTTTTAAACAAAGCGGCGCGAGCTTCTTCTTTGTTGGTTTGATAAAGGTTGGCGAAAAATTGTCCGGAAGGATATTTCTTCCAATGCGGTTCTTTCATGCGCGCAACGCGACCGCCTTCTTGATCTATTAAAACCAAAATTTCGCCATCCATTATTTCGCGAAGTGAGTCGGTTAATTTTTTTAATTGCGTTTTATCTTCAATATTTCGGGCAAAAATGATGAATCCAATTGGACTATTTTTAGCAAAAAAATATTTTTCTTCATCGGTGAGTTTGGGGCCGGATATTCCGTAAATTACAGGTTTGGTGACTTTTTTATTTTGTGAAATTTTGCGTAGCAGAGACATTTTGAAGGCGAGTTATTTATAAGAGCCCTTTCGTTGAATTGATGGCATTTTTTTTGCCTTCATCAATTGATATAGCAATTCGAAGCGCGCGGGCTAAAGATTTAAAGCAAGATTCAACTATGTGATGATTGTTAATGCCGTACAGGTTTTCGATATGAAGATTGCAGCCAAGGCTGTTGGCGAAGGCAAAAAACCATTCGCGGAAAAGTTCGCTATCCATATCGCCAATCTTATCGCGTTTAAATTCGCAATTAAAAATTGGGTAAGGGCGACCAGATAAATCAATAACGCAGCGCGTTAAGGTTTCGTCCATTGGCACATAAGAGTGACCGAAGCGAGTTATGCCAGTTTTGTTGCCTAAGGCCTTTTTTACAGCTTCACCAATTGCAATTGCGCAATCTTCGGTGGTGTGGTGAAAATCGATGTGTAAATCGCCTTGAATTTCTAAAGAAATGTCAATTAGTGAATGATGTGAGAGCTGCTCAATCATATGATCCAAAAAGCCAATGCCGCTTTTGATTTGATATTTTCCGCTGCCGTCAAGGTTAACTTCAACTTTTATTGCAGTTTCTTTGGTATTGCGTTCAATTTTAGCTGTGCGCATGAGAGTGAATTTGGTCGGGGTAAATTGTTGATTATTTTGGTGAAGAATAAGGATTTAGAAATTTTTGAAATTATCCAAATCCTTATTTCAACTTGCTTGAGCGGGATTATTTTAAATTTTGAGCTACGAAATCCCAGTTTATTAAATGATTTAGGAAGGTGTCAATGTAGCTTGGGCGGGCATTTTGAAAGTCTAGGTAATAAGCGTGTTCCCAAACATCCATGGTCAATAGTGGTTTTGCTGATGTGGTTAATGGCGTTTCGGCATTGCCGGTTTTGGTTATTTTTAGCTTATCGCCGTCAAGAACTAACCAAGCCCAACCAGAGCCAAATTGAGTTGCGCCAGCTTGTTTAAATTCGGTAACAAAATTTTCGTAAGAGCCAAAATCAGATTCAATTTTTGCAAGAATTTCTCCAGAAGGTTTGCCACCGCCATTTGGCTTCATTGAATTCCAGTAAAAAGTGTGATTCCAAACTTGTGCAGCATTGTTAAAAATTCCTGCTTTAGATTTGTCGATGGCAGAAATTTTGATTATTTCTTCGAGTGATTTTCCCTCTAAATCAGTTCCGGCGATTAAGTTATTTAGGTTTGTAACATAAGCTTGGTGATGTTTATTATAGTGAAAATTAATGGTATTTTCTGATATATGTGGCGCTAAAGCGTTGTGTGCATAAGGTAATTGTGGTAATTCAATTTTGGTCATTTTTACTCCTGAAAAATTAGTTAAAGTTGCGGTTTTGTTAAAAATTTTTGAATTGCACGCAGCAAAAAATATTGCTGGTGAAAGACTGATGATTTTAATGAATTTTCTTTTTGACATTTGCATGTTTGGAAACCTAATTTTCGCGCTTTCTCAAGTCAATTCGATTTATAAAATTGTCCAAAAAAATTCATGAAAATTGTTAACATTATTTTAACTTCACAAAATGGCGGAGCGGAACAGGCTTTTATTGATTATTTGGTCGCTTTAAAAAATCTTGGTCATGAAAATATTGCAATTCTAAAAGAAGATGCGCCTTACGCTGATAAGGTTGAATCACTTGGAATTAAGGTTTATAAAATTGCCAATAATTTTGGTTATTACGATTTTTTCGCGATCGGCAAAATTAAAAAAATTATCGCACAATTTTCTGCTGATGCCGTGATTAGTCATGCAAATCGTTCAAATGTTTTGGTAAAAAAGGCTGTCAAAAAAATTAAGCAAAAGAAGGTTTATCAAGTTGCAGTGAACCACAGCGCTAATGTTAAGCGTTCAATTGGCGCCGACATTGTTATTTCAGTTAATTCAAAAATTTTGGCAAAAACGGTTGATCTTGGGCAAGATTCACAGCGTAGTTTTGTTGTTCCAAATGCTATTGAT
>JACCDX010786078.1_pt1 | contig 82355 bp, 80 predicted proteins | sample 7449681 | NCBI WGS metagenome assembly JACCDX01 (sample SAMN15323450, study PRJNA562643) | freshwater metagenome | isolation source: river surface water | place: USA:Blue River Watershed | collected 2017-08-18 | reverse complement strand
CTAATTTTTTTAGAACAGAAATGGCAAGTATAATTATGCGTTCAAAGCAGATTTAATTTGAAAGTATAAAAATTTATAAAAAAAAACTAAAATTTTTTAACAATAATTAATAATATTGTATTATTATAAAAAAAACTAAAATTTTTTAATAATAATTAATAATATTGTATTTATTATTAAGAGTTAATTGAGGAATATCAACGAAAGGGTCATTCGGTACAAACCATTTATTAGGAATGAATATTTTTTGAGAATCACTTAAATAACTAGACCAAAGAGCAAAAGAAGAATTAGCACAAATCATAATATCCATTTGACCGAATAAGAAAAGTTCAAATTCATCTAAATGTTTATAGGAAGAAGATTTAATATTTGGGTTGCAATTAATAAAATCAGAAGCAAAAATAAAATTATGGTTTTCATTAAATAAATTGAGAGATAAAGCATGATGTTTGTCATCAGTGAAAATAATAAATTTGAAATCTTTATTTTTAGTAGTATTATTATAATCTAAATGATTATTTAAAATATTTAAATAATAAGAAGAAGATAAATTGAGATGAAAATCTTTATGTTTTAAATAATCACCACCACGAATATGAATACCGACATAAGTATAATTTTGTTCTTTTTTAAAAGAATTAATAACATCAAATTTAAGTTTTAAAAATAAATCATTATAAATTTTATGAAAAAATTCTCTAAAATAAAAAGTACTTTGAAAATATCCTTCTAATTCAATAATATCAGAATTTTGATTATTAATAAAAAAATTATTAATATCCAAGTTATAATTAAATCCATTTTCTTTATAAATATTTTTTTGAAGTTTTTCCAAATGACTTAATTCAATTTTTTGTATTTTATCTAATAAATAATATTTATGAATACTTGGACGATAAGTATTTCCAGTTTTTTTAATATTATCAATATAATTTGAATCATAAACTAGATAAGGTATTCTATTGAATTTATAAGCTAAAGATAAACCACAGAATACTTGGAAAAGATTATTACCAAAACCTCCATTCGTTTTAATAATTAATTTAGGTGATTCATATTTAATTCTTTCAAAATTTATATTATAGATATCATTTCTAATTTTTTTTATAATGTTATTATTAATATGAAAATTAGGAGATATAAGCAAAGCGCAAAATAAATTATTAATATTAATAAAATAATTTTCTTTTTCTTTTTCTTTAGATAAAATCATAGTAAAACAAGAAATAAAAGATTTAAATTTATTAAAATCTCCACCGAAAGAGATATTATTTTCAGTATTATTATTGTTATTAAATTCACTTTTATTTAAAATTAATTTATTAGAATCAGAAATAATATTCAAAAATTCTTTTTTATTTAAAAGAGAAGTAGGATTAAATAAATAGATTGAATTTAAATCATCTTCTAAATTATTTAATAAATCTTCAATGAATTGATATTGATTAAAAAGATAAAATGGTTTAATATTATGAGGATAATAAATAAAATTAATATTGAACGAAAGTGGATTTAATGAACAAAAAGTATTTTTACAATAATCAATTTTATTGGTAAAAATATAAAAAATAAATTGATGATTTAAATTTTCAAAATAAAAATTATTTAAAAAATTATTGATTTGAAGATTTAAATCATCAACAAAGAAACCTATAATACCTATTTTTTTCATTTTTAAATATTTTATATCTAATTAATTATTATTTAAAAATAAATAATAATATTATCAAAAACGCATAATATAAATTTTATTTTTTTTACATAGGAGCATCATTATCAACCATTTCTTTAACTAAATCATCAAATGTATAATCAGGTTTCCAATCTAAAATTTTTCTGGCTTTAGTTGAATCACCTAATAATTCTTCAACTTCAGCAGGACGGAAGTATTTTTCACTAACAAAAATTAATTCTGTTCCTGTTTTACTATCATAACCAATTTCATTTAATCCTTCTCCTTTCCATTTAATGTCAAAACCTCTCAATGCAAATGTTTTTTCAACAAATTCGCGAACACTATGCATTTCATTTGTTGAAAGAATATAATCATCAGGAGTATCATGCTGTAACATTAACCACATTCCTTTAATATAATCTTTAGCATGACCCCAATCTCTTTTAGCATCTAAATTTCCGAGTATTAATCTATCACATTCACCTTTTAATATTTTTCCTAAACCAATTGTTATCTTTCTGGTGACAAAATTATGGGCACGACGAGCCGATTCGTGATTGAAAAGTATTCCTGAACATGCGAATAAATTATAAGATTCTCTATAGTTTTTAGTAATCCAATGACCATATAATTTAGCAACACCATAAGGCGATCTAGGATAAAAAGGAGTAGTTTCTTTTTGAGGAACTTCTTGTACTTTACCAAACATTTCTGAAGTAGAAGCTTGGTAAAATCTAATTTTCTCTTGAATTCCAGAAGAACGGATAGCTTCAAGAAGTCTTAAAGTTCCCATAGCATCAACTTCACCGGCATATTCTGGCATTTCAAAAGATACTTTTACATGACTCATTGCACCAAGATTATAAATTTCGAGTCTTTCGAAATCGGGATAAGAAGTTTTAATTTCGTAAAGAATATTAAGAATATTAGAAGAATCAGTTAAATCACCGTATTTAAGTATTAAATTTTTATTTTTAAAAATATGTTCAATACGAGAAGTATTAATAAGGGAAGAACGACGAATCATACCATAGACAATATAATTTTGTTCAAGAAGAAATTCTGCAAGATAAGAACCATCTTGTCCAGTTATACCAGTAATAAAGGCAATTTTCATATTAAAAGTCACTTAATAATAATAAAATAAAAAAATAAATGAAAATAAACTTATTAAATAATAAATAAATATAATAAATAAATAATTTAATTTTATAAGTTTATAATAAAAAAAAATATGTAATATAGTTTTAATAAAATGTTAATTACAATATCAGAAATTAAACCATTTATAAAAAATATTAAAGGTATTATTCACATTGGTGCACATGAATGTGAAGAAAGAGAATCTTATATTCGCGAATTAAATATAAATGATAATAAAACATTATGGTTTGAAGCAAACGAAAGAAAAGTAAATGAAATGTAAAATACCAACTATTCAATTATATCAAACATGTTTATCAGATGAGGATAATAAAGAAGTAGTATTTAAAGTGACTAATAATTTTCAATCAAGTTCTATTTTGAATTTAAAAACACATTTAATTCATCACCCTCATATTCATACTATTGAAGAAATAAGGATGAAAACAAAAAAAATGTCAACATTTATAAATGAAAATAATATTAATATGGATAATTATAATTTTTTAAATCTTGATATTCAGGGTGCTGAATTAATGGCTTTAAAAGGTTTTGAAGAATATTTAGAAAAAGTAGATTATATATATACAGAAGTAAATATAGGAGAATTATATGAAAATTGTGCTCTTCTTCATCAAATTGATGAATATTTATTGAAATTTGGTTTTGTTAGAATTTTATGTAAAATGACAGAATATCGTTGGGGAGATGTTTTTTATATTAAAAAATAATTTTTTATATAATAATAAATATTAAATATTTAAAAATATATTTTCTAATATATCACCGCATTTTTCATATGTAAGATTTTCTAAAATATATTCTCTTGGTTTATAATTTTCTAATCTTTCAATAAAAATATTAAATTTTTGATCTAATTCATTTTCTTCATAAAAAAATTCTCCACATTTATTATCCCAATAAGGTATAGTTGTTGCAAATATATCTTCATAATTACTTCTATACTCTTGATTTAAAGATTTAACATTCCATACTAATAATGGAACATTATAAGATAAAGCTTCTTGTAAAGCGAAACCTTGACTTTCATGTGCATCTAACCAAATACCATATTTTGCTTTTTTTAAACAATTAATATAATCATTTTCATTATATCTTTGATTATAACTAAATATTTTATATTTTATATTTTTATTATTTAAAAATAATTTTACAAATTCTAATTCTTCTGGTTTTCTTGCTTTATGATATATAAATACTTCATCATTTTTTTCATTTAAATTATATTCTGGTTTAAATTTTATAGTATTTACACCAAAAGGACAAGTTTTTATATTAATATTTATATCAATATCTATATTTTTTAATTTATTTAACCATAATTCGTTAACCCATAATGATGGTTGAATATATACTGAATTATTACCAGATATTAATTTTAATTGATTTAAATCAGGGAAAACAGAAAAATGTGGTCCAAATATAAATTTTTTATTTGCAAAGTATTTTACATCGATTGGTTTACTTGGTGAATAAATATAATCAAAATTATTAATTAATTCTAAATTATTTGAAGAAGTTATTTCAAAATTTTTATAATTAATTAATGCTTCATAATTTTTATGATGAAAATTTAAATTTAATAATAAAACTTTTATTTTTTCTGCCATTTGTGTATTATAATTTATAATTAATATATATTTATTTTTTATTATAAATATAAAAACAAATATTTTTATTTTAAGTTATAACAAATTAATTATTTTATTAAATATAATTAATAATTAATAAAATAATTAATAAAAATGTCTAAAATTTTAGTCACTGGTGGTTCTGGTTTAGTTGGTTCTGCTTTAAAAGCCATATCTAATTCTTATCCTAATTTTGATTTTATTTTTCTTTCTTCCAAAGATTGTAACTTACTTTGTTATGAAGAAGTATTAAAAACCTTTTCTTTTCATTCTCCCGATATTATTATCCATTTAGCTGCTCAAGTAGGTGGTCTTTTCAAAAATATGAATCATAAAGTAGTTATGTTTGAAGATAATATTCTTATTAATCTTAATGTTCTTAAAGCTGCTCATAATTGTAATATTCAAAAAGTAGTTTCATGTCTTTCTACTTGTATTTTTCCAGATAAAACAACTTATCCTATCAATGAAGAAATGTTACATAATGGTCCCCCACATCATTCAAATGACGCATATGCATATGCCAAAAGAATGTTAGAAATTCAATCTATAGCATATCAAGAAAACTTTGATAGAGATTATATATGTGTTATTCCAACAAATATATATGGACCGAATGATAATTATAATTTAAAGGATGCACATGTTATACCAGCATTAATACATCAATGTTATTTAAGTAAAAAAGAAAATAGAGATTTTGTAGTGAAAGGAAGTGGAAAACCATTGAGACAATTCATTTATAGTGAAGATTTAGCTGAATTAATAATGTGGATTATAATAAATTATAAAGAAAGAAAATCAATAATTCTTTCAGTAGATGAAAAAGATGAAGTAAGTATAGGTTATGTAGCAAAATTAATTGCTGATCAATTTGAATATTCAGAAAGAATTGTTTTTGATAGTAATTTTTCAGACGGTCAATTTAAAAAAACAGCTGATAATACATTATTAAGAAGTTATATTCCTAATCATCAATTTATTTCAATTGAAGAAGGTATTAAAAAAAGTGTTGAATGGTTCAGAAATAATTATCCTAATTTAAGAAAATAAAATTGAATAATACATTAAAAAAGTTTAATTTACTAATTTACTAATTTACTACGTTTAAAATACAATGTTATTATACAATAAAAATATATAAAATGGATAATAAAATTAATTTATTATTATTATTATTAAAAAATAATTTACATCATAAAAATAAAGATGCTTTATTAAATTATAGAGATTTTAATGTTGTAGTATCATATGATATAAATATGATTAATTATTTTGATTATATATATTGTCCAGATAGTGTATTTGATATAAAAAATTATCCAAATAAAAAATTTATATTTGGACCTCATTTATCAGTTTTTCCAAATAAAGATGAATTAATTTTAGTTAAAGGGAATAATTCAATATATATTCAACCTTCAGAATGGGCAAAAAATGTATGGGAAAAACAAATTAATTTTATTAATTTTAAATCATGTCCTTTTGGTGTTGATACAGAAAAATTTAAACCTGATATTATGATTCAATCAGAGAATAAAACAGAAGTTTTTATTTATTATAAATCAAGAAATCCAGAAGAACTAAAATTTATAGAAAATATTTTAAATAAATATAATATAAAATATCGTATTTTTAGTTATAGACAAAGATATAATGAAGAAGATTATTTAAATTATTTAAAAAAATCAAAATTTGGTATTATTTTAGATGCTCATGAAAGTCAAGGATTTGCAATTGAAGAAGCACTTTCTTGTAATATTCCATTATTTGTTTGGTCTGTTAAAAATATGAGTCAAGAATATGGTATGAATTATCCTCCTTTTGAATGTATAACAGTTCCTTATTGGGATGAAAGATGTGGAGAAATAGTATATGAAGAAAATAAATTTGAGGAAGATTTTAATAAATTTTTAATAAATTTAAATATGGAAAAATATAAACCGAGAGAATATATAGTAGAAAATTTATCTAGAGATAAATGTTCTGAAATAATGAAAAATATAATTTTAAGTATTTAATTATTTACTTTTTATTATAAACAATATTTTTTATAAACTATTTCTTTTATTTTATTATCTATAAAATATTTATTTTTTAATCCACTTCCATTCCCACTTTCGTTAAAATTATTATATAAATTTTCAAAATTATCTAAAAATATTTTCTTTTTATTTTCATCTGACATAATACTTAAATCTCGATGAACTTCTTTAATAAATAATTCATATGTGATTTGTTCTATTTTTTTTAATTTACATAATTTTTGGATTATTAAATTTAATAAATTAACTTTTAATTGGTCTAATTCAAATTTATTTTCAATTTTCATTTCTCTTTCAATTTTTTTTATTATATTTTGTATCTCTTCTTTCTTTTCTAATATTAATTTTTTTTTGAATAATATTTCTTTTTCATTATCTTCATCATTTTCTTTTTTATTATTTTCTATTTTTTTATCATTATCTTGATTGATAATAATATTAAAATTATTATTATTGTTATCAGACTTAAAATTTTTAACATCATCTTTTAATGAAATTAAAATTGAAGTTATAAAATTCATTCTATAATTTATACATTTATTTGATGATTTAATATTTTTTTTTTCTATTTTATCAGTCATATAATCATAATATTCTTTATATGAATTTTCTTTTTTTACATAATCAATAATGTGTTGCCATGTTCTTAAAGACCTGTATATATTATCTAATTTTTTATTAAAATCTTTTGAATATATTTTTTCATTTTTATTATTCAATAATTCTAAATATGTAGTATCTTCAAAATATTTAAAACCAATTTTTTCTAATACACTAAATTTTTCATCATCATTTATTTTAATATTTTCTTCATTAATAATATTATTTAATAATTTCATTGTATCACAACAAGTTACTAAAAATTGATATACATTATCAACAATTTTTTGTGGATTTTTTTCAAATAAATTTTTTTCATCTTTATTTATTATTTCAATAATATCAGGTTTTAATTCAATTATATAATCTTTTAAACCATAAACAATTATTTTTTTAAAAACATCACTCATAATTAATTCTTTTTTTTCTTCTTCTTTTTCTAAACTTTCATCAACAATTTCATTTTTTCTTAAAGATAATCCAGGTATTTTTCTTAATTCTTCTTCATTTCCTTGATTAGATGTACGTCCAAATCTTGAATTATCAGAAGAAAGATTTTTAATTGATTTCTCATCATAAATATAAATAATATTATCAGTTAAATAATTAAAAACAATATTATTATTTTCTCCATAAGTTATTTTTATGTTTCCATTAATAGAACCTAATTCAATAGATTTAATAACTTCTTTATCTTTTTTTATATAAACATATTTAGAATGTAATAATACATTTTGTATATTATCTTTATTAACTTCTATTTTTTTCATTTTACTTTTTTATATTATTTATAATATTTTAAATATATAATTTAAATTAATATTTTAAAATTTTAAATTTAATTAAAAATAATTGATCAATGAAAAAAAAAATGATTAAAATTTTATAAAAAATAATTTTTCATTATAATAAATCAGATTATCAAATAAATATGGAAAATAATAATAACGAAACAATAAATCAAGAATTTATTATTGAGAATAATAAAGAAGAAATTAAAACAAAAACACAAAGAAAAAGAAATTATAAAAAAAAGCAATATAATAATAAAGATAATATAAATAATAATAAAGATAATACAAATGATAATAAAGAATTATCATTAAAAGAGAAATTAATAGAAATATTAAAGAATATGAAAACAGAAAAATTTAATATACAATCAGAAATAGATGAAATCAAAGTATCTTTTCATATTTGTAAAGAAATGCATAGATGTTATTGTTCTGAAGAAAATGAAAATATTAAACATCAACAATTAGAATTAAAATATATAATGAGATTAACATTAGAAGATATATATTTTTATGGTAGTTTTAGTAATTTTGTAGCATTAACAACTGGTTTTGTAGAAACACCAGAAGAATTATTAGAAAAAATAGAAGGAGTAAAAAAATTAAAATGGTGTAAATTAAAAGGTAATTTTATTGAAGAAGATGAAAAAAATAGAAATAAATTATTTGATGAATTTATAAATGATAATGAAACAACTAAAAAATTATGTTCTGTATGTTATGAAAGATGTGATGAAATATTAAATTGTAAACATATTTTATGTATGCAATGTAAATTAAAGATGATAAAAAATAATAATAATTATTGTCCCATGTGTAAAACAAAGAAATATAATTTAAATTTTATATATGATGATGATGAAGAAAATAGTGGTTCTGAAAATTAATTATTAATTAAAAAATTATATTAAAAAATATTATATAAAAAATATCTTATAAAATAAAAGAAAAGATAAAATAAAAATGCCAGATAATAATTCAGATAATGAAAGTATTTTTTCAGAAGAACAAATAATTGAAGAAAATTTATCAGAAGAAGATAAAATTCAAATTAAAGAATTAATGAATAATATTGAAAATAAATTAGATGGTGAAATTGGTAATATGTGGTGGAAAATTTATATAGCTTCTGCTTTTTGGTCTAATTTATCTACTCCTATTAATTTAGCAATAACATTATTATCTGCAGTGACAGCTGGACAAGCAGCTACAAATAATATGTTAAGTAATTCAATGTTCGTGAAAGTAAGTGTAGCTTCTTTATTAATATCAACATTAAATACATTTTTTAGACCACATAATCAATATATAACAAATATAGATGTACTTAAAAAAATAAATGAATTTGGTTTTGAATTTGAAAATATATATTATACAAAAAATAATGATAGTTCAGATTATATAAGAAGATATTTAGCCTATAAAAAATTAATGATTAAATACCATAGATATAAAAATACAATGTCTCCAGACCAACAGAACTTTTTAACAGATTTAATTTATTATATATGTATTAAATCGTGTTTAAGAGATGATGATAAATGGTTAGATATAGATAAAAAATATATTGAAGATGAAAATAAAATTAATAAAAATCAAATAATTAATAAAAATCAAATAATTAATAAAAATCAAAAAAAAAATAATGATTTAACTAAAAATGATGTAACTATTAAAGAAAATAATGAATTAAATATTATTGGAGAGGAAGTTATTATTGATAATGATACAAATTCAATAATAAAAAAAATAGAAAAAGCAAAAAATCAAATAGAAAATAATTTAGATAATGTTTAATTTTTTATACCTATTTTCTTAACATTCTTTTTTTTAAATGTATTCTCTTTTTTTTATTCTTTATTTTATTAATATTTTGTTTTCTATTAATATTTTGTTTTCTATTCATATTTTGTTTTCTATTCATATTTTGTTTTTTATTAATATTTTGTTTTTTATTATTTTTTATAAAAATTAAGTCTTCTATATTTACTTTAATATTTAAATCATTATTTAAATTATTTAAATTATATTTACCATAACTCATACCTCTACCAACTTTAAATTCTAATGATTCAACTTCAAATAATAAATTATTAATTTTCCATTCTCTCCATATTTTAGTAGGACCAATTGTATATTTTTTATGTGATTTTTTATTAATAACAGTATCATCCATAATAACTATACTATTTTCATGTGCTAATTTTTTACAATTTTCTAAATCTGCTTTTGCTATTTCATACATGTGACCACCATCTATAAATAATATATCAAACTTTTTATTAGGATTATTTATAAAATATTCAGGTATTGTTTTAGTACTATCACCTAAAATTAATTCATGACGTCCTGGATATTTTAAATCAATATAATTTTTACCATATTTTACATAATCATGAGAACCAATATCAAAACTTAAAACATTAGCAGATGAGTTTTGTAAAAATAGTTCTGAAGAATGTCCTCCATTAAAACCAATTTCCAATATATTTAGAGGATTAAATTTTTGTAAAATTTCTCTTAATTTATTTAGTTGACCATTTACTTGTCCTGAATAACCTTCTGATATTTTAATTTTATTTTTTATGAAATAATGGTCTAAATTTTGATATAATTCTATCATTTTCTATTTCTTATACTATTTATTGTGATTATTATTTAAAAAAATAATAATAATTTATATTTTATATTATATACGTAAATGAACTTAAAAAAAAATGAATTAAATAACATTAATAAAATCATATATAATAAACTTCTAAAAACATAAATATAAAATGATATTCCCGTATATTAATGAAAATATAATGAATATTCATTATAAATTAATGGAAAAACCAAAACTAACGAAAAGTAAATTTGATAAATTGAGAAAAAAATCAATATTTTCAGGTATGAATGAGTTTAAAAGTATAAATGAAGTATATCAAGATATATTTTATTTTATTAAGAATACATTTTTATTTATTTTTGGTAATAAATTTATCAATGATATGAATAAAATATATTTAGAAGATATTGTAAAAGAGAATAAAATAGAAGATATTGAATTAAAACTTAGAATAACTTCGCGTTCATTAGAAGAAATTGATAATGTTTTATTATCAAATGAATATATGAATGAGATAGTGACAAAAACAAATAAAGCTTTTGAAGAAAAGAGTGAAAAAAACTTAGATGAATATTCTAGTTTAATGAGATATATAAGTGGAAATTGTTGGATTAATGATAAATTATCATTAGGTTTTGAATTAGATGATAATGATATTAAAATGAGAGATAATATACATAGTATTTTAGATAGAGTTGAACCATTAAGTTTTCCGGTTACATTATTCCATGGTTTTGAATCATTTACACATTATGGTGAAAATAATTGGAAAATAGGTGATATTATTAATATTCCTGGATTTTTATCTAAATCATTATCATTTAATGTAGCACATCGATTTGCACAAACAGAGAACTTTATGAATTGTAAATTTTTAGTAGTAAAATATCCGAAAAATACAAAACACATAAGTTTAAATATTAGATATTTTGACCAAGAATTTGAATTTTTAACATATTCAAATGAAAAGTTGAAATTAGTGGATATTAAAGAAGTTTTAAATTATCCTCAAAATTATATTTTATATATTTGTGAATATATGAATTAATTTAATTATTTATAAATAAAAAAAAATATATTGTTAATAATTATAATAAAATGCCTTGTCATAAAAAATCATCATCATGTGATTGCAATCATGGACATCATGAACATCATTGTTATAATCCTTGTCCTCCTTATCCTTATCCACCAACTCCCTTACCAGAAGTTCAAAATCAAGAAAATATAAGAAAAATATTAAGATTCAAAACAAGTTGTTTAACTCTTCAAGAACCAGATAATAATGAACAAACAGGAATCACTAATAAATATGCTTTTGAAAATTTTGAAACAATCTATCAAGCTTTCCGTGATGCCCCTAGTTCAGGAGATATTGCTGCATTTATAAATGCAATAGTATCTACTAATTTAACAGTAAGTTATGGTGGAAAAACATATGGAATTCGTACAACAATAACCGATACTGACGGAAGAGTTATTTATGATTCGCAAGCAGGAACAACAGATGCTCAATGTAGTACTTTACAATTACATACAACTCGTATGGAAATTCAAAGAGCTGAATTAAATAAATGGGCATATTCAACAAGAACATCAATAACAGTAGGAACACCTTCATTTTATGAATCAGTATGGTTTAAATATCAAAACACAAATGATGGAACTATTAATGATTTCGAAGGTCCTTATAACTTTAGATTCTCAGTAAGAATTCAAGTTGATGGTACTCCTATTCCTTTATTATTATAAATTTAATTTTTAATTCAAATAAATTATTTTTTTAATATTTTTATAAATAAATTAATAATTCAATTATTAATTTTTAATCTTCCATTAATACTTTTTTTTTTCATCACTCCTTGCTCCAAAGCGAAGCGCCTAGAGCTGAGTGATAATCGTTTTCCTTAAAAAGGAAAACGTATTCATCATCGCATAAACACCAATCTTTAAAACGGTTAGGATGCCAAGATTTTATCATAATTTCTTCAAATAATATTGTATTAATATAATAATTAGTCATTTTTTGTAACATCCAAGTGACTCTTTGATAATTCATAGGATTAGACATCAAATTTTCATAAACAGCAAAAACATCTACAGTATTACTTTTACAGATTTTCTGATAATTTTCCGTTAAAAATAGAAAAGTTATATTAGGATTAGCAAAAATTTCTTCTTTTTCCCATTTATATTGAGGATTATCGATAATTTGTTGAACTGTTATTTTAGGACTAGAAGTGATATGTTTAGATATCCAATCAATATTTTTATATTTTTCAAAATAGTAAAGTTCAGGATTATTAATATAAGCTTTATCAATATTAAAACCTAATTCAATATAATCTTCATAAGTTAAAGTTTTATTAAAATATTTCATTTTTTCAGAATCCCATGGATAATCAGGATTTTCAAGAATATCTTTTTTGGATATATTAGGATTCTTATTCATATCTATCCTCTTTTGTTTAACCGCATTATATGGATTCTTTAAAAAATTATTATCTCTATATTTTTTATATTCATCAAAAGTTATATTTTCAGATTCACTTAATAAACCTAAATTCCATTGATAATCTAAATCTAAATTATAGATAACATCTTTAATAGTGATACAATGCATATATTCAAATACAAATTCTTCATTTTTATTATATTCTCTCAAATCTTTCATCTCTTTAAAACTTATTTTTTTTGTATACATACACAAATCCATTATATTCCAATGTAAATCTTTATATTTAATAATATAACCAATAGTTATATTCGGATTTGATACTACATTTCTTTTTTTATATTCTAATTCTCTTTCAATAATATTTAAAGTTATATTTTCATTAGAAAATACGTGTAAATTACCATTTATATCAGTATAATAAGAATCTAAATTCTTCATAAATTGAAAATAGTATTCACTCCATTCTCTAAATAATGAATCATAAATTTCTAATTTTTTAAGTTCTTTTTCAATCCCTAAACAAATATAAGCATTTAAAATTTGATAATTTTCTTGCATTTTTACGTTTAAAAATTAAGGTAAGTATAGTATAAGACGTATATATAAATTTTATTATTATAATTAAAACTTAATAATAAAAAAAGAATTAAAAATATTTAAATCAATTTTTTTATTTTTTTTATTCATCACTCCTGGCTCCAAATCGAAGCGCCTAGAGCTGAGTGATAATTGTTTTCCTTAAAAAGGAAAACGTATTCAAAATTCAAAAATTCGAAGAAGGATATTTATTATAGAAAGAATCAATTTGTTTAGGTTCATAGAAATGACGAATTAAATCTGTATTTAATAATCTATTTTTATAATAATCAGAAAAAGATATTTTAGATTTAAATTCATCATATTTATCTTTATATAATTTTTGGTCAGCTAAATTTTCTTTAATCATTTTTTCAACATTAAAAAATTGAATTAAAGTATCTTCATTATCATTTAATTTTTCGAGTGTATATAACATCAATAAATTATTATTAGGTAATTTATAAAATTCTAAACCTCTTTTTTTATTAAAAGGAAGTTTATTTAATCCAGTTAATTCAAAGAATTCATCAAACCAATAATTAAAATAAAAATGATTGTTTCTTTTGAAAAACATATCTTTTATTTCTTCAAATTTATAATTATTTATATCATTAATATCATTAAATATTTTATTAAAAAAACCAACATAATTATTTTTCATAAATCTTTCACTTGTATAAAACTTACCAAAAATAGTATGAAAGAAATTTGATATATTTGTATCAATTGGATTTCTAATACCAGCAATAAATAAAGTATTATGAGAATTATCTAATCTAAATTTTAAATATTTTAAATTATGATTATGTTCAATTTTATATTTTTTACCATGTTGTAGCAAAGTCTCCCATATAGTTGTACTTCCAGTTTTAGCAAATGTGACAATATCAATATCTTTAATATTAAAATCTTTTAATGTTTTTTTAACTAATTTAATATCCATTTTTTCAGATTTTAATTTACTTTTACTTTTAATAGGTTCTTTTAATATTAAATTGGATATATCAGATATATGTATTTTTTCAATTGGTTTTTTATCAGAAAGATTTAAATAATTATTTATTTTTATATTAAATTCACAATCAATTTTAACCCAAAAATATATAGCAAAATTTAAAGATTTTTTATTTAAATTATTAAGATAAATACATTCATTTAATTTTTTATCATATTGTAAAAGAGATAAAATAGTAAATTTACAATTATTTTTATTGAATTGTTTTTCTAAAGAATAATCAAATAAAGGATAATATTTATCATAAGAACCAAATTTCCATAAATTCTCACGAAGAATAGTAAATAAAACTAATTTTTTACTTCTATATTTATAAATAATATCTTTATAGTTATTATTATGATTAATATCAGTATAAGCAAAACCTAATTGTTGATAAATATTATTTAACTCTTTCGACATAATATCTTTGAAAAATAAATCAAAATATTCTTCTAAATATTTAAAATAAGTATTATAATTAATTTTATTGGGTTCAATACCATTTTTAATAACATCATTTGAAAAATATATTTCATAATTTAATTCATCTAAAAAGAATCCAAAATATATTAATCTAAATATATCATCTTTTGTTAATATTTTATTTTTATAAATTATATAATTTTTATTTAATTTTAATTGTAAAGGTTCTTTTTTTAATATTAACATTAAAATAAAATAAAATGTGGCTTTTTGATATTTATATATATCTTTTCTATATTCATCTCTTACTTTTAATAATTCATCAATATCTTGATATTTTTTAGTTATAAAATTATAATAATCTTTTGAAAATATTATATCAATTTTATTATTAAAATATATATGATTTAATTCTTTATTAAAAACATTACAAAATATATCAACAAAATGTAAAAATTGTATAATATTTTTACTATAATAATGTGTTGATAATTTATCCATCATTTTAGTAAATAATAATCAAACTCCTATTTTTGTATAATATATTTTTACGTTTATTTTATTTATATAATTATTTATAAAAAAATTGAAAATAATAATATTAAGTATTATATTTACTTAATATATAATAATTAAATAAAACGAAAAATGGAGTTTTACGGTAGTATACCAACAGAAGAAAGAGATGAAGAATTTAATAACGTATTCAAAATTAATCCTTTATTATCACTTCCAGAAGCTGATAGAAAATGGGAAGAAGGACTTAATTATATTGAAAAAGTAGATACAAGACTAAAAGAAAGATATAATAACATGTTATATACAGCAAATTATGCTCAAAGTCATCTTAAAACTCCTTCATATAGTGAATTTTTATTTGCACAATCTCTTGATATTTTGAATGATACAATGGCATTATATATTGCATGTTCAAAAAAATTTTATGAATTACATAGAAGAAGAGTATTGTATAGTCTTTGGAATAGACCTATGTCAAGAGAAGATGTTATTTTAGGAGAGAGATGGAGTGTAGAAGATGTTAAAAATTTTAAGAAAGGTATAGAGAAGACAGTTGAATCGTCACAGAAGATGATTAGACATTTTCAAGAACAATTAGCAATGTATGCAACTAATCAAAAGATACTTAATAGAGAGAAGTTAATTATTATAGTTGATAAATTTGTCAACTTTTGGAGGAATGAGCATACTATGAGAATTAGAGAAGTAGATTATTATACACAATTAATTGATGAACTAGAAACTTCATCACATTCTAATGTGTAAAAATAATAAAATTATAAAAAAAAAAATTATAAAAATTAAATAAAAAAAATTAAATAAAAATTTGTTGTTTTCTAAATTCAGGTATATGCTTATAATAAGAAGAAAGATTTGGTTTTTTATGTAAAATACTTTTAGCAATACCATTCCACTCATAAAATATTTCATCAGGTATATCATTATATTTTTTTCCGTCCGGTTTTTTTCGGAATGGTTTGATAACTTGAAAATAACTAATATCACATGTAGGACGATTTATTCTTTTAGAACAAGTAAAATTAAAAGGCATTTTTAATTTATCCCAATGTGGAAAAATTGAATAAAATATAAGTAATTCATCAATACCTCTACAAAAATATAATTTACCAAAAAATTTAGAATAATTTTTTATAAAAGATAATAATTTATAATAATATGTAATTTTTGGAATTAAAAAAAGATATGTTCCTCTGTATCCAACTTTAGTTTTTTTAAATTCAATATCATAATGAAAATTGGGTTTATTATATTTATTAAATATAAAATCTATATTTTTTCCAACATATGTAGAAGCATCAAGATAAAATATTTTTTTAAATTGTGTCAAAGCTAATATTTGACCTTTTGTGACATAATATAAAATATTTTTATAAGATGGAATATTTGTAAAATGTGAATATCTATTATTTTTTTCAAAATTTTTAACTTTCAATAAATCAACACCAATAACCATATCAAATAATTCTAATAAATCTTTTATACCTTTTTCAGATATACCTTTAAAAGTTGTATTTTTATTAACTTCATAAGGTTTATCTTGAACCATACAAATAATTGGATACTTTGTATTAACATTTCTAAGAGATTGAGCCAAAACTAAAGCAGAAGGAATATAATCTTCAGAAATAAAAATAGAAGTTATATAAGCATTTTTCATTTGAAAAATAGATGACAAATCAAAATTAGAATAATATCTAAAATTAGGTTGTTTAAAAATATCTGGATTTTTAATGTATTCTTTATTAATTAATTTATCATAATTAATCATATTATCTTTAATTTTTTGAAAAGATTCTTTAGTTAAATTAATTTTTTCATTATATGATGTTTTTTTTGTATCATTATTATTAAATTTATTATTTTTAATTTTTATTTTTTTATTATTTTTAATTTTTATTTTTTTATTATTTTTAATTTTAATTTTTTTTTTATTTTTTTGTTTAATCATTTTATTAATACTATAATTAAATTATATAAAATATAATAATAGAAGATAAAAAAAATATGAATAATAATATATGTAAATTTAAAAAACATTTTGAAGAACCAAAAGAAAAATATGTTTGTTTTTCAACAGTATTATTTTACAAAGAAAAATATATTAAAACTACAAGAAATACAAAATCAAAAGGAGATTTAAAAGTTGTAAATTTAGCCAAAAATAAAATTAAGAGTTTTATTTTTCATATAACAGAAACAATAAAAAAATTTATAGATGGAACATTTCCAGATAATTTTTATTTAAGATTATATTATGATAAATCATTATTTAAACTAAAAATTTATGAAAAATTATTTAAAACATTAAAAGAGAAAAAAAATAAAAGAATACAATTAGTTGAATATGAATGTGAAACTTTTAAAAATAGTAAAAACAATCACATAGATTTATTTGGAACTTTAATGAGATTTTATTCAATATTTGACCCAGAATCTGTAAATATGGAATATTGTATATTAATAGATGCAGATTCAAATTATGGAAATAATTTTATAAAGGTATTTAATGATTTTAAAAAGAGTAATAAATTAGTTTATACAGTTAGTAAATTAACACAAATACCATTTCATAGTAATGATTTTATGAATAATAAAAATGAATTAATGAATTATATATATTTATTAGCTGGTTTAGTATATATAAGAAGGGATCCAATATTTGATATAAAATATTGGAAATTATATTTTGACAAAATGTTTGAACAGAATGATTTAACATATATTTATAATTATTTAGATTTTAAAAGATTTTATATGGGATTAAAAATAAAATTTAATAATTTACCACAATCATATTCTTCATTTTTTTATGGTACAGATGAAATATGGTTAAATTATGTTTTAAAAAAAATATTAATAGATAATAATCAAGAAGATAAAATAGGATGTTATTATACAAAAGATTATGATCCTTCATTTGTTTTAATAAAATTTAAAGAATTTTTAGAATATGCATATGAAAGAAATTTTGAACAATTAAATTTATTTATCAAAAATTGTGATTTTTTAGGTGATATTAAAGAAAGAAATTATGAAAATTTTAATTCATTTATTAACAAATTTTTAGATAAAAAAAATTTTAAAAATAAAAAAAATAATTCAAACAAAATACTTCAATTCTTTAAGAATATCAGAAAAAATAAATATTTTAATCGTTTTTATTTACAATCAAATATACGCTATTTTATTAATCATCACGAAGAATTAATAAAAATGAGAAATGATTTATATTTTAATCAAATTCTTCTAACTTAATTATTATTATCAATATCTTTTATTTGATTGGTATTTATAATTTTTATTGTTTTAATATTTTCATTATCTATATTCTCTTTTTTCTTTTCTTCTTTGTAATCTAATAATATATACATATAATCTGGTATATTATTCATACTAATATAATCCATCTCTTTATTAAGAATTAGTCCCTTATTTTCTATAAAATCATTAAATGCTTGATAAAATTGATTTACTGATTTATTTAAACTCATACCTCCATTTCCACAACAATGTCCTGTTATATATATTCTTTCAAATTCTTTTTCTTTATTATTTTTTTTATATTCATTTATTTTTTTAAATAATAATAATGATGATAATAATGATATATAAGCATTATTAGTATGATTTACATTTGAAGAACAGAACATAGTAGGAGATATTATAACACCACTATTTTCTTTATCTACTTCGATAAATAAAGATGAACCTACTGGTAAAATAGGATAGTTATTAAAATATTCATTATTATTTTCATCATTTTTATTTATTATACCTAATTTTCTAATTAATTTCCAAAAACTCAAATCTATTTTAGGAAAAATTTCTCTTGATATTATTCTATCTATTCCTCCTTCCATTCTAGCTAATGAATTTGATGGAGAAACAAATATTGAATTATTTTTATATTCTTTATCAACAAAATTAAATAAATTATTCTTTTCGATTATAATTTTAATACCGTATTTATTATACATAAATTCAGAATTATCAATAAAATCTTTAAACTTATTTCTCATTATTTTACACCATCCATTATTTTTACTATAAAAATGAATTATCATTTTATTTTAATAATTCTATTATTTTATTTATTATTTTTTTTAAACTTCTATACTAATTTATTTTTTTTGTTTTTTGTTCTTATTAAATTATTAAAATCATTTTAATTCTATATTTGAATATTTTTGATTCATAGCTTTTTTTCTACCAATAATATATCCAAAAATTAGTCCAATAAAACTACAAAATGCAATTACTGATGAACCTACTATTTTATGTGTATATATTAAATTATTTATCTCTTCATCTCCATAATATGTTTCTTTTTCAAAATCTTTACTACCAATATTCACAAAATATGGGTTAGGATTACTAACACATTCATTAACCATTGTTAACCATAATGCCATTCCATCTTTTATTGAACAATATTGTAAAGCACAATCTTTAGCTGTTAATCCTAATTCATTATCAGCGATCGGTTCATTAGCACCAGATGATATTGAATAAACTTGATTAATAGATAAAAATAAAACACTAAAAGTTAAAAATATTAAATATTTATTTTTTAAATAAACCATTTTTTTAAATTGAAAATTTTAATTATAAATTAATTATATTATAATATAATAATTATTTTAAGTTAAAAAATAAATTATTTACCATGAGTTAATTTTCTGAAAAAATTATTTGAATCACTATTTCCAAAAAATATAATATTATCAGGTAAACTATAAATATTTAATTTATTTTCCCAAATAATATATGGAAAAGAAATTTGGTCTTGAGTAGTATATAACATATTATGATACCACCATTTATCGAAAAAATCAATAGTTTCTTGTTTTTTCATATCAAACATAATAAAACAAGTGACCCATAAACCATATTCATTTCTATAATTTTTATATTGATGAATATTTTCTAAAAAATATTTTTCTTTGAATCCATTTTTTAAATAAGAATTATATTGAAAATCAATATCTTGATAAGGTTGATTTTGACCATTCCAATTAACAGAAGTATATCTAAAAAAATGACTATCTTCAACTTCTTTATTTAATAATCCATTTCTTTCTATATTGTGTTCATAAACCATAAAATTTTTTCCATTTTCCTGCATCTTAACACAATTTAATATAAAATCTTCATTAATAATTTCTATAGTACCATCTAACCAAATAATAATATCATAATCTTTTAATTCTTCGATTCTGTGTAAATTTAATTTAAAAAATTTAGCTCTATTGAATGAATGTTGATTATTATATAATGAATTTCTTAATTCTTTGTTATTATCTTTTTCAGATATACCAAATCTATATTTTTCGGCATTTATTATTTTCCAATATCCTTTATCACCAATATTTAAATTATCTGTAAAACAATAAAAATCAGCAGGATAAGATTGTTTTATAACATCTTTACAAGTTTTTTCATATCCTCCAATTATTGCTGTTACAATAGCTATTTTTTTAGAATAATTATTTTGCATTTTTAATAACTTTACTAATATATTTAATATTGATATAATTAAATAATAAATTGTACTGAAAAAAATAAAAAATAAAAAATTAATAAATTATAAATAAGATTAATCTGAAAATAAAGAACACCATGTTCTTTCAATATAATGACAAACTTCTGAATGAACATGTTTATCAACAAAAGAGATTAATTTTTTATAAAAATCGATATTATATTTTAAAATTGATTCTTTTTTAGTACCAAATATAGCATAAAAACTTACAGAATTAACTTTGTTAATTCTCTTGGTCGCCAGAGCGCTGGAGCTCTCAGTACTTACTTTATTTGATTTATTTTCGCCTATATTTTCTAAATACCATTTTCCGAAAGGTCTGATAGGTGATTTTTCTAATATATTATTTTCTCCATTTAAAATATTTAATTTTTTATTTTCTTTATCAGTTGTATCCCATTCATCTAAGGTAAAATCATACAATTCTTCATAAACAGGTTTAGATAATAAATAATTATAAAAAATATTAGCTGATTCGATATTAATCATTTGAGTAAGTATACTTAAAACTATTTCTAATTTTTTTTCATGTTTATAAAAAGAAGCAGGTAAAAAAAGATTAAAATTATAAAGGTTATTATAATTTTCAATAATATGATATAAATAAGTATGTTCACATCTTCCAACATTAGGTAGATTAATTATTTTACATCTTTCTTTAATATATTCATTATTAATTTCTGGACCTTTATTATAAATAATAATATCATAATCTTTAAATAAAAGAGGATTATCTTTTAAATAATCTAAATTTTCATTAAATCTAGATAAAATTATTTGTTTTGTTTTTTGTTTTTTAATTTCTTTTTTATAATTATTAAAATCATAATTCAATACTAATTCCTTATTTTTATTATAATAATTTAAAGATTCAATTAAATTTAATTTAAAATAATCATATTGAGTATTTACTATTCTTTCAGGGTTACTCCAATTACAAAAGTGTAGAAGAGAACCATTATCTATTTTAGTATTATAAAGTGTAGTTCCTAAAACATGATGAGGTTTATGTATACCCATTAAATTAATTTTATCAGTTTTTACAATACATTTAGTTCGATGATTTTCTCCATCTGAATTTACACTTTTTAATATTTTTTCAGGAAAGTTAATGGGAACTTTAGTATCTAAAGTTAAAGACCAATAATTTTCAAATAAATAAATACCATGTTTATTTTTTTTTGAGTTCATAATGATATATTCTCTAAGAGTTTTTTGATTATTATTATTATTATTATTATTATTAAAATAAATGTATTCATCAATCTGATTAGATTGATAATCTTTTATTTTATTAAAATAAATGTATTCATCTAAATCATTAAAAATCATATAATGACTATTATCTTTACCATATTTATAAAGTGCATGATTGACTTGACCCATTTGACAAAGATGTCTTCCTTTAAAATTATCCCAATATTGGAAAGGCCATTCAATTAATTTAATTTTTTTATATTTAGTTAAATTAATAATTTTATTATAATGAGGATTTGAATTATTTAAAAAATCATTATAATAAAAATAGAATTGTTCAACATCATTATTAATATAATATTTATAGAAAATATCAATTAAATCAAAATCATGTTTAAAAAGAGTAGTTTGAGTTAAAAAATAATTATATGAAGATTTATAATTTAATAATTTAAATTCTTTTTTTAATTCTTTATATTCAACTTCTAAATTTATTATTTCTTCTTCATTATCAAATAAAGAATAACCTCTTATAGATATTTTTTCAAAAGAATAACTACTAAAATTTTTAATTAAATTTAGTTCAATATTTTTATATAATATTTTTATATCATTAAAATCAGTTATAAAAGAATCATAAATAGGAGATATTAAGTATACAATATTATTTTTTATAAAAATATCATAAAATAAAATATTTTTTTGTGAATCTGATAAATACAAAGTATTAATATCATCAAAGGTTATTTCATTATTATCATTATAATCATTATACATTTTTTAAAATAAATAATCAAATTATAAATAAATAATAATAATATTTTAAATAAATAACTTAGAATATAATTATTATATATCAAAAATATTATTATCTTTATTATTTTTATTTTTTTTTTTTCGGATATAATACTTTTGATTTCTTTTTCTTTTTTTATCAGATTCAGAATATGAATCATCTTCATCATCATCTTTATTATATTTAAATAACTTCGTTTTTTCTAAAGATTCTGATGAATCTGAATCTAATTCTAGTTCAAATTCAAGATTTTTATTAATATTTTTTAGTATATTTTTTTTTATTTTATTATTTGCAGTTGATTGTCTTATACAATTAATTTTTTCATAATTACCATTATCTTCTTGAGTAAATAAAGGATTAATATAAATAATATTATCTTTATTTTTATCAGAATTATTAATTTTAGAATTTCGATAAAATCCATAAACAGTTAACATTTTGTAAAAACTATAAAGTTTAATATCTTTAAATTCATCTTTTAAGATAATTTTTTGAAAATCTTCAATATTAAAAATAATAATACCTGAATTATTAAAAAAAGTGACAATAGATTTGTATTTGGGATTTTTACATATATTTTGTAAATTATATAAAAATCTTAATCTGGTTTTTATTTTGTTTTTATTTTTAATATTATTAACATTATCTTCAATAATATCATCAATATTATCATTTTTTATTATTTTCCTCTTTCTTTTTTTTAAAGAATTAATATTTTTTTTGATTTTTTTAATACTATTATTATTCTCAATTTTGAGTAATGAAGAATTTAATTCAGATAAATTATTTTTTTCAATATTAAAATCTAAATCCAAATTATCAATATTATCATAATCATATGATTTAACAATATCAATATCAGAATCATATGATTTAGAATTTAAAATATTATTATTAATATCAGAATCAAACAAACTATTAATATTATCAATTTCTAAATCTTTTGGATCGAATTTATTGATTTTATCTAATAAATTTAGATTATCAAAATCATCCTCGAGATTGAGTAAATTATTGAGTATGTTAATATCAATATCTAACATTTTTTGAATAGATAAGATTAATAGTTTTTAAGTGTTTATTATTAAAAACAATTATTATTAAATATATAATTATATTTATATTTATAATTTAAAAAATCATTTTTTTTATAAAAAATATATTTACGTTATCATTATTAACCAATAATTCTTATTTTACCAATTGTTTGACTACGCTCTTTACCATAATTTATTAAACCATTATTTAAATCTATTCTTAAATACGGTTTAATACTATTTACTTTAAAATATTGTAAAGCTACATCTTTAAATTCTTCTAAAGAGTCATAAGAATCTTCAAGTTCTTTAAAATGTGTTAAATTTTCAATAATATATTTTTTTTTAGTATTCATATCATCATTCAAAGTACCGAAAGTTATAATAGAATTAGGATTATTAGAAGATTTAATATTAATTTCATATTTATTACCAGTTTCTAATTCAAGCTTTAAATGTAATTTCTTGATTTTATTTAATAATTCTTTCTCTCTTTCACTCATTTTTGATAATTTTACTATATAATTATAAATTTAAAAAAATAATTAAACTAATAATCTGAATCATAATCAGAATCAGAATTATACATTCCAAATTTAGCTCTTGACCTATCTCTCATATAGCAGGCATGAGCATAACTTTCTGTTCCATATTCCTCACATAATTCTCTTTCTCTTTCATACCTCTCTTCTTCTTCTCTATCGTATCTTTCATCATAAGAATCATATTTTTCTGATTCAATTCTTTGATATTCTTCATTAAGAATTTTATGTGAAAAGGTATATTTTTCGATAAGGATTTGAAGAGATAAACCAGAAAGATTGATAAGTATAATTTTATTTTTAAAAGCATCAATAAATCTTTTATTATTATCTTTAATTTTAAACATTTTAGAATAAATCATTAATAATTTATTACAAATATAATCTATATTAATGGTATTTTTTTTTAATTCATTCAAAATATCATATACATCACTCGAATCATAAAATTTAAAATCGGCATTTAAAAATTTATTATACATAATATTTATTGATTTTTTAAATTCTTTTTCAATTAATTCATCTTGATATCTAACATCTTGTTTTGATATAATTGGTCTATTACTCAAAATAGTAGTCAAATCACTACTATTTTTACCTTTATTGGTATTAGTATTATTCATTTTTTTTTTATTAAAAATATTGATATAAAATTTAAAATTTAATATAATTTGGAAAAAATTAATCATATTTTTTTAAGTGAATATATAACGTAAATAATATATTAAGAGAATTAATAAAGGATACTAATAAAAGATTCTGTATGAATATTTTTATAAATAAAATACAATAAATCTTCTAATATATGATATTCTTCAGATAAATCAATATAATTTTTATCCATAATTAATTTAGCATTAAAAAATTCTTTATTAAGAGCGATAAATTCTCTATCTTCATCAAATTCTTTTTGGTATTTAATATCTAATTCTAAATTAATATTTTTATTATTAATATCTGAAAATTTAATATTAATTTCAAAAGAATCATAAAAAGATGTTAGATGATAATAGTCACAATAAAAATTAAAATTATATTTTTTAAATAATCCAAAATCTTTAATAAATTGGTTAAATATTTTTTGTATAATTTCAATATTTTTATTATAAACTAATGATTTATATTCATCTTTAATTAAATCAATTTTATATTCTAAAGATTCAAAATCTTTTTGATAATTTTTATTAATATGATTAAGATTATTATATAAATCTTCAAAACGATTATTATAATAAAGAATCTTATCCATATTCATTTTTTTGTTGATAGAACGGGCTTTCATCTTTTTATATTTAATAATATTTCTTTAAGTACTTCGTATTTTTTATTAAGTTAAAAGTAAAAATTAACAAGAAGTATATAATTTATCAAAATTAGAAAGAGATGAAAGATTATTTTTAGTTAAAATAGTATCGATAAATGATTCTTCAATATTTTCAGTAAAAGAAGGTCTAATAATAATATTAATTCTTTTTAAATGTTCATCTGATACAATAGAAAAATGATAATTTTCATCAACATATAAAATTATTTGAAAAAAATCATTATTAATATCATTATTATCTTTAATATTCCAAATATGGTTAATCGAATTATTTTTCAAATGAATTAAACCAGATTTTTCATGAATATTTTCTGAACCAATGTTTTTTCTATTAAATTTATATGCGAATTGTCGAGAATCATCAAAATAAAAATAAAAAGATTCGCATTTATTAATATTATTAATTCTAGAATTACAATTCTTTAAATTACATTTTTTAATAGATTTATTATCAGAATCATTGATACTGTACAATACATTCCAATTTCCAGTAAATTTATTTAAATCTATTTTTAATAATACATCATCATTAGAAGTACTAAGAGTTTTAGAGTTCTCAATAAACTGATGGTGATCTATAAAATCAGCATTAATATTATTAAATAATAATACAAATATTAGGATTAAAAAATATATTAACATTTTTTAGGTGTTTATTTATAAATTATTAATGTAAATGATATTAAATAATAAAATAATCATTTTTTTTAATATGTACCAATTAAAGATGGTTCAACATAATAATTAAGGTCCCCTACTTTAATTGTTTGAAGATTCATTCTATTAATATTATATAGATTTTCAATACATGTAGGTAAATTTTCTCCATGAATATTTTCATCCCATGATATAAAAACGTAAAATAAACCATCCATTTTATAGTAAATATCAATACTTTCAATAATTTCTGATTCAATTAGATAAAAGGTATTTTTGATATACCAATTACAAATTTGTTCTTTTAATTCATCAGAAAATACATAAATAAATTTGTCTTGATAATCATAATTTTTTAATTCAATATGAATACGATATTCTTTTTTCATTATTTAGTACAAACGTATTAAAGTTAATTTTAATTAAATATAATGTAATAAAATAACTAATTAATATTTTATCAATTTTTTATTAATTTTGTTTACGTATTATAAAAAAAAAATTTTAATTTATTCTTCTAAAAATCATTTCTGAAAAATCATTTTTAAAAACGATAAATATAGCAGAATCAATTATATGAATACCAAATTCATTATTTTTTAAATAATTGGCATAATTTTGAAGATATTCTATTACAATTTCTTCTGATTTTTTGTAAGAACGAGGTGTTAAAGCTATTCTTCCAAAATTCTCAGGATAAGATAATAATTCAATTTTATTATTTAAAGAATTATATATAATTTTTTCTTCTTTATCATGAAAATGTAAATATGTATCTAATCCACGACGTATTAAACGTGGATAATAATTTTTAATAGCAATCGAATCTATTGATAATTTCATATTAAATAAACATTAATATTAACATATAATTAGTAGATATATTTATTTTAAGGACTATTTAAATAAAAAATAATCATTTTTTTTAAGTTTAAAATAATTTAGATTAAAATAGTATAAAAATAATATTAATAAAAACATTAAAAAATGAATAATTATGAACGGAGTGATGAAGGTATACCATGGATAGAGAAATATCGTCCAAAAAATGTAGAAAACATTATAGCTCATAATGAAATAATGAATGTTTTAAATAAATTTATAGAAAAAAATAATCTTCCACATTTACTTTTTTATGGTCCACCTGGTACTTGTAAAACAACAACAGCAAGAGCTATTGCAAATAAAATTTATAATGAATTATCAACAACAATGGTTTTAGAATTAAATGCGAGTGACGAGAGAGGTATAAATGTGGTGAGAGATAAAATAAAAGAGTTTGCATGTACACAGAAGATATTTAATGCAGGTGTAAAAATGATAATATTAGATGAAGTAGATGCAATGACAAATGAAGCTCAATTTGCATTAAGAAGAATAATAGAAAAGTATACGGAAAATGTGAGGTTTTGTTTAATTTGTAATTATGTGAATAAGGTGATACCGGCTTTACAGTCGAGATGTACTAAATTTAGATTTTCATATTTAGAGAAAGAACAGATTAAAGAGTATATGGAAAATATAATAAAAAAAGAAGGAATAAATATGGATGAATCAGCTAAGAATATAGTGTTAGAAATATGTAATGGTGATATGAGAAGATTATTAAATATTTTACAGATAATTTATACAATGAGTAAAAATGATAATGAAATATTAGTAGAAAATAGATTAATAAATGAGAATGATGTATTAAATTATGTAGGTATACCATTGAATAGTGATATAGAAAGAATATATGAAATATTAATGAATGATAATATATGTGAATCATATAAAAAGATAAATAAAATATTAAGAATAAAAGGATATATATTAAGTGATATAATAAAGGGTATATTAAAGATTATAAAAAATGTAAAATATGATAAATCAGATAATTTGGTTAAATTAATAGTAGATATGTCGGATATAGAATATCGATTATCAAATACTTCTAATGAAAAGATTCAATTAGCTTCATTAATATCATCATTTTATAAATATAAAATAGGTATAAATTGTTAAAGTATAATTAAACTTAAAAAAGTTTATTAGAATAAATAATAAATAATAAATATAAATAAATAATTAAATAAATAAAAATGGATTTTAAAGAAAATGATAATATCAAACTGGAGGAAACAAATAAAGTAGATTTACCGTGGGTTGAAAAATACAGACCAAAAAAATTAAATGAAATAGTAGGTAATAAAGAAACAATAGAAAGATTAAAAATAATAGTTGAATCTGGTAATTTACCCAATATGATATTGTCTGGTGCGAGTGGAATAGGAAAAACAACATCAATATTATGTTTAGCGAATGAATTATTAGAAGAAAATTATAAAGATTGTGTATTAGAATTAAACGCAAGTGATGATAGAGGTATAGAAGTAGTAAGAAATAAAATTAAATTATTTGCCCAAAAAAAAATAAATTTGCCTGTAGGAAGGTATAAAATAGTAATATTAGATGAAGCGGACAGTATGACAGCAGCAGCACAACAAGCTTTAAGAAGAACAATGGAAATATATTCAGATACAACAAGATTTGTATATGCATGCAATACATCAACAAAAATAATAGAACCGATACAATCGAGATGTGTAATAATGAGATATTCAAGATTGAGTGATGAAGAGATGAAAGAAAGAATAGAGTCAGTATCAAAAGATGAAGGTTTGATAGAAAGATTAAAAGAAGATGGGAAAAGGGCAATAATATTTAGTGCAGATGGTGATTTGAGAACAGGATTAAATATATTGGAAACAACATCAACTTGTTATGATGAAATAAATGAGGAAAATGTATATAAAATATGTGATAAACCTCAACCATTCTTAATAGAAAAGATATTTAATTTATGTTTAGAAAATAAATATGAAGATTCGCAGAAGATAATATCAGACTTATATCAGAAAGGATATGCCGCTTCAGATATAATATCATTATTATTTAAAATAGCATGTCGTTATTCACAAAATGAAAAACAGTTTAAAATAGAGAAAAATTTTGAAACGAAAAATATAGAAATAATGAAATTAATAACGGATTATCAACAGAGAATAATATATGGATGTTCAACAGAATTACAATTATTGGGATGTTTGGCAAAAATAACAGAAATTATGAATAATTAATTTTTATTTTTTATTTTTTATTTTTTATTTTTATGAATAATTTTAGGTAAATCAGTAATGGTATCATTGTTTATTTTTTTCCAGACGAACATTTTTCTAATATTTTTATAAGCTAAATAAGAACCAGAACCATTTATTTCTTCTAATTCATCAACATAATATATTTTTCCTAAATAATTCATAATTTGATTTAATCTGAACATATTATCAAAAACTTTTTGGGAACCTCCCATATATAAAATCATAATACCATCTTTTTTTAAATGATTGTAACATTTCACAAGAGATTTTACAAAAAAATTATTAATCCAAATTTTTTCATCCATAAAATTTGTAATTGAATTCATATCAAACATAGAATATTTTTCGAGAGTGAAAAAGGGTGGTGATGAAAATACAATATCGAAAGGTTCTTCATTTTCCAAAGGTATATTTAAAAAACTCATAGGATAAATTATAAAATTTTCACTTTGTTTTTTAGTTAAAAATGTATTTTTTATATTATTGTAACAGGGTTGTAAAGCTAAATTTGGGTCAGCACTAACATAACGTTTAACACCAGAAAAAATAGCACCTAATAATCTATCTCCCCAACCAGCTGAAATATCGAGATATCTTTCGTGTTTAAAAGAATTAAGAACAGTTATAACAATAGAAATGCGAAAATTATTGCATAATTTATTATTATAATAAATAGTATCTCTTAAATTAGGAATAGATATTAGGTTATATTTTTTGAGAGTAAGATTAATAATAAATTTTTTATTTTTACTCCAAAATTCGAAAGGAGATAAATAAGAACCAAAAATACATTTAACACGAACAAATTCAGAAAAATAATCAGTTAAAGAATTAAGTTCTTCATATTTTTTCCAATTTTCTTTTATTAAAAAATATTTATTATTTTTTGAAGATTGATTTATACTATCAAATTTAAATGTATCTAATTTTTCACCATAATAATCAATTGGTAAATCATATAAAATAATAGGTTTAAATTTTTTTATAATATTTTTTATTTTTTTTAAATTAAAATCATAATATAAAGAATAATAAGGATATTCTAGTTTAAATGCTTCTTGTTTAGTTAATGATTTATCACTTTTAACAATATTATCTTGAACAACTTTATTATCAACAAGATTTTTAGTTTTTAATTTAGTTTTTAATTTTGTTTTCATAAAATTTAATAACTCCTAATAAAATCAATATAAAAAAATTATATATAAAAAAATGAAAATAAGAAAAAAATAAAAAATGAATAATAAAAATTTTAATAATTATTCTAAAGTTAAAAATAATCTATTAAATATAAAATTAAAAATATATATGTTTTTTATATTTTTATTTGTAGGTACTTTTGTATCAATATATAGTTATAAATATATAATGCATTATATGAATAAATTATCAGTTAATGCACAAAATTTAAATTATAAAGATTTGGATACAAATAGTATTGATTCTATATTTGAACATTATAAAGTAATTGAAGACCATCATTTATTGAGAAAATCGAGAGAACATTATGAACTAACAAATTCGATAAAAAAAACACCAAAAGAAAAAATATTGCATGAATTTTATAAAAAAGGATATGAATGTGTTGGTTGTCCAACAGAAAAACTAATAAAAGAAACAGATAATAAATATATTAAAGAGAAAAAATTAATAAAAACGAGAGAAATAAGAGAATTAAAATTAAATGATGATAATGATGATTCATCTACAAATAAAAAAATAGAAATAGAAGAAAAAACAAATATAACAGACCAATATAATGTTATAAAAGAGTATATAAAAGAAAATAATGATAATTTATTTAAAGATTTTGATAATAAAATAAATGATTTATTAACATTTACATTATTAAATGATATACCATATTTAATATTAGAATTTAATCCGGGTTCATTTAAACACAATCATAATTTAGTAGAAAATTATATTATGGATAATTATTTAAAGATGAATATACATGATAATGATTTTGAGATATATATAAAAAACTTAAATTTTAATATAATAAAATATCATTTATGTGAAAAATACACAGAAGATGAAAAAATAAAAATAAATCAAATAAATTGCATTAATTCATCTGTTTTTTTATTTGAAAATGGAGAATTATCATCAATAATAAGTTATTAGTTTTAATTTATCATTTAATAAAAAATTAAAACTAAAATTAAAATTCATCAATACCATGTTTATTTTTAGGTAAATTTTCATAATAACCATATAAATAACCAGTAGTTGAAGAAATTATAATCCCACCAATAATCATTACAAATAATACTGAATTATTTATATAATCTTTTAATTTTAAATTAATTTTTTCATTATAATATTCTTTTAATAATAATTGTGTTGATTTTGATTCAGATACTTTATTATTGATAAATTCTTTGAATTCACCTTCACAACCATTCTCTAAATATTCTGTAGCAAATAAAGGAAAAGATTTACATAAATAAGTACCACACATATTAGAATCGTGTCTAGCAACAGGGTCTTCAATAGATTTAGAATAAACAGTTTGAAGAATAAATACTATTTGTAAAATAATTAATATTAATTGTGTTTTTGATATCATTATTATTTTTTTAAATTTAAAAGATTAATATTTTTTATAATATTATAAAAATTTATTTAAGTCGAAAAAAATGAGTAAGAAATAATAAAAATAAAAAATATAATTTAATAATATAAATAGACTTAAAAATATAAAATGAAAATAGCTAGGAGAGAGACAACAAAGAAAATTGACTTTGGTCAATTCTGTAATACATGTAAAATAAAATTAAATATAAAAAATATAGTAAGATTATGTAAAAAATCAGAAAATCATATATTTTGTAAAGAATGTTTTGAAAATCATAAAATTAATAAAATGACAATGGATAATAAAAAAGAATTATGTTGTCCGGAATGTGATTCAATAATAGATTATAATTTAGATAAAACAAAAGTAATAATCAATAATGAGAATGTAATATTAGGAACTTTAATAACGGCTTCACATTTTAATTTAATTTAATTTTATTTAATTTAATACATATATATTTTTGAGTAAAAATAAAATTAACTTAAAAAAAAATGGATAAAAATATATAATATTTAATATTTTATAAAACGGAAATAAAAAATGGAACAAAAAATATTAGAAAGGAGTAAAAATCTAAAAATAGAATCAGCAGAAAGAATTAAACAGAGAGCTGATGATGATTTAATAGTAGAGATAGTATATAGAGGAAAATCTTCGAATATTTATATAAATTATATAAAATCTGGATTGATTTTTTATACAATAGAAGAATATGGAAGAGCAAAAGAATGTTTTATGAATGCATATAATTATTTGAAAAAAAATTTTGATTTAGTCAATAAAGATAATAATTTTTTTGATTATATGATGATTTTTTCAAAAAATAAAAATAAAAAATCTACTGATAACACAGTATCAATATATTTCAATAATTTAAGTGTAAATGTGATGGTATTAACTAATGCATGTGACAGAAAGATGAATAATCAAATAACATTTACATTAACAGATAAACGTTTTACAACAGAAGCAAAGAATAGTTTAGAAAGGTGTTCTAATTTTTTAGCGAATATGGAATTGCAAAATGATTTGTATAAAAGTATAAATCATGCATTAGATATAATAGAGTTTGAGTATGATTATTTGAATCCAGAGAATATGATAAGTATGATATCATCTTTTGTGATAGTAGGAATAGCTTATTTATATTGTAATAAATAGTTGATTTTGAATATAATAAAAACATTAACGTAAAAAATATAAAAAAATTGAAATAAAATAGATAATAAAAGTAATAATTTAATATATAATAAAAAGTAAATTTTAATAATTTAACAAAGCGATATTTTACGTAAAAATGGAAACAACATTGATGTTTAGTTCATATACACGTCCTGAAGAATATTCATATGAAAAATTAAATAAGAAGATAGATAAATTGAATACAACATGTGATGGTGTACATGATTATTTAAAAAAAATAAGAATGTTTAATGAAGAATCAATAAAAAATCAAAGTATAGTAAATTGGGTAAATTTTCAGAGTAAGGACAAATTTGAGGAATATAAAAATAGATTTAAAGAAAAACATTCGAATTTCTTTGCTAATTTAACAGATGATATTATTATACAACAATTTATATATGATATTTTTAAATATTATGTAAAAATAATAAATCAAATAAGTGATCATTATGAGAGAATATATGGAGATTATTATTTTAGTTTTGATAATAAAGAAGAATTTATTATCATTCAAAAGATGTCAGAATTAAAATTGAACATAATGTTTTTAGATAAAGAAATAGAATATCTAAAATCAACAATAGTTTTTAGTTTTAATGTTAATACTAATTAAATATACAAAAAATTATAAAAAATAAAAAATAAAAAATAAAAAATAAAAATAAATTATAATTGAGCTAATCTTCTTAATTTAATAATAGGATAAAGGTTAGAATCAAATAATTTTTTGTAAAGAGAATCATTAGAAAATGATATATTTTGTTTATGATTAGATTCGATGAAAGCAATTTTTAGGAAACAATCTTTTTTTTCGAATAAATTTGACATTTTTAATTCAGTATTAGGAATTAAATCTTTATATTCTATAACAATAGGTTTGATTAATTCAATATGATTAATAAATTTATAAATACTATCTTTTTTAATACTAAATAAATAAGATTGAATATGATAATTACATTGAGAAGAATCATTATATCCATAAATTTCACATTTATTTTCAATTATTAAATTAAAAAAATGATTTATATTATATGTTAAATAAATAGAATCATTTGAAAAAACAATATAATCATAAATAGAATAATCAAAGTTATTTAATACATAATACCATTTACCAAAATCAACAAGAACTTCATTAGGTACTTCAAAATATTTAATATTATTTTCTATACAAAATAAATTAACTTTATCATTTAAAATAAGTCCAGAAGTATTTATAATAATAATATTAAAATCTTTAAAATATTTATAATTATTAATTAATGTTTCTAATTTATAATTTTCATTAATATGACAAGCAATAATAATAAGTATTTTATCAAATATTTCAGGTTGTAAAATAGAATTATTATTTTTTTGTTCAATCATTTGATTAATAAAATTATTTTCTTTTAATTCATATTCTGGAATAATTTCTTTAGAATTATAATTTTTGATATAATTATAAAATATTTCTAATTTTGTATTTAAATCAAAATGTTTTAAAGGTAAAAATAATTTTTTATTTTTATTTGGTCTATTTTTATTATTTTTATTTAGTCTATTTTTATTATTTTTATTTAGTCTATTTTTATTATTTGGTTTATTTTTTTTTCTGTTTAATATATTTTTTTTATTAATATTTTTTTTTCTAAAATTTCTTTTAGGTGGCATTCTTATTCTAAAATAATATTAATATATTTTTATTAATAATAAACTTAAAATAATAATTATTGTTTTTATTGTTATTGTTATTGTTATTGTTAATGTTATTGTTATTATTTTTATAATAATTTATAATTATAAAAAACTATAAAATATTTTTAATATTTTGCATATATAATATCAATTTTTATTATATTAATTTTATATAATTTAAAATATAATAAATTACTCCTAGATCTTCTTGAGAGATGTGTGATAATCAACCTCATGTTATTTACTTTAAAAATTTATAAAGTATCATACCATTTTCCATTTAAAAATTGAATTATATTATGAGAATTTCCTCTATAAAATACAATCCAAATAGAACAATTTCCACTACCAAATACTAAATATTTACATTGAGACATAATATATGTAATAGCTAAATATTTTTTAGAAAATTCAAAATTATTAGAAACATTAATTTTGTCAACAGTATTTTTACATCTAGACATATGACGAATTTCATCATTGAATACTATGTTATTTTTAAAAGAATTCGTCATATGTTTTATAAATTCTGTTTCATCACTTTGAATAAGAAATTGAATATTAGGATTTAAATCAAGAATTTTTTGCCCCCATAACAAATAATCATTATAATTAGGTAATTTAACTTCTGTACTTTTATCATTACCTCTATAAAATAATACACAAATATTTTCAAAATTAATATTATATTTTTTAATAATATCATCTTTTATTTTTAAAATTTCATCAGATAATGAAAAGTATTTTTGAATAAAAAGATTAATATTTTCAAAATCAAGATTTTTGTATATAGAATATTGATAGTTTTCTTTATAATCAATATTTTTTAAATATTTAATACTATTTGTGTAATTTGGTATATTTTTAAAATAAGAATAAGTTATATCACTATTTATAAAATTTTCTGGTTTATACCAATTAAATTGTTCTGAACTATCAACAAAATAAGGTAAATGATTATATTTATTAAATCCATTAATAATATTATCTAATCTTACAGAACAACATGAAAAAAATCCTGCATTATGATTAACTTTTATAAAACGATTTGTTATATTTGTAATATTATTATTATGACTATTATTAAATATATGTTTTAAACCTGGTAAATAAATTAAAATATTATTTTTTTCTAATGATAAATGATCATCAATTAATTTTTCATATAAATAAACATTAAATAATCTTTCATGATACCATGGTATTTTATTTCTATCTAAATGCATTAAATTATCTATACATTGAGGATAATACCAATCAACAAATTCATTTAATAAATCTCTTTTTAAACAATGATTTGTAGTAGCAAACCATGTATTATTAATATTATAATTATTATTTTTTGTAAATAAACAAATATTATTAACATTTATATCAATATTAAAATGAACACCATTTAAATTTTTTAAAAATGATATGCATTTTGGTTGATTATTTTCAATAGTTAAATTAATATTTTTTAATAATTCTTCATTAAATATAACATCATATTCAAAAATACATAAATAATCTTTGTCTTTATATAAATTATTTTTAGAAATAGCATACCATGCTGTAAAAGTAAGTAATAATGGATAATGTTCTATATTATATTGTAAATCGCGAACAATTATAATATTATCATTAATAATTTTACATTTATTTTGACCAACAAATAAAATATAAGAACCAGGAAATTTTAATAAACAATTCTTAACAATTTCTTCGGAATGACAAACAAAAATAAGAGCAAAATTTAAATCATTTAGATTAATATTATGTAATAATAATATATCAGAATTTTTATTTTTATTTTTATTTTTTATTTTATTATTATTCTTCTTGTTATTATTTTTTCTATTTTTATTAAAATTAATATTTTTATTATTTCTATTTAACATTTTTTTTTTTCTGATATTATTATTTTTGTTTCTATTTAACATTTTTTTTTTTATAATATTATTTTTTTTTTGCATTTTTATTATTTTAAAATTAATTTGTATAATATTTTTTTAATTATAAACTAAAATTAATTAAATTGATTACTTAAAGAAAAAAATTTATATAAATATAATATAAAAATGGCAGATTTTATTAAAAACGATGAACTACCTAAAGTAGAAGAACTTAAAGTAGAAGAACTTAAAGTTGAAGAACCTAAAGTTGAAGAACCTAAAGTTGAAAAACCTAAAGTTGAAGAACCTAAAGTTGAAGAACCTAAAGTTGAAGAACCTAAAGTTGAAGAACCTAAAGTTGAAGAACCTAAAGTTGAAGAACAAGAAGTAAAATTAGATAATATTTGTGTAATTTCAATAACAAATGGTTCTCCATATGATACTTCTGAATTAAGTAACAATGCAAATACATATTATACAAATATAAATTATAAACAATTAAAGGATTTATATTATGTGATAAGGAATAATAAAGAAACAGATAATATGATATATAAAACGATAAAAAATTATATAAATGATGGTAAAACCAAAGTATTTTTTGATTTTAAGTGTTGTTCGGAATGTCATAATGGAGAGAAGTTTTGTGACGATGAAACAACATTACTAGTCTTTAAACTAGTAAATGTAATGACAAGAAAAGGATGTAATATTGTAGTAGGTGATTTTTCGATGGGTGCTTTATTTAATAATTGGGATAAATATAGAATGGATTTTAAATCACCTATAAATATTAAAAGTGAAACAACATCAGGATTATTTAATATGAAGGGTAAAAAGAGTAATATAATAAAATCTGATTATCCTATATTAAAAAATCTTGGAGATATGAGTAAAGATGAATTAATAGATATTAATTTTTCTAACATGAGTGGTACAAAAATATATGAAATAAATTTGAATAATGCAAAAATAGTTGAATCATTTAGTGGAGAAAAATCTGAAAAAACAGAAGTAAGATTAATATCAGAAGGAACTCCTAATAGTAATAGACGTTATACACAACCTGTACATGCGGAATTTAAATATAGAAAAGGGATAATAATAATATCAGCTACTCATTGGTGTAATTTAACAGAAGTTAATTCAGAAGTTGATATTGATAAATTAAAAAGACAATGTGAATTACAATATGGTATGGAAGAAGGACTTATTCTTGAACAAAGAATTCAATGTGCAATATTTAGTGGTAAAAAAGAAGATGTTAAAAGAGTTGTATCAGATTCGGTTAAGTACATGTGTTCAGGTAAAAAGGATTATTAATTTTCTTCTAATAATTTTAATACATAATTAATATCATAATAATTTTTAATTTGTGAATGTAATATAGAATAACCTTTATATAACCAATCATTACAATTTTCACATTTTTTAGATTCGTTATATAATAAATTATGACCTTCTGAAAAATATAAACCATCATTAAAAAATCCTGAAAAAAATGAAAAAGAACTTCCTGCAGTTATTACATAAGGAGAATAAAAAATAGTTGCAAAGTCATCAATATTTGAATTACATTGTTCAATAATTGTGTAACCAAAAGATTCTAAATATTTAATAAGAGAATTAAAATATATATCACAGCATTTTTTATTTTTTACATTAGATTTATGTGAATTACAATATAATAATCTAATTTTTTTAATTTCGTTATTATATTTTTTTTTATGAATTTGTTGAATTTTGTCGAGAACGTCTTTATAAAATTTATTTTTTACAAGATGATAATTATTATTTCTAGTAAAAGGAACATCACTGCATCTATAATGAATAACAGGTTCTTCAATATTTTTTTTTAAGTTATTTTTTTCAAACATTTCTTTTAAAATTTTATTTATAGTTGGTTTTAAAATAAACCAAAAACTTTCTCTTTTTTTATCAGATATATTCCAATATTCAATATCCCAAAAGTCGACACTTGTTTTTTTTACTTTTTTAAAATATTCCAGATTAATATTATTTTTTTTTAATTCTAAGTATAATTTATTATCAAATTTAATTTTTGGAAAGTCTTTAAAAAAATAAGTATTTTTATATTTATTAGTTATATCATAATTTTTTTTTTTTAATAATGATAATCCATAATTTAAGTATATTTTACAAAATTCATTCCCAATATCTTTATCTACATTTTTTTTATTAATTGTATCAAAGTTTTCAATATAATAATCATCATCGCGATTATAAATATTGTTATTTATTATATATAGAAATATTATAATTATAATTATAATTAATAATATTATATAAAATTTATTTTTTGATATTAATTTCATTATATTAATCCTAATATTATAAATATATATATATTTTTTTATTAATTTTTTTTATAAATATTAATTTTTAATTTAATTTAAATTTAATTAAAATTTTGCGTTTATAAGAAAAAAAAAAATCTAACACTAAAGTAGGAGTTTGTATGTATCAGATATAATGTCTCTGGACCAAACTAATACAATTTATAATCATTTATTTACCACGCAATTAGCCTGGTTAGATAATGGTTGCATTTTTAATTCAATCGAGAATAAATGCAATAAAAACCAAAATCAGATAAATGATAATAGAGAAACTCCTGACTGCAATTCTTTCATAATGGCCCTCATTAATGCAGAAAGAATTGGAGTCGGGTGATATGATGCGGAGGGAGTCCGCTAAGTTCGACTTAAAATAAAGTTTGTAAGTTCTGAGAGCTTGCGCCGCATCGAAGATGCTTTGGGGTCGCAAGGACTCTCTGACGACCTAGAGAATTGACTTTAGTCAATTCTGTAAGTGTTTTTATTTTAATTATTATAATTATAAATATGTTTGTAGGAAAGATGATTGAAATAAAATAAAAACATAAAACTTTACCCAGCAATTTATTTATCTCGCAGCCGCTTCTCATTATATTTTATTTTTTAGATTATTATTCTGTTCGCTGAGTGATGATGAATAAAAACTAAAAAATAAAATATTTTTTTTAATTATATTTTTAACAAAATATTATTGTTAAAAAAATTTATATAAATAGATAATAGTATGAGAATTATTATGCAAGATAAAAAAGATCCATATTTATTTGAATCAGTTATTGGAAAATTTGAATCTCTTGAAGAAAGAGAAAATATAGATAAAATAAAAGATTTTATTTTTAAAAAATATGAAAAAGAAATTAAAGATAGACCTTCAATGCATACTTATATAGATTCTTTACCAAAAGAAGAATATGAATTATTTAAACCGATATTTAATAATAAAAAAATTAGAGACCAAATATGTTCAAAATTTGATGATTGTAATATAATACATTTAAAAAATACAGATGAAATATATATATCACATTATAATATTGACAAAGGAGGAGACCAGGGTTTATTTGAAAAACATTATGATGGTGTATTAAAAGATTTAAAAGATTCAACTATAGTTCGTTTATTAGTTTATGTAAATGCGAATGATGATTATAAAGTACATTTTTTAGATAGTAATGTATCACATAATTTTAAAACATATGAATATGGATTATTAGATTTTAATCGTGAATATCATTATGTAGAAGGAAGTTATAATAAAAATGACACTCCAAGAGTTTTATTAAAAATAAATTATTTAGTATGTCCTCATTGTACACCATTTTATCAGAATTTTGTTATAAAATTTAATACATTAGTATTTTATATTGTAAAAACATCAATGGAATATTCAAAAAGTCCAAAAAATATTTTTCAAAAAATTATAGGATTTTTTTGTAATTTTTTTAGAATATTTAATAGTTATAATCCCTTATTGGCAATTTTAACATTTTTATTGATAGTATTTTTAATTTTCTATCTTGTAATTAAATTAATATATTATGTTTATTTACAATTAAAAAATAGTTTTAACAAGTTTACAAATAAATCTGTAATAAAAAAAAGTAAAATGAAAATCAGTAAAATTAAAAAATTTAGAAAATAATAGTTAATAATATTAAATAAATAAAATATAGTATAATATTATCTTTAAAAATATATTATCTTAATAAGTATTAAGATAATAATGAAAAAAATAAATAATAAATCATATAAAAATATATTTTTTTATATAATAATCACAATTATAATAATAAGTTTAATAGTTAATATAATTAAAATAAATAAAAGACATAAAATATATTTATATAATCTTTTATTCACAGATTCTGGTAAAAAATTTATTGAGGCATTTAAACTAGATTCTAACAAATATGTAAAGTATATACCAATGCCTTTATATATAATTTTATTTAGATTAATAATTATAATAGGATTAATATTTTATTTTCCAATAATATTAATTAATCAATTATTTTATAAATATGATATGTCTTATTTTCAACGTATTAATTATTTATTGGAATATCCATTAAAACATAATGAATTATTAAATTCATTAGAATCTGCAATAGAAACATCAATAATAGATAAAGATAAAATATTAGAAATACAACATAAATTATTTTGGAATGATTTATTTATAAAAAATAATGTTAATACTCCCCAAATAGTTGGTTTAATAGATAATGGTAAATTATATTTAGATAAAGAAAAATATAATTCGAATAAAGAATATATAATTAAATATGAATTTGGTGGAGATAGTGGAGGTGTTAATAAATTTGATATAAACAATATACCATTAAAAGAAAAATATATAATACAAAAGAGAATAAGAAATAAAGATTATAATGGATATATTAGAATAGTGACTATTAGAAATAAAAAAAATGAAATAATACCAATATTTTCATATTTTTATATTTTGAATAAAAAAGATTTTGAAGATAATAATAAAATATCATCGGCTAGGATAGAAGGTGGAAGTGTATTTGAAATTGATATATTTAATAAAAAAATAAATCCTGTATTTGATGATATTATAGTAAATAATTATTTTCAAAATATTATAAATAATTTTAATTGGGATTTATATGAAAAAGCAATAAATGATTGTATTAAACTTCATTCAAAAATTAATTATTGTAATTCAGTAGCATGGGATGTTATTATAACTGATAATACACATTATTTATTAGAAGGAAATATACCAGGAGGAACTCTTCATAATTTAAATAAAAAATATTATGAAAAAGCAATTAAGTATGATGAAAATATTAAATATTTTATTTATTAAATATCATATCCAATCAATCTTCTACCAATCTCATTAACTACTGGTTTAGAAATTGGTGTTATGTTTGGAATAGGTCCTCCATAAGTTCTAGGCATTTTAGCAAATAATTTAATTTTATGTGGCCAATGTGAAGTCATTCTTAATTCTTCAAAAGCTTTTATTTTCTTTTTTAAATCTGCATTAGAAGCTAAGTTTCTAGGTGAATAACACAAATAAACTACACATCTAAAATTAGGTGTAAGTCTCTCTTTAATAGGTTCTGTACCTGAATGAATTGTTCTTGAATCCCATAATACTAAAGAACCAGCTGGACATCTAATATGATATTGTTTACAATTCTTTTCATTAACATAAAAGTTATGTTGATCAGAATTTTCTAATTTGAACCAATCATCTTTATCTTCAATATTAAATCTTTCTTTGAATTCTTTATGATATTTGTGACTACCTTCAAGAAAAGTCAAAGTAGCATCTCCTTCATTTGTATCAAAAGCATTAATCCAACTTTGAACACATTCAAAATCATTTCTCAAAAAAGATTGGTCACAATGTAACCAATTATTGCCTTTAAACCATCCTAGATTAGTTGATTCAGGAGGCATATGATAAGAATTCCCATCAAAACTAACCAGTAAATCACGAGGTTGAACATTCCAAAAAGTACTAAAAACCTCATAGATTTTAGGATTTTGTCTTAAATTCCAAGTCATTTGATTATGTCCTACATTCCATTCTTGGATAAGCATACTATGCTTAGGATATAATAATTTTAAAGAACGCCAAGATTGAGGATTATTTCTATTGATAGGAACATCAAATTTTTGAGTAAGATGTTCAAGATAATTCCACATTCCTTCTTTCATTTCGTTGCATTCTTGTTGATTCAAAATATTTGGTATAATAGCTACACCAAATTCTTCTAATGTTTTTCTCAAATTTTCTTTAGTAGTGACGTATTCGTCATAACGATAAGTTCTGAGAGCTTTCGCGCTCTGACAACCAAGAGAATCAGCTTCGTTGATTCTGTAAGTTCTTGTTTCCATTTTTCTAAATTAATTTAATTAATATAATATATTAAATAATTAATAATTTTTTAAATTCATTTTTTTTTGAATTTAAAATTTACGTTAATATAAAAAAGTATATTGATAGTCAATAAATTATATTTAATAATATTAACACCAATAAAAAGTATTTTCATTAAATTTTTTTTTACAAAAATAAACCGACAGTATTATCTTCTATTTGTTTCTTACTAAACATAATAAAATTATCAATATTACTATTCATGATTTTCCAATCAAAATCAATTTTTATTCCATCTAGATCAACATCAATCAATGATGTATCCCATCCTTCAATTAATTTTCGAAACTTAAGTTTTTTACCTTGATTATTTTCAAAAATAATTGATTTTGATGAATAACTAGATTGAGCCATTTCGTATTCATTTTTATCAACACCGTTTCCTGACCTTGATTCTTTGTATTTCATGGTTTTAAGTGATTCAATAATTTCCAGATTTCCAGATGAATTTTCAATCAAATGATTAATCAAAAAATATTTTCCTAAATCAGTATTGAAATCAATAATTTTTTGATTAAGTTCATTCATTATTTTAACCATGTAAAATTTGTGTTCATTTTCTAACTTAACACGTCTTTGTTTTAAGTCTATACTTAACATTTTATTTTTTTTTTTCTAAATTAATAATATTAATTTTTCTTTAAGTACATTTTTTTGTTTATAAAAAATAAATTTTATTAAAAAAATGAATATATCTATAATAATTTTTTATTATTTTATTATTTATGACTTTAATATAACAATATGATATAATCAAATTATAAATTTAGGAAAAACTAGAGTATTAAAATTATTTTTTACAATAAACAGTAATAGTTAAACCAGTATTATTATTGATTAATGTAATAGGTCTCTTCTTCTTTTTTGATGAAGAGGGTTGAACTGTAAGTGTATAACTTGTGATATTATAACTTCCTGTATTTCTAATATATAAAGTATAAGTACCTACACTAGTAGAGGAATAAGTGGATAGTGCTCCTGTAGTACTATTGATGGTAATATTTGAACCTGAATTTTGTAAAATCTCATAAGATAATCCACTAATTAAACCTGATGTGGAAGAATTACCTTTCTTTACGGTCGAACTATAAGTTCTTATTAAACTAGGTGTTGAAGAAGTAGAGATATTTGTTATAGAATAAGGTGTATAACCCATATTTAAAAGTTCATAAGGTTGATTTAATACAGTAGCTACCCATGTTGTTCCAATCACAGATAAAGAAGGAACTCCAGTTAAATTCGTATTCGCTGTAGAAGTACTCCAACTTCCATTGGATGAATAACAATTTGATTCGATTGCTCCAGGATCTTTATTACTTCCATATATACCATTACCTGAAGTTGTTATTACACCATTTGAATAACAATTTGAAGCTGTACATATACCAGCTCCAATACCAGCATCACTTCCATAAATTCCACCTCCATCAGTACCAATATTACCTCTACTATAACAACCAGTTGCATTATTATCTCCAGCATATTCACCAGCAAAAGCACCATAAATACCTCCAGCATTTGTTCCTATAATTCCAGTACTATAACAATTGATAGCATTTGTTAATCCTTCTGATATACCAGGATAAGAACCAAAAATACCTCCAGCATTTGTACCAATCACACCAGTGCTCCAACAAGATTGACAAGTGACACTACTTCCATTTTGACCAGCATTAAAACCAATAATACCTCCTGATAATGGTCCCATATCACCACTACTTGAACATCCTATTATATATAAACTACCCGGTCCAACAGAACCATCACAAGCATTTCCACCAATAATACCTCCTCCATTTTCAGGAATATCACCTCTTGAATAACAATTAACAATATAATTATTTAATGCACTTTTTCCAAAATAATCTTGACCAAACCATCCAGCTTCATCAGATAAATATGTATTACCTGTACCAGTATCATATATTTCTAGATTAAAAATATAAATATTATTAAAACCATTTGTACTACTATTACCATTAAAAATAAGTCCTGGATATGAATTAACATCTTCAATATTTATTTTAGGTCGTGAACCATCTGAATTTAATGATTCAGAACCAAATTGAATTCCATCAGAGGAACAAATAAAATAATCAAAAAAATTATAAAGTGTAATATCTGTTGTAAAAATTATTTTTAATATATTATTCGTTGGATCTATATTGGTATTTTGGATGGCAACTGGAAATACAAAATCTGACCATAGATTATTATTTATTCTATATTCATTTCTATTTAAACTTGAATTATATCGAAAATATATAATATCAATAGCACCATCAGCATCAATACCTGTACCAGCTCCAACAGCAAATCCTTCTTCACTCATAGGTCCCATTAATAATCTAGGTTCAATTCCAGTTTCAATAGTTTCATGTTTTAAACTTTCATCAAAAACATAACCATATCCTTTGTTAATAGGATAAGTATTTCCTTCTATAATAAATTTTCCAGGATTATCATTAAGATATATTAAATGAGTTTTTTTGAAATCACTTATACCTCTGTCAATATGGGGATATGTATCACCTTTAATCCAACGCATAGGAATAGATTTTTTATTTGAAAAATCAAGATTAAATTTTTCTTTTAAAGTATCAATAATTAAAGATGTTAAAGGTATTGAAAAATAAACGCATCCATTCGATTTATTATCAATATCATTTTTTGCTTTTTTTACTTCAGGAAAACTATAAATATTTTCAATATCTTCTTTTGAAAATATGTTTTCGTATTTTTGTATTAAAGCCATTCTTTATATTTGAGTTATATTTTTTTTTATTTTTTAGATAAGAATAAAAATATTTATAAAAAGAATTTAAACTTAAAAAATAATAATATTTATTATAAAAATGATGAATTTCACACCAAAAAGTAAATAATGATGATATTACTCCTAGCTCTAAAGCGAAGCGCCTAGAGCTAAGTGATAATTGTATTCATCTATCTCTGGTATAAACAACAAGTTTGTTGTACCTCTGTCATAGTAATTGGATACCAACCTACTGTATCCGAAAAATTACTAATATAAATAATGGTTAGTCCTTGTGAAGGGGAATTATATAGTAAAAAACTATAGCTTGTTCCACCGCCGATACTAATATATTTACCGGCAGATTCAGAGACTTGTCTAATTTCATCCCATTCGTTCTGACTTACATCATATGGTGTTCTTGAAGGACGTAAACCAAGATCAGGTTGTAAAGTTCTATCTTCAATACGTTCAAATACCGTTCTCCTATCATTATTTTGTTGTTGTTGTGCCATATTTTATATGTTTTTTTTATTAATAAATCATAATTAATTATAATTTATACTAAATTTTTCATATTTTTTTTTTATTCTTTACTCTATAAAAATCATGATCTGGATGCTTTTTTTAATATAATTTTTTATTCCATCAAGGAATATGATTTATTTATAATAATTATTTTTATAATCATTATAATCAATGCGATTAAATCCTATTTTATTAGCCCAATAACGATAATATTTATAACCATTCCATATAGGACTAATTGTTAAACTTTGATTTAAAGCTTGTTGTTGATTTTTTGGTCTTTTAGGTTTATTAGATAAAGAAACTGTTAAATCGAAATTATTTATTTGATAACCGTATACAAAACTTCCTGAAAGATTATAATTAATAACTAATGTTTCATACAAACCAATTGGTTTTCTTGTATAAGTTATCACACCAGAAGAAGAATTTATAAAAATATTTGAATACAAAGAACTATTATTTACAGATATAATTGAATTATTTGTACCATTTTGTTCTGAATTAGTAGTATTATATATTTTTATTTTTTTTATATTTTCTGAATTAGGATTATATAATTCATTATTAAAAGAAGATAATATCCATGGAGTATTTACTGTAGATATATTATAATCTGTCCATATTGTTCCCTGTATTACCTGAGTTGAAGAAGAATATGTTGGAAAACCTGTTAAATTTAGTAAAGCATTTGTTGTTGACCATGAACTATTTGCTGAATAAGTATTAGTTTCTATTGCAGTGACTTGTTTATTTGGACCAAAAATTCCATTAGAACCAGAAAAAGAACCTAATGAATAACAATTAGAAACTGTACAAGAACCATAAACTGGTGGAGTATAAGCAGTATCACCACCAGCAGATTCACCACATATTCCACCACTATTAGTACCAATTATATTTCCAAGAGTATAACAATTAGTAATAATACAACTCGAAGAATCTAAACCTGCACAATATCTTCCACTTATACCACCTGTACTATTTCCACTAATATTTCCTAAACTATAACAATTAGTTATAATACAACTACCATTTTCACCACCAGTATATTCACCACAAATACCACCGGTATATGATCCAGAAATTTCACCGATAGAAAAACAATTTGTAATTGTACAAGTGCCAAAATTATTAGCAGTATAATAACCACAAATACCTCCTGAACTACTACCAGATATTTCGCCAGTAGAATAACAATTTGAAATATTACAATTTCCATTTAGAAACCCAGCACCAGTACTACAAATACCACCTGAAGAATTACCCGATATTTCACCAGTAGAATAACAATTTGTGACAGTACAATTACCATTTTGAGCAGCAAAAGAACCAATAATACCACTAGCTTCACTTCCTGTTATATTTCCAGTAGAATAACAATTAGTAATAATACAATTACCCGAATTTTGACCAGCTCCTGAACTACAAATACCACTTGCTTCATTTCCGGATATAATACCTGTAGAATAACAATTAGAAATAGTACAATAACCACCAATACCAGTTGAAGCACCAGATATACCTCCTGATCTATAATCAGAGATTTCACCAGTAGAATAACAATTATCAATAATATTATTTGTAGCGCCTTTTGAAAAATAGAATTGTGTAACCCATCCTGAACTACTACTTGATAAAGTACTAGTACCTGAAGTTTCAATACCTAAATTTTTTATAGTGACATTAGAATATCCATTATTCGAAAATGTACCATTTTGGATTAAACCTGGATAATTTAAAACATTATCAATTGTAATCTTTTTATTATCTCCATCAAAAATAATGTATTCACTTCCCATTATAAAATATTGATTCGAATTTGTAAAAGTTAAATTAGTATAAAGTTTTATAGTTAAGTATTGATTTAAACTTATACCAGTATTAGTAATAGTACAGGGTTCACCAATTCCAATCCATGAAGACAAATTAGTTGAATATTGAATATTACCAATATCATTCTCTCTTATATACACTATTGTATTAGGATTAGCAACAATATTTGCCATTTAAAATAAATTATATTCTATTATTAATATAAAAAATATTTTGTTTATGATAAAAATAAATCATTAACTAATTAATACAATAAATATAAAATTATCGTAAAAATAAAAAAATTGACAGGTAATATCATGATAAATTCATCATATAAAAAATATATCAACTATTCACTTAGATTAATAAGCGCTTAAAAATGAGTTTAAATTCTGTTAATATGGGAATCGAAGAAGTTCCACATGTTTTAGATGTTTATGACGTAGATTTATCTGTCAGAAACGCAACATCTGTGTTAAACAACGTTCCTTCTGTAAAGGATGAAAGTTTTTGGACATTTCCCGGTAATTTAGAGAACATTCGTGTCTCAATACCATTATCAAAAGCCATGCAACTTAGAAATCAAATATTTAAAATATGGGATTTATTATCTGTTGCATGTATTATATCTGAACACAATCCATTTGTGTTTAAATGTGTTCGTCGTTGTGATTTTGCTATGACAACTGTATTTTTTAGTATTGGAATCTTCCAAGTTGAAAATGCAGATGAAATGAACTTGGAATTCGAGTATATCGATGGTAGTTATCAATTTTTTCAAAAGACATTTTATATGTTTTATGAAATTGGTCTTGACGATTCATCATCTATCTACATTAATGAATTGCAAGGTAGTATTTTTGCGAAAGATTTATCAGTTTTACATCCTTTTGCAGTCAGATTGTTGCATTTTAGTGAGGACGTAAGTACTTCTGATGAATCATTCTCTAAATTACATCCTGGTATAACAGAACCTCCTTCACTAAAGGATGTTGCATGGCATTGGAATTGTATGAAAAAATACATACAAAACAATCCTATAGAAGGACTCTGTTGTGCTACTGAAAAGCCATTAAAAGGTACTCCTGTACCACCAGATTTTATTGAATTTGTTATGAATTCAAAAATTTCTGGAAACAAACACCTCTTAATTGAGTTGTTAGGGTTCCTTGTAGCTGCTATCTGTTGTGATCCAATTAAGAAGTATGAAAATCCGGATGGAACACAATACTTACTCCACATTGAACCTAATACAATTGGTAAAATATGTGAAGTCATAGTACGTACTTTAAGCAATGGTGAGTTATGTAAGCGTCATGCGCTTCGTTTCTTGTACGCTGCTGTGGTTCGTCTTCCTGCATACACAGAGTTATTCAATGATTCTATTAAAACATTTTTAAATGATGTTGTAAATGGTGATTCATGGAATAGCAATAAAATGTTTAGTATGGAGATTCTCAAAATACTAGGTGAGAATAACTTGTTATAGACATGGCAAAACACAAATTATAAATAATAAATAATAAATAATAAATAATAAATAATAACGTAAAATATATAAAAAATAAAAAATTGAATAATTATATATAATTAAGGAGTACTTTGAATTATATATCAATACTATATATTTAAGATATATAAGCACTTTAAAAAAAATGAATTTTGGAAATAAACTTGTTAACACATCATCTTTTTTTAAAAATGATGATGAAGAACATTGTAAAATTAATAGACATATAAGACCTACAACCTATCATGTTGAGATGGAATTATTATATCCTTTACAAAAAGAAGACAAAGTAAACGAGAATTTTCAAATATTTGAAAATAAACTTAATGAAGAATTAGATAGTATTTTGAAAGTATTATTTAATATAAAACACATTAAATTTAATTTTGATTTATTTACATTAAATAATCATCAATTATTAGAATTAAGATTTGAATTATTTTATGAAAAAGAATTATTAAACATAAATTTAAGTATTAGAAAACCATTGTATTTAGTATTGATACTGAATTTAATGAATAATATTTATATGAAATTAGGAAATAACCAGAATATTGAATCTGTGATTTTTTCATTTTTACATAAAGATAATTGTTATGATGCAAGAAAAACAAAGATAAATAAATATGGATATATAATAGATGAAAATATTGATGTATTAATTAATTTTTTTAAATCATTAAATAATATAAAATCAATAGTTTTTTCTGAGATTGATGTAAACCCAAGATTTGAAGAATTAAAAGATGCATTTAGAGATTTTAATGGAATTAAAGATAAAAATTTAAATTTAAATATTGGTGTTTTTTTTTCAAATTTAAATTTTAATAAAAATATTTTGACACAAAATTTTTCAAATTCAATTGATAAATTAGATAAATATGAAATAATAGAAATAAATTTTTTAGATTCATTTAGTGATTTAGATATTAATATTAATATTAAAGAAAATGGAAATGAGAATAAAATTTGTATTGATTTTAAATTATGTTTTAATGATGGTAATATATTATTTATGGATAATAACCAATTATTTAATTTAAATAATTATATAGAATTAATGAATATTTTATTAAAAAAATTATTAGAAGTTAAAAATTTAAAAAGTTTAGTTTTTAATTCACGTTTTTTAAAAAATTATATTCAAAATGATAATATTGATTTGTTAAAAGAATTAATTTTATCTAATAATAATAATTTAAAAAGTATTGAATTTAAAGGTTTAAATCCTTGTACTAGATTTTATGAATTATTAAATGTTTTTGAATATAATAATAATATTGAAAAAATAGTTATTCCTTTTTATGAAGAAAATATTGATGGTTTTTTTAACAATAAATCAATAAAAGATTTAACATTATTGATTAGTTTTAGTGAAATTGAGAATATGAATAATATAGATAATAATAACACTTTTATTGAAAATATAAATGCAAATTTTAATATTTCAGTAAAAACAAAAATATTATTTAATACCAATGATTCAGAAAATTTTATTAATAAAATAAATAGAATACCTTTTATGAAAAAAGTTATTGATAGAAATTTTGATATAATTATGAATTATATAAATACATTTAATGAAAATAATAATAAGAAGTATAAAGATTATTTAGATAAATTTAAAAAATTGAAGAATATTAATAATTTAAAAAAGAAATTTAATAACTCAATAGAAGATAAAAGAATACATAAATCATTAGAAGAATGTTTTTTAAAAAATTTAAATTATTTAAATAATTTAAACAACAATGATGATTTAAGACTAAGTTTAGAAATTAACAATTTAGAAATTAGCAATGAATCTAAAAATATTGATTATAGTAAAGAGTTATTGTCAAATGGATTTTCTAATTTAGGTTTATCAATATTAAATTCGATAAAATTATTTAATAATACTTTAGATATTTTAAATAATAGTCGAATACATGAAAATTTAAATACATTAGATGATTATGATTTACCATATACAGAAGAAGAAATTATTTATGAAAATAAAATATTAGAATGTATTAATACAAATAATATTATTGAATTTGATGAAAATATCACTAATCCTGATATAGATGAACTTATGTTTGTTAATATTAATCAATTTGATTTAAATAATAATGCTATGACAAATATTAATTCATATTCATTAAATTCAATTTATTAATTAATAATTAATAAAATTATAAATTATAATGTAAATTTTTAACATAAAAAAATTATAAATTAATTAAATAAGATAATATGAATATTCGAGAATTATCAAATTATGAGATAAATAATAAAAATGTAAAAAAAATAATTAATAAAGATTTTAAAAATAATATATATGAAAGATTAATATCAAAAATAGATATAACAGATGAATTTAAATTATCTATATTTAATTTTTTAGAAGGTAAAACTATTAATAGTTTTTTTATTGAAAAAATACAAAAAAAATTTAAAAATAAAATAAAAATATTTATAAAAGATGAATATTATATAAGATATATTAATAATATATTTTATGATTGTATATGTGAATATATAATATATGAGAATAAATTTAATGAGATTGAAAATCCAAAGAATATATTTTTAATAATCATATATATGTCTTATATAAATCAATATAAATTAATAAATTATTTAAATAATTTTTTCAAGTGCCAAAAAGAATTAATAGACATCATCATCAATAAAGATTATGAAGAATTAGAATTATTTATTCATTATGAATTAATAACATATTATTATACTATATTAGAATCTTTTGAATTAAAATACATAGAAAATTATAAAAATAATACTCTATCTGAACTGGATAAAATAGATTTTCATGAAAGAATTGAAAAATATTATGAATTGATATATTTATTATATGAAGATGGTATTATTAAAAATAAATTATATAAAAATAAAGATAAAGATAATGACAATAAAGAAGATATAACATTTTTTGATATATTTGTTCATTCATCATATATATTAGAGAATGATAGTTCAACATTAATATTTTTGAAGATGATTATAAATTTAGTTGAAAAATTAGATGAAAAAGATTATATAGATTTTAACAATTCTTATCCAAATACTGATATATTATCAGAATTATCAACAAATGTATCAAATAAAAATCGACATTTAATTTATGAATTAAATAAATCATTGGAAGATGATAATATATATATTGATTCTTTTTTATATTTTTTGAATAAAGCATATTTATATAGACCATATCAAAAAATAAATAAAAATATTAATTTTAAATTAAATAATTTTGAAATAAAAGATTATTATAATTATTATTTTGAAAATGTTTATAATAAAAAATGTATAAATTTTTTTGTATTTGATGATGAATTATTTAGACCAGATGAATTTGTCTCTATAATAGGAGATGCTTATAGAACTAATAATAAGATAATATTATATGATATTATTGATTCAATTGAAGAATCAGAAGTTTTGAATATGACATCAAAAATATTTATGATATGTATATGGTTAAGATATATTAATAATGTATTAGATAAGCATAATAAACAACCTATAAATTATGATATAGAAAAAGAAGAATATTTTGTAAATATAAAAAATAAAGATTATAATAAAATTATAATTAAAATAACAAGAGAATCATATATAAAAGATATAATATTATTTTTAGAAAAATCAGATGAAGAGATTCGAGAATTTTTATTGAAAATAATTAATAATTTTATATATTATTATGTAGATGAATTAAGAGAAGAAGAAAAAAAGATAATTGAAAGTAAAAGTAAAGACAATGAAACAGTTAATTGTTCGATATGTTTTGATGATTTAAATAATAATCCAGATAATTTAATATTATGTACATATTGTAAAAATGTTTTTCATGAAAGTTGTATAAATAAAGCATGGGCTAAAAGAATTGATTATTGTCCATTATGTAGAAAATCTATAACAAAATATTTTTTGAATTATTCAAAAATAAGATATAATTTATTGAAAGATGTATATGAAGGATATCACTCCAAAACTTCCGCAAGGAAGCTAAATAATAATAGGTTTCTCTGAATTGATTTATCAATTCGCGGAAAAACATATTCATTATAATTCTAAAAAATAGATAATTAATTTATAAATTATAAAAATATTTATAAAAAATAGAAGAATTATGAAAGAATCAAAAAATAAAAATAAAGAATCAAAATTATTAACATATATGAAAAATGATAATGATGTTATTAGAGAATTAGACCCAAAAGTGACTAAAATGGAAATTTGTACTGTGGCAAAAGTAGGTAGTAAAACATTATGGGAATCTGCTAAATTGACAGGTAAATATAAAATTCATCATATCCATTCTCTTTATTGGTTAAGAGAAAGATTTGTAAAAATACCGAATCAGATAACTATTGTAGGAATAAGAAATCCATTAGATAGAAACATATCATATTTTTTTGAGGATTATGATAGTAAATTCAAAACAGATGTAAAAATAGCAAAGAATAAATACAAAGGTGAAATGATGTTTTTTTGTGAACATGATGAAATATGCAAATATAGTGCAGATGAATTAATAAATGTATTTTTTAAGAGGTCTTTTCATGATACATTTAATTATTGGTTTGAAGAATTTTTTGAGATAACGGGAGTAGATAAAAGAGGATTTGATAAGGAAGTAGGATATCAAATTTATAAATATCCTAATAATAATTATTTGTTATTGTATACATTAGAAAAATTAGATTCTAATCAAAGACAGATTTGTGAATTTTTAGGATTAAAAGAATTAATACATGCAAATGAAGCAAAAGATAAAATATATAATCAATTATATAATGAAGTAAAAAGAGATATATGTTTTCCGGATGAATATAAAAAGAGATTATTAAATACAAAAATAATGAAATTCTTTTATACAAATAATGAGATAATTAAATTTTACAAAAAATATCCAACATGTAAACCAGGAATTCATGAAGATTTTAAATCATGTGAATTATAATTTTTTTAGTTAAAATTAATTTTATAATAATAAAATTAAAAATAAATCTATGAAAAAGATAGTTATAATTAATAATAAATAAATGATATTAGGAAGTTATTATTTATTAGAATATCCAAAAGATATTAATTATGAGATAAAATTTAATAAAAAATTAAATTTTAGTTGGGATAAACAACTATTTGATAATTTGGATAAAACAAAAAACTATTATAAAAAATTATATGGTGTTCAAAATTATAGAGATAAAATGAGAACTGAAAATCACTTATTTAATTTTAATTTTAGACCATTTTATCAAGGTTTATTTGATTTACAAAATGATAATATAATAACTTTAAATATAAAAAAAATTATTAAATTAAAAGATATAAAAAAAAATAGTGACGATCATGATAGTAAAGATTATTGTTGTAAATTGAGAAGGTTTAGATTTAAAACAGATATATCAACAAAAAATTTAAAAGATAAAAAATTTGAATTTATATGGTCTAATATGCTTGATTTGAATCAAGATGAAATGATAAAATTAGGATTATTAAAAAATTGTGATGTTTTAGAAATTGTATATTATAGTAATTTATCATTAATTGATAAATTATATACTTATTTAGAATTAGGAGGTAGATTATATTTTGCTTTATTCGAACAACCTTGTAATAAAAAATCGGTGGAAATAATATATTTATTATCATTATTATTTGATAAAGTATTGATAATGGGTGGTAAAGAATTTTTATGTATTGGTTATAAAGGTGAAGAAGGAATAAGTAGGAAAGAATTTAAAAAAATAAAAGAGAGTAAATCATTTTCAATCGAACCGAAAGTAGGTTTAGAAGATATGAGAAAATATTATAAAATAGTGGTAAATTCTGATATAAATAGAATAAAATATTTAGTCACAAGTCAATATAATAAATTATTCCCTTTTGAATTTGATAAAGGTATAAAAGATATATTATATTCAAATTATCAATCTAAACATTTTATGCATTTTATAGCAAAATTAGAATTAATGTTTGATAAAAATATTGATTATATTTATTTATATAAATATTTAGAAAAAGAATTCAAAGGTCAATTAAATAATTTAGAAAAAATAATATCTGATAAAATAAAAAAAAATAGTCTGGAGAAAGGATTAATTAATATAATAGAAATAGGAGTAGGTTTAGGATTATATACAAAAGTTTTAGTTGATTTAAACAAAAAATATAAAAATGATATAAAATTAATAATAAATGATGATGAAGATAAAAAGAAAAATATGATTAATTTTAGTAAAGATTATATCAGTAATAAAATAAAGATAAATGATGATAATTTAAAATCATTTATAAGTGATATATTAAAAAAACAAGAAAATAAAATAGATATAATTTTATTAAATAAAACATATGAATTTGATATAATTAAAAAAGAATTAAAGAATATTATATTATTAATGAAAGGGGGAGGGTTATTAATTATAGACAGAAGTGTAAATGAATCTAATTTGGAACTTAATAGTTATATTAAAGATAATATAAATAGTGTTAAAGATTTATCAAATAAATATTTTTATATTTATCAAAAAATAGATAATTAATTATATTTTGAACTTAAAGAAAAAATACATAAATAAATTTATTATAATAATAAAAAGAATGACCGACGAAGAGTTTCATACAAAGATATATAATATTATTAGAAAATACAAAAATGATCCAGAGAAAGCTTTTGAGAAGATGATGGAATTGAAGTATCCTGATTCGAATCATTATGTCAAATTGGAACATGCGAGATTTTTTTATGAGAAATATATGAAAATAATGGAAGAAGATATTAAACTAGACAAAGATTTTACAAAGAATGCTTATAATAAAAATAGTAAGATATTTAAGGATGCATATTTAACAGATGTTAAACCATCAAAATAAAATAATCAAATACTTTTTTAAATAAATATAAATATATATATTAAAGATATATATATTAAGAAAATGAATGAGCAGATAATAAGCGAATTTTTACAAATGACTTGCGGAAATCCAGGTGCAATAACTGTAATAACAAGCATTATGCGTGAGTATCCTGATAAAATATTAGAATTGATGGAAAAGATGAAAGAAGAAAGATTGTATGATTATCATATATGGGTAAAATTCAAAGAAGTAGATAAGGATATACATAAATTTGTAAAAAGTCTTAGTGATTAAAGACCAATTAAATTTATAATCAGACACTCAACAAATCACCTAATTAATATTAATTCAAATATTAATATTTATAATAACGTAAAATAAAAAAAAAATTGACGGATAAATCAATGACTAAAAACTATATAAAAAAAAAGATTAATTATGTTTTTGTGTTTTAACGAAAAATTAAAAATGCCAGTGAATTATGAATTCAAGCTACGCAACCGAGATGGTTCAATTCCCCGGGATGAGAGAGGATATGCTATAGGAAGATCTATTATTTTAGATGTTATTGATAGGGAAGTTTCTGCTATGATGAATCAAAGTTATAGTGCTACGAATTATTCTATTGGCTTTTTAATTTTAGAAAGTTGTGGTATTTATTGTACAGGAAATGCAAGTAGAGAAGGAGATTTTGATATGAACCGTTTTAATAATTATTTAAGAGAACGTGTTCATACATCAAAAGATGAAGAAGGACGAGAAGAAGATAGAAAACTCGAGAGAGTTTTGCGACATTTTCTTTTAGAGAAGTATTATTTTGTCGCATGGCGTTAAAATAATAAAAATTATAAAAAAATTTTAAATGTTAATGATTTATTAAATAATAAAAATAATAATAATTATTTTTCTTTATTTGCATAAAGTAAAAAAAAAGATATGATATTTAAAAAAAATGTTTATATTAATAACCAAAAATATTCATTCTTGTTTGAGATTAAGATGTTCTAAATATTATTTTTTAATTAATTTTTGTAGTTCTTTTATTATATCATCTCTTTTGTTTATTTCTTTCAATAATGTGGAAGTAGTTTTATAAATTTGTTTTTCTAGTAAAATTTGTTTTTGATTTATATCTAAAAATTTATTTTTCAAAATGATATATTTGTATTTTAAATTTTCTAATATATTTTTAAATTCATAAAATTCTTTTTGTAAATTATAAAAGACAATATCTATTATTGTAAATACTAACTCCATAAATTTTTCTAAACCAGAATATAAATTATAAAAGTTTATTTCTTCATTATTATTATAATTTTTTATCAATTCAGTCATTTATTATATATTTATATATTATTTAATTCATTATTCTTATAAATTAAATTAAATAAAACCCAAATATAATTAAGAAGGAATGAGGATATAATCATCACCGAAATAACCATTAATAAATACCAATTTATAATTAAGTTCTTTTAATAATTTTTGAAAAATAGGTTTTTTCAAAGTTTTTGCTTTATTTCTTTTCCAGATTTCCAAAAATATAACGGGTCTTTCGCGTTCAATTGTTTGAATAGCACCTTCAAGAACATCAATTTCCATACCTTCAACATCTATTTTGATAATAGATATATCTTTTAAATTTTTAGAATCCAAAGTGACGATATTAATTTTTTTAATTTCAGATTTGCATTTATTTTTAGTCTCATCAGATAAAAAAGCAGGAAATTCATAAGAAGATACTAAAGAAAATTTACCAAAATTGATAGGACAATTGCGATTAAAAATAGGTACTTCAATACTCATATTTTTTTTACCACAACCTTCATTAAAAATAACAACATTATTTTCGAGATGATTAGCTTTAACATTTTTTTCAATAACATCGGCAAAAGCAGGTTCAAAAACATAAATTTTATTTTTAGGGGATATAATTTCGGATAATAATAAAGTATGAGAACCAATATTACCACCTATATCGATAACATTAGTATTTTTTTTATAATATTTTTTAAAATAATTTAACATAAAAATTTCCCACCATTCTTTATCAAAATAGACTTTACTACCTAGAACAAAATCAAAACGGAGAAAATATAAAGTTTTATTTCTCATTTTAACCATAGATAAAGTTGAATCATCTTTAATAGGAGATGGATAGAATAATTTAAAGCTAATATTATTTGGATTATTTTGATTTTTTTGATTATTTTTATTAACTAAAAATTGTGAAAAATTATTAATAACAAATTTTTTTAGATTATCGAATTCTGTTTTATTAAATTCAAGACTCCACAAATGGAATTTAAAATATTTTTTATTTTTATGGCTCAATTTGCGAATTTGAATACCAACAATATTTTTTATTTTTTTAATAAATTCAATAGTATTTAAAACCAAATTATCAAGAATATTATTAGATATTTCTTCGATTTCAAAGGAATAAATACCTCCATTTAAATAATAATATTCTTCATTAATAGGTATATAATTTTTTTTGAAAAAATACAAAGTTTTCCAATTTTGATTAGTACTCAATAAATTATAATTAATTTTTTTGAAAGGTTCAACAATTAATTTTTTGTTAAAATCCAAATCTCTGACATAATAATCAATATTATTGTTATTATTATTTTTATTTTTACGAATGTTTTCTATTTTTGAAGTTTTAGTTTTTTGAGTTTTTATTGTTTTTTTCATTTTTATATTAAATATAAAAGATGTATATCTATAATATAAATGATATTATAAATAAATTAAAAAAATAAATAATTATTAATTATCAGGTGTTTTACTTTGCTAAACAGCTGCTTTTGTTATACAAAAGTCAGGGAAGTATTTATTCTTGAAATCATATAAATTTTGGTCTTTCATATCATTATTGCAACCTTTACAACAAGGACGCAAATTCTCAACATTTTCTCCTCCACCATGTTTTTGAGCGACAACATGAGAACATTCATAATTCTCCATTAAATTGATATCTTTTTTGCAACAATAACATTTACCATTCATAGAATCTTTACCAAAATATTTAATCCAAATTTGATAACGCATGTTTTGAGAGATACTTCGTCTTTTCTTTTTATCTTTTTCACTAAGTTCTTTGTCTTTATATATTTTATAGGAGTAGAAGAGTTTATTATCACCTTTCTTTTTGATAATAGTATCAAATTTATCTTTGAATTCATATTTAGAATTTAAATCTTGACCAATTTTTCGATTAAGTTCTTCGAATTCGAAAATAATCTCAGGACTAGTTTTATCAGAGAAAGTAGTTATAATATCTTTGAGTAAATAATCCATATTGACATTAGGGAATTTAGGTTGAGTTGATTTACTAATGAAAGAATCATAATTTTCATTAAAATATGCTTCTAATTTTTCTTTTTTTTCTTCTTCATTTTCTTCTAAAATCAATTCATCTTTATCAGTATAATAAATATCATTTAATTCTTTGAATATTCTTCGGTATTCTTCTTTTTCATCTTCTTCATATTCATATAAAGTGACTAAAATATTAAAATCAATATTTTCTTCTTCACTAAATTTTTTATAGGCGTGATAACGATGTTGTCCATCTAATAATAAATATTTATTGCGATATTTAGCAATATGAATATTATTTAAATCTTGAACATAACCATATTCATCATAATAAGATAATAAAATATCAGTTAATTTTTCAACTCTATCCTCCATTAAACTACGTTGGATGATTGGTCTTTGAGGATTATAGTGACGAATAACATAAGAGAGAGGAATATAGAGGATTCTTTTATTTTTGGTTAAAATAATCTCTTGGGGATTGTTATGTTTAAAAGAAAAAATATTTTTTTTTATTTTATCACTGTTTCTTTCACAATTTCCATCACTAGTTTTTTCACTAGTTTTTTCATTAGTTTTTTTAATTTTTTTAATTATATTGGATGAGAAATCCATTTTTAGATAATAATATATAAAAAGATAAAAATTATTTTAAGTAACAACAAAAAAAATAAATTTAGATAATAATATTCTAAATAATATTCTGAATAAATAATAGGTAAAGATGAATAATTTTTTATATATAAAATATCAGAATAATATACATCCAAAAATAATTTATAAAGAATGTAAAACATGGAAAAGTAATGAAACAAAAATATTTAAAGAATATGATGATTTAAAAGAAAAAATAAAAGAGGAAAGAGATAAAAATGATAAATTAGTGTTATATGAAAAGAAAGGAGAACAATTAAATAAAATAGATAATATAATTTTTAAAGAAATAATACCTTATTTTCAATTTAATTCAACAATATATATGAATAATTTAAATCATAATATAAAAAAAGAGAAACCTTTGTTTGAACATAAATTGGAAGAATATGGAAAAAATAAAACACATAAATATTTACATGATTTTGTAATACCGACATTAATATATCAAGATTTTTTAAAAAGAAAATTAAAATATTGTGAGATGATGGATAAAATGTATATATATAAATTAAAATTAATATATTATTTATTTGAATATTTAGAAGATGATGGAAATTTTAGTACAAATTTTTATAATTGTATAGATTCGAATTATATTGAGTTTATATATTTATGTTCATTATTATTTAAAAAAATAGTAATATTTAAACAATTAAATAATTTTTTTGTGTTGTGTATTGGATTTGAAAATGAGAAAAGAGTATCGAAAGAAGAGATATTGAAGATGATAACAAAAAAACAATTTTGTATAGAACCGAAACCAGATTTAGATTTATTAAAGAAATTTATAATAAATGGTGTAAATGAAGAATATAAAATAATAAAATTATTAAAAAATGCTAAATATAATAATTATTTAAACAAAATATTTGCTAAAAATTTAAATTATTATTTTGATTTATCAGTTGATAATAATAAAATACCATTATTAATAGAAAAATTTAGTGTTGAAGCAGATAAAAAACAAGAAAATATATTAAAAGATGTTATTAATTTATTTAAAAAGAAAAAAAAGAAACAAATAAGTGAGATAGAGAAGATAATAAAAGAAATGACAACTAAAAAGCAGAATACAATAAAGATATTAGAAATAGGTATGGGATTGGGTGAATACAGTAAAATAATTTTAAATAAATTAAAAAATAATGATTTTAAATTATCAATAATAGATGAAGGACAACATATTTTTTGGAAGGATGTTGGTATAAAAAATATTGATGAATTAACTAAAAATAAAAAAATATCAAATAAAATAAAAATATATGAAGAATCACCAGTATTAGCTTTACCTAAAATATTAAATGAAGATAGTAAATCAACATATAATTTAATATTTATTCATGGTTTTAATACATTTGATAAGATGATATATGAATTAATATTTATAGATATATTGTTGAGGAACGATGGTTATTTAATAATAGATAATACAGGATATTATCATATAAAAGAATTAATTAATTATATAGAAAATAATTATAAATCATATAAAAAAATAGAGAATAAAAATGATTTAATAATATTTAAAAAACATGAAGATAATTATGAAAGAAGAACTCAAAATTATTATTCATTTTAAATTAAAAATAATTATTCATTTTTATTTTTAGTTTAATTAATATCAATAAAATTGAATGAAGTTTTTATTTTAATTTTAGAATTTTTTATTTTTTCTAAATTTTGGATGGTATTTTCGTATAATTTATTTTGTTGATTAATTAAGTTGAGATAATTATTTTTATTTTTTTTAATATATTTAATACTTTTATTTAATTTATTAAATTCATAATTTGAGAAAGGTTTAGAATCAGAATTATAATATTGAGAAAAATATTTAAATAAATCAAAATAATTTTTTATAAATAACCCAATATCATTATTCATAAATAAAGTACTAGATTCTAAATTTTTAGAAGAATGAGATTCAAATTGAACGAAAGTATTTAAACCAGGTATATTAATAATTTTAATAGTGACATCATCTTTTTCAATAAAATAATTAGAGATAATAACATTTTGATAATAATCATATTTATAATTTAAATTAAATGCAAAATTTATACCTTCTTCTAAAGAATTAATGTTAATTTTATTAACAAAAATTTTATTATTATTAATTAAATCAATATTTTCCAAAAAATATTCAGTACCAAGATATTGATTATCAGTAAAATTTTCTTTGTAAACAATTTGTATATATTTATTTTTATTTTTATCAGATGAATAAACAAATCCAATATTTTGTATAAAAGAATAAGATATAAATTTGGCATTAATATTTTTTAAATTATTAATAAATTTATTAGGATTATTAAGTATAAAATATTTAATATTAGGTTGAAAATATTTTCTAAAATTAACTTGTTGATTAATATCTTTGACAGGATGAATAAAAGAAATAGGTGAATTAATAATATCATAAATAGTCCAATTTTTTTTAAAAACAATATTATCAAATTCAGTTATAGTTGATTTTTTTAGATTATAATAATTAGTTAAAGTGCAAAGGAAAGATTCAATAAAGAACATTTTTTTATTTTCGTCAACATATTTTTTAATAAATTGTAAAAATTTGTTTGATAAACGGATAGCACAAACAAGAGCAATACATAAGTATTTATGAATAAATTTAGGTGCTTCTTTTAGGACGACGGAAGAATGAGACCAATTTCTATTAAAAACTGAAGATTTTTTAGATAAAAAATCAAAAAAATAATCGGTATTTTTTTTATCAATATGATAAATAATATTAGAATCTGGTATAAAAACATCATCTTCAAAGAACCAAACATAATTATAAACATTTAATTTAAAGTTGCAGAAATAATAAATAGCTTTTTCCCAAGCGGAAGGTTCACCATTTTTGATATAATAATTTAATTTGTAAAAACCTGATTTAATACAATCTTCTTCTTTAATTTTGATAAAATTAAATTTAGGATATTTTTTAGATAAATCAGAAAAATCGGAATTATTATCATCTAAAACAACATAAAAATCATAATTTTCTTCAGTTAAATCATCATATAATTTTAATAATCTTTCATCAGGTTTAACAGTTAAAAGACAAATAGCATTTTTTTGGGGGATAGAAGGATTAAAAATAGATTTTTCTTCAACAAGAGTAATTTTAGACATATTAGATGGGTCAATATCATTATTTTTAACAATTATCATTTTAATAGATTAAATAAAACCTCTAATAAAATAAAATATTAAAAATATGAAAAAAATAATAATATTATAAAATAATAGAATAATAATAACAAAATAAATGATATTAGGAAATTATTTTTTATTAGAATATCCACCAGATAAATTAGATAAAATTGAATTAAATAAAAAATTAGATTTTAAATGGAATAGTAAAATGGTAGAAAAATTAGAAAAAACAAAAGAATTTTATAAAAAGAAGAGAGGAGTTCAACAATTTAGAGAAAGACAACAAAGAGAACTTCATGCATTTTTATTTGATTTTTCTCCATATTATCAAGGATTATTAAATTTAAAAAAAGATTCAACTTTTATAAGAATAAATAATATAATAAAAGATGTAAAAGAGGAGAATAATTGTTGTGAATTGATAGATATAGAAACAGTTAAAAAATATACAAATAAAGAATTAAAAAATATAAAATTTAATAAAATTATGTCAAATATGATAGATAATGAAATAAGAAAAAAAATAGAAAATAAAAGTTATTGTGATATTTTGGAAGAATTATATTTATCATATTTATGTTTGATAGAAAAGTTATATGATTATCTAGAAAAGAATGGTACATTTTATTTTGCATTTTATTTTCAACCATGTGATAAAAAATATGTAGAAATAATATATTTATTGTCGTTATTATTTGAAAAAGTAATAATAATGGGAGGATTTGAATTTTTATGTTTGGGATATAAAGGTGAATTTGGATTAAAGAGAGAAGAATATGGTAAAATAAAAAAATCAAAAACATTTGATATAATACCAAAGATAGGAATAAATGAAATGGAAAAATATTATAAGATGGTAGTAAAAACGGAAGAGGAAAGAGTAAAAAACAATCAGGAAGACAATAAAGATAAAATGATGAAATTATTTATAGAGAAGGGTATAAAAGATATATTATATGTAGATTTTCAGTCACCTTATTTTAATTCATTTATCATAAAGTTAGAAACAATGTTTAACAAAAATATAGATAAAAAATTATTATATGGATATATAGAAAAAGAATATAAAACACAATTGAATGATTTAAATAAAATTTTAGTAAAAACACTAATGAAAAGTAAAAATAGTAAAACCGAAGATAAAAATATATTAGAGATAGGAATGGGATTAGGATTATATTCATTAGTATTATTGAAAGTAGTAAATAAATTTAAAAATACGAATTTAATAATATCGGATTTAGAACAAAAGAGTTTATGGGAGAGTGATGGTATAAAATATATAGAAAAAGAGATAGAAAAAAAGAAAGATAATTATAAATTTACACAAGAAGACCCATTATTTTTATTCCCAAAGTTATTAAAAGAAAAAGGTAAAGAATCATTAAATATAGTATTAATAAATAAATCATATAATTTTGATAGAATGGTAAGTTATTTAGAATTTATAAATATATTATTGAAGAAGGAAGGTTTAATAATAATACCTAAAGTAGTAAATAGAACAAATATAGAGATAGATGAATATATGAAAAAGAATTATAATTTTATGGAAAAGATAGATAACAAATATTATAATATATATAAAAAGATAGATAATGATGAAAGAAAAATAGGAGATTATAATAACTTTTAGATATTTTTAAGATAATATATTTTTATAAAAATAAAAAATATAAATTAAAATTAAGGATAATGAAAGATAAAAAATTTAAATTAAAAAAAGAAAATAATGATGATTTGATATTATTTTTTAATATTAAAACAGATAAAGATGAAACGAAAGAGATATTAGAGAAGAAGAGGAGAATAGAAAATATAGAAAATGAATTCAAAAGATTTGAGAAATTATATTATGATTTATTATCAAATGAATATGTTAATGAAATATTAACAAGTATTGAAAATAAAAATAAAAATTCATTATTTTACAAAGATAAAAACGAGAATAAGGATATAGATTTAAGAACAATAGCATTTTTTAAAGATGGGTATAATCCGGAATGGGAAGATGTAAATTTTTTGAATGGAGGATTTTATTATTTTCAAATAGAATATGTTAATAATATAAGAATCGAGAAATTATTAAATGGATTGAATGATATGATGAAAAAATATAAAGATTTAAAAGGTTTTAGAATAAAAATGAAAAAATTAAGAGGAGTTAATTTTTTAAATATACAATTTTGGACAGTTTTCAGAGAAGTAAATGATAAAATAAGAGAAGAATTAAAAAATTTACTACATGCCGTTATTGGTACAAAAATGGTAGATATTAGTTTTATGAATTTTTATGATTTACCAATCCCGAGTGACAATAACATATCATATAAAGATTTTGGAGATAAAAAAATTTATTATTTAAGATTTGATGTTGGTATAGGTCAATTTATAAGAAGAGGAACATGGTGGGAATCTTTTATGGAGAAATATTTTAAAAAATATTATAAACCGAATACAAATGTAATAGATGTAGGAGCGAATATAGGATCACATACAATTCTTATGGGTAATATGGTATCAAAAAATTGTCAAGTTTTTTCATTTGAACCAGTTTATTGGGATATAGTATTAATGAATGCAGATTTAAATAGAATACAAGATAAAGTATGTGTTTTTAATAAGGGTTTAGGTAAAAGAAATGAAATATTAAAAATTAAAACATATGATAGAAGTATGAAAAAGGCGTATGGAAGAGTGTCGTTAGATGGTTTGAGTGGTTTAGAAGAAGATAAAGATTTGAGTATAGAGAAAGAAGTGGGGATAATAACATTAGATTCATTAAAATTGATGAATATATCTGAAATAAAGATAGATGTGGAGGGTATGGAATTAGATGTGTTAATAGGAGCAAGAGAAACAATAAAGAGAGAGAGACCGGTAATATTCATAGAGATATTAAAACCAAAGTATAAAGAAGTTATGAATTCTGAAATAATGAGATATATAATGAAAAAATGTAGATATAATTTAATTAAAATACCGGAAGGTTATTCAGATGATGATTATATTTTAGTACCTTCGGGTAAAAAAGAATAAAATTAGGTAATTATTTGAAATAATAAAATTTAGATAATAAATTTAAGGTATAAATAAAACAAAATAAACAATAGTTTATTTTTTATTTATTTATAATATCTATGGCCTCCGCATTATTCAGAACCAACCGCTCCCGCTAATGGTTCTTCATTAATGCTCCGGGCGGCGAAAATCTAATTTTTCGCATATATTGTGATTTTTATTTAAAAATTATTGAAAATAACAATAATTTATTGGGTAAAAAGAAGAGCTAAAGTTTTTAAAAAAAATTATGTTTAATTAAATAGAGGTGTAGATGATAATTAGAGAAACAGAATTTGGATTGAACATCAGAAAGGTTTAAAAAAACATCATCAACAAATATAATATTTTTAAGATTTAATAACTTATTATTTTTATAAATATTATTAACGATATTTAAAAGTTCGTCACCTTTATTATCATTAAAGAAGATAATATCAGGATTAATAAAAAGACCAATTTTTTCGAGATGATTAATAGTTTGTTTTTTTAGAGATGAATCTCTTGCGGTTAAAAATATTAATTTAGAATTATTGAATCTAATTTTATTGATAAGATTAAAAAAATTGTCATTATCGAGAGGAATAGGAATATGTAGTTCATCTTTGAGCATATATTCTCTAAAAGAATGAATATTGGCTTTTTTTAAATCATTATTATAAATTGGTAGATTTTTATTTAGAATAGATTTGTATTCAGGAGAATCATGATATTTAATAGTTAGAATGGTCTCATCGATATCAAAAACATATAAAGAATTAGGTAAAATTTTAACTTGAGTAAAATTATTAATAGTATAAATCATATTTATAATTGATAAGTATAAATTCTATATAATATAAAAAAATTATTTTAAATTAAAAATTTATTTTTTAGTACTTTGTTTTTTAAATTTTTTTAATTTTTTTTTATTATTTTTAATATTATTTTTATTCATTTGGAAAGAGAATGAAATATCTTTTTGTTTTTCTTTTTGTTTTTCTTTTTCTTTTTCTTTCTTTTTTTGTTTTAATTTTTGATAATCATTAATATTGATTGTATAATTTTTAATTTTAAGAATTTTATTATTATCTTCAAAACAGAAGTTAAAAATTTTGCACATTAAATCCATAAGTTCTTTATTATCCATAAAAAATTTAATTAATTTATTATCTTTATAATTATACCATCTCATAAAATATTTATAAACATCGTTATCATTTTCATTATTTTTAAAACTTGAACCGGTTAAAAACTTAGAATGAGTGATTAAAGTTTTATTATAATCGATATTTAATTTTTTAGCTAATTCTTTTCGAAAATTATTTTCAAGAACAAAATTATTATAATTAAAAGTGATATAATTTTTATTAAAGGTACTGAATAGATTATTAACATAATAACCGAAAGTTAATAAATCTGTATCGTAAGTATGCCATAAAAAATTGGGGTCACTTTTTTTAATATTTTTAATAACTTTTTGTTCAGCTTCAAATCGACTAGAGAATAGATTTAAAACATCTCTTATAATAATAATTTTATAAATTTTTTTAGTATTGGTGAATCGTTTTTCGAAAAAATCGAGAATATCAACAAAATTATTTTCGATAGAGATAATTAATACTTTAGCTTTTTTTATTTTACCTTGTAAAAAATATAAAGTTTGTTGTTTAGAAGCTAATTTATGTCTTATTTCATGATTAATATATTCACCTTGATTTCCTTTATCTCGAGTGGCTACTCTAAATTTCATTAATTTAGGTACATTAATAACAGAATCATTATATAAACTGAAATCTGATTTAGGATAAACATTATTTAAAAAATAAACAGTATCGGATATTTCAAAAGATGATAATAACCAAGTTATAAAAAGATGATTTCCTGAACGTGACAAACCATTAATTAAATAAACTTTATCAATTTCTGAATTAAAAAACATTTTATATATTATATTATATAGTCCTAATAAATAAAAATAAAAAAAATATAGAATAATAATAGGATTAAAAGATAAATAAAATGAATATTAGAATAACTCCAAAATATGAGAATTATTATATTATGGAATATCCAAATAATATTGAACCTACAATAAGATATACGAAATGTAGTGATTTAAAAGATAATGATTTTAAATTATTTAAAGAAAAAGAAAAATTAAAAGAGGATATTCATAAAAAAAGGGTAGAAAATGAAAAGATATTTGAAATAGAAAGAGAAAAAATAAAAATATCAAGATGTAACAAAGGTTTAATAGAATATTTATTAATACCTAATATATATGATTCACCTGTAATGGTATATAATAAATTAAATATTAATATCGAAAAAGATAAACCTGAATTTGTAGTACAGGGTAAAGAAATAAAAGACAATAAATTAAAATTTAAAATATTGAAAACAAATATATTTAGTCATGAGATATATGATAAATTGATAGATAAAAAATACTGTGATATTCAAAAAGAAACATATAATTATAGATTAAAATTATTATATAAATTATATGAACATTTAGAAATAGGAGGAATATATTTTACTGCTGTAATGAATTTTTGTGATATTCAGGAAATCGAATATATATATTTATTATCTTTATTATTTGAAAAAATCATATTAAAAGGTACAACACATATAACATGTATTGGATATATAGGTAATGAAAGAATAAAGAAAGATGAATTAAAAAATATAATAAAACATAATAAATTTTGTATAGAACCGAAACCATTATTGAAAGGTTTAATGAAGCATTTAAATGTGTCGGTTAAAGAAGAAAATAGGCAGATTAAATTATTATTGAAAGGAGAATATACAAAATATGAATATGAAATATTTATAGATGCGATTAAAAATTATATAGATATGGGTATAGATAATGAATTTATACCAGATATTATAAATAATTATAAATTAATTTTAATTTTAAAAAAGAATGAAGAGATAAAAAATTCATTATTGAATAATATTGTTATAAAAATGATGAAAGAACAAAGAAAGAATGAAATCAAAATGATAAAAGAGATAGTAAAAAAAATAGATAATCATCATATAAATTATATATTAGAATTAGGTATGGGATTAGGTATTTATACAAAAGAGATTTTAGAAATATTAAATAAATCAAAAAGTTCAAAAAAGAAATTGATAGTGGTAGATTCTAATCAAAAGAAGATTTGGGATAATAATGGAATAAAATATTTAGAAGAAAATAATATTGATAAAAAAAATCTTAAATTAATAACAACAGATGAATCAGATGCTTTACAAAAAATAAATCAGGAATATGCAGGTGCTTTTAATTTTATATTGGTTCAAAAATATGGAACATTTGAAAAGATGATGTTAGAATTATTTTTTATAATAACTTTATTAAGAATCAATGGTTATTTAATGTTTGAAAAATCAATTTTACCACATACAAATAAATTAATAGAATATATTGATAATAATTTAATATTCTTAGAAAAAATACCAAATATATATGGTATTCATTTATATAAAAAAGTAAATGATGATACAAGAAATCCAAGTAAGAATTTTTTAAATTTTTAATTGACAAAAAAATATAATTTAAAAATAGAAAGAAAAAAAATGTATATAAATCTCCCAAATGGATATTATGACAATTCAATTTTACAAGTTGAACCAATGGTTGCATGGAATTCAAATACAGAATATGGAATAAGAATATGGTCTTATAATAATTTAGAAGTATATCCTTCATTTGAAAGTAGTGATAATTTTAATAAAAATAAAAGAATAAAAGATTTACCGAAAGAGAAAGTGATAGCAAATGAACCAAAAGTAATTAAATTTGGTTCGTTAGTAGATGATTTTGATGATTTTTTGAAAGGTGCACCACAGACAAAAACGGTATTAACATTAAGAACAAAACAATGCTCTACATGTTCAAATATATTTGTATTATATTTTAATTTACCGAAATATTGGGCTGGTCCTATAGATCCAAATATACCTGATTTTAATTTTAATATAAATTCATGTAATAAGTTGTTAGGAGATTATGAAACAGAGAAAGATTTATATCCATATAATTTACAAAAAGTATGGACAGAATATACAAAAAAATCAGATTTAAATGTATTGTTAGGTGATAATATATATTTAAGTGAATATCAAGCAGATAATGAATCTGGTGTTGTTCAGAGATATAAAAAATTATACACTCAACCATTATTAAATGGATCATGGTCTAATTCTCCATTTTCAGCAGTTGATGATGACCATGATTTGGGTGTAAATGATGTTTCATTAGGAGGACCAGGATTATATCTTTTGAGAGATATATTTGCAAAGATGTGGCCAAATAATAATAAAAACATAATTTCGCCATTAATGTGGTCATTCTTTAAATATGATTTATCTTTTGTGGGTTTAGATTGTAGAAGTTTTTGTACAGAACCAGGTAAACCATTTTCAACAATATTAGGAGAAGAACAATTAAGATGGTTAAGACAAACTTTTTTTTCAATTAAAAAGTTAAATGAAAATTCTTTTGTATTTATTTGTACAGGTATACCTTTTATTCGTCCAAGAGCACCTTATTTTGACTCAGGTTATTTAAATGACCAAGCTTTAATAATAGATATGATTAAAGAGTTTGATTTAAAAAATGTTATATTTTTAACAGGAAGTCCTCATTTCAGTGATATTTCACAAAGAAATATTGGTAATGATATAACAATTACTGAATTTATAAATTCTCCAATGGGAACTATACCAAGAGACCAAACTGGATATGATAAATTTCCACCTAATCCTTATTTAGTACCAGGAACATTATTATTAAGTGAAAATAATTTTGGAAATATTCAAATAACAGGAAAAGATGGTTTAAGAGTATTAACATATAAAGTTATAAAAACTGATGGTTCAATAGCATATACTTTTACTATGAATCAAAAAGTTTAATTTTTATTTTTAATTTTAATTTTTTAATTTTTTATTTATTTATTTTTTATTTATTATAAATCTGTTATTTCTAAGAAGAACTAACAGAAATCACTCCTTCATTGGAAGTGTTTTCTACTTTTTCTTTTACTTCTTTTTTTTCAGTAGGAAAAAGATAATCAAGAGCTAAAGTACTTACACCACCAATAAAACCAATAACGACACCTACTCCTCCACATATGCTAAAACCCATAAGGATATTACCACACAATACCGGAGTATGTGTACATTGAGAAATACAAATGGTACATATAAGTGGACCAAAACTACTTCCCATACAAGCACCACCTATTTGATAAACTTCATAACAATGGTCTCTAATCGTAGGTTTTAGTTCAGGTGTAGAACCAGGTTGAGTAGTAACAACAACATCATTTACGTTAGTATCTGGTTGAATAGTCACTAAACAAACAATAGGTTCTTCTTGTAAAACACGTACATCACTCATTTTAGGTCTAAAACAATATTAGAATAGATAATTAATAATTTTAATATAAATAAAAAATAAATAGAATTATGTATCAATTTTTTTTATCATCAACGCATTAAAACATAATAAGGTTTTTTGTGATTATTATAAATAATGTTATTATTGTTGCAAATATATAAAATAATAGGAGTATAAATAGTAAATGTTCCGAAAAGAACTAATACTCTGTCTTTATTGATAAATTTAGTTAGTAAATTTTTCATTTTAATTGATAATAAATGATAGTTATTTATAAATAAAAATATTATTTTAAATTAAAATAAATATTAAAAATAAAAATGAATTTATTTATAAACAAAAAATAGAGTAACATTAAGTTTAAAGAATAATATGAAAAAAGATGTTGTAAAAAGAATAATAAGTTCAAAGAAAAATAAAAAAAGATATAATTTATTTTATAATATTAAAAAAGAAAAATTTGAAGACAAATCATTTTTAGATGTGATGAGTAAAATAAATTTAAGAACAATAGAGAAGTTATTTGAGAATTTAAATGAATCATATAATGGATTAATATATGGGAAAAATGATAGTATAAAAAAAATGATGTTTTCTGAAACTATTAATACTAATATGAAATTAAATAGATTTAATAATAGATTAAATAATAATCAAAAAAGAATAAATGTTTTAAAAATGATAGATACAGATAAAATAAATTTAAAAACAGTAGCATTATTTGAGGAAGGATATAAACCAGAGTGGGAAGATGATAAGTTTGTAGATGGTGGATATTATAATTTTAGATTTAATTTTAAAGTTAAAAATAAATTGGATATAAAAGATTTGTATATGTTTTTATATAAAACTTTAGAAGAATTTGATGAATTGAAAGGTATAAGATGTCGATTAAAAAAAGAAAATAAAGAGGATATAATAGATATTCAAATGTGGAGTATTAAATATGATATAAATAAAAAAATAATAGAAAAAATAGAAAAATATTATCAAAAAATAGGTGTTAAAGATAAACTAATAAAATATATAAATTTTTATGATTTACCCATACCTGAAAATAAAAATATATCATATAAAGATTTTGGTAATAAAAAAATATATTATTTAAGATTTGATGTTGGTATAGGTCATTTTATATCAAAATCAGGTTGGTGGGAATCTTTTATGGAGAAATATTTTAAAAAGTATTATAAACAGAATACAAATGTAATTGATGTAGGAGCTAATATAGGTTCACATACTATTTTATTAGGTAAAATGCTATCAAAAGATAATAAAGTTTTTTCATTTGAACCAATATATTGGGATATAGTAATAATGAATGCTGTATTAAATAATATACAAGATAAAGTATGTGTATTTAATAGTGGATTAGGTAAAAAGAATGAAATATTAAAAATTAAAACATATGATAGAAGTATGAAAAAAGCATATGGAAGAGTATCATTAGATGGAATGTACGATTTAGAAGAAGATAAAGATTTAAAAATAGAAAAAAAAGTAGGAATCATGACTTTAGATTCAATTGATTTAAGAAACATATCATTAATAAAGATAGATGTTGAAGGTATGGAATTAGATGTGTTAATAGGAGCAAGAGAAACAATAAAGAGAGAGAGACCAGTAATATTCATAGAGATATTAAAACCGAAGTATAATGAAGTAATAAATTCAAAAATAATGAAATATGTGATAGATGAATGTAAATATAATTTAATAAAAATACCTGAAGGATATGCTAATGATGATTATATTTTGGTACCAAACACCTTTTTTTCTTAAAAATAAAAAAGTCGTTTGTTAGGTGGTTTATATTGATTGGTTTATGGGGAAAAAATAATAATATTTAGGTAATAATATTTAGATAATTACAAAAACAAATAAATTAATAATAATAATATAATTAATTAAAGGTATAAATAAAACAAAATAAACAATAGTTTATTTTTTATTTATTTATAATATCTATGGCCTCCGCATGATTCAGAACCAACCGCTCCCGCTAATGGTTCTTCATTCATGCTCCGGGCGGCGAAAATCGTAATTTTCGCCTATATTGTGATTTTTAATTTTTAAATTATTGAAAATAACAATAATTTATTGTGAAAAATAGTGTTTTAAATTAAAATTATTATTGATAATTAAAAAAATTTATTTATAATATTTATCACCAATAAGTGTGACTTGAACATCTTTTAGATTTAATTTTTCTCTAATACTCATAAATAATTTTGTTCTAATTGTATTAGCAATATATTCACTACCATAAAACTTCTTCGCTATAAAATATAACCATCCAGCATTATCTCTCAATAATTGACTTATATTTACTTCTATATCTGATTCCATATCAAGGTAATAACTAAAATAACCATTTGATGGATAACTCTTAGTAAAATGAGGATAATTTTCCATTAAAGGTTTTATTGCACTTTTTGTTTCAATCATTAATGATGACATAAATTCTTTTTCTAAAGTTGGTTCTATGATTGTAAAACCAGTACCATTAATAATCTCAATTCGTATATATATTTTCATCTTTCTAAATTTATCTTTTACCATTTTATTCTAATAAAGAATTATATATTTTATTTTTTTTTATAAAAATGTTAAATTTAATTCTAGAAAAAAGTATTATAAATATTTTATTTTAAATTATATAAAAAAAAAATAATATTTAATCTAATAATAACCAATTTTGAGGTAAACAAATATGAGTATAATAACCTTTTTCATCAAAACTATTTGAATATCTAAAAGTAGAAATACCTGTCACTCCTGCATCATTAATATTTTCATCAATACACTCTTGATATGATAAATTTGCATATGCATGAATAATATTTTCATTCAAAATTGATTCTGATTCATCTGTTAATAGTACAGCAACATGACCTTGATCAGTTTTAACATCTTTAAAATTTCTCAATAAAAGTGTTCCTCTAGGATATTTTTTGGATACATCAATTGTTTCAAGTCTGTTAGTTGAGTTCAAATATTCAAACCAAATACCAGTTGTTCCAGGAAATTCTAGTCCTTCGTCTCCTAATTTTCCATCTAATCCAGGAATGGTTAAATTCATATATCTTCTCATTAAATTAATTAATCCTGTACATACAATTGATTTATCTTGATCCCATAATTCTTTAGCTGTAAAAGCAATATCGTTTTTTGCATAAAATTTATCATCACCATTTATTTTTTCGTTTTCTTTATACCATCTATATGGTATATGAATTAAAGATAAAGCATAAAATAAAGAGTCGTCAATTGAAGGCATTTTTATTTTACTTTACTAATAAAAATAGATGATTAAAGACTAAAATATTCATTTTTTTTCTGATTTGCAGAATTAGCATTACTAATTCTCTAGGTTGCCAGAGCGCTAAAGCTCTCAGTACTTACGTTAAAAATTAAACTTTAACGTAAAAAATAGTTTAAAAATATATAAATTATATAATATTTATTTGATTGAATTTAATATAGCTTCTTTAAGTACACCTGAACATTCATCAAAAAATTTAATTCTTTCCCATACTTTCATTTTTTTTTTAACTTCTTGAGTTGAACAAGTATATAATACATCACCATCCGCAAAAGTATTAAATGGACGAATAGATTCACCAATTGAAACATTTATTTGTTGATTCATTTGTCTTAAATCATCTGCATCTAAATCTAAATTGGTCATAACAACAATAATAGTTGTATTTTTACCTAATTTAACTTGATCTAAATAATATTTTTTAGGATTAGACCATGATGGAAGATGAACTCTTTTATTATCTTTATAAACAACACCAACAGCATTATTAACACATAAAGCTAATATTTTTATTCTACCAAACTCTTTATAACCCCATCCTTGACCATGAGATGCAGATAATCCTGCACCAACTTGACCATTATATAATTTGTCATTTGATTGATTAAAAGCAAATCTTCCTAATTCTTTATCCGGATATATTCTGTTCTTAAATAAATTTGATGAATAAATGATAGACCCATTATAACCAGGCCAACTTTTATAATTATTATCTTTTAATTTTTCAGCGGTTAATCCTGTTGTTGATTCTAATCCTAATAAAGAACCACCAGAAATATTAATTCCAGAAATCATGTGTTTGTCATGAGTTGATAAACAATCAATATATCCAGGATAACCACCTCTAGCTTCCATATGAACTTTAGCACCTTTTTTGAAATTTATAAAAGTTAAACCAACAGGACCTTCAGAATATTCACATTGAGAAACAGTTATATTAGGAAATTTAAGTTCAATATAATTTTTACTAGTTGAAACTTTAGGAACTAAATGTAAAAGATCATTTGTTAATACTTTTGGTTTTTTTTCTTTTTTTGTTTTTTTTAAATCATCTATATTTTTACTCATAACTTATCTAAATAATATTTAGATAATTTTATATTAAAAAATTATATTATTCAAATTAATATATCAAATCAATTTTTTCATCATTTGATAAACACCAATCTTGAAAACGTTTAGGATGCCAAGTTCTTTGAACTAATTCTCTTTCAATATATCTTGTTTTTAATTGTGTTAATTTCTTATTTGAATATAAATCAATAATATTATTTGAACTTTTGTAGATATTTAAATTTTTAGTTAAAATTTTATTAATCAGAACATTATCATCATTATCATAAACTAATCTAGGTATTTTATTATTATCAACATAATAAATATTTGTACCAAATATTTTATTTTTAGAATGATTAAGTAAAAACATTTCAAGAAAATCTTTTCTAAAAGAAGTTTGAAAATAAGTACAAACAAAATCAATTTTTATTTTATCATCATTTTTTTCATTATCCATTTTTGATGATGAACTTATACGAATATAAATTTTATCTTTCATTAAATAAATAAATAAAGGTAGTTTGAATTGATAATAATTATCTTTTTTACAATTATTAAATTCTTCAAATAATTCATCACCTACAAATATTTCAATTTTTTTACAATCATCTTTGCAAATAAATCCATTATATACATCACAATGATATCCTATATCAAACTTATTATCATTATTAGAACAAAATTCTTTTTCTATTATGGATAAAACATAATTATTCTTATTTTCAATAATTAAACAAAACAATCCTAAATTTTTTTTATCTTCTGTCGGTGAGACATCATAAAGTTCATAATCAAAATAATTATGTATTTTTATTTCATTATTATTTGTATATGAAGACAATACCTCAATTAAAGATTTATCATTAAATAATTCTGAATCAGATAAAATAGGAAAAAGATAATTACCTAATTCATCTATTTTTACTTTTCTTTCACTATAATATTCTAAATTTTTAAAAGTTAGCACATATCTAATTAATTCTTTTTTAAATTTATTATCAACTTTCTTGGCGATTTGCGCAGAAAGATGTGTCGGTGCTAAAGCACCAATGGCAAATTCTTTTGCCGTCAGTGAGACGTCAACTTTTCTAAAAGAAGAATAAAAACTTCCCATTTTTGTAATTAAAAATATCAATATAAATATTTAATATTGATTATAAATTTTTTTTTAAATTCAAAATTTTATTAAATTTTTTATTTATAATTAGTATATACGTAAAGAATATATTTATCGCTAATAATTTTTTATTTTATTATTTACGTTTAACATTCTACCATAAGGTTGATTGAATTTTTTTTGTTTAGTAACAATATAAGAATGGATACTTTTCCAGAATTCTTAAAGAAATATTCGACAATACCAAATCAATTTATTGATGACTTTTTTAAATTATTTGATTATAAAAATATAAATAGTGAAGAAAAAATTGTCGATTTAGATAATGTTGTAAAATGGTTAGAATCAAATAAACATAAATTAAAAAAAACAATTATCAATTCATACAAGGAAAATATTGATTATAGTATAAAAAAAGTTGAAAAAAATACAAAAGGAGGAAAAAAAAAAGAAATTATTTTATTAACAATAGATTGCTTCAAAATGATTTGTCAATCTACTCAATCTAAAAAAGGTAAAGAAGTCCGTCGTTATTTTATTGAAGTTGAAAAATTAATGAACAAATATAAAGATTATATTATTCAAGGTCTTGAAAACAAAGTAAAAGCTATTGAAAAAGGACAAAAACCAAAGGTTAATCCTCAAAAAGGTGTTATTTATGTTTTCAAAACACCAGATACTCCTGAAAATGGTTTGTACAAAATAGGACGTTCCACTTCTTTCAAAAAAAGAGTATCAACTCATCAATCACCACTTGCTCATGATATTGATATTATATTTATTCAAGAAACAGATGATGTTATTGCTGTTGAAAAATGCGTTAAAGCTTTTATGAAGAAAAAACAATATAGAAAATACAAAGAAATATATCAAGTTGATATTGATGTTATTAAGATGACTATAAATGGTTGTGAACAATTAAAATCAAAAATTAATGAAACAATCGATTTGAAAGAAACAAAAGAAGGAGGATTTAAATACTATATGATGATACAAAATGAAAATGAAAATTTTGAATAATTTTAAATATTTTTTTTAACTTAAAATAATATTATAAGATAATATAAATAACTATGAATAAAAAAGAAAATAATCATGAAAATGATGATATAGCAATGGATTTGGCAATGTATATTTTTATAAATAATGATTTGAAAATGGAAAAAGGTAAAATAGCAGGTCAATGTGCGCATGCTACACAACATATTATTGAAGAAATCATTTTTCAACATTATAATTGCAAAAAGGATGATTCAATAAAAATAAAAGAAGATTATATTAATTGGAAAAAATATCATGGTTCGGCTAAAGTAGTTTTGAAAGCAACTCAAAGCGATTTAGAAGAATTAATGAATTTACCTAAAACAACTTATATTCGAGATGCAGGTAAAACACAAATAGCTCCAAATAGTTTAACATGTGTTGCATTTTATCCTTGTAAAAAATCGGATTTGATATATATTACTCAAAAATATAAATTATTATAAGAACCCCTTTTTTCTTAAAAGAAAAAAGCCGTTCACGGGAAAAAAGAACTTTTTATAATAAACTTTTTTTATTTAGTATCAAAATATATATTTTTTATATATATTCTTTTTTCCCGTAAACGGCTTTTTTCTTTTAAGAAAAAAGGGGTTTACATATTACTCAAAAATATAAATTATTATAAGAACCTCTTTTTCTAAGAACTAGATGGTTCAGAAGAAGAAGGTTCAAATTCTGATCTATCAATAGAATCAGTTTGAAAGACATCAATAATAATAGTTTTACCATCAATATTTTCAAAAGAACTTCCTTCATATTCATCATCTTCAAATTCCGAAAAATAAATTTTAGTAGAATTATCTAATTGAGAGATATCTAAACCATCAACTTCCATTTTAACTATATTGTGAGGATATTTTTCTCTATTTTTAATATCTAATATTTTAACTTTAAAATAGGTTTGAGTGATAAATTTAGCTTTATGACGATTCTTGAATAGTCTTAAATTATATTTAAATTCATTATTAATTCTAAGTTCATGTAAAGAACAGGATTTATTAATTGAACCTTTATCATTTGTATCATAAGTAGTCCAATAACCTTTGCAACCGCATTTAAGATAATATTCATAAATACCCATTTTTTTTATTTTATTATTAATTAAATAATATAATTTTTTTAAGTATATTATTAATAATATTTTTTTTATTTATTATGTTTAATTATATTTTTACGTAAATTACTCATGCCTCTCTTTAAGATTTGAGTAATAATTGTTTATAAATTATAACATAATTTTAAATATTATTTAGTTTTGAAGTCTATTTTTTAATTCATCCCAAAAAATCATTGGAGCGGCCATTCTATATCTTCCGATATACCAATTTTCATCCATAGAATTCATTGCTCTGTTTCCATTATCTTCAATATTTTGAATTCTATTAGTTGAAGTCATTAAAGCAATTTTTCCGGTAGTTTTATTTTGTAAAGCACCTTTTAACCAAATTTCATCATTTTCTCCTACTCTTTTCATCACTAATAATAATTTCCATTCATTAGCTCGTCCTTTAGTAGTATTTGGTGTTAATCTTTTCAAATTGTCTTTCGTGTGAAAATCAAGATGAAAATCTAAATTACTTTTTGATAAATCTGTTTCCAAAATCATTAAATGATTTGGTTCTAATTCATATTGTAAAGTTCCTGGTAAATCACCAAAATAATATGATTCTTTCTTTGAAGATTCGCTAAGCATTTTAATTAATAATTATTTTATAATAAATAAGTTAATAATTAAATTAAAAAAATATTCATTTTTTTAATAAATATAAATATACGTATTTATTTATATTTCAAAATAAAAAATTGAAAGGTAAATGTGTTAAAAATTTTAGACATAGAAAATATACTAATCAACATATAATAGTTATATTATACTTAAACTTTTAAAATGGATTTAGACACTTTTTACGCTAAGAAGAAAATTCTTATCAATTATATTGGTTTGTATGAAATCATTGTTAATTCATTGGTTTTTGCTTTATTTATATACGGTATGCATATTCAAAAAATAAGACCTGCATTTGGTATTTTTGTAGCTGGACCAGCTTTAGCTATTGCAGTTTTCTTTTGTCCTCTTTTTTTACAATGTGACCAACAGGGATTAAGAGAACATAAATATTTTCTTAATCAATTTATCACACGTTTTGTTTTTGCATGTTTTAATCTTGTCACATGTATCAATGTATCAGGTAAAGTTTATTGGATGCATGATTCATTTATTAGAAATTCATTTCTAATATACATTGTATCTGCTGCTTTCATGATACCGATTACAGTTTATTTTGTAATTAATGAAAAAAAGGTTGTAAATGAGATATATGAAAGGAAAAACCAGGAAAATACTGCAGAACAAACTAATAATAATGATAATATTAGCATCAACGAGGTTGAACTTGTAGAAAACCATGAAGAAAATAAAGATGATAATGAAGTTCCTAACTTTGTTGTTTCTGTTGTAGATTGTGGTGCGGCTAATCCTTTAGATATTGTTTAAAGTGTTAAAAATTTATAATTTTATTGAAAAGTTTTTCTAATAACCAACAGAATTTAATGCTTCATCAATAGTTTGACCAGCATCTAAACATTTTTGAATCATCTTTGGATTTTTTGCTTCAATAATGGCTTCATTTTGAACTTGATTCATTTGTTTAAATAATTCATAATTTTTTAATTGATTATTCAAATAATCTAAAATATCTTGTAAAGTATATTCAATTAAATCATTTCTATCAAAAGAGAATTTAGTTGAATTTTTCACATTTTGAAAAAATTGTTCTTCTTTTGATAATCTTGAATCACAATAAATTGTCTCAAAACTAGTACCAATTTTAGCAACATATTTAAATTCAACTTCTTTATATAAATATTGGTAAATAGTAGATGAAGTAAATTCAAATATCAATTGATTATTATTATTTTCTGTAGTATTTTCAATAATTGAAGGATATCTATGACCTGAACTATTTATCCAAAAATCACCTTCTTCTTCTATCATTTTCTCAATTAATACATCTTTATTAATACGAGGAATACCTCTTGAAAAAATATCAATATTTGGGTTTTCATTATTATTAATATTATTATTATTATTATTATTATTAATATCTATGTTGTTAACTTTAGAATTATAGTATAAACTAAAAGTAAAAAAAAAATCATCATCTAATTTTAACATATTAAACTCAATAATTTGAGCTAAGATGAACATCACAAAATAAATTTTGGACATTTTTAATTTTGTTTTTAAAATAATCTTTTTATTTAACATTAATGAATAAAAAGTTGGTTTGCATATCATTAAATATATATCATCTTCCTCTGAATTAGCTAATCTGTATCCAAAAGTCTCTGTT